>ERZ836877.1794-NODE-1794-length-31080-cov-15.477712_pt1 | contig 31080 bp, 23 predicted proteins | sample MGYA00519469_ERZ836877 | MGnify/ENA primary metagenome ERZ836877 (study PRJEB31850, sample SAMEA3708809) | human gut metagenome | biome: human gut; feature: human-associated habitat; material: faeces | place: China | collected 2014 ... | reverse complement strand
TTTCTTCTATTATAGCAGAAACAGGGGCGTTTGCATAGTTTTTTGACAGACTGAACAAAAAGCATGGCGACAGCCATGCTTTTTTGTTTACTCTACCGTTGGTCGTGAAGTGGTTTTTCGCGGGAAATTTGCTTGACAAAAGGGAACGCTCTGGTATAATAAGTGTACCAATTGTCTTAGTACAGTTAAAAAGAAAAAATGTAAAAAAGAGGGAACATTTTCCGGCGCGGAAACGTCTATACATATATGGATAAAAAGCGCTTACTGGAAAAATAATTGCAAGGAGAAACAGAATGAAAAAATTTGCTGTTATTGCGCTGGCCGCCGTGATGCTGCTGTCCACGCTGGCGGGCTGCGGCGCCAATGCGGAGGGCGAGGCCTCGGTACAGTCTGTGTCCATGATCTGCGGGCTGAGTTCCACCGGTCTGGTGGATCGCTTTGCCGGCATGGTCACGTCTCAAAATGAGACGCAGGTGAAAAAGAATGATACCGCCACGGTGGACACCATTCTGGTGAAGGTGGATCAGGAGGTCAAGGAGGGCGACGCCCTGTTTACCTATGACATGAGTCAGGCCCAGCTGGATCTGGAAAAAGCCCAGCTGGAGCTGGACAACCTGAAAAATGAGCTGGAAAGCAAGAAGCAGGAGAAGGCTCAGCTGGAAAAGGACAAGGACGCCGCCAGCAGCGACGACCAGATGCAGTACACGCTGGAGATCCGTCAGGTGAACGCCGACATCCTGCAGAAGGAGTACGATATCTCCGTCAAGGCCAAGGATATTGAAAAGCTCCAGAACACGGTGAAGAACGTGACGGTCACTTCACCGGTGACGGGCCGCGTCAAGTCCATCAATGAAAAAGGCGGCACCGACCAGACGGGCAATCCGCTGCCCTTCATGACCATCGTGGAGACCAGCGGCTTCCGGGTCAAGGGCTATGTCAACGAGAATAACGCCGGTACGCTGACGGAGGGCACCGCCGTGGTGATCCGTTCCCGCGTCAGCGACCAGACGTGGAAGGGCACCATCTCCATGATCGACTGGGCCAACGCCCAGCAGAGCAATCAGAACAGCTATTATGACGGCGGCAGCGACGATACCTCCAGCTCCAGCAAGTACCCCTTCTATGTGGAGCTGGAGAGCAGCGACGGTCTGCTGCTGGGTCAGCATGTGTACATCGAGCCGGACTACGGTCAGGACGCGGAGCAGGATGCCAACACCCTGAAGCTGCCCTCCTACTACATCAACGACGCGGATTCCTCGCCCTGGGTATGGGCCCAGAACAGCAAGGGCAAGCTGGAAAAGCGCAGCCTGACGCTGGGCGACTATGACGCGGAGATGGACGCTTACGTGGTCACCGACGGCCTGACGGCCGACGACTATATCGCCTTCCCTGACGAGAGCCTGAAGGCCGGTATGACCTGCGTCACCTATGACGAGAGCACCTTCGATCCCAGCGCGGGTGGCGGCGACATGGGTGATATGGGCGATACAGGCGACATGGGCGACATGAGCGGCGTGGACGGCGCGATGGACGTGATGCCGGAGGACGGCACGGACGGCGCGGTTGACGTGATGCCGGAGGACGGCGGCGCCGCGGCGCTGCCCGCCGTGGATGACGGCGCAGTTGCGGAGGGTTGAGCATGATCTTACAGATGCGCGATATTTGCAAGGACTATCCCATGGGCAAAACTGTGACCCGCGTATTGAAAAACGTGAATCTGGACGTGTCCGAGGGGGATTATCTGGCCATTATGGGGCCTTCCGGCAGCGGAAAGACCACGCTGATGAACCTGATCGGCTGTCTTGACGTGCCTACCAGCGGCAGCTATCTGCTGGGCGACCGGGAGATCACCAAGTGCTCCGGCAAGGAGCTGGCGGACGTGCGGAACAAGGAGATCGGCTTCGTGTTCCAGTCCTTCCATCTGCTGCCCAAGCTGACGGCGCTGGACAACGTGGCGCTGCCGCTGCTGTACGGCGGCGTGAAGAAGGAGGAGCGCCGCGAGCGTGCCCGTGCCGCGCTGGAAACGGTGGGGCTTTCCGACCGGGTCGACCACCGGCCTGACCAGCTGTCCGGCGGACAGTGCCAGCGCGTGGCCATTGCCCGCGCCATCGTGGGCAAGCCCCGGCTGCTGCTGGCCGATGAGCCTACCGGCGCGCTGGACAGCGCCAGCGGCGCACAGGTGATGGAACTGTTCCAGCAGCTGCACGCCGACGGCTCTACCATCATCATGATTACCCATGACCGAGGCATTGCCCATCACGCGGACACCATCATGACCATCAAGGACGGCATACTCAGCGGAGGAGAAAACGATGAATAAAACGGTAAAGCGGGCGCTGCTGATCGCAGGCGGCGTGGTGGCGGCCTGCGGCATTATCTGGGGCGGCCTGACGCTGGCCCGCAATGCCCAGCGGGGCAATGTGGATGTGTACGCCGTGTCGGATTTCGCCATGACCGACTACTGGGGCGATACCTCCCAGACCAGCGGCATGGTATCCACCGATAAAATGCAGAAGATCTACCTCTCCAGCACCCAGAAGGTCAGCAAGATCTATGTGGAGGAGGGGCAGACCGTCAAGAAGGGCGACAAGCTGCTGAGCTACGACACCACGCTGACCTCGCTGGATATCGAGCGGGCGGAGATCGACTATGAGAAACAGAAGCTGGCCCAGAAGAACGCGGAAAAGGAACTGAACCAGCTGATGCTGGCTCAGGATCAGGAAGCGGTGGATAAAAAGGTCGCCGAGCTTCAGGCACAGATCGACGTGCTGATCGGCAAGAACCAGCAGGATTGGTATGATAAGAACTCCAAGCCCATCGAGTCTGTTGCCAAGCTGGAGGACGGAAAGAAGGCGCCCCCCCTGCAGGATCCGCTGGGCGACGGCACGGTGAGCGACGGCTCCAAGGCAAAGCCCTATTACTTCAACTGGAACACCGGCGACGCCCTGTCGGCAGAGAATCTGATGAAGCTGCTGCCTGACGGAGAAAGCAGCGCCTATGTGGTGCTGGTGATCCGGCAGAACAATAAAACGCTGGAGCAGGTCAAGAACTGCATCGGCCTGTATCTGGTGCAGACCACCGCTGACCAGCCGGTTCAGCCGGTGGATCCCGAGCCTACAGAGCCTACCGACCCCACGGAGCCCACTGAGCCGACGGAGCCCGTGGATCCTGTCACCCCGGTGACGCCGGTAAAGACGCTGAGCTTCTACTATGAGGATCTGCCCAGCATCGCCCAGCAGGAGCCGGACGGCGTGGACGATCAGGTCAAGGCCTTGCAGGCGGAGATCAACGCCTTGCAGCAGGCGGTGGCCTATCCCAAGGAGGAGCGGACCCGGAGGATCCGCGACAAGAATCAGGAAATCGCCCAGCTGGACGTGACCATCAAGCTGGCAGCGGTGAATCTGGAAAAGACCAAGAAGGAAGTGGGCAGCGACACCGTTTACAGCGAGCTGGACGGCACCATCAAGGCAGCTCTTGACCCCAACAGCCCCGACTTCACCAATGATAAAGCGGTGGTGGAGGTTTCCGGAGGCGGCGGCTACTACATTGACGGCGCCCTCAGCGAGCTGGAGCTGGGCACGGTCAGCATCGGCGAAAAGGTGCAGGTCAACTCCTGGAAGACCGGCGCCAGCGCCGAGGGTGAGATCGTGGAGATCAGCGACTATCCCACCGATAACGCCAACTCCTGGAGCGACGGCAACAGCAACGTGTCCTATTATCCCTTCAAGGTGTTCGTCTCGGAGGAGGCCGACCTGCGGGAGGGTGATTATGTGGATATGTCCTATCAGAACAGCACCGGCAGCGCTGACGGCAACACCCTGTATCTGGAGAGCATGTTCATCCGCACTGAAAACGGCAAGAGCTACGTGATGGTGCGGGACGACAACGGCAAGCTGGAAAAGCGCTGGGTGCAGACGGGACGCAACCTGTGGGGCAGCTATACCCAGATCCGCGGCGGCCTGACGGTGGATGATTTCGTGGCGTTCCCCTATGGCCGCAATGTGACCGAGGGCGCCAACACCACCGAGTCTACGCGGGATAAGTTCTACAGCGGCATGTAAGGAGGTGCGCGGATGCTGGAAAATATCAACCTCGCCTTTCAGGGCGTGTGGAGCCACAAGCTGCGCTCCTTCCTGACGATGCTGGGCATCATCATTGGCATTGCCGCCATCATCACCATCGTGTCAACCATCAAGGGCACCAACGAGCAGATCAAGCAGAACCTGATCGGTGCCGGCAACAACGTGGTGAATGTGACGCTGATGCAGGACAACAATCAAATGGATTTTTCCTATGCGTCGGTACCGCAGGGCATCTCCATGATCACGTCAGAGATGCGGGATGAGATCGACAAGCTGGATAAGGTGCAGGAGGCTTCCCTGTACTACTCCCGCAGCTGGGCCGACGGCGTGTATGTGGGCAACAGCTCCTTCAACGGCAATATTTACGGCGGCGACAGCCACTTCCTGTCAGTAGCGGGCTATATGGTCAACTATGGCCGGGGCTTCATCGACAGTGACTTTACCACCAGCCGCAAGGTGGTACTGATCGACGCCAACACCGCCCAGAGCCTGTTTCAGGGCCAGAACCCCATCGGCGGCACCATCGAGATCAAGGGCGAGCCCTTTGTGGTGGTGGGCGTGGTGAGCCAGAAAACCACCTCCGAGCCGGTCATCAACTCGGTCAACGACTACTATATGTACTCCGGCAACACCTCCGGCGTCATCATCATTCCGGATGCCTGCTGGCCCATCGTCTATCGCTATGATGAGCCGCTGTCTGTGGCGGTGCGTGCCACCTCCACCAACGACATGACCGAGGCGGGCAACAACGTGGCCAAGTACCTCAATGAGAATGTGGTGTCCACCGACAAGTGCAAGTATCAGGCCAAGGATCTGCTGCAGCAGGCCGCCGACCTGCAAAGCCTGTCGGAGACCACCAACAAGCAGCTGATCTGGATCGCCGCCATCTCTCTGGTGGTGGGCGGCATCGGCGTTATGAACATCATGCTGGTATCCGTTACCGAGCGTACCCGCGAGATCGGCCTGAAGATCGCCATCGGCGCGCAGCAGAGCCGCATTCTCTGGCAGTTCCTGACGGAAGCGGCGGTGCTGACCAGTCTGGGCGGTATTCTGGGCGTGGCCTGCGGTATCGGCCTTGCCTATATGCTCAGCTCCATCATGGGAACGCCGGTCGCCATCAGTGTGGGCGCCTGCGCCGTCGCCGTGGCGTTCTCCATGATCATCGGCGTGGTGTTTGGCCTGATGCCTGCTGTGAAGGCGTCGAAGCTGAACCCCATCGAGGCGTTGAGGAGAGAATAAAAAGACTGGCAGAAGTGCGAGGCACTTTGAAGCGCTTATACTTTTATCCCCCACTGCTCCGTCAGGAGCGGTGGGGGTTGCCATTTTGCGTAGGAAGGCTGCCGATAGAAACCCTACAACCGTTTAGCGATATCCCGGCGTATGTCGTGGGGGCTTCCTTCTTTTGAAACAATGGCCGTTTGCATTGACGGGGGGACGGAAATGGAGTAAAATGTAGCATACGATAAAATTGGGCAAGCTATCGCCGTTTTTCGCGGCGAAGGCATGGTATAACAAGTCAGGAGGTGCCGGGAATGAGCGGTGATCGGCTGCGGCGCGGCGTGTGGGACAGCGCCTATGAATACTACGGCGCGCATCCCTGTGACGGCGGATGGGTGTTTCGTGTATGGGCGCCTCAGGCCCGTCACGTGGCGCTGGCCGGCGATTTCAGCCAGTGGCAGCGCTGGGATATGCACCGGCTGGAGGACGGCACGTGGGAGCTGACGGTGGAAAGCGCCAGGCAGTTCGACGGCTACCAGTATGTTGTGACCCAGTGCGACGGCCAGGAGGTCTGGAAATCCGACCCCTACGGCTTCCATCAGGAGACACGCCCCTCCACCAACAGCAAGCTCTACGACATCGGCGGCTACACGTGGCACGATGAAAAGTGGCGGCAGCGCCGGGAGGGCACCCACCCCGCCGAGGGATACGTGAACATCTACGAGGTGCATCTTGGCTCCTGGCGGCGGACAGAGGACGGTCAGGTGCTGAACTACCGGGATATGGCCGACCAGCTGGCACTGTACGTCCGGGATATGGGCTATAACTACGTGGAGCTGCTGCCGGTGACGGAGTATCCGCTGGACGACAGCTGGGGCTATCAGTGCGTGGGGTATTTCGCGCCCACCAGCCGCTACGGCACGCCCCATGACTTCATGTATCTGGTGGACAGGCTCCACCGGGCGGGGATCGGCGTGATCTTGGACTGGGTACCCGCCCACTTCTGCAAGGACAGCCACGGCCTGATCCAGTTTGACGGCTCGTGCCTGTATGAGTACAGCGATCCCCTGAAATGGGAGCATGAGAGCTGGGGTACCCGCGTGTTTGATTTTGGCAAGCCGGAGGTGTGCAGCTTTCTGCTGTCCTCCGCCGCCTACTGGCTGCGGGAGTACCACATCGACGGACTGCGGGTGGACGCGGTGGCGTCCATGCTGTATCTGGACTATGACCGCCAGCAGTGGCGGCCCAATCAGCACGGCGGCAAGGAGAATCTGGAGGCCATCGAGTTCCTGCGGCAGCTGAACCGCACCGCCTTTGCCATCGACGGCGCGGCGCTGATGGTGGCGGAGGAGTCCACCGCGTGGCCTATGGTGACCTATCCGCCGGAGGAGGGTGGTCTGGGCTTCAACCTGAAGTGGAATATGGGCTGGATGAACGACGTGTGCCACTATCTGAAGATGGATCCCTTCTTCCGCCAGCACCACCACCGGGACGTGACCTTCTCTATGGTGTACGCGTTTTCCGAGAATTTCGTGCTGCCGGTGTCCCACGACGAGGTGGTACATATGAAGGGCTCGCTGCGGGGCAAGATGCCCGGCGACAAGTGGCAGCAGCTGGCCGGTGTCCGCGGTTTCTACGCCTATATGCTGTGCCATCCCGGCAAGGTGCTGACCTTTATGGGCACGGAGCTGGCCCAGTGGCACGAGTGGGACTTCCGCAAGGCGCTGGACTGGTATCTGCTGGACGAGGAGGACGACTGCCGCCAGACCCATGCGTGCATCCGGGCGCTGAACCGGTTCTATAAATCCCACAAGGCCCTGTGGGAGAACGACCGGGACTGGGACGGCTTCCAATGGCTGGTGGCCGATGATAACTATAACAACGTGCTGGTGTTCCGGCGGACGGACCGCAGCGGCAAGTCGCTGGTGGCCGTCATCAACTTCTCCCCCGTGGCGGTGGAGGGCTACCGCTTCGGCGTGCCGCCCAAGGCCCGGTATGAGGAGCTGTTCAACACCGACGAGGAGCGTTGGGGCGGCAGCGGCGTCACCAACCCCCAGCCTATCAAAACGGAATGTATCCCCTCCCATCAGCAGGCCCAGTCCATCGCGGTGCGTGTGCCGCCGCTGGGCGCGGTGATCCTGCAGGGGAAAGGGAAGCTTATCAAACCATTGGGCGGCCGCGAATAAGCGCCGTTCCCGGAAATCAGGAGGTGCAGCCACATGAAAAAAGAGTGTATCGCCATGCTGCTGGCCGGCGGACAGGGAAGCCGCCTGCATGTGCTGACCGGCGACATGGCAAAGCCCGCCGTCCCCTTTGGCGGCAAGTTCCGCATCATTGATTTTCCCCTGTCCAACTGTGCCAACTCCGGCATCGACACAGTGGGCGTGCTGACCCAGTACCGGCCGTTGGAGCTGAACAACTACATCGGCAACGGCCAGCCCTGGGAGCTGGATCGCACCAACGGCGGCGTTCACATCCTGCCGCCGTACCAGAGCGCCACCGGCGCCGACTGGTACAAGGGCACGGCCAACGCCATCTATCAGAACATCGGCTTTATCGACCTGTACGATCCCGATTACGTGGCGGTGCTGTCCGGCGACCATATCTATAAGATGGACTACTCCGACATGCTGCGCCGCCATAAGGCGGCGGGCGCCGCCTGCACCATCTCCGTGATGGAGGTGCCCTGGTCGGAGGCCAGCCGTTTCGGCATCATGAACGTGGACGGCGACGACAACATTACCGAGTTTGCCGAAAAGCCCAAGGAGCCGAAAAGCAATCTGGCCTCAATGGGTATCTATATCTTCACATGGGCCAAGCTGCGTGCCTATCTCATCGCCGATGAGGCCAGGGAAGGCTCCAGCAACGACTTCGGCAAGGATATCATCCCCGCCATGCTGAACGCCGGGGAGAAGATGGTGGCCTACCGGTTCGAGGGCTACTGGAAGGATGTGGGCACGCTGGACAGCCTGTGGGACGCCAACATGGACATGCTGACGCCCGGCTCCGGCCTGAACCTGCTGGACGAGCGGTGGCCCATTCATGGCCGTACCGCCATCTGTCCGCCCGCCTATGTGGGCGAGCATGCCGACGTGGGCAACAGCGCCGTGGCCCGGGGCTGTGAGATTCTGGGCGAGGTGAAGAACAGCGTCCTGTCCACCGGCTGCCATGTGGGACGCGGCGCGGAGGTATCCTACTCCGTGGTGATGCCCGGCGCGGTCATCGAGGATGGAGCGCGGGTGTCCTATGCCATCGTGGGCGAGGGCTGCCGCGTGGGCGGTAAGGCCCGCGTAGGTGCGCCGCCGGAGGAAACCGGCGATCCCGCCGCGTGGGGCATTGCCGTACTGGGGCCTCACACCCATGTGGCGGAGCGGGAGGAAGTCCCGCCCAAAACCATGCTTGACCGTACTCATGGAAAGGAGGCCGCGCAATGAAGGGAATGCACGGGATCATCTTCTCCTATGGAGAGAAGCCGGGTCTGGGTCAGCTGACCGCCAACCGTATCCACGGCTCGCTGCCCTTTGGCGGCGATTACCGGGTGGTGGACTTTATCCTGTCCAACATGGTCAATGCCGGGATCACCGACGTGGGCGTTATCATGCACGGCAAGTGCCAGAGCATGCTGGATCATCTGGGTACCGGCAAAAGCTGGGATCTGAGCCGCAAGACCGGCGGCCTGAAGCTGCTGCCCGCCTTCGCCTACAGCGAGAGCCGGGGCGTGGTGGGGCCGTTCCGGGGCAAGATGGAGGCGCTGGGCTGCGTCATTGAGTATCTGCGCCACATCCGGCAGGACTATGTGGTGCTGTCCGACAGCGATCTGGTGACCAATCTGCCCCTGACCCGTGTGCTGGAGGCCCATATTGCCTCCGGCGCGGACATGACCTGCGTCTGCACCAGCCATCCCGGCGAGAGCGGTGACACCTATTTCAAGCTGGACGATACCGGCCGCATCGTGGACACCGCCTATGATATCCGCACACCGGAGGGCTATCAGAGCCTGAATATCTTCCTGCTGGGCCGTGACCTGCTGCTGGAGCTGGTGGAGGACTGCATGGCCCATGACCGCTACAGCTTCCGCCATAACGTTTTGCAGGACAAGGGGAAGGAGCTGCGGTTCAACGGCTATGTGTGGGACGGCTTTGCCGCCCGCATCAACTCGGTGCAGGGGTACTATCAGCGCAGCATGGAACTGCTGCGGCCGGAGATCCGGGCGGAGCTGTTCTGTCCCCAGCGCCCGGTGTACGCCAAGGAAAACGACGCTGCCTCCACCTACATCGACCCCAGCGGCGAGTGTGTCAATTCCCTGATCTCCGACGGCTGCGATATTCAGGGCAGCATCCGCAACTGCATCCTATTCCGGGGCGTCCGGGTGGAAAAGGGCGCCCACGTGGAGAACAGCATTCTCTTTAAGAACACGGTGGTGCGCTCCGGCGCATCCATCCGCTGCGTCATTGCCGACAAGAATGTGGAGTTCGGCTCTGACGTGGCCATGGCGGGCCACGCTCAGTACCCGCTGGTGGTGGAGAAGAACACGAAATTATAACTGGCATAACTGGCATGAAATCTGACGGCGAAGTAAGCCTCGCAGAGTTCGCCGCCCGCAGGCGGCGAAACAATCCAATTATTTTTCCGGCGGCGTATACGTCGGAAAAATACTTCTCGGCCGCCAGTGTGTCCGAAGGACGCGCGCAGTCGGCCGCAAGCCATATTGGCAGAAAAATCGCAAGATTTTTCGCCAGCTATAATGAGGAGGACGACTTATGAAAATACTGTTTGCCGCCAGTGAGGCGTTTCCCTTCTGCAAGACGGGCGGTCTTGCGGACGTGGCCGGCAGTCTGCCGGTATCTCTGGCCGAGAACGGCGATCAGGTGGCGGTGATCCTGCCGCTGTATGATAAGATCCCCTACGAGTGGCGGCAGCGGATGGTCTACCGCAGCTATATCTATGTGGACGTGGCATGGCGGCACCAGTACTGCGGGCTGTTCGTCATGGAGTATCGGAGCGTGACGTGGTATTTCGTGGATAACGAGCACTATTTCCGCCGGGGCCGGTTGTACGGCGAGTATGACGACGGCGAACGCTTCGCCTTTTTCAGCAAGGCGGTGGTGGATCTGCTGCCCAGTCTGGACTGGATGCCGGATGTGATTCACTGCAACGACTGGCAGACGGCGCTGGTGCCCATCTATCTCAAGGACGTTGCCACCCGCTGGGACGCGGTGCGGGGTATCAAAACCGTGTTCACCATCCATAATATCGAGTATCAGGGCCGCTATGGCCCCGACACCGTGGCCGACCTTTTCGGTCTGCACGAGGGCTGGTGGAACGATGGCACGCTGCAAATGGACGGCGACGTGAATCTGATGAAGGCCGCCATGCTGGTGTCCGACGCGGTCACCACCGTCAGCCCCACCTATGCCGCCCAGCTTCACGACGATTACTATGCCCACGGCATGGCTTCCATCGTGGACGCCATCGGCTATAAGCTGCACGGCGTGCTGAACGGCATTGACATGACCTCCTACGACCCGGCCCATGATATGGCTATCCCTGTGCACTACGGCCCCGACGACATGACCGGAAAGGCTGCCTGCAAGGCTGACCTTCAGGTGTCGCTGGGACTGCGGGAGGAGCCGGACACGCCGCTGCTGGCGGTGGTCAGCCGTCTGGTGGGCCACAAGGGCATGGAGCTAATCCGGGACGGCTTTGACGGCATTATGGCCACCGGGTGCCAGCTGGTGGTGCTGGGTCAGGGCGAGGGCTACTACGAGGACTTTTTCCGGGCGCAGGCGGGCCGTTATGTAGGCCGCACCGCCGCGCTCATCACCTATTCCGAGGGGCTGAGCCGCCGCATTTACGCCGGTGCCGACCTCTTCCTGATGCCCTCCAGGAGCGAGCCCTGCGGCCTTTCCCAGATGATCGCCATGCGCTACGGCGCGGTGCCCATCGTCCGCCGTACCGGCGGACTGGCCGACAGCGTGCATTCCTGTCAGGTGGGCCAGCCGGACGGCACGGGCTATCTTTTCGAGGACTATGACGCCGGGGCCATGCTGTCCGTCATCGGGCAGGCCACCGGACTTTACAAGGGCGACAGGACGGGCTTTGCCGCCGTCCAGCGGCGGGGCATGACCGCCGACTTCAGTTGGACGCGCAGCGCCCGTCTCTATCACGATATCTATTCCAAGCTGTAAGGAGACAATCGCATATGACCTATACCAAGCATGATATGAAGGAGGCTATCATCCGCAAGCTGCGGCTGAACTACGGCTGCACCGAGCAGCAGGCCAGCGACGGCGAAATGCTGAAGGCCTGCGCCATGGTGCTGCGCGACATTATGGCCGAGCACGGGGTGGAGAGCCGGGAAAAGGCCGCCCGCGAGGGCGCCCGCCGGGTTCACTACCTGTCGCTGGAGTTCCTGATGGGCCGCAGCCTGATGAAGAACGCCTATAACCTGAACGTGCTGCCCCAATTGCAGGAGGCCATCGAGGAGCTGGGATTCAAGGCTGCCGATATTTTCGACATGGAGCCGGACGCAGGTCTTGGCAACGGCGGTCTGGGCCGTCTGGCCGCCTGCTATCTGGACAGCATGACCACGCTGGAGATTCCTGCCACCGGCTACTCCATCTGCTACGAGCTGGGCTTGTTCAAGCAGAAGATCGTGGAGGGCCAGCAGGTGGAGCTGCCCGACGACTGGAAGCCGCTGGGCGATGCGTGGCTGCTGCCCAAACCCCAGGAGACGGAGGAGATCCACTTCGGCGGCACCGTCCGCACCCGCTGGGACAACGGCCACCTGATGGTGGTGCACGAGGACTATACCCGCGTGCTGGCGGTGCCCTGCGACATGGAGATCGCCGGTTACGACACCGACCATGTGAACACCCTGCGGCTGTGGGACGCCAAGTCCCCCAAGCCCATCGACATGAAGCTGTTCTCGCAGGGCCAGTACCTCCGCTCCGGCGAGGAGCGAGCCATGGCCGACGTGATCTCCAAGGTGCTGTATCCCGAGGATAACCACTACGAGGGTAAGTCCCTGCGGCTGAAGCAGCAGTATTTCTTCGTGTCCGCCACGGTGCAGTCCATCACCCGCCAGCACATCCAGCAGTACGGCACTCTGAAAAACTTCCACGAGAAGAACGTCATTCAGATCAACGACACCCATCCCGCGCTGGTGATCCCGGAGCTGATGCGTATTCTCATCGACGACGCGGGCCTTGGCTGGGACGAGGCGTGGGATATCACCACCCACTCCGTGGCCTACACCAACCATACGGTGCTGGCCGAGGCGCTGGAGGTCTGGCCGCAGCAGCTGTTTGAGTCGCTGTTGCCCCGCGTGTGGCAGATCCTTACCGAGATCGCCCGCCGCTATCAGGAGAAGATCACCGAGTTCTACCACGGCGATATGGACAAGGTGGCCCGTATGGCCGTCATCTGGGACGGCGCGGTGCGGATGGCCAACCTGTGCATCGCAGGCGGCATGGCGGTCAACGGCGTCAGCGCCCTGCACTCGGATATTCTCCGGAAGGACGTGTTCCGCGACCAGTGCGTCATGGAGCCGGACAAGTTCAAGAACGTCACCAACGGCGTGGATCACCGCCGCTGGCTCAGCCAGATCAACCCCGGCCTTGACAGTCTGCTGAAGGACACGGTGGGGGAGGGCTACCTCACCCACGCCGGTGAAATGAGCGGTCTGGAGCGCTGGGCTGACGATAAAGAGGTGCTGCTGCGGCTGGGCCAGATCAAAAAGGCCAACAAGGATGCCTTCGCCAAGTGGGCCTATCGCCAGCAGGGCGTGGTGCTGAACACTGACGGCATCTTCGACGTGCAGGTGAAGCGCCTGCATGAGTACAAGCGCCAGCTGATGAACGCCCTGCATATCATCTACCTCTACCAGCAGCTGCGGGACGATCCCAACATGGCTTTCACGCCCCACACCTTCCTGTTCGGCGCCAAGGCTGCACCCGGCTATGCCGTGGCCAAGCGGATCATCCATCTCATCAACTCCCTTGCCAATGAGATCAACAACGATCCTGTCTGCAAGGATAAGCTGCAGGTGGTGTTCCTGGAGAACTACCGCGTCTCCATGGCGGAGATGCTGATGCCCGCCAGTGAGGTGAGCCAGCAGATCTCCACCGCCGGCAAGGAGGCCAGCGGCACCGGCAACATGAAGTTCATGATGAATGGCGCCCTGACCGTCGGTACGCTGGACGGCGCTAATGTAGAGATGCATCAGGTGCTGGGGGACGACAATATGTTCCTGTTCGGCCTGCGCTCTGACGAGGTGGCCCACCTCCAGCACAGCTATGATCCCCACCTGCTGTATGACCGTGACCCCATGCTGCGCCGTGTGGTGGATCAGCTGAAAATCGGCTTCTCCGACGGCGTCAGCTACGAGGATCTGTGGCAGCGGCTGGTGTTCGGCGCGGACTGCCCGCCGGATCAGTATATGCTGCTGGCCGACCTGCCCTCCTATGCCGAGGCGGAGCAGCGCATGATCCACGCTTATGCCGATCAGGAGAATTGGAACCGCATGAGCCTGATCAATATTGCCCGCAGCGGCATCTTCGCCGCTGACCGTTCCATCGCGGACTATGCCGACACCATCTGGCACGTGCCGTATAAGAAGTAATGCTAAAAAATAAACGCCGCAAACGCGGCGTTTATTTTTTAATAGTTGGGGTCTTGCAGTTCTTTCCTGATTTGGGCGAAGGCGGCGTCCTCGCCCTGCTCCTTCAGCATCAGCAGCCACCGCTCCAGCAGCGCCGCCGTGTCGGCATGCATGTAGCGCCCGGCGTCGGTGTGCTTCAGGTTCTTGCTACGCTGGTAGTACTCCCACGGCGAGGCGTCGGTGTATTTCTCCTTCTGATACACCCGGCAGGCGGCGATGCGGTCGCAGAACATCTCTGCCGCGTATTTTTTGGGCATCTTGCACCCGCCGATGTACACGCTGCCGTCCTCTCGCAGACAGTAGTCGATCCAGTACTCAAAGTGGTGGAGGTTGCGGCCCTTGTGGTGCAGCCACGACAGGCTGACGCCGTTGGCGATGCGCTCGGCGTCGTTGGGACTGCGGTAGCCCTGATAGTACTTCACGCTGCGCCAGAACTCGGTGGGGCTGTACTTGCTCAGGTCGTGGGTCAGGCCCTGCCAGACCAGACCAAGCTTCCAGCAATAGTGCCGCACCAGACGGCGATGGGTGTTGACGGTGTGCAGATGGTCAAAAAGATGCATGGCGCGGCCTCCTTTGAACTGGTGTGGCAATAGTATAGCACATTTTTTCGCCGGTGCATAGAAAAAGCGGGGGACTTTTTCGGAAAAACCATTCCTTGACGAAAGATGCCCCACCCCGTATAATGAAAGTAAACGGCGGACACGCGTCCGCCGCCTGTGAAGAACTGGCAAAAAGCAAGGAGAGGCCGAATGGTAAAAATTGCCTTTTGTGATGATGATATTGCGGTGGTGCGGCAGATCGCCGCGCTGCTGAACAAATACCGGGAAACGCGGGATCAGCCGATGGAATGCCATGCCTTTGAAAGCTCGTTGGAGCTGCTGGCGGCCATGGAGCAGGGGCTTCGTCCTGACGTGCTGCTGCTGGACGTGATCATGCCGGGGGAAAACGGCATCAGCGCCGCCCGTGAGATCCGGGAATACGACCGGAATGTGAAGATTATTTTTCTCACCTCCTCGGCGGAATACGCGGTGCAGTCCTATACGGTGGATGCCTATTACTATCAGCTCAAGCCCATCCGGGAGGAGACCTTTTTTCAGGTGCTGGATTCGGTGCTGGACGAGTGCTGCCGCAGCGCGGAGAACAGCGTGATGCTGCGCTGCAAAAGCGGCATCGTCCGCGTCCGGCTGGAAAAGCTGATGTACTGCGAGGTGGTGGGTCGGACGCTGCTGCTGCATCTGGACAACGGCCAGGTGCTGGAGAGCGCCGGCGGTCTGGACAAGCTGGCGGCGGAGCTGACGGCCTATGAAAACTTCGTGCGGCCCCACCGCTCCTATCTGGTGAACATGGACCACATCCAGAGCATCTCCTACCGGGGCTTGCAGCTGACGGATCAGACGGAGATCCCCATTCCCCACGGGCGGTTCTCGGAGCTGAAGGAGCGGTATCTGGAGTACGCCTTCAGCCGGAAGCAGGTGCTGCTATGAGGGGCGGCGCCGTGTGGAGCAGCGCCGCGCTGTGGAACGGCGTGACGCTGCTGAACGACGCGGCGGTGGGCGTGTACGGCATGATCCTGTCCGCAGCCTTCTGCGGCATCACGTGGACGAAGGGGAAAAAGTGGGTCTATGGCCTGTCCATGGCGGCGATCCTGCTGGCGCAGGCGGCGGTCTATGGCATGACCACCGATCTCCAGCTGCTGAAGCTGCTGTACCCGCTGGTGACCCATATGCCGCTGGTGCTGGTGCTGGCCATCCTCGAGCGGAAGCTGCTGTGGCCGACCATTTCGGTGCTGACGGCCTATCTGTGCTGCCAGCTGCGGCGCTGGCTGGCGCTGCTGCTGACGGCGCTGATGTCCGGCGGGGCGGAGGTGCAGACCGCGGCGGAGCTGGCGCTGACGCTGCCGCTGCTGCTGGGGCTGCTGTACTTTGTGGCGCCTGCCGTGCGGACAATCGCGGGCTATAAGCCCGCCATGCAGGTGCGCTTTGGCCTGATCCCGGCAGTGGGGTATCTGTTTGACTACCTGACTCGTATCTATACGGATCTGCTGGCACAGGGTACGCCGGCGGCGGTGGAGTTCATGCCCTTTGTGTGCTGCGTGGCGTATCTGGCCTTTGTGCTGCGCAGCTCCGCGGAGAACGAAACGCGCCTGCGGCTGGAGCAGACGCAGGAGAACCTGCATTTGCAGGTGACGCAGGCCACCCGCGAGATCGCCTCCCTGCGGGAGTCGGAGCGGCGGGCCAGCACCTATCGCCACGACCTGCGCCACCACATGCAGTATCTGGCCGGGTGCATCGAAAACGGCCGCACGGAGCAGGCACAGGCCTATATCCGGGAGGTCTGCGCGGAGATCGAGAGCCAGAAGGTGCGCGTTTTCTGCGAAAACGAGACGGTGAACCTGATCCTGTCGGCCTTTGCCGGACGGGCGGAGGAGAGTGGCGTGCCCCTGCGGGTGCGGGCGGAGGTGCCCCATTTTATCCCGGTGGCGGAGACGGATCTGTGCGTGCTGCTGTCCAACGCGCTGGAAAACGCCCTGCATGCCTGCCAGCGGCTGCGTCAGACGGGTGAACCCTGCGATATCGAGCTGGTGGTCTACGAAAAGAGCGGCAAATTCTTCTTGCAGGTGACCAACACCTGCCCGCCGGGCGTGACCTTTGAAAAGGGCCTGCCGGTGACCCGCGAGCCGGGACACGGTATCGGTGTGCGGAGCATCTGCTCTATTGCTGAGCGGTATAACGGCATGTATTCCTTCTCGGAGAAGGATGGCCGCTTCGTGCTGCGGGTGTCGCTGTAGGCGGGGCGGCGATTGTGTCGTTTTTTCGGTCGATTCATGCACTTGGCACAACAGCGGCGGCGGTTTGGAGTACACTGTACCCATGAGCCGCAGCCTTACATTATGGAAACGGCGGTGCGGCGCGCAACGTAATGAGCACGAGCTGTCGGCGGATACGGAGCGCTATCTGTATCCGCCGCTTTTTTTGCGGGAGGGGAGCATGTATGAGGACGTTTGTCCTGATCCTGCTGCCCGCTGCCGCGCTTGTAGTGTGGGCCATTGTGGAGGAGCGGAAGCTGCGGGCTATGGACAGCGGCGCGGGAAAGACCATGCAGCAGGTAGGTGTGCGTCTGGCGGCCTGCCTTGACGCCGTGGCGGCGCTGCTGGATCTGACATGGGATTATACCGCCCGGCAGGCGCCGCAGGCAGAGACCGTGCGGAGCGGTCAGGGCGTGATCGTCTCCGCCTCACAGGCGGCGGACGTAACGTCGCAGGAGGCTCTGGCGCTGGACGCGCTGCGGTATGTGGAGACGGTGGCGGTGCAATATCCGGCGCTGAGAAGCGACGCGGCGTATATCCGCGCCATGGCCGCCATAGACTGTGGCCGTCAGATGCTGCGAAGCAGCCACCAACAGTATAATGACGCCGCGGAGCGCTTCAACGCCGCGCTGCGGCGGATGCCTGCGCGGCTTATTGCGGGGCTGATGGGGTTCCGGCCCCGTACCCTGCTGCCGGATGACCGGCCGTAAGGGCCTGAGAAACGAAAAGAGAGGGAGGATGCCTGTATGGGCCTGTTCAGCAACAACAAGAAGCTCTGCCCCATTTGCGGGAATCCCACGCCCCGGCTGCTGGCCACCAAGGTGGAGAACATGCCCATCTGCAAGGCGTGCGACAAAAAGGTGGATCTGCCTGTGGGCACGGTGGATAAAATGACGCTGGAGGAATTCCAGCAGTACATGGCGTACTATGATGAGAATGAGCCCCTGCGCAGGCAGTTCCAGCGGACGTACCTGTATGCCTTCGGCCTGTTTTCCGGCGATCTGGTGGTGGACGATACCCACCGTTTGCTGCGGCTGAAGCAGAATGACGACGCGCTGGTGCTGAAGGGGAGCGACATCCGCTCCTTCCGCATCTGCGAGGACGGCTTTGTGCTGTATGAAAGCGGCAGCGGCGCGCTGCTGTGCCACAACAGCAAGGTGCCGGACGCCGCCAGAAGCCAAAAGGCGGCGATCTCCCGCTTCTATCAGGAGAAGCAGGAGCGCCAGCGGATGCAGTACATGGCCGAGCTGCACGAAACGCTCCATTCGGATCACGACCATGACAAGGATCGTGACGCGGAGCGGCGGCTTCCGCCGGAGCCCACTTTTGAAGCGGCGGCTCCCGTGAAGCAGTTTACCGTAGAGGTCAGGCTGAACCACCCCTACTGGAAAAAGTTTCAGGGCGAGGTGGACGCGCCGGGCTATGACCGCCATCAGCCGGATGTGGAGGACTATCTGAAGGAATACCGGGCCAAGTCCGGTGAGCTGCTGGAGCTGGCGAAGCACCTGATGCGCCTGATAGACCCGGCGGCAAAGGAGCGCTGGGACGGCGCCGCCACGGAAAAGAATGCGGCGGCAAAGCCTGCCGCTGCGCCGGTGGACGTGGTGACGGAGATCCAGCGCTATAAGGGCCTGCTGGACGCCGGTATCATCACCGAGGAGGAGTTTACTGCCAAAAAGCGGCAGTTAATGGGCATTTAGCGGACAAAAAGCGACATTCAAGAGTGTGTAGGGAGCGTATATGAAGAAAAAGATTGGCGCGCTGCTGCTGGCGGTGCTGATGCTGCTGACGCTGTGTACCGGCTGTATGGACATGAAGGACGATACAGTTTGGGACGACGGCAGCAGCTGGGCGGTATACTGGTATCTGTGCGGCAGCGATCTGGAGTCGGAGGGCGGCTTTGCCACCGGCGACCTGTCGGAGCTGCTGGAGGTGGAGCTGCCGGAAAACGTGACGGTGGTGATCCAGACCGGCGGTGCTGCCCAGTGGCAGAATGATGTGGTGGAAGCCGATAAGCTGCAGCGCTTTGTTTATAACAGCGAGGGCTTGCAGCTGGTGGACGAACAGCCCTCGGCCAGCATGGGCGACAGCGAGACGCTGGCGGATTTCCTGCTGTTTGCCAAGGAGAACTATCCCGCCGACAAGACGGCGGTGATCTTCTGGAACCACGGCGGCGGATCGGTGTCCGGCGCATCCTTTGACGAACTGTATGGTCTGGATTCCCTGACTCTCAGCGAGATGTACAGCGCCTTTGTTCAGGTGTGGGAGCCCAGCAACGAGCCGGGCCAGCAGCCGCTGGAGCTGGTGGGCTTTGATACCTGCCTGATGGCTACGGTGGACACGGCGTATACCTTCTGCGATCTGGCCAAGTATCTGGTGGCGTCGGAGGAGACGGAGCCCGCCAACGGCTGGTATTACTCCCAGTGGGTGGGCACGCTGGCCAAGCAGCCCGCCATGGACGGCGCGGCGCTGGGCCGTGTCATCTGCGACGCCTATTACGAGGGCTGCGAGCTGGTGGGCACCGAGGACAATACCACCCTGTCCGTGACCGACCTGTCCAAGATGGGCGACCTGCTGGACGCCTATGAGAGCTTCGGCAGGGAGGCGCTGGCCGCCGCCTGCGCCGACCCCGGCTTCTTCTCCCAGATGGGTCGCGTGGCGGCACAGGCGGAGAACTACGGTGGCAACACCCGTGAGCAGGGCTATACCAACATGGTGGATCTGGGCCATATGGCCCGGTGCAGCACCGACCTGCTGCCCAGCGCTCAGGCTGTGCTGGACGCGCTGGATCAGTGCGTGCTGTACCGCGTCAACGGCGTGTACCGTACCGAGGCCACGGGCCTGTCCTGCTACTATTCCTATAACGGCGATGTGGACGATCTGAACGGCTATATCGACCAGGGTGCAGGCACGGCGTTCAAGTACTTCTATTCCTATGAGCTGACCGGCGGTCTGAGCCAGGAGGGCATGGACTACGTGGCGGACATGAATGTTGAGGAGCTTCCGGAGGTGGAGGATCTGACCGCCATGGGCTGGGACGGCATCGGCCTGACGGTGGACGACGACGGTGTGGCCACCATGACGCTTGGCCCCAAGGCGGACAGCATTCTGACCAACATCGGCTTCACGTTGCTTTACGTGGACGCGGAGCAGAATACCATGCTGCTGCTGGGTACCGACAACGACATGAACGCCGATTGGGAAAACGGCGTGTTCTCCGACAATTTCCGGGGCGTGTGGGGCAGCATTGACGGCTGTCTGGTGTACATGGAGCTCAGCTACGCCGGCGAGGACTATAACCTCTATTCCGTGCCGGTGCTGCTGAATGACGAAGAATGCAATCTTCAGGTGGCCTACGACTTCAATGAGGAGGAGTGGATCATTCTGGGCGCGCGGCAGGGCATCGACGATACCGGTATGGCCGACAAGGAGCTGCGGCAGCTGGAGACCGGCGATGAGCTGACCATCCTCTGGTACATGGATAACCTGTCCAGCGACGAGGACAATCTGGAGGCCTACGCCGTCGAGACCATCACCGTTACGGAAAACACCGCTTTCGGCGAGTGCGAGCTGCCGGACGGCGACTATGTGATGATGTTCGAGATGCAGGACGCCATGGGCAACTACGCCTATTCCGACGGCGTGATGTTCACCTGCGAGGGCGGCGAGACCTACACCAGAACCCTGTGAAAATGAGGATATGAGCCGCACCCTGCGGTTTATATAGGCAGCAATGTATAGAAATTTGGAGGATTATGAAATGAGCATGAAGAAGCTTCTGGCCTGCCTGCTGGCACTGATGATGGCGCTGGCGCTGGTAGCCTGCGGCGGCGATACCGCCGGTGACGACGCGAACGTGGACGATCAGAGCCCGGCCGTGGAGGATGACGCCAATACCGGAGCAGGCGCCGGCACTCCGCTGGAGACCATGACCTTTGTGGAAGTGCCTGAGTACATCGTGGGCTCCCGCTGGGAGTTCTGCGGCGGCTTTGTCAACGGCACCGAGATGAGCGACGAGCAGGCCACCAACACCCTGAAGGGCTGCAACGGCGTGCTGGAGATCGACTTTAACGACGTGGACGCGGTGGATTACCTGAACGGCGACACGGTGCTGACCGGCAGCTGCGGCGCGGACGAGGAGAACATGATGGTGGTCATCACCATGCCCAACGGCGACGGCACCAGCACCGACCTCACCTGCCTGTTCGCCGACCTGAACGGCACCACCATCATGGTGATGCTGGAGGGCGACGACAGCAACAACGGCCTGTATTTCAGAATGATCGAGGAGGGCTAAAAGCCTCCGGTCAATTTACTTAGCTGCACAGAGCGATCCGGCAAGACAAGGGGAGAGGGTTCTTGCCGGAACGCAGACAATAGAGCGCGGAAACCTCTTTCCTCGTGCAGATTTTAGGCAGGACAAAGGACAGACGCATGGCGTCTGTCCTTTGCCCGTTTCTGCACGCCGGATAGAATCGACCCCATCGGCTTTCTTGAAAGCCGATGGGGTCGATTTATTGGAAAAGATCTTGGTAAACCCTTGCGGAGTTTACAGGTTCTTCTCGTAGGACTCGATCATCTTCTTGACCATCTGGCCACCGACGGAGCCGGCCTCGCGGCTGGTCAGGTCGCCGTTGTAACCGTTCTTCAGGTTGACGCCCACCTCTTACGGTGTGTATTCACCTCAAAGATTTCAAGTGAATTTGCTAAATTAGTTCTAAAAAATCGACAATTTTATGCAATTCGAGAACAAATAACGGAATAACGATCTGGAACACTCATTTACATAGAAAACAGCCTGCAAAGCCTCGCAAAGTGTGTAGGGGGGATATGACAAACAGAGAGGCGGTTCCATTCGGAGCGGCCTCTCTGCCATTGATATTCTATGTGTTTACACAAGTCCTATGCTGCGCATAAACATATACGCATTTTTACGACCCAGTAGGAACACCGCTTCATCTCGTATCGCGCGCATTTTCTGTTCCAGCAGATTGATCTGGATCATCGCGCCGGATTCCTCGGCTGTGAGTGCGGATGGAGTTCCGCGATCCCACATTTTATAGAGGTTTGGATATGCATTCAGAAGCTTGAATTTTTCCTTGTGCAGGCTGCGGTATTTCTCGGAGTTGTGGAGCAGGTCAACTTCAATATCACTGATCTCCTCGGCCAGCATCCCCGTGTCAATGTCCAGCCAATCCGGAAACACCTGATTTTCGCCCATGTGTGTACCCCTTTCATTTTGTTTTGCCATTATCGCTATTGTAGCAAACACAAAAGAAGATGCAAGGATTTAGGCAGCGAAATGCCAATCGTTTTTTCTCACCCTTCTAAAACCCTCTTGCGTTTGCACATGACTGTTGCTATAATATACTTGCATAACTCCCGCGGAGTTTCATTGGTATGAAGATACAACTCCGTGGAAAAACTACCTATAAGGAGGTGCTTGTATGGCAATCGTAAGCGATGAGCAGGTCATCAAGGTATTGCGGCAGTACAATCCCTGGTGGCGCAATCCGCTGGCAATCAAAGAGGAAAACAAGCCGCAGAAAAGGCTTGCCTACTACGAAGCATTGAGAATGATTTCGCATAAGACGATTCGGCGGTTTGCCGTTTTATCCGGCGCAAGGCGTGTCGGCAAGACGACGATCATGTATCAGATGATGAACAGCCTGATCGACGAGGGCGTAAACCCCAAAAATATCCTGTATGTATCTTTCGACAATCCGATTGTAAAGCTCGTCAATGTGGAGACAGTCCTTTCCATCTATGAGTCCCTTTACCCCGTTGAGGGAACAAGATATATTTTTCTCGATGAAATTCAATATACCGAGCATTGGGAGCTTTGGATGAAGGTCATCTACGACAGCAGGAAGGACATTCGCCTTACAGCGACCGGCTCGGCCAGCCCGATATTGGAAAAAGGCTCGACCGACAGCGGGACGGGGCGATGGAGCATTCTGAAAATACCCACCATGTCGTTTTATGAGTATTGCCGGCTGCTGCAAATTGAAGAACCGATTCTTCCTGACAATTTGCGGCTCACAAGACTCGTAAAAATGAGCAAAGCGGAGCTTGGCGATTTGATGGATCGGTTTGCGCCGCTGGAAGGTCATTTCAACCGTTACCTTATGATCGGCGGCTTTCCTGAGCTTGTATTGTCTGATGACGATGTGTATGCGCAGCGGATGCTGCGGGAAGATGTGGTGGACAAGGTTATCAAGCGCGATGTGCTGACGCTCTTCAATATCCGGAGTCCGCTACTGATGGAAAAACTGTTTTTGTATCTCTGCATGAACTCAACAGAAACTTTCAGCGTGACCACGGCGGCAAAGGAACTGGAAAATACCTCTGCCTCTACAATAGACAGCTATATCGAGGCTCTTGAAATGTCCAATCTGATTTATCTGTCGAAGCCGATGAATGTGGGCAGCAAAGGCGCTTTGAAGGGCAAACCGAAGATATATATTGCCGACGCCGCCATACGCAACGCCGTTCTGATGATAGACGACGTTCTTTCGGATGAACGGGAGCTTGGGGCGATGGTGGAAACGACGGTATATAAGCATATCGTATCCTTCTACCAGGGCAGTACGGCGCAGCTCGGCTACTTCAGAAAGGCAAAGGATAATCAGAAAGAGGTCGATGTGGTCATTGAGCTGCCCTGCGAAAAGATTCTCTGCGAGGTGAAATACCGCAACAATTCCCATATACCTGCCACGGATGCCCTCGTCGAACTCTGCAAGGATGAAAGTGCAAAGGTCACAAGCGCTTTTCTCATCACGAAGCAACTGGACGATTTCGGCATTGCAAAGCACGAAACCCAGGTGCCGATTCTGCGTGTGCCCGCCATTGCGTTTCTGTATCTGCTGGGGAAAGCGGAGGCCGACGGACAAAACGGAAAAATGTAACACCTATGGCACAATGCCCGCTTGTCACAACAGGCGGGCGTTCTTCTGTCAGCTTGATTGACGAGTGGCAGCCGCTGCACTTGAAATTTTGTGCTTATAGCGGCAAGCTTCACGCGGAAACATATTAAGAGCCTGTCATCTCTCATACATAGAGTGCCCAATTCCGGGTGCTCTAATTTTTTACCCGAAGGAGGTAGCCCCATGCCGAGTAAATATCAGGAGTAACCATATCATTTGGAACTCCACCACACTGGACTGCACACGGAAATTCCGCAACTTTTGGGGCAGCACCGAGGCTGTCCGGAAACTCAGCGATCTTGTATGTATGGAGCACCGGCTGTCTGTAATCGAGAATCCGAAGCCGCACGGCAAGAGCTGCAACAAGTGGCTGGGCGGCAATGCAAAACCCTGCCAGCGCGATCTGTTGCGTGTGGCCATTGACGCGGCGCTTGCGAAGAAGCCGAAAGATTTTGAGACATTTCTGAAGCTGGTGGAAGCCGCCGGTTACACCGTAAAGCGCGGCAAGCATATCACTTTTATGCGGGACGGTCAGCCGCAGGATACCCAAAAGATCGTGTTCACCAGAGAGGAGCTGAGCCGCAATTCTGGCAAACCCTGCTATATTCTGGAGTTCTACACGGACAAGTGTGCGTATTCCTACAAGGTCGATGCGGTATCCGGAGACATCCTCGAAAAGAACATCGAGTGGCGTTCCCTTCAGGAGAGCGAGCCTGTTTCGGAAACAGTTCAGAGTTCCGATTCCAATCAGCGCAGAATAGGTTAACCACAACAAGGTGCTTTTGAGCAAGGGCATACCCGCAGTGGGCGAGGATATGCCCGGCGGCGTTCCAGCTATGGCAGCCCGTTCGATGCCGCAGCCATGCTGGGAGAAGATGGCTTCCATTCGCTCATGGACTCATTGGCTGCGATACAGAAGCCGTGAAAGCGGCAGGTGATCATATAGACCATACATCGGCATACATAAATTGCCAGGAGCCGGACTGCGCGTATCACGCAGCCCGGCTCCTGACCTGTAAGGAGACAATGGTCGAAAGTAACAGCAGTAAATTCATATATCATGTGGAAGCCGATACGCAACGGTGGCCGCATGGATATAACCAAAAACAAGGAGGCAGGTTGATGACCGGCCTCCTTTTTATCTAACAAAACCATGCGTTAGACGCGTGGTTCGGTAAGAATTAAATAGTTGAGCAGAAAAAATTCCTTCTGGTAAGATAAAGCTGCGGTCTGCCAACTGCGAACTTACAAACTAACAATGGCAGTCAGTGCCCTTGCCGACTTTATCACTTGCCACGAGTCGTTCTTTCTTCAAATGATCGGAAAGCAAAATTCCGCAGGAAAGAATCAGTCAGTGCAAGCCCACAAAGCAAAGATTACCGTTGGGAAGCACCGTATCAATGAAATCGACCGTTTGATTGCCAAGCTCTAGGAGGATAACTTTTGCGGGAAGCTGTCAGATAAGCGATATGGTGCCAGAAGATCATAGATGAAATCAAAGGATGCATATATCGGCACACCTATCCTCTGCCTTGGCAGATTCGGCAGCACCGGTTTTCACCGCAGGCAGCAAGAAGGCGCAGTAATAAATAGGATTCATAACGGATAAAAAGACGGCATTTTACATTTTCCACAAATACTCATATTGTAGTAACAGGAGCTTGTATCCATCAAGCGTTGTTGACCCGGCAGATGCCCGTGCATTGTCAAGAATTGATATCTCAGAAGAAGGAGTGGTTACCGTATGGACTATCAGTCGATTTATCAGAGCAAAAAGAAAAGCCCCGAAAAGCTGCTGGAGCTTATCCGGGACAGGGATTACATTTTCGTGGCGCAGGCCGCTGCGGAACCGGCTGCCATTCTGTCCCACATGCAGCACCTGAAGAACACCGGTGTAAAGGATGTGATCCTGCAAACATGCCTTCCCATCCAGAATTATCCTGTTTTCCACGATCATGAGATGGACGGCATCCTGTTCCATAATGGCTGGTTTTTCAATGCCAACCTCCGCAAGGCTCAAAAGGAGCGCCTTGTCAGCGACATTCCCCAACATTCCACCAGCGCGCTGCGCAAGACGCTGGATCGTTTGACGTATGAGGGGCGGCGGCCGGTCGTTATGGCCACAGTGGCACCTATGGACGAGCACGGCTATTTGTCTTTGTCCATCAGTGCTATCTATGAGATGGATCTGGTAAAGCGTGGCGCTTTCGTGCTGCTGGAGGTAAACCCTAATTTTCCCCGTACCTTCGGTGACACCATGATCCACATCTCTCAGGTGGATGCGCTGGTGGAGTCGGACCGCCCTATTCCCGCCGTCAATCCCGCCCCCTACACGGAGTTGGATGCCACCATTGGCAAATATGTGGCCTCGCTTGTTGAGGACGGCTCCACCATTCAGTTGGGTATCGGCAACATTCCCAACGCCGTGGCCAATGAGTTGAAAGCCAAAAAGCATCTGGGGATTCATACAGAGATGTTTACAGAAACCATGGTCGACCTGATTGAGTGCGGCGCTGTGGACAATTCCCGGAAGGGCTTCTGCGATGGATACAGCGTTGCCTCCTTTACCATGGGCAGCCAGCGGTTGTACGACTTCCTTCACAACAATCCGACCGTTCTGTTTAAGTCCTGCACATTCAGCAACGATCCCTGGACCATCGCAAAGAACAACAAATTTGTATCCATCAACGCAACGCTGGAAATCGATCTGACGGGGCAGTGCTGTTCGGAATCCGTGGGACACGTCCAGTTTTCCGGCAGCGGCGGCCAGGCCGAGACCGTTCAGGGTTCCCAGATGTCACCGGGCGGAAAGTCTATTCTTGCCATGCACGCAACGTATACCGATCGCGAGGGCAAGCTTCGCTCCAAGATTGTTCCCTTCCTGGCAAAGGGGGCCGTTGTTACCACCTCACGCAACGATGTGGACTATGTGGTAACGGAATACGGCATTGCGTGGCTCCGCGGCTTAAACGTAAAACACCGCGTTCAGGAGCTGGTAAAGATTGCTCATCCAGATTTCCGCCAGTGGCTGCTGGATGAGGCGGAAAAGAATGAAATCTGGTAATTGGCAAAATACGAAAGAAAGAGAGACGAAAAAATGGATATTTCAAAGAAAAAAACGCTGATCTTGGTGCTAATCTCCATTTTGTGGCTGGCCTGTATCATTCTGGGCACCACGGAGAAATTTGTCCTGGGCATGGTGGTCGCGGTCCCTCTGATTGGGCTTCACTTTTTGCTGGGCGTGGCAAAAAAGGGTATTGTGTCCAAAAAATTCCTGCTGTACCCAATCTTGATCTGGACGGCTCTGTATATCGTCGCGTTCATTCTGTGCGGTGTATATGCCGATAAGTTTGCCGGTATGATGCCTGCCTTCACAGTGCTGGGTCTTCATCCTTCCTTTGCTCCGGTGCTGCTGCTTTACTGGATCGGCGGCCTTCTAACGCTGAGTCTGGGCTTCTATCTTCTGCAGGATGAATGGCTGTCTCAGGAGGATTGGGAAGAATTCTGCCAAAAGGCAAAAAAGATCAAGGAGGGAAAATAAATGGCAACCAGTAGTGTGATTTTGATTTTGGCCTTCTGCGGCCTTATGATTGCTGCATCCTTTGGTATCGGCCTGTGGTCAAAGAAAAAGGCCACCACCACGCAGGCGTATTTTGGCGGAACGGCAATGTTTGGCCCGATCGCCGTGGGTCTGTCCAGCATGGCAGGCGTTGCCTCCGCCTTTGCACTGGTAGGCGTCCCGGGCCTGATCTATAATTCCGGAAACGCCATGGCCTTTTGGATGCTGGGCAGCGCCGCCTTTGCCGCCAGCTATATCATTCTGGGCAAAAAGGTTCGCGCCATGGCGGAGGTGGCAGATATCTCCAGTCTGGGAGACATCTGCGACGTGCGCTTTAATCGTAACCGTGTCATCAAGGCATTGATGTCCATTATTATCTGTCTGGGCTGTGTGGGCTATCTGGCTGCTCAGATCTCCGCCGGTACGGCGCTAATCTCCAATCTTGTGGATGTGCCTCCCATTGTGGCCGGCCTTCTGATCTTTGGCCTTCTGACCATCTATACCGCCATCTCCGGCGAGGTGGGCGGCCTACTGTCTCAGGCATTTCAGGGTGCCGTCATGGTCATTGCCGGCGTTGTGCTGATCATTGCCTTCTTTGTGGTTACCGGCGGTTTCGGAAATGTTCTGGAGGCTGTCGGCTCCGTCAGCGAAATTACCGGCGCAAACGGCGTGACCAAGGCCCTTGGTCCCGACTTTCTTAATGCGTGGGGCACCATGCCTGGTGGTATCAGCCTCACTTGGATGCTAATCCCCCTGCTGGGCTGCGTTGGCCAGCCGCAGGTCATTGTCCGCATGTACGCTGTGAAAAATCCCCGCGACCTGCCTAAGACCGGCCTTGTGACCGGCATCACCCACGCCATCGTCAGTTTCCTGTGCGTGGTCATCGCGTATGGTGCGCTGTATCTGGTGTCCACCGGTCAGATTGACCCGCTGCCCTCCGGCGACAATGCCATCTACGCCTTTGCCGACCACTGCGGCCTTTGGGCGCAGCTACTGGCCTACGCCGCCATACTGGCCGCAGCCCTCTCCTCCGCCAGTATGTTCCTGACGTCCTCCTCCACGCTGCTGTCCAAGGACCTTCCCAGTGCTCTAGGTATCAAGATCGCGCCTGAAAAGCAGATTGCGATTTCCCGCATCTTCATGATCATTCTGGGTGTGGTGTCGATCGTTGTCTCTGTATTCAGCTCCGAGATGGTGGGCCTGTTGGGCACCTTCGGCTGGGGCACGCTGGTCAGCGGCACATTCCCTGTGTTTGTTGTGGGTCTGCTGTGGGACCGCTGCAACACCAAGGGCGTTATCGCGGGACTGGCGTATTCCGTTGTGTTTAACATTCTGCCTCTGGTAACACCTTTCGCCTACCCCTCAAGCCTCCCTGGCTACTTCATCACCTCCGCGGTCGCAATCACGCTGACTGTCGTGGTGTCTCTGGTTACTCCCAGAGAAAAGCTGAATGCTGCCAGTCAGGCGGTTCTGGACCTGTAAACCTATCTACTGAAAAGAACAGATCCCGTATCCGATACGGGATCTGTTCTTTTATGTAAAAGAAAAGAATCTTACTATTTCTCGTTTTTCGGATTGCAAAGATCCAGAAAGCACCGCATGGACGCTGTGATATAGCGGTCTTTTCGATACGCAACGCACAGTGTCCAGGCTGCGTCGGGGTGCCGCAAACGGAGGTATCTGGCCTCCTTACGCAAATACTTATCCATCAGAACTTTGGGAAAGAAGGCCACCCCGCGGTTATCGATCGCCATTTCGTAGATGAGATCCCACTGGGAGCTCTCAAATATCACGGTGGGTTCAAATCCGGCCTGCATACAGTAATCGGTCATAATCCCCCGAAAGAGAAAGTCCTTGGACATCATCAGAAACTTTTCGTGGGCCAGCTCGCTAAAGGACACGGCGCTTCTTTTTGCCAGCGGATGCCGCTCTGATACCACCAGCACCACTTCGGATTCTATGGCGCGCTTGGTATAGTACTGTTCGCTGGAAAATGGCTCCAGCACCACGCCAAGGTCCAGCTTGTTTGCCTCCATTTTTTCAAGGATCGTGCGGGAGGGAACCTCTAAAATATGCAGATCAATGTTGGGATACGCCTCGCAGAAGTGGCTGATGAGAGAGTGATAGTAGATGGTGCCAGAGGTGGGCGGAATCCCGATACGAAGCGACCCCTCCAGACCATGCAGTCGCTGGTTCAGCTCGTGGGTCTGCAACTCGACAGTTTCCAGAATGCGCTGGGCGTAGTCAAAAAACAATTGGCCACTTTTCGTCAGGACAAAGCTCTTTTCCGTGCGGTTGATTAGATCCACCTTGAATTCCTGCTCCAGCATCCGCACGGATTTGCTCAGCGCAGGCTGGCTGACGTATAGCTTTTCCGCCGCGCGGGTAAAGCTCTGCTGGCGGACTATCTCTACAAAGTACTGTAATTGAATGAGCCGCATTTTCTTCCTCCTCTCTGGTATAGACAGTAGTGAAAGGGCCTTTCTTACAGTTGCTTGGCGGTTCAGTTGGCCGTCCAGCCACCGTCAATGGGAATGGAAGTGCCGGTGATGCTGTCGGCCGCCTCACTGCAAAGAAACACAAAGATCTCCGCCACCGTTTCCGGCTGAAGCATTTTCTTCACGGCGGCCTTGTCCAGCATGATGTCCGAAATGACCTGATGCGGCGGAACGTTGTGCATCTGCGCCTGCGCGGCAATCTGCCCCTCTACCAGCGGGGTCATCACATACGCCGGACAGATGCAGTTGGCGGTGATCCCATACGCGCCGCCCTCCAATGCCGCCGTTTTTGTCATGCCGAAAAGGCCGTGCTTTGCCGTAACATAGCAGCTTTTGAAGGGGGACGCCACTAGACCGTGGATAGAACTTAGATTGATGATCCGCCCCCAGCCATTGGCCTTCATGGAGGGCCAGCAGTATCGGGTCAGCAAAAACGGTGCCGTAAGCATTAGGGCAATCATGAAATCCCATTTATCCTCCGGAAATTCCTCAATGGGACAAACGTGCTGAATACCAGCGATATTGCCCAGAATATCCACCCGGCCATAGGTGTCCAGCGCCAGCTCCGTAATGTCCTTGCAGCCCTGCCGTGTGCTGAGATCGACAGCCTTACCCACACAGCCCAACTCCTTGCAGACACGCGCCACGCCGTCTCTATTCACATCCGCAATAAGGACTTTCGCCCCCTCTAACGTGAGTTTTTTTGCCACGGCATAGCCGATGCCGCTGGCTGCGCCAGTGATCAGCGCGACCTTTTCATTCAACATATACCCGTCTCCTTATCAGACAGCCCTTCATGGCTGCTCTCTTGTTGCTATTTTAACACACAGTTTTTTTCGGTACAATCGAAAAAAATCATAGTGCAATAACCAAAAGGCATAGTGAGGGCAGCCGCCAGCTCTGATGCTTTTGATAAGGGCCAAAGGGCACCGCAATCCTGCGGTTCCCTCTTTATATACCTGTTCTTTGGCAGGCATACCGCCATTCCACAGCTTTTTGCCCCTTGAGGTCTGTGGCAGATGCGCTTTTTCGCCTTAACGCGCAATATCCTCCTTCAATTATAGCGGTTTGCCTCAGGCTATAAAGCTTTTTGTGGCTAATACAACTCCTGTTAGGCAAATTATAAGACATGCACTTTCTGCCTGCAAACAGTGTTCGCAGCGCAAAGGGCGTTGGCACTTTTTCGTTTCCGCAACCGGTGTATGCGCTGAAATGTCCATTCGCAGCGAAGATCTCTTCTATTTGTAGATCGCATCAGACACGGCGAAAGCCCCCTTACCTTGACGCCGTGCAATGCGGATAGTCCCGCAGCCGTCCGGCGTACAGCCG
>ERZ836877.1784-NODE-1784-length-31269-cov-4.104376_pt1 | contig 31269 bp, 23 predicted proteins | sample MGYA00519469_ERZ836877 | MGnify/ENA primary metagenome ERZ836877 (study PRJEB31850, sample SAMEA3708809) | human gut metagenome | biome: human gut; feature: human-associated habitat; material: faeces | place: China | collected 2014 ... | reverse complement strand
ACACCAACAGGTGCGTCTTACCCGTTCCTGTGGGCATCTGGCACATCACAGAGCGCACCTTTGCCCACGACTCGTACAAGGAACTCTTCATTACCTGCTGGTAATTGAAGAGACCCGTGTCATCACGATATTTCATGGAGTTACATCTTTGAAATAAAGATTGCTACCAAAGCGGACGTAAATCACGATTACGCCCGCTTTATAGAGCGATATCCCAGAAAAGAATATTCAAATCGCCTGCTTGGGGTACATCCAATAATCCGTAGAAAAAAATAGACCTGTAAGAAACACTATTCAGCCGGACCGGACGTATGCCGTTTCAAACCGTTATGTTTGGCTTCTTTCAGAAATTCTTCAAAAACTTCGTCCGGCGTATTCCATAACTGCTCACCAAGAAGCTTCCACTTCTCTGTCCAAGATTCTTTATCCGGTGCAGACAAACGGAGGTCGGCAAAAAAACGAAAATACAAGGTTTCGTGTATCACCCCTTTTTTAAATTCTTTATCAACGGATCGCCCATACCGACTTCCGTACGTAAATGGTTTACCTTACCTCTTTCTTGATGAATCACTTTGGTGATAAAATCACCGATTGGAGCAAAAACTAATACTTTTTTCATGCTTTTTAATTGTTAAATGTATCAATATCTATAAATAATAAGAACAACATGTATGTAAAGGAAATCATACACATCAGTTCTCTGTTTTTCTCTACTTTTGCATGGTGAACGAAGAACATTCACCATTAAAAAATAATCAACTATGAATTGGATGAAACATTACAGTAAGGCAGGGCTCGACCTGCGAATGCAAAACGTTATCAACGATATGGGCTATTTTGGTGTGGGCCTGTACCGGACTCTATGTGAGCGCATCGAATGCCGGGGAGAGGGAAGCTATCCAAGGAAACAGCTTGTCCAGGAATTAAAAAGCAGAAGGCTCAATTCACGCCATATACACAAACTACTCGATGAATACAATCTCTTTTTCACTTCACCCGAAGGAACTGTTTCACTCTCGCCCCTATGTCCCGGCAACACGAAAGAGAAAATCACCTCTCAAGAACCGGTTCTTCCCGATGAACCGACACCCCAACAGCCATCGGTTGATGACGAACCGACCTCCCAACAGCCATCGGTTCACAACGAACCGACCTCCCAGCAGCCATCGGTTCACGACGAACCAACCTCCCAACAACCATCGGTTCACGATGAACCGAACCCCCACGAGACATCGGTTCAGACCGCCCAAGGCGCGCGCGTAATAAAGAGAGACTATAAAGAGAGAGATTATAAAGAAAGAATTTATAATAATACGAATCTGCCCGAATGGATTTTAAAACGATGCGAACAATCATGGTATCCATACGTTGCACCGCTGCTTCATTCCGAACAGGCCGCATGGAGGGAAGTGGTCTGCATACAATCGGGATACGGAACCCTGCTAATGTGTCATTGGAAAGCTGGCATCGAACAGTTTGCCCTGCACATCACCGCATACGGTACGGAGAGGCAGAGTAAAAGCATCAATAAACCCTACCAACCTTTCTATCTGAGATTTCTAAACCTTAGGTTTGGAAGCGTAAAGGTCACGTTTAGCACCTCCAACCCGACGATTTCCCCGGTTCACCCAATGCCACTAGTTAAAGGGAAATTCTATCCACTAAATACAAAAAAAACAAGTCAATGCCCGCTTTCGCGTAACGAAGCGCAACGAGACGTAATGAGGCGTAAAGCGCCTTTTCCGCATAACGTACTTTTGCCAACGTAAACAAAACAGATAGCAACCAGAAGAAAAATGAAAGATAAACAATTACCAATAAGCGTCCGGATGAATTCCCCAGCAGGTTATCGCCTAGCGGCTAAAGAGCGATAGCCACAACGTGGTTAGTTATTCTCATCGCATTTAGAGCTATTTCATTCACACATCATGAATAAAGATTAACAGACATTGATGCATTCACAGATGGAACAAAAAGATAGAAAAATCAAAGAACTGAAAGTTTTTCAGACAAATAATCTAGATTGAAGAAAAAATCTTCTATCTTTGTTAACTGAAATAATTTGTATAATTATACCCAAGAGCAAGCAACGATAAAAAATGAATCTATTTTCAGAATCTGAGAACAAGGACTTTAGTTAAAATATAAAAGAGTAAGGATGCCATGAAAGATTTTATAAAGTTTACCCTCGCCACCGTAACCGGTCTTATTCTTACCGGATTTATTGTAAGCATTATCAGCATTGTTATCATCATAGGCTTTATTGCTTCCAGCGAAACGCACACCACTGTAAAGAAGAATTCAGTAATGGTACTTAATCTGTCCGGAACCATTACGGAACAAATGAAGGAGGACCCGCTTCAGTTCATTTTAGGGAACAGCTACTCCAGTTCCGGATTAAAAGAGATATTAGCATCCATAGAGAAAGCCAAAAACCACCAGGACATAAAAGGCATTTATCTGAAAGCCGGCGCTTTAATAACTTCTCCGGCAACGATTCAGGAGATAAGAAACGCTCTGCTCAAATTTAAAGAAAGTGGAAAATTCATCGTCGCATACGGAGATTTCTACACCCAGGGGAACTATTACTTATGCAGCGTTGCAGATAAAATAATGCTCAATCCACAAGGAAATGTCAATTGGATAGGCATGGCATCACAACCCATGTTCTACAAAGATTTACTCGACAAAGTGGGAATTGAAATGCAAGTATTCAAGGTGGGGACTTACAAATCGGCCGTAGAACCATACATATCGAACAGCATGAGTGACGCCAACCGCGAACAGGTTACAGCCTTTTTACATTCTATATGGAACCAAATGTTAGACGGCGTCTCCCAATCGCGCAACATCGCTAAAGATTCATTAAATGCATACGCCGACCGTCTGATAACATTAAGTGCCGCAACGGATTATGTATCGAACGGCTTGGTAGATACGCTCGTTTACCGCGATGAAGCTACAAAATACATTCAAAGCCTGATGTTTATAGACGAGCAAGAACCCCTAAATACCCTGTCATTGGAAGATATGATGAGCGTAGACGAATTTGTTCCCAAAAGTAAAAGCGGAAATTCCATTGCCGTGTATTATGCAGAAGGGGGTATCGACGATATGACTTCTACAAGCGACGAAGGAATCAACTCCCTGAAAATGTGCAAGACTCTGAGGAAATTACGTGATGATGATAACATCAAAGCTGTTGTCCTACGCGTAAATTCTCCCGGTGGAAGCGCATTTGGTTCGGAGCAAATCTGGCACGAAGTAGTGGCGCTAAAAGAGGTGAAACCTGTTGTTGTGTCGATGGGTGGTTACGCAGCATCCGGAGGTTACTACATTTCGTGTGCCGCTGATAAAATTATAGCCGAACCTACTACCCTTACCGGTTCCATCGGTATCTTCGGAATGATTCCGAATATGGAAAAGCTCTTTACCGATAAACTGGGAATTCATGTAGATGTGGTGAAAACAAATAAGTTCTCGGATATGGGAACCACCTTACGTCCATTCAACACAGAAGAACGGGCTTCTATGCAAGCGGAAATAAACAGAGGTTATGATTTGTTTGTGACCCGTTGTGCCAACGGACGGGAGATGAGCAAAGAAGCCATTGCGAAAATAGCCGAAGGACGCGTATGGACAGGAGAAATGGCCAAAGAACTTGGTTTGGTAGACGAACTGGGAGGTTTGGACAAGGCCATAAAAGTAGCGGCCGAAGAAGCTCAAATAGACGACTATACCGTTTCCGGTTATCCTGAGCCGGAGAGTTTCTGGATGAGCCTGTTTACCCAGAAAAAGGACGATTATGTTCAGTCTCAAATGAAAGAGACCTTTGGAAAGTATTATCCTTGCATTCAATTCATTCAAAGCATTCAAAACCAAGACCCTATTCAAGCCCGTATACCTTTTGAATTAAATCTTAATCTATAAAGCACACACGAACATGGACAACGACTCTATCAAAATTAACCGATGGCTCTATCCCCTATCCTTTCTATACGGCATAGGAGTAGGTATCCGCAACCAACTATTTGATTGGGGTATCCTTGCTTCTAAAAGTTTCGACATCCCAGTTATTTCCATAGGAAACATTGCTGTAGGTGGAACGGGAAAAACGCCCCATACGGAATACCTGATAAAGTTGTTACAAAAAGACTATAAAGTAGCGGTCCTCAGCAGAGGATATAAACGAAAATCCAAGGGCTTTATTTTAGCAGACGAAGCAACTTCGATGAAGAAGATTGGAGACGAACCTTACCAAATGAAAAAGAAGTTTCCCTCCATATATATGGCTGTAGACAAGAACCGATGCCATGGCATTGAACAATTATGTAATGAAAAAATAGCCCCGCAAACAGATGTGATATTACTAGATGATGCATACCAGCATCGCTATGTAAAGCCCGGAATCAATATCCTGCTCACAGATTATCGCCGGCCTTTAAATGAAGATGCGTTGCTGCCGGCAGGACGTTTACGGGAACCGGAAAGAGGTAAAAACAGAGCCCATATTGTCATCGTTACAAAGTGTCCCAGAGACTTAAAGCCTATGGATTTCAGAGTAATCATCAAATATATGGATTTGTACCCCTACCAAAAGCTTTACTTCTCTACTCTTAAATATGGAGCCCTGACTCCCGTATTTTCCGATGCCCCTCAACGGGAACTGGAAAGTCTTGAAAAAGAGGAGAAAATATTGCTACTAACAGGCATCGCATCTCCACAACAATTATTAGACGATTTATCTGCCTATTCATCGCAAATTACATCGTTAAACTTTGCCGACCATCACCAATTTACAGAAAAAGACGTGCGGTATATTCAACAAACATTCAACTCACTGGGAGAAGGAAGCAAGCGCATACTTATCACAACAGAAAAAGATGCAACCCGCTTGTTGAACCTTCCATTAAGCGAAGAAATCAAAAAGCATATATATGCCCTACCGGTAGAAATAGAATTTCTACTCGGACAAGGAGAACAATTTAACCAAAACATTATAAACTATGTTAGAACGAATTCAAGAAACAGCATCCTTCTTAAAAAAGAGAATGCACACTAAACCGGAAACAGCCATCATACTGGGCACAGGATTAGGTAGTTTAGCAAATGAAATTACAGAAAAATACGAAATACGATACGAAGAAATTCCTAATTTCCCCGTATCAACGGTAGAAGGACACAGTGGGAAACTTATCTTTGGCAAGTTAGGCAACAAAGATATCATGGCCATGCAAGGACGTTTCCATTATTACGAAGGTTACAGCATGAAAGAGGTAACCTTTCCGGTACGTGTAATGCGTGAACTGGGTATTAAGACACTGTTCGTATCCAACGCCTCGGGAGGCACCAATCCGGAGTTCGCCATCGGTGATTTAATGATTATCAGAGACCATATCAACTACTTCCCCGAACATCCCTTACGCGGAAAGAATATTCCCTACGGTCCCCGCTTCCCGGACATGAGCGAAGCATACGACAAAGAACTGATTCGCAAAGCAAAAGAAATAGCGCAGGAAAAAGGAATTAAGGTACAGGAAGGAGTTTATGTAGGAACACAAGGCCCTACCTTTGAGACTCCGGCAGAATATAAACTATTCCGTATTTTTGGAGCCGACGCTGTAGGAATGTCTACCGTACCGGAGGTTATTGTAGCGAACCATTGCGGCATTAAAGTGTTTGGCATATCAGTCATAACGGATTTGGGAGTAGAAGGAAAAATTGTGGAAGTCACCCACGAAGAGGTACAAAAAGCAGCCGATGAAGCCCAGCCCAAAATGACCACCATTATGCGTGAACTTATAAACAGAGCTTGATAAATTATGCAAGAAAAAAACAGAACAGAAATAGCCACGTTAGGCGAGTTTGGTTTAATTAAATACCTCACGAAAAATATTGAATTAAAGAATCCGTCCACCCTATATGGCATAGGCGATGATGCAGCAGTGCTGGAATATCCCGACAAACAAATACTGGTAACAACCGATTTGCTGATGGAGGGAGTACACTTTGACTTAACCTATACCCCATTAAAGCATTTGGGATATAAATCGGCCATGGTGAACCTTTCGGATATCTATGCCATGAACGGAACTCCCAAACAGATAACCGTCTCTATAGCCATCTCCAAACGTTTTTGCGTAGAGGATATGGAAGAATTCTATGCCGGATTAAAGTTGGCTTGCGACCTGCACCATGTAGATATCATCGGAGGAGATACCACCTCCTCCCTTACAGGACTTGCCATCAGCATTACTTGCATAGGAGAAGCCGAAAAAGAGCAAATAGTCTATCGTAACGGAGCTCACGAAACAGACTTAATCTGCGTTACAGGCGATTTGGGCGCTGCCTATATGGGGCTTCAGCTCCTTGAACGTGAGAAGAATGTATTCAAAGGGCAGAAAGAAATCAATCCGGATTTTTCAGGAAAGGAATACTTATTAGAGCGACAACTCAAACCGGAAGCCCGTCGAGACATTATTGAGAAATTGCGCAATGCAGGCATAAAGCCCACAGCCATGATGGATATTTCCGACGGTCTCTCTTCCGAATTAATGCACATCTGTACCCAGAGCAATGTGGGATGCCGTATCTACGAAGAGCGTATTCCCCTCGATTACCAGACCGCAGTGATGGCCGAAGAACTGAACATGAATGTAATTACTTGCGCACTGAATGGCGGAGAAGATTACGAGCTTCTGTTCACAGTCCCTATTGCCGAGCATGAGAAAATTTCAGAAATGGAAGGCATACGCATTATAGGCCACATCACTAAGCCGGAGTTAGGTTCGGCCCTTATCACGCGCGATGGTCAGGAGTTTGAATTAAAAGCCCAAGGTTGGAATCCTTTGCAAAAGAATTAAGCATAGGGACATAACCTGGTGAGTATTCGATACCAACAAAAGGAGTTCTTTTTTAATTTAGTTGAAAAGTAAGTTTGGTTATAGCCCGGTTAACATCGTTTGCTGTAAATAGCTGTCTAAGCGGTAGCTTTATTCTACGTTCAACTAAATGAAAGAGGGCCAAAAGGGGTCTTAACTTTACAGAAAATGAAGTGAAATACCGCCTTTAGTTCTTTCATTGCTCCAGCCCTTACAAAGGAATTCAATAAAATAAATGTTCGTAGCAACTAGTAACGGGTATCTATTTCCATCGCATTTATAAAGGAATTCAATAAAAAAATGCTGATAATAAGTTCATTACAATTATTATCAGCATTTTTTCATTACAAAACTTGTAAAATAGAAATGTTTGCCTTACCTTTGCAACCGCAAACAAAAACAAGGTGCCATAGCTCAGTTGGTAGAGCAAAGGACTGAAAATCCTTGTGTCACTGGTTCGATTCCCGTTGGCACCACCTTGAAAGAGAGAGAGTTACAGAAATGTGACTCTCTTTTTTTATTCTCTAATAGAGCTAAAGACTGGCTAAAGCAGACAAATGTTTTCTCCAATGTTTTAACTAAAAGAACAATTGTAGATATTATATGCATCCCAAACCTATTTAGATGGCAACTTATTATGGGGTTCCATAAAAGAGGTCTCCGTTTCAGGATTGAATGAAATTCCGTAATTAGGAAAAAAATTGTATTCACACTCCCTCATATTATGTTTATCGTTATAGATATATAGTAATTCCATATTTATTCTAATGATAGTAGATATTAAAATTTACCAAATCCTATCATCCTGAAGCGGAATTGTAATTCCTCGATGCGGGAAACGAGGGCATCAAAAAAATAATATCCTTTCTAATAGATATAAAAAACTCCTACCGAAGCAGGAGTATAGGTCTAACACCTTCGGCCATAAAGGCCTTATTGTGATAAGATGTAAATCTTTATATTACAAATATATAAATTTTATTTGTAATATAAAATATTATTATTAATTTCATCCAGAAAATTAGCAAACGTTAATGTTATGAATAAAATATTAGGAATAGACACAGGTACAAATAGCATCGGCTGGGCTATTGTTGAAAAAGTAGAAAACAAAGATTATAAACTTTTAGAATACGGCACAAACATATTTCAAGAAGGGGTAAAAGTAGAGAAAGGAGATAAACCATCAAAAGCGGCAGAACGCACAATGCACCGCAACATACGCAAACATTATTGGCGCAGAAAAGTACGCAAAATTCGTTTGTTAACAATTCTAATAGAGAATAATCTTTGTCCTCCAATTACAAAACAAGAGTTGCGTGAATGGAGAACTAAAAAGAAATATCCGCAAAATGAGTTATTCTTGGATTGGCAACGCACAGAAGATAAAGAAGATATCAATCCGTATCATTTCCGTTATAACTGCTTAATGCAGAAATTGGACATGAGTGACATCACCCAGAGATATATTCTCGGACGTGCCTTATATCATCTCAATCAACGACGTGGATTTCTGAGTAACCGCAAGGAGTCTACCAAAGAATCAGAAGGACAAGTTAAACAAGATATCTCTCAACTGACAGCTGATATTAAATCTGCCGGATGCAGTTATCTAGGAGAGTACTTCTACCAGCTTTATCAGAAAGGAGAAAAAATACGTACTCACTATACAGCACGTAATGAGCATTATCTTGCAGAATTTCATGCTATCTGCAAGAAGCAGGAGTTAGACAACGAATTAATAGAAAAGCTAGAAAAAGCAATTTTTAATCAACGCCCCTTAAAATCCCAAAAGCAACAAGTTGGCAAATGTACATTTGAAACGAAGAAATCATGTTGCCCTACTTCTCATCCTTTATTCGAAGATTTCCGTATGTACAGTTTCATTAACAACATAAGAATTCAGACTCCACAGGATGATGGATTGCGTCCACTATCAGCATCAGAGAGGAAGACTATCACTCCGCTATTTCTTCACAAGCCAAAGCGCACATTCCTCTTCGAAGAAATTGCCAAGAAATTAGCAGGTAAGAATAACTATTGCTACATCACCGATAAAGTCGACAAACCATATAAATTTAATTATTATATGGACATAAATGTAAACGGATGCCCCGTGAACGCACAACTTACAGAAATTTTTGGAGACAATTGGCTGGACGGAGTAAATGAACTCTATACACTTGCAAAAAGCAAAAGTCGGATTGAAATATTGAATGATATATGGCATGTTCTTTTCTTCTATGACGATGAGAAAAAACTAAAGGATTTTGCCAAAGACCGTTTGCAGCTGAATGAGAAAGACGCAGAAAAGTTCTCTCAAATTCACATGCCCCAAGAATACGCCTCACTAAGTTTGAAAGCCATAAAAAAGATACTTCCGTATTTAAAAGATTACGGATTAATTTATTCAGATGCTGTATTCCTCGCTAATTTATGCGAAGTCCTGCCATCTCATGTTTGGTGTGTGAAGGAAATGCGTAATGCAGCAATAGAACGTATTATAGAAGTTATACACGAAAAACATTCTATTATAGAAAGCAGAGGAATAGAGCACCGTATAAAAGCTTTTCTAAAGGAATATTATCATGTAGAAGATGAAAAATTAAAGAAATTATATCATCCTTCCATGATTGATGCATATCCCCGTCAACAACTCAATAATGTCGGATTGTATCAATTAGGAAGTCCCCGCATAAACAGCGTACGCAATCCCATGGCCATGCACTCATTATTTCGTCTACGTAAAGTTATCAACCTTTTACTCAAAGAAAGAAAAATCGATGAGGAAACTATCATACATATTGAATTCTCACGCGAGCTCAATAATACAAATCGTCGTAAAGCGATTCAAGCCAACCAACGTAACAACGAAAAATATCGAGACGAATGCCGTAAGAAGATTGCTGAACTATATAAAGAACAAAAAATTGGTCGAGAGCCATCCGATACTGATATTTTGAAATATCAACTTTGGGAAGAGCAATTTCATAAATGCCTATATACAGGAGATGAAATCAGTCTTATTGATTTTTTAGGAGACAATCCTAAATACGATATAGAACATACTGTGCCACGTAGTGTGGGTGGTGATAGCACTAAAATGAATCTCACTCTTTGTCAAAGTAAGTTTAATCGTGAAATAAAGAAAACAAAATTACCGTCTCAACTAGCTAACCATGAGGAGATATTGCAACGAATAAACTCATGGAAAGAAGAATACGAGAAAATAGACAAACAGATACGTAAACTAAAAGGGTCTCATAATACAACGAAAGAAGCAAAAGACCGTAACATACAACGCCGTCACGAATTGTCGCTCTTACGAGATTATTGGCGCGGCAAATACCAACGCTTCATTATGACTGAAGTGCCAGAAGGTTTTTCACGTCGTCAAGGTACAGACATCAGTATCATATCTCGCTATGCCAGACTATATCTAAAGTCTGTATTCCACCATGTATATACTGTAAAGGGAATTACAACCAGCGATTTCCGCAAAATATGGGGAATACAAGACGAATACACAAAAAAAGAACGTATAAACCATGCACATCATTGCATTGATGCAATCACCGTTGCCTGCATAGGGGCCAATGAATATAGCCAGTTGGCACAATATTACCACACATTAGAAGACCACGAAAAATATGGTATGTCCAAGCCCCACTTTCCAAAACCTTGGACGACATTTGCAGATGACATAAAGCATATACAAGACAATCTGCTTGTAGCTCATTACACTCAAGATAATATGCCGAAAGCTGCCAAACGCCGCATTATGACTTCGCAAGGCAAAATCATGCCCCAAGGGGATGTAGCGCGCGGCTCATTGCATCTCGGTACTTATTATGGAAAGATTGAAAGAGATGGAGAGATAAAGTCAGTCATTAGAAAGCCTCTTAATAATGTAACAAATATAGACAATATCATAGATGAAATTGTGAAGGAAAAGGTAAAGCAAGCAATATCTACTCATGGAAGTCTGAAGAAAGCTGTTGAAGCGGGAATCTGGATGAACGAGGAGAAAGGTATTCCTATTAAAAAAGTTAGATGTTTTACTTCTATTCAGAGAAATACATTGGATATCCGGAAACACAGAGACATATCTCGACATGACTATAAACAGACTTTCCATGTTTGGAATGAAAACAACTATATGATTGCTATTTATGAGGGACAAGATGAAAAAGGACGGATAAAAAGAGAATTTGAAGAAATTAAAAACATTGATGCTGCAAGATATTATCGCACCAGCAATGATCGTTTAGTAACCGGCGATAGTATAGTACCTATACAGAGTGCCAGTGGATATGATTTGTTGTACAAATTACAAATTGGGACAATGGTTCTTTTGTATGAGAATACTCCGGAAGAAGTATGGGAGCAAGATAAATTGGGATTACAAAAACGTTTATATAAAGTAACAGGAATATCCTTAGCTGATGGACGGATGGTTCTATTTCATCAACAAGAAGCACGGCTATCTACAGAAGTAATACAAAAAGATGGTGCATTTTCAGTAAATGAAGAGTTTAGATCTAAAATAAGAGTAAGCTTAAATCAGTTTCAAGCGCTTATCGGAGGGATTGATTTCAAAATCAATGATTTAGGAGAAATTAAACGAATAATATAACTTCTTATGATTAAACAGACATTGACATTTCAGAATCCAGCATCTCTTTTGTTGAGAGACAAGCAATTGATTATACAGTTGAAAGACATTGACTATGAAATCACTCGTCCTATTGAAGATATAGGAGTAATTATAATCGAAAACCCAATGGTAAAGACAACGGTTCCTCTGCTCAATGCATTAGCAGACAACAATGTAGCCGTAATCTTTTGTGACGACCATGCCATGCCCAAATCGATGCTGGTAACACTTGATGGAAACGCCACGCTTCAAGAGACATATCGCTATCAAAAAGAAGTCACATTGCCCATCAAAAAACAAATATGGAAGCAAATTGTAGAGATTAAAATCAAGAACCAATCAGCATTGCTCAACAAATTGAATAAAGATGGTGACATACTCAAACCATATTATACAAATGTAAAATCTGGCGATAGTGACAATCGAGAAGGCATTGCAGCTAGAGCATATTGGAATATACTTTTGGGTGATGATTTTCGGCGTGAACGTAATGGTACACCTCCAAACAATCTTCTGAACTATGGCTATGCCATACTCCGTGCGGCTACAGCAAGGTCATTAGTAGGGTCTGGATTATATCCAGCTTTTGGAATATTTCACCACAATCGATACAATGCATTTCCCCTAGCAGATGATATAATGGAACCCTACCGTCCATTTATTGACGAAGTAGTTTATCGTTTATATTATGACGGCGCTTGTTCTGATTTAAACAAAAATGCAAAAATGGCTCTACAACGGGTCCTATTTTGTGATGTAAAAATGGGTAAGCTTACGCGACCTTTAGAAATTGCCCTCAGCCTTACTACAGCTTCTCTTGTAAAGATGTATAAAAAAGAAACGGAAAAACTAGTACTACCTTTTTTATAATGAGTGAAAATCGACTAAATGCATATCATATTATGTGGCTATTTGTCTTTTTTGATTTACCTGTGACCACTAAGAAAGAACGCAAAGAAGCTGCTCTGTTCCGTAAAAACTTGATGAAAGATGGATTCACGATGCTTCAATTTTCCGTCTATATCCGACATAGTGCTTCATACGAAAGCCAATCCATTCATATAAAACGAGTAAAATCATTTGTTCCAGAGACAGGAATGATAAGTATTCTTAGTGTTACAGATAAACAATATGGTGAAATAATAAATTTCTGGGGCAAAGAAAAGAAAAAACTTATTACAGCACCGATACAATTAGAATTTTTTTAGTATATTTACCTCGTAAAAACGCCATAAATGCCACTTCGTAGAATAAAATACTTATATAATTCATTGGTAATGAATAGATTTCAATGTTTACGTTGTGGTTTGATGTAAAGATAGAAGAATATACAACTAATGCTACTTCGCACATAAATGGTACTAAGTTGTGGTTTGATGTAAAGATAGAAGAATATACAACACCATCATTCTTCCATTTATCATATCCATGTTGTGGTTTGATGTAAAGATAGAAGAATATACAACCCGCAAGCAGATTATTAATGAAACCAATCATGGTTGTGGTTTGATGTAAAGATAGAAGAATATACAACATTCTGTAATTCTCTCTCTTCTCTGTAATGTTGTGGTTTGATGTAAAGATAGAAGAATATACAACTTCTCTGTAATTTCTCTCTCTGTAATTTCTGTTGTGGTTTGATGTAAAGATAGAAGAATATACAACTGTAATTCTGTAATTTCTCTCTGTAATTCTGTTGTGGTTTGATGTAAAGATAGAAGAATATACAACCCAACATCAGTTTTCGTCTAAAGTCACTCAGTTGTGGTTTGATGTAAAGATAGAAGAATATACAACAACAAGAACATCTCCAGCAGAATAATCTAGTTGTGGTTTGATGTAAAGATAGAAGAATATACAACAAGATAATTGAGGACACAACTGTCGACGGAGTTGTGGTTTGATGTAAAGATAGAAGAATATACAACCCTGTTTTGGTTTTGGAGTCATAGCGTTTAGTTGTGGTTTGATGTAAAGATAGAAGAATATACAACATTTTGAAAGATAGAATTAACAGCATTAGAGTTGTGGTTTGATGTAAAGATAGAAGAATATACAACATTTATTTAGATACTTCTCGCAGTCAGAGAGTTGTGGTTTGATGTAAAGATAGAAGAATATACAACTCTACACAAGCGGAGGAGTACCACACTACGGTTGTGGTTTGATGTAAAGATAGAAGAATATACAACACATAGTAGTTTTTGTTATCGGAAGAGGCGTTGTGGTTTGATGTAAAGATAGAAGAATATACAACTTGGTCAAGGTCTATAAACGGGTCGGTGGGTTGTGGTTTGATGTAAAGATAGAAGAATATACAACTTTCATCCATCCCGTTTGTCGGCTCATTAGTTGTGGCTTGATGTAAAGATAGAAGAATATACAACACGGAATAATGTAAGCAGTGGAGCATTATCGTTGTGGTTTGATGTAAAGATAGAAGAATATACAACCATGCTTGCAATGTTTTGTACTCGTTTATAGTTGTGGTTTGATGTAAAGATAGAAGAATATACAACGTCAGCAGCTTTAGCATCTAGTTCGTCTGTGTTGTGGTTTGATGTAAAGATAGAAGAATATACAACAATAGGAAGTGTAATACGCTGTAGCTGTGTGTTGTGGTTTGATGTAAAGATAGAAGAATATACAACCTTCTTGTCCATATATATTTCCCGTTTTCCGTTGTGGTTTGATGTAGAGATAGAAGGCACTATACAGCAACTCTCTTTTCATTTTCTAATAGCTCTAAAGACTGGCTACAACAGGTAAATGTTTTCTCCAATGTTTTAACCAAAAGAACAATTGTAGATATTATATACTACCAATACAAGCTCCTGAAAATAGAGGAGTAAAATAGACTTTACCTAATGCCTTCTTCTACAGAGAGTAATTCATTCAGATTGCCCTCCACTATAGACGATAAACATAAACGTATCTTCTCAATGGGCCAATCCCACCATTTCAACCTTAACAGTCGGTCTATGACCTCTGCATGAAAACGTTTCCGAATTTCTTTAGCAGGAGTGCCTCCAACAATAGTGTAAGGTGGAACATCTTTGGTTACAACAGCACGCGCAGCAATAATCGCTCCATCTCCAATATGGACTCCGGCCATAATCACTGCGTCATAACCAATCCAGACATCATTACCTATTATAATATCTCCCTTATTGTCCCAAGCAGCAGTCACATCCGATTTCTCCAATCCCCATTCTTCATAGAATAAGGGAAAGGTATAGGTTGATAAGGATTTCAACGTATGATTGGCACAGTTGAACAGAAATTTCGTACCACAGGCTATAGAACAGAACTTGCCTATGATTAACTTCTCCCGATGAACGGGATAGTGATAGAGCACATTGTTCTTCTCAAAGAACAAAGGGTCAGCAACAAAATCATTATAAATGGTATAGTCACCAATCTCTATCTGAGGGTCTTTTACTACGGCATTGAGATACACCGTTTGCATATCTCCCGTACGCGGGTATATTTTTGTCATCATCACTTTTTTGTTTTTAATAATGTTTACTCTTTAAATAGACGATAGATTGCACAGCCAACAGAATCACAAAAAGGTATTCTGCCGTTAAGTAGATTGCCAAAGGAGCTTGTGTACAGTAACTCAGCCAATAGAGATAGACCAAATAGACTACGGTCGTTGTCACCTGAAACAGAAAGGTCGTTCTTGTTTTCCCTGTTCCTCCAACAGCATTCAGGTATACGTAACCGGGCAAAGCAAAAGTATAATTCAACAACATCACTACGAAAGGTGCAAAAGCCAATTGTATCAAGGGTTTGCTATGCGTATAAAAACCGACAATCTCTTGATTGCAACATAGGGCGATACCTACCAACGGAAATCCAATGGCATACCCCAACTTTAAAACCCTACGACAGATGGGAAAAACTTCTTCCCTTGCTCCGGCTCCCATTGCATTACTTACCAAAGAACCCGTAGTGAGAGCGAAAGAATTGGCAATTACAAAGAAAAGGGCCGAAACACTTCGGGTTATATTGGAAATAGCCAACTCCGTTTTGCCCAGATGTTCAATCGCTATAAAAAAGAGAAACCAAGGGGCTACACTGATAAAAGCATGGAGCATACTCCATACGGATAAGTGCAATACTTTTACAAGTAGTTTTCCATCATATATTGGCTTCAACCCGTATTTCTCCTTATCTATCCTCACCCTCATATAGATACAAAGCACCATCAAGGAGCCCATTTCGGCCAAAGAGGAAGCTATTGCCGCTCCTGAAATGCCTAGCTTCAGGGAAAATATCAAAAAATAATTGAGAGGAATATTGATTGCTACCGCAACAACCGCTGCCCATGATAACGCTTTAGTGTGCGTTATGCCGACAAAGAAGGAACGAATAGCCAGAAACGGGAATGAAAACAAGAGACCGAAGCTACGCCAATCCAGATATCGGACCACTGTCTGGTAAATCTCCGTAGAATTGATTAATCGCTTCAGTATCAAAGGAGAAAAGGCTTGAAGCAGCAGACAAAGCAGAATGGCTAAACCCGATAAAAAGAATAGTCCCTGAAAGAATGTCTTTCCTGTTTCCTTGTAGTGCTGTTCCCCATTCCTCCGGGCTACCATTACCTGCAATCCGATGCTAAACCCAAAGCCTAGCATATAGACTGCCAGATAATAAATTCCGGCAATAGCGGATGCTCCTAACTCGACTTCTCCTACATGACCTAAAAAGACAGCATCCGTTATATTGATTAGCTGTTCCATTAAAATGCTCATCATCACCGGAAAGTTGATGAGCCAGATTTGCTTATATGTATAATTCATTGCTCAACGTTAACATTGCATGACAGGACAGACTGCATCATATCAGTCTGCCATCATGCAAATTCATAAATAATATGGATATAAAATCTCTGTGCCAAACAAAGTGTTGTTTGGCAAATAGCTAAATAGCTTTATGGAGTAAGGCTATTCGTTGAGCGTAGCTATATACAGAGTTTCATATAAAGTGAATACTTTTTGTTAATAGATTATACAATGCAAAAATATAGAAAAAAAGGGAATTACTTACCTCTTTATTTCATTTTATACACCTCAGCGCCTGCCATCAGGAATGCTCCCAAACCGAAATCTTCGAAATCAGGCACCTTATCATACGTTACCGGTTGCGCTTCTTTTGGTTCTTTTCCGCTACCTTGTACATAACCTAAGAAACCGTTCGGATGAAGACAATCTTTCACCATGGCATTCCATGCTTTATAAATAACCGGTGCAAATTCTTTCTTTTTCAACAACCCATGATTTACTCCATAAGCCATGCCATACACAAACATAGCTGTTCCGGTAAGTTCTTTCCCACCATAGTTATTCGGGTCGTGCAGACTGACATTCCATAATCCGTCCTCCCGTTGCAGAGGTTTCAGGGCTTGGCACATATCTACCAACATCGCAGCATATTCCTTGCGATGAGGTTCGTTGGCCGGAAGCAAATCGAGCATACGTACCATGGCTACCACTATCCAGCCATTACCACGTGCCCAGTAACAATCTTCCCCATTCGGTTCCTTATAAGGCGGGTCGAAATCGGCATCCCTCCACCAAAGCCGGTCTACAGGATTATAAAGTCCGTTCTCACCATGTCTTAGCTTGGTATATTGATACATGTCATACGCCCGATTATAATAAGCCGCATCACCGGTAATATTTCCGAGTTGGGCAAAGATAGGCATTGCCATCTGTACAGCATCAATCCAATGCCAATCGTCAATTTTATCCGTAGTCATCATGGCATCCACCGCCTCTTTTATCGCCTTTATATACTGTTCCGGCTTTTCATCATCTAATTGATACAGGGATAGATAGACCTGTCCCGCACATTGATTATCGGCATTACGCACCACACTCACCTTCTCAGCTCCGCGAAGTTGCCAATTGTGTTTATTTCCCCATTCCAACGCATAATCCAGATAACGCTGTTGTGGGTCTATTTTCCACAATTCGAGCAATCCTTCATAATAGTAGGCGCGTGTCCAAAGGTTAGACTCATAATGACGGTTGCGCGAAGGGTAAGGTATCGATTGTCCCGGGTCGCTCCATTTCGTCATAAAATAATCGTTCGCTAATCTAAGAGCCTTCAGCACTTCTTGCTTCTCCGGCTTGCGAGCAGACAAATTGTCGCAAACGAAAAGACAAAGAGCGCTTAATAATAGAGTGAAAAGCAGTTTTCTTGGTATCATATTCTATTTACAATTAATTAGTTATTCATTTTTCATCCTTATTATTTTATAAAAATTCCGGCGTAAAGCATTCCTTTAGCACCATACATCCCTATCAACAGTACCTTTCTATTCTTTACATCCACCCGCTAAGCCGTGTTACCGGCTAATAGGTACTCTTCCGCTCGCACTTCTTATCTACTGCATTGCCGACGAATGGTTCCTAGCGGACAAGCAAGCGGAAAATGCTTCTAGTTTCGTTGCCGGAAGTCGAACATCAAATTGAGGCGTAAACCTTCGTCACCCGATTTAATGCGTATATTCCCCGGCTGACTATTCGGTCCTTGCTGTTCAATCGGTTTAAAAGAACAGATGGCCGGAATGTCCAACAAGAACGATAAATCGCCTTCCGGGAATTTAGGCATCGTGTCCGATACGCGTCCTTTAGGCTCTTCCGGAGTAAACACCCGGAAGAAAATACCATCGGTACGGGCATATACAGTGAAAGGAGTCGTCTCGCTTTCCAGCATAGCCCAATACAAATTAGCATGATAACCTTTAAACTCAGGATAAACCAGGTTCTCGTAACTTTCTCCGGTAATGGTATTATTATAGGCTTTATGCCACACACCATAATTGGTTCCCGGAATACGGTTTTTCCATACGCGATACGGACCGCGTCCCATCCACTGCATACCCAAACAGTTCTGTTCCGGATAAGAGAAAGTCAGACCCAGATTGAATATCCGGCTATCCATAAAGGCATCATCGAATCCACCGCCTCCGGAAGCACGGTTCAACAAGACGGCATCCATGTAGAGCAATCCCCGTTCTGTTAAACGCCACACTATGGAATCGGCTCCTCCTTTATAGCGGGCACAGAAGACTGCTTCGTTCCCGTCATTACGGACAGAGCTGGAAGCCGGCTGAAATTGCATCTTCATACCAACAGCTACCGGACCATCTTTAAACGGAATTTCCTTTTCACCCGACCGGATGCCACACAGCATTCCGGTAGACGAATCGAAGGAAACAGTCAGATTGCGGCTTCTCAGCTCAATGGTTTCCGCCGTACGGATTGCCGTAGCCGGTTGTATGGCCTCCAAGGTAACAGGCACCCGGGCCATTTTATACTCAAAATACTGTTTTGCCAAACGAATGGGATAAGTCCATGTACAAATGCTCTTACCCTCTTTATCAAACGCTTCCAATTCCAGCACATCGCCTTCACGGAAGTTAGTGGGAAGTGTAAAACGTGCCTTCCCCGTCTCACCCGGAGCGAGAGCCGGTAACTGTACATCGCCTTCCGCCAGAATACGGTTATTTTCGTCTACATGCTTCAAAGGTATATCGCAGACACGCACTTTGTAGGTCATACGGCATTTATCCAAAGCGGTATAAATATATTCGTTTGTAACCAAGAAGCTACCATCGAAATGGTCGGTTATCAACAAGGGTTTCAACTGTATAGGCGACCATTGTGCACGGATGGCATAATAACTGCCCTCTTTCTCCCTGCGCGGACCCACCACTCCGTCGGGAGCATTGGACTTATCGGAATCCAATATACCTCCTTTGTCCGAACGCTTCGGGGCCTCATCACAGAATACCCAGATAAAACCTCCGGCAAAGAGCGGATTGGTAGACCAACGGTCCCAGAAATCGCGCAGACCGGCTCCGCCTCCCTGGTCATACATGGCATGCATGAATTCGGTAGGCATAAATACTTTATAGCCATTGGTAAAACGTGCCACCCCGGTAAGATAAGCCGGATAGTGGTGTGTATCCAAATCGTTGAAATCCGCCCACGGGTGGATGACGTGTCTTTTCTGTAATTTATCATACCGGGCAAACAGCGCGTCGAGGTTATTGTTCCATCCTCCCTCATTTCCGTTGCTCCAAATAATAATGGACGGATGGTTCACATCCCGTTCTATCATCTCTTTCACCAGCTTGGCTCCTACTTTGGTATCGTATTTACCATGCCAACCGGCCAGCTCGTCAATATAAACAATGCCTAACGAATCGCACATATCCAGAAAATGTTCATCGGGCGGATAGTGGGAACGGACGGCATTCATATTCATTTCTTTCACCAATAAAGCGTCCTGACGGCTCATTGCCGCACTGGTAGTACGACCACCGTCTACCGAGAATGAGTGACGGTTGATTCCTTTCACTACCAATTTTGTTCCATTCAAGTAAAGACCGTCTTGCGGAAAAAACTCTACGGTACGGAAACCGATACGTGTCTCCCGTGTTTGAACCACTTTTCCCTCGGGATTTTTCAGTTCCAGTTTCACGACATACAGGTTAGGGTCTTCCGTAGACCATGGTTGCACCTCACGCCAGTTACTCTCCAGTGTGTGTTCCTTCCCGGAGTTGGTTATCTTATAAAGAAACGTCTCCTTATTATCTGTAGTATAGATGCTTTTCCCTTCTTTTAAAGAACGGATGGAAGCCGCCAATTCATATCCTTCGGCATTGCCTTCGGTTTCAACTACCGCCTGAAGTTTTCCCTGTTGGTCGGCATGAAGTACAAAGTGACGTATGTGAACTTCCGGCACCACTTCCAGCCAAACCGGACGATAGATACCTCCGAACAACCACCAGTCCGCCTTCCGTTCGGCGGCATTTACGGTTTTATTGGCAGACTCTTTAGCTACTTTTACTTCAAGCAAATTCTTTTTCCCCGGTTTCAGCAAATCGGTAATATCATAACTGAAACGATAAAAACCTCCCTGGTGCATCTCTCCGGCCGAGGTTCCATTCACAAAGACTTCGCAATCGGTCATCACTCCGTCAAAAAACAACTGCACTCTTTCTCCGGTTACTGTTTTCGGAGTTTGAAAACGATATCGGTAAGTACCGGTTTCCTCACTCGGTTTGCCACCTTTTACGGTGTACCACCGGCCATAAGTGTATTCACCGAATCCCTGCAACTCCCAGTTACAAGGAACTTCAATCTTCTTCCATTTACCACTGTTCTGTCCGTCCGAACAAAAGAATTCCCAAGTTTTGGTATCATCGATACCTGTTCCCGACAAATACATGCGTTCCGGATGAGGAGCTTGGGCTTGCACCGCCGTACCTCCTATCCAAACGGTCAGCAGTGTAACTAAACTAATCCAATTGTGTTTCATGCGTAATAGCTAATCATTATGCTCCGACCTAAAAGCGAAGCGTTTATACTTATTTATCCTATATCCTTTCAATTATTTGCCAAAAATAACAATATATTATCATTATTCGATGGAAAAGCGTATCATTCTAGCAAAATATTTAGCTAGTTAGCTATTTATGAATGCAAGTACATAAAAAGATTTATAGAAGCAAAAAAGGAGACTGTTCCATCCGAAAGTCACTTTATTCAACTTCCGGATGGAACAGTCTCCTCTTTTACCCCACTTTATTATTTAACTTTTAAAACCAGTACATCTCCTGCCTGAGTAGGACAGTCATACACATAAGTCTTACGAAGTTCTACGCCTCGCAACGGAGCTTTCTCACTAATCATCGGACGGGAAATCTGCTGCGACACAAACAAGGGATTCTCATTCAGCTTATCCTCCTTCACTTCTTTTAAATTTCCCTCTTGCAAAGCCAGTTCTTCATAAGAACAAATACGCAAATTCCCTCCTATTGTCGATTTAATAACCGCTTTCACCAGACGCCCTTCTTTCCAGCTCAACTCTTCTATCACAAAACCACCACGTGAACGAAGTCCTTTTATAGAACCTTCTTTCCACTCATTGGGCAATGCCGGCAACAGGTGCACAGCCCCATCATGGCTCTGCATCAGCATTTCGGCTATTCCTGCCGTACACCCAAAATTCCCATCAATCTGGAAAGGAGGATGCGCGTCAAACAGATTCGGATAGGTTCCGCCTCCTTGCCCCTTCTGCACTTCCGGATTTACGTAGGTCAACTGATTCTTAATCAATTTATACGCGTGGTCTCCATCCAACATGCGTGCCCAGAAACAAACCTTCCATCCCATCGACCAGCCGGTAGAAGGGTCTCCACGTTGAATCAACGTATTACGAGCCGCTTCGAAAAGCACCGGAGAGCGGTAAGGAGAAATCTGATATCCGGGATACAATCCCCAAAGATGTGAAATATGGCGGTGATGGTCTTCCGGATGGTCCCAATCTTCAAACCACTCTTGCAGCTGTCCATACTGACCTACTTGCATGGGTGGCAATTGTTTTTTCATCGTTTTCAATGTATCACAGAATAAAGCATCTTCTCCTAACACGCTGGCCGCCTCACAAGTATTGGAGAACAGGTCAAAAACAAGCTGGTTGTCCATTGTAATACCTGCAAACAGATTCCCTTTCTTTTTAATCCAACGGGGAGCGTTCTCCGGAGAATTAGAAGGAGTAACCACCAAATATCCTGTATTCGGGTCTCTGACAAGGAAATCCACAAAAAACTCTGAGGCACTCTTCAGAATAGGATAGACTTCTTCCAGATACTTTTTATCTCCTGAATACAAATACCGGTCCCACAAATGTTGGCACAACCAAGCATTTGCCACAGGCCACGGACCACAATAGGCACGGTCTACAGCACCAGTCATACGCCAAAGGTCTGTATTATGATGCAACACCCAACCTCTGCAACCATACATTTCACGGGCCGCCTCTTTTCCATTTTCACTCAGTTCCCGTACCATCTTTATAAAGGGTTCGTGCAACTCCGGCAGATTTGTCACCTCTGCCGGCCAGTAATTCATTTCCGCATTAATATTGGTTGTATAGTTACAGCTCCAGGCCGGATTGGTTTTAGCATTCCATTTTCCTTGCAGATTAGCTGGTTGGCAGCCAGGTTGTGAACAGGAAATAAGCAAATAACGTCCAAACTGGAAATACAAGGCAATTAAGTGTGGGTCGTAAGAAGAAGCAAACTCTTTTATTCGTACATCCATCGATTTGTGCGCCTGCTCGGTTACGCCCATATCTAATTTCACCCTGTCATATTGCTGTTTATAGGCTGCTATATGTTCTTCTTTCGCTTTCCGGTAATTCTTTTTCGCATTCTTTAAATACAGTGCATTCCGTTGATAAGGATTGGCTGATATATCTTTGTAATTAACAAAATTAGTAGCCATAGAAAGGTAGATTGTCAGTTCACTGGCTCCCTTTACATTCAATAAAGTGTCATTAGAGATGATTTCACCTCCCCTGTTTGTCAGTTCCATATCCGCACAATAATGTACTTTTCCCGGGAAAAACTTACTTCCGCTTGTTATTCCTTCCAATCGAAGTCCCTTTTTACCCAAACTACTCCGTTCCGGATTTTTCATAGGAGTATCAAAATAGAGTTCACAATGGATGGCTTTAGGTTGAGAAGCCTGAATACGGACAATAATCAATTGGTCGGGAAACGAAGCAAAAGCCTCCTGCGTATATTCAACGCCATCCACTTTATAGCGGGTGGTGGTCACAGCTCTATCAATATCCAGTTCACGATAATAATCAGTTACTTTCCGGTCGCCAGCATAACGAATGTGAAGACTTCCCACTGTTTGATAGGCCATCTCATTACCAACCTGAGATAAAATTTTAGTTCCGGCCAACGTTTGTGCTTCTTCGTACTTCCCTTCGAATATAAGCTGCCGAATCTTTGCTAAAGAAGCTTTTGCTTCCTTATTATAATTCTGATAAGGAGAACCGGCGGAAACGGTTTCTTCATTCAACTGGAATATCTCGTGTTGTGGGTCTCCATAAACCATAGCTGCGATACGTCCGTTTCCAATAGGAAGGGCTTCTTCCCAATAATGAGCTGGTTTATCATACCAAATTTTATAAGGCGCTACCTGCGCCATGACATTTTCTATGTTCAAACAAAGAAAAAAGAATAGGATAAAACTTTTAAATACTTTCATTATGTTTTTCATTTTAGATACTTGAGCGACAAAAATAGACATAAATAGAATAAATCACGTGTACAATTCATCCACTTTCTTATACTTTTTCGCCTAAACCTACCGATTTATCTCTTTTTCATTCTATGTACTATCCTTTTTATATAGCCGTTTACCACTTTTACAGTTAGGAATGTGGACTTTTTCTACAGTTGTGGAATAAATTCCACATATTATATGCAAACATATATAAATACAACTCACTAGATAATAGAGACTTAATTAATTTTGCGGCCTTTTGCACACTAATTGTGTATCATAACTATAGCATTTAAAGAGTAAGGTATGAAACTATTTTTTACAAAGAAGGAAATTGCACTAAGAAAAAAAAGAAGTGTAATCGGATTAATCGGCATTATAGCCATTCTTATCATTTATCTGGTCATATCACACAAGCCTGCGCCTGAGCCAACCCCTCCGGTAGTAGCGATAGCTCCCGTGATAGAAGACAATGTAGAAATCTATGGAGAGTATGTAGGACGAATACGCGCACAACAGTTTGTAGAAGTGCATGCGCGTGTGGAAGGCTATTTAGAACAGATGCTTTTTGAGGAAGGTACATATATTACCAAGAATCAAGTACTTTTCGTTATCAATCAAGACCAATACAGAGCCAAAGCAGATAAAGCACGGGCTCAGTTAAAAAAGGATGAGGCACAAGCCAAAAAAGCGCAACGTGATTTGGAACGCATACGTCCTTTATACGAACAGAACGCCGCCAGCCAGCTCGATTTGGATAATGCCGTGGCTGCTTATGAAACGGCTGAAGCATCTGTGGCAATGAGCGAAGCCGACTTATACCAAGCAGAGCAGGAACTTGGCTATACCATTGTCCGCTCTCCCCTATCTGGACATATCAGTGAGCGCCATGTAGACTTGGGAACACTTGTCGGTGCGGGAGGAAAATCTCTGCTTGCAACCATCGTGAAAAGCGATACGGTTTTAGTAGACTTCAGTATGACGGCACTGGATTATCTGAAAAGTAAAGAACGGAATGTAAATTTGGGAGTAAAGGATTCTACCCGTTCATGGCAGCCTAATATATCCATCACCTTGGCAGACAATACCGTTTATCCTTATAAAGGCTATGTTGATTTTGCCGAACCGCAAGTAGACCCCCGTACCGGAACATTCTCCGTGCGTGCGGAAATGCCCAATCCGAAACGGGTGTTATTACCGGGACAGTTTACCAAAGTAAAATTGTTGCTGGACGTCAGAGAGGACGCAACAGTGGTTCCGTTGAAATCGGTTATCATTGAAAAGGGAGGAGCTTACATCTATGTTATGCGTAAAGATTCCACAGTAGAAAGACGTTTTATTGAACTCGGACCGGAATTCCAGAATCAAGTCGTTGTAGAAAGAGGACTTGCCGCCGGAGAATTCATTGTTACGGAGGGATATCATAAACTGAATCCGGGAATGAGAGTCAGAGTGAGTTCAGAACCACAGAAAGAGAACTAAAAACAACATGAGTATGAAAGTGAGCTTTTTTATAGACAGACCCGTCTTCTCTATAGTCATCTCCATATTGATAGTGATTGTCGGTATCATTGGCTTAACCATGTTACCTATCGACCAATATCCACAGATTACGCCACCGGTTGTAAAAATCAGCGCTTCCTATCCGGGAGCAAGCGCCCTAACTGTATCCCAGGCTGTAGCCACTCCTATAGAACAGGAGCTAAACGGTACGCCCGGAATGCTTTATATGGAATCGAACAGTTCCAATTCCGGAGGTTTCTCGGCAACAGTTACATTCGATATTTCTGCCGACCCAGACTTGGCGGCTGTTGAAATACAAAACCGGTTGAAACTGGCGGAATCACGTCTTCCCGCAGAAGTCGTGCAGAATGGTATTTCGGTTGAGAAACAAGCCGCCAGCCAGTTAATGACTCTCTGCCTTACTTCGACCGACCCCAAGTTCGATGAAATCTATCTGAGTAATTTCGCCACACTGAATGTACTCGATTTAATCCGCCGTATTCCCGGAGTAGGACGTGTATCCAATATAGGCAGCCGTTATTATGCAATGCAAATATGGGTACAGCCTGATAAGTTAGCGAACTTCGGCTTAACCGTAGCCGACTTGCAAAATGCCCTGAAAGACCAGAACCGTGAATCGGCAGCCGGAGTATTAGGCCAGCAACCGGTAACCGGACTGGATGTAACGATTCCTATCACTACCCAAGGCCGATTGTCTACCATCAGCCAATTCGAAGAAATCGTCGTGCGCGCCAATGCCGACGGTTCCATCATCCGGTTGCGCGATGTGGCACGCATCTCGCTGGAGGCTTCTTCTTACAATACCGAGAGCAACATCAATGGAGAAAATGCCGCCGTTCTGGGTATTTATATGCTACCAGGAGCCAACGCAATGGAAGTGGCTAAAAAAGTGAAAGAGGCCATGAAAGGTATTAGCAAAAACTTTCCTGAAGGCATGCATTACGAAATACCATTCGATATGACGACCTATATTTCGGAATCCATTCATGAAGTATATAAAACACTCTTCGAAGCCCTGTTTCTGGTGATTATTGTAGTCTTCCTCTCTTTGCAAAACTGGAGGGCAACCGTGATTCCTTTAATTGCCGTACCGATTTCATTGATTGGTACATTCGGTTTCATGTTAATCTTCGGTTTCTCATTAAACATACTGACTTTATTGGGATTAGTACTCGCCATCGGTATTGTAGTGGACGATGCCATCGTTGTGGTAGAGAATGTGGAACATCTGATGAAGGAGGAAAATTTATCTCCGCACGAAGCCACTAAAAAAGCAATGACAGGCTTAACCGGCGCAATTATAGCTACCTCATTAGTACTGGCTGCCGTTTTCGTACCCGTAAGTTTTCTGGGAGGCATTACCGGACAATTATACCGTCAGTTTACCATAACAATTGTTGTTTCCGTATTGCTCTCTACCATTGTTGCCCTGACGTTAAGCCCTGTCATGTGCTCGCTGATTATGAAACCTAAAAACCCGAAAGAAAAGAAGAACATCATCTTTCGCCGCATCAATGCATGGCTTCATATAGGCAATAAAAAGTACATTGTTATCATTTCACGCTTAATCAGACATCCACGCCGGGTACTAAGCGCTTTCGGAGTGGTTCTGATTGCCATTATACTGATACATAAATTTATCCCCAGCAGTTTCTTGCCGGTTGAAGACCAGGGGTACTTTAAAATAGAACTGGAACTACCGGAAGGTGCTACACTGGAACGTACACGCAAGGTCACCGAACGGGCAGTGGATTATTTAATGAAAAATCCGGCTGTAGAGTATGTACAAAGTGTAGCGGGTAGCAGTCCGAGAGTAGGCAGCAACCAGGGCAGAAGCGAATTAACGGTCATCTTAAAACCATGGGAAGAGCGAGACTCACAAACCATTGACGAAATTATGGCACAGGTAAAGAAGGACCTCAATGAATACCCCGAATGTAAAGTCTACCTTTCCACGCCGCCGGTAATCCCCGGTCTGGGAAGTTCCGGAGGATTCGAGATGCAACTGGAAGCACGGGGTGACGCTACATTCGACAACTTGGTTCAAGCAACAGACACCTTATTATATTATGCATCGCAATGCAAAGAGTTGTCGGGCTTGTCGTCTTCTTTACAAGCCGAGATACCCCAACTCTATTTCGATGTAGACCGCGACAAAGTAAAATTTGCCGGAGTGCCACTCGCGGATGTCTTTTCTACCATGAAGGCTTATACGGGTTCGGTTTATGTAAACGACTTTAACATGTTCAATCGAATCTACCGGGTATACATTCAGGCAGAAGCACCGTACCGCGAACATAAAGAGAACCTCAATCTCTTTTTTGTCCGGGGCGCAGACAAAGCAATGATACCTTTAACATCGTTAGGAACAACATCCTATACAACAGGCCCCGGAAGCATTAAACGTTTCAACATGTTCAACAGTGCGGTCATACGGGGAGCGGCGGCCGAGGGATACAGTTCCGGACAGGCTATGCAGATTATAGAGCAAATTGCCCATGACCATTTGCCCGATAACATTGGAGTAGAATGGAGCGGACTCTCCTATCAGGAAAAACAGGCGGGCGGACAAACAGCATTGATTTTAGCTTTGGTCTTTTTATTTGTTTTCTTATTCCTTGCCGCCCTCTACGAAAGCTGGAGTGTTCCGGTAGCCGTACTACTCTCCCTGCCCATCGCAGCATTGGGAGCTTACCTGGGCGTATGGTTCTGCGGATTAGAGAACGACGTTTATTTCCAAATAGGACTGGTGATGCTGATTGGCTTGGCGGCCAAGAATGCCATCTTAATTGTTGAATTCGCTAAAGTACAGGTAGATAAAGGTGTGGATGTGGTACAAGCCGCCCTGCATGCGTCCCAGCTGCGTTTCCGTCCTATCCTTATGACCTCCCTTGCTTTTATTTTGGGCATGCTGCCGATGGTTATTGCCAGTGGTCCCGGTTCGGCAAGCCGCCAAGCGATAGGAACCGGCGTATTCTTCGGAATGATAGGAGCCGTAACCGTAGGCATTTTACTGGTTCCATTCTTCTTTGTACTGATTTATAAAATGAAAGCTAAAGTATCTAAATAACAGACTATGATGAAACGATATATATTCTACCTGCTAAACGGATTGATTATCTGTCTGACTTCCTGCCAGATTGGACATCAATATACACGTCCCCAGCTGGACTTACCACAGCAGTTGGTAGGCTCTAGCCAAAAAGACTCTTTGTCCATTGCCGACATGAAATGGTGGGAAATCTATACCGATACCACCCTTCATGCGTTGATAAGAAAAACACTGGTCCACAACAAAGACCTGAAAATAGCGGCAGCCAGAGTCAAAGAACTGGCAGCCATGAAACGCATCGATTACGCCAAACTGTTTCCTCAGCTAGACGGAAAGGTATATGCCGACAAAGAGGCTGAAAACTACGGAGGAAAAAATTACTCTTCGGACAATGCTTACGAGGCTAAAGCCATCGTATCGTGGGAACTCGACCTTTGGGGAAATCTCCGTTGGGCTAAAGATAAAAGTATGGCCCAATTCCTCTCCGGCATTGAGGCGCAACGGGCTTTACAAATGAGTATTATTGCAGAAGTAGCCACATCTTACTTCGAGCTTGTAGCCTTGGACAACGAACTGTCCATTGTAAAACAAACGTTGGAAGCCCGAAAAGAAGGAGTCCGTCTGGCTAAAATCCGTTTTGAAGGCGGACTGACTTCCGAAACTTCCTATCAGCAGGCGCAAGTGGAATTTGCCCGTACGGCTACCCTTGTTCCCGATTTGGAACGGAACATCTCCTTAAAAGAAAACGAAATCGCCTTTCTTGCCGGAGAATATCCCTATAGCATTCAAAGGGCTGTATTACCGGAGAATATTAACCTGCCGGAAAGTTTGCCAACCGGATTATCCTCCGACTTATTGGAACGTCGTCCGGACGTACGAAAGGCTGAGCAAGAATTGATTGCCGCTAATGCAGCAGTAGGCATCGCCTATACAAATATGTTTCCAAGGCTTACCCTGACATCTCACTATGGATTGGAGAGTGATGAATTATCCGACATCCTGAAATCGCCTTATCACTTTTTAAGCGGAAGTCTGCTCACCCCTCTTTTTGCCATGGGGAAAAACCGGGCGCTGCTGAAAGCTCAAAAGTCGGCGTATGAACAAGCTTGTTACAGTTACGAAAAGAGCGTTCTTTCCGCTTTCAAAGATGTCCGCAACGCAATTGTCAACTTCAATAAAATGAAAGATATCTACGAATCAAGACTGAAGCTGGAACAAGCTTCCAAAGTAAATGTAGACTTGTCTCAACTACAATATATCAATGGAGTTATCGGCTACCTGGACGTGCTGGATGCCCAACGCGGATATTTCGATGCACAGATAGGGTTGAGCAATGCTATCCGGGACAAACAGATAGCTTTAATCCAACTCTACAAAGCATTGGGAGGAGGCTGGTAACGGCCACTTATTAATTAATCAATCAAAAAGGAGAGCGGAGAATCTTAGCTGCAAGGGCTATCGATTCTCCGTTTTATTTTCAGGTATTCATATTAAAACAGCTATACAATTCGATATGGCATCAGGATAAAAAGGATACCGGATATAAAAACAGCGTCTCTAATTTACAGCACCAGTTCCCGATAAAGCCTATCCAACGTAGCGTCCAGGTCGGCTGAGAATCCGGGATGCGGACGGGATACCTGAATGCAGGAACTCTTTACGGCAGTCAACCAGCGAAAGCGGTCCGGAATATCCATATTGGCAATGGCTCCTCCTCCTTTGCTCCCCTGACAAATGGTATCGAAGACTTGTAATCCCTCCTTTAAACAGTTGATTTCCAGTTCGGATGAAAACAGTTTCAACTTATTCTCATCTACCGTATAAACCGATTTAAGATATTTGCACCGTTTGGAGAACAGCACAACACCCACATTCATAAACTCCTCCCGTTCTACTCTGGGAACGAAACGAATCACTGCGTATTCATATAAGTGCCTTTCTTGCATTTTGCGCTTCATTTACAAATAGTTCGGAATGATTGATTCTTTCCTCTAAAAATTGAATATAAACATTTCTCAGGTCTTGCGGAGTTTCCTGATTCTCTGTCCAGTAGAGCCAGTCATCGGGAACAGAATTGACTATTTCGCGTATCTTCTCCGGAGTAAGTATCTGTTTAAAAGCCTTGTCCACTTCCTCCAGTTCATCGGCAAACGGCAACAAAACATGGTCTTTAATTTGTACAAACGGACTCAAAGCCTGTTTTTGCCAATTCGTCCAAGTGTGGTGAAAATAAAGGGAAGCCCCATGGTCAATCAGCCACAACTCTTTATGCCACATCAGCATATTGGTATTCTTGATAGTGCGGTCAACATTGGTCAGCAAGGCATCCAGCCACACAACCTGCGAGGCTGTTTTGCCATCCACTTTGTGCACCACGGGGTCGAATGTGAGTGAACCGGACAGGAAATGCAGACCGAGATTCAATCCGCGGCTCCATTGCAATAAGTCCTGTATCTCTTCATCCGCCTCGGTTTGTCCGAAAGCTTCATCCAGATTCAAAAAGATAATTTCCGGCACCCTGAATCCCAGTGCACGGGCTATTTCGCCTCCTATCAGTTCGGCAATGAGGGCCTTTGTCCCATGCCCTGCCCCTCTGAATTTTACCACATATTTAAATTCATCGTCAGCCTCTGCCAAAGCCGGTAAAGAACCTCCTTCCCGCAGGGGAAGAATGTATCTTGTTACATTTGCAGTGCGTAAGTCCATACAACTCCTTTTCTTAATTGCGAATAAAGATACGGCATTTCTGTGAATCTACACATTGTAGCTTCTTAGAATCATCGTTTTTTGTATTTTTTCGCTTAAGTCTGCCCGTCATTACTATACTGCAAACCTTCTGTATACTGAAAATCTCGCGAAAAAGAGCTATTATAAATAAGGCATCCTCACTCCTTCACTTTCGGTGTAATCCACTTGAAATGAGGGAATAAAAGTGCCGATGCTCTTTTTAGCACGTTCACTACAAAACGCTCGCCATTGCGTAGGTTATTCCAATGGTATTGCGCAGGCCTGGCTAATGTTGTCCCACAGGCCTAGCTAATACCCCTT
>ERZ836877.1774-NODE-1774-length-31399-cov-4.744034_pt1 | contig 31399 bp, 22 predicted proteins | sample MGYA00519469_ERZ836877 | MGnify/ENA primary metagenome ERZ836877 (study PRJEB31850, sample SAMEA3708809) | human gut metagenome | biome: human gut; feature: human-associated habitat; material: faeces | place: China | collected 2014 ... | reverse complement strand
TCTTTTATTTAACGACTTTTTTATTTTAGTCTTATAATACCAACTATGCTACAACCATAATTTTCTAATTAAATCATCATATATAGAGAGTATCCGGTTTACTTTAAAAATTCATACTGGAACAAGGTAGGGACTATTTCTTGATTGTAATAATCCTTAACCATACTTGATAAGGTCTTGATGTTCCCATTAAGACTGGGGTATTTAATAATTTTTTCTCCAGTCTCATCATCCTTAAGTTCTATGTTTAATTCAAATCGAATTTGATATAATCCATAATTTTTAGAACTGTCATATTCTTCCGTTTGCTTGGCATCATGTAAGATTTTCTCCCATTGTTTGACAAGCCTCTGTTCTGCCTCATTAACGCATAACTTTTTAATATCTTGCGAAGCAATAGTTTCTCCGTTGGTTATATCGAATGTGAGTTGATTTTTGTACTCCCTACCATCGGAACCTATAAATGATCGCATATGATTCTGCGGCTCCAATACGGTAAAAAGTAGACACTTCAGTAAAAACGGAGTAAGTCTGCCGTTTGCCACATCTTTCTTATATTGTTCAGCTCCGTCACCTGATTTCATGATACGGGCTCGTTCTGTCCATTCACGATTATAGGTTATATAACGGCTGGCTGCAAACATAGGCAGTTTTTCCAAATAATTATCTTTTCGGAGATAAAAGCCATGTCCATCATAACGTGCTGCAGATAGAAGACTTGACATATTATCAGGATTATCAAAACCACTACTGTAGACAGCCATATAACCCATCATATTTTGATTATACTTGGGTTTAAACGTTACACCAGATGTTGTCTTTTCTATACCATTTTTCTCACAAACTATACCTCCTTCAATATCATCAGGAAATATACGTTTGTCAAAATACTTTTGACTGTATGTAGAATGTATTTTATCTACATCAATACTCCCGTAAGGCATTAATTCATTATTGACAATATCAAAAGCTTTCAATTGAAGTTTCTCAATTTGAGTGTCGTCTTCATTGCTCCAAAGGGCACACATAATGCACGCTTGAATATTGGTATGAAAATGCTTCCTGTTAAACGCAAAACCTCTAATAAACTTCTTATTAACCAAATGTTGAACTTTCCAATATTTAACTGGAGAGTATACAATATAGCTGTCTGTGTTTTGACGTAAATAATACTTAAAGCCAGACCATATAAAGGCATTCCCTAAATCATTAGTGGCCGTTCCGGAAATTTCTTTCTTCATTTGTTTAACCACAAATGAATTCTTCCATTCAGAACTCTTTTTTCCGGCTCCTTGTTTTTGATGCTCTATGGAAGTAGTATCTGCATAAGGAGGATTCTCAAAGAGTATGATGGTACATCTGGGGTTTATAATGTATTGCCCTATTATTTCATTCTCAATATACTCTTTGCTCAATGCATCCGCTCCTCTAACTTTTCCGCAATTGAATGAATCTTCTCTTTCAGTAGGAGGAATAATGTGCCTTACCTTATCTCCAAGAACTTCTAACAGAACTTTATACTCATAGTATTCTAATGTTGAAACTATTGTATGAGAAAGTTCTTCTGGGGTCATTAATCGTTCTAAGTTTCCAGTGCCTGCACATCGGTCGATTATGACGTAGTCATTGCCTATGGGAACCCTACTAATAGCCTCCCTTACAAGTTCTATAGATTTCTTTGCATAAAGTTCGTGGGTATAAAATGCACCGAGATCCTTCTTCTGAAGAAAATCATTGAGACGATCCATAAGATACCGGAACTTTTCATTTGAACTTTTATCATATGGTAGAATATAATCAGCAAACTTTGTAGGACGCCTGATTTCTCCTACTATATGTACTCTCCCGGTTGTATCTCCAATGAAGTCGGATTTTGAGGCTGTAGGATTTTCTTTATAATAGCGTGTGGCCCATCCAACAATACAATTTTCATCAATATGAATTTTTGTATAATCATTGGTTCGAAGAATTCCTATAAGTCTTTCAGTATCAATTGAATTATCCAAGTCCAGAGTTTCGTTTGGACTTCCACATACAAACGCACCGTTATCTCTTGATGCACCTCCTGTATAAACCTTTTCTATATCAGATAGATAATCTTGACTATTATAAATATAAGCCTTATTATCATTCAAAGAAACTAAAATAATATTACGAGGAATAGCTTTCCCCTTAATTCTCATTGAAGACAAATATTTTACTACCTGAAATAAAACAGAATTCAAACTATCAATATGTAACTTAAACTCTATTATATTTCCATTTACAACGCCATCATTATAATCATTCTGTATATTTGATATATCAAGAGTTCTATCTACCCTCGGAAGATAGGTTGTAAAAAAATCATATTGACCCTCTAATTCGTTATTATAAATTTTTTGACTCATATCTTTTATATGTAGATAACATTAACGTAGTTATGCGAAGCTGACCAAAGCTCTTAAGCCTCTACGTGGAAGTTACCCATGTTTGGTTTCAATCTCTGTAATTAATTAATAAAATCGGTCTTTTCGCATACAATGCTTAGTCTGCAAATATAATCATTTTTTATGATATTAATGACAACATCAACAAAAATACTTAAAATTAAATCTTAGTCGACTAATCAGCCTAATCGGTAATAATGATTTGAATGGAACTCAATGCAAAATAAGGTATGGAAATTTAATATTAGAGTAAAATTATAATTATTCCTACATATAATTAGCCAATAATATAATGCTTTTTGCAAACGACACTTACAGATATTATGCTCCCTCCCAAAAAAGTCTTTTTTCAATATCATACACTTTAGTGCAAATAATATGCTCAAAAAGGTTGTAGTATTATAACCTTTTTCAAGATTTATTACTAACTTTGCACATATAAAACATATTATGTATGAAGTATCTCAATATAAAGAAAGCTCTTGCCGCATGGCAAAACATACAGCCCTTGTCCGATAAAGACAGGGACAGGCTGAGCCGTCGTTTTACCGTTGACTTCAATTATAACAGTAATCATATCGAAGGGAACACTCTTACATACGGCCAGACCGAAATTCTTCTTCTATTCGGCAAAGTAATCGGAGAGGCTGACGTACGAGACGTTCAGGAAATGACAGCAAGCAATGTAGGTCTGCGAATGATGACAGAAGAAGCCGCAATCAAGGAAATACCCTTGACACAGAATTTCATACGTTCATTGCATCGGACTCTATTACGCGAGGATTACACTGTCTATCGAAATTTGCCGGGAGGTGTGCAGACAAGCTATGTGATACACGCAGGACAATATAAGACTCGACCCAACAGCGTTATCACACGTTACGGTGACAGATTCGATTATGCTTCTCCTGAGGAAACACCCGGACTTATGGCAGACTTAGTCGACTGGTATAACACCGCTGAACAGGAGGGTAAGTTATCTCCCGTTGAATTGGCTGCACTGTTTCATTACCGTTATATACGCATTCATCCCTTTGAGGATGGTAACGGACGTATCGCCCGACTTATGGTGAATTATATTCTCATGCGTCATAACTATCCTATGATTGTAGTCCGCAGCCGTAAGAAAAGCGAATATCTTGAAGCTCTCCATCAGACTGATCTCGAAGTGGGTTCTGTGCCGAGCTACGGTGCCCATGCAGACATCAAGGATATACGCCCTTTTCTGAAATATTTTAATGAACTGGTGGCAACCGAGGTATATAACGATGTATTGTTCATAAGTGAGAAAAATGAAAACGTCTGGTGGTATGACGGAGAACGGATCTCTTTCCGTACACCTAACTATACAAAGATACTTAACGCCATGCGCACTCAACCCACACTGACTCTCGCGGACATGAAAAAAGAAACCGGTATCAGCATTACTGCCATCCGGAAACTGCTGGACCAGCTTATTTCGAAGAAATACGTGGAACGCGGCGAAAAAGAGGGAAGCTGGAGAGTATTTCTGACACAATAAAGGATACAATCACAATAAAGGATACACCTTATACAAAATAAGGCTTTTTATGACCGTTCTGCGCCTGTTCATAAGTTGTCGATAAGTGGGGATAAAGATGTTCATAACATGTGGATAGGTTTTAGATAAGTCGGGGCGGATTTATTTGGATTTTCGGACAATACGTTTATATGCAGATTGTTATGAAATATCCAAATAAAAATGCCGGGGACTTATCTAATGAATTATTGACAGTTTTATACATACTTTTGGACAAGTTTTGCGTGTTTTCAACAGAAAAGTTATTAACTTTGCAGTTGTAGACAGCCTGTAGATAAAATCTGCATCTCGCTTATACACAAAGAGGAGTGATTTCACAGCCTGTCGATAACCGGGACGAAATATTTCATAACTCATATTTCCAAATTTTTCGCCCGAAAGTTATTGATAGTTACTGACACATACTACTACCTCTATTTTTATTTTTTATATTTTAAATTTTTAAAAAGATAATGGAAGAGGACGGACGTAAGGAGATAATCGACGAGATAAAGAAACTGTGCCGGGAGAAGCAGGCGCTGATTATGGCGCATTATTATACGCGTCCGGAGATCCAGGAGATAGCGGATTTTATAGGCGACTCGCTGGCGCTGGCCCGTAAGGCGGCCGAGACGGACGCGCGCGTGATAGTGATGTGCGGCGTGCACTTCATGGGCGAGACCGTAAAGATACTGTGTCCCGACAAGCTGGTGATGGTGCCCGACGAGGCGGCTGGCTGCTCGCTGGCCGACAGCTGTCCCGCTCCGGAACTGGAAGCCTTTATAAAGGAGCACCCGGGGCACACCGTGATATCGTATGTAAACACGTCGGCCGACGTGAAGGCTCTGACCGACATAGTGGTGACCAGCGGCAACGCCCGCAAGGTGGTGGAGTCGCTGCCGAAGGATGAAAAGATAATATTCGGCCCTGACCGCAATCTGGGTGAATACATAAACTCGGTGACGGGACGCGAGATGGTGTTGTGGAACGGTGCCTGTCACGTGCATGACCGGTTCTCGCTGCAGGGCATAATAGACATGAAGAAGGAGCATCCCGGCGCCAAGGTGCTGGTGCATCCCGAATGCAAGCGCCCGCTGCAGCTGATAGCCGATAAGGTGGGATCCACGGCGGCGTTGCTTGACTATGCACGCGACAGCGAGGCGCAGGAATTCATAGTGGTTACGGAAAGCGGCATCCTGTTCGAAATGCAGCGCAAGTGTCCGGACAAGACATTCCTCCCCGCCCCTGCCGAGGAAGCCGGTTGCAACTGCAACAACTGCGATTACATGAAGCTCAATACGCTGGAAAAGGTGCTGGAGTGCCTGCGCACGGAACAGCCGGCAATCGAGGTTGACGCCGAAGTGGCGCGCAAGGCAATACGCCCCATTGAGCGTATGCTGGAACTCAGCAAATAATAAGGATGGACCGCAAGAAGAAAAACATAGTGGAACTGACGCGCATGGGTTGCGACCAGTACCGCGCCATGGAGAAATATCCCCTGGCGGTGCTGGCCGACAACGTGCGGTCAATGTACAACATCGGTTCGCTGTTCCGGGTGTCGGACGCCTTCAAGGTCAGCGAGATAATACTGACCGGCATAAGCGGCCGGCCGCCGCATCCCGAGATCAGCAAGACGGCTCTCGGCGCCGAGGAGACGGTGGCCTGGCGTTGGGAGGAGGATTCGGTGGAAAGCGTGAGGCGCATGCGTCAGGATGGATGGACCGTATGCGTGCTGGAGCAGACGCACAACAGCATCGACCTGGACGACTTCACCGCCGAACCGGGCAAAAAGTATCTTCTTGTAGTGGGCAACGAGGTGAACGGCGTGGACCAGCGCATAGTGGACATGGCCGACATTGTGCTGGAGATACCTCAGTACGGCACCAAGCACTCGCTTAATGTGGCATCGAGCGCATCGATAGCCATATACTCTATGATCAGAAAATTAGAAGCGTAGGCTCGCCGGCAAGTTCGCGTATGCGTTCCTCCCGGATGTCGCGGAGGGTGACGTCGCGTATCATTACGGAGCAGTTGGCGCGGATACGGATCAGGTTGAGGTCGTTTTCCGCCTCGTGTATCCGACCTGACATATAGCGGGCCTCGGCGCGTATCAGATAGGTTTCAGCCAGACGGAACAGATATATAAGATCGGAGTCGGACTGTGCGCGATGTTTGTAATACAATGGGTCGGTGTCCGATCCGAGCTTATATCTGATATCGGAATCGTCATTTACTCCCTTCACCTTCCGAAGATTTAGAAAAGTGTTGCTGTCATATCCATCCATGTTCAGTTCAGGCCATAGTTCAATATGGATCAAGCCTATCCGTTCAATGTTTTCGTTCATTATCATGCTTTGGGCATCGAACAGGTCCCATACAGGATTGGATGCATAGCCGTTTTCCGGCTCGGGATGTTTGAAACGTGAATGAGTTATCAATGACAGGTTGGAATAGGAAATAAGGAGAGTGGCCTGTACTTCGGCCTTGTGCCAGCACTGGGATGCGAGATAAGCCTTGGCCAGAAGATGTCTGGCTGCCTGGCGGTGGTGGATGTCGTCGATTGCGACATCGTGCCTGTCAGGAAGTGCCCAGAGCAGCGACCGGAGCGAGTCGCACAGTATGGAGTCGCCGGGCAGGAACGGTCTGAGGGATATGCCACGGTGTAAAAGGGAGTCGAAATAAGCGATTGCACGAATTTCTGCGGGAGCCGGAATTGCTTTCGGCTCCTGATCGGATTGCGGTTCGGTGGAAATGGAATCGCATCCGGCCATCAATAATATATATAGCGCAGTCATCAGGACTGCTAAAATAGCTGTATAAGGCGGTTGATGTTTCATAATCCGCAGTATTGGCATTGGTATTAGAGGCCTCAAAGATAATGAAATTTCAGTGCGTATTTTTATAATCGGGGAATTTAACACAATCTTTTAACTTTATTCAAATTTTCAGATTGCGTATATTCAACAGAGTAAAAGAGGCGGGTCTCGACGACTTGCCTCTTTTCATTACAATTAGGATGAATCAACGTCTTCTATGCTGGATAATCTATATTATAGACTGAATAAAAGTTTTTGAACTATCCTGTTTATTACTTTTGCCATACTCTCGTGGTATGGCAAAAGTAATAACTAAGGTAAATAGGACTCTTTAATCATACATAGCAAGCGTCAGTCTATAGTGTCTTTTTCATACCAGGCCAAGTGTCCGCACCTGTGGAGGTCTTGTGCTGCGACGCCACGGATGGCTGGACAAATTGTCATGGTTTTACAAGGATAATTGACATTAATTGATAATTATCTTTGTTATGGTGGCAAAATTAGTAATATTATTTTAAATTGCAAACAAAATGAAATAAAAAATCAAAAAACTTAATAAAAAATATCGGATTCTTGCTAAAATCCGATATTTTTGACGAAAATTAACCGAAAATCCCCGTCTCGGCTTCCGAAACGGGGATTATGAATGCTGGTATTTTAGCTTGGGCTTTACCGGTTCTCCTTAACAATTGTCAATATTGTATATAGGGTGGATGATAAATATTTACATAACGTGTCTTTAAGTTGAGAAAAATAAAACTTAAAGACACGTTATGTAATATTTTGAAAGAGGCACTCGGCCGTAAGATTGCAGTTAATGGAGATGTCCTTTCCTTTATTAGTCATTCCGTTGGATGTGATAAGCACAGTCTGTATCCCTTTTTTTGGAGATTTATATAATGAATAAACGCGGATACGGGTATTGATTCTATCGGCTTCGGCTGATGTCATGACATATCCGTTAGGTGCGTATTTCATCTCGAAAATGCTTACCACATTGTCTGCTCTGTCAAATAGGAGATCTATCTGTACGCCGGGATGTTCATCGGTCCTTGCCACATGCCATGAAAAAATGTTGGCTATAATTCCCGATATACCGAGGGCTGATTTTATCTGTCTTGTATGTAACAGACATACCCGTTCGAACGCCAGTCCGCACCATGTGTTATAGATGGGCGTGCCTTGAATCTTAAGCCAGTAGTCTTCATCAATGCCATGGGCGTTTTTCACAAATCTATAATAGAAAAGGGTATAACAATCCACCAACTGGTACAAGGCATCCCTTGTTTTTTTACTTGTATGGCAATATTTACGAATAAATCCACACTGCATCAATTCCTCAAGCATTGCGGATAGTTTGCCGTTGGCGTCCATACCTGAATATTTGATGATTTCAGACCGGGTCATTCCGGATTTCTTGGTAGCAAGAGTTTCTATTATCTTGATATATTTGTCCGGATGTGTAAAAATGGATGAGTACAGATCGTTGAATTCGTAGCGTAATTCACCGGTATCGGACAGGAAAATGTCGTTGATGTTCTGAGCAAGGCTTTTTCCTTTGTTCAGCTTTGACCAGTAGAGCGGAACGCCACCCATTACCATATATCCTTCCATGATATTATTGCGTGAAAGCTCAAGGCCAAGTGAGTGGGCGTAGTCTTCACACTCTTGAAGTGTGAAGGGTGACAGATGAATTGTTTTGGTTACCCTGTTATGTAGGCCTCCTCTGTTTTTGAGTATCTTGTTTAATATCCAGGAAGTAGAACTGCCGCATATAATGAGGAGAAGATCCTTTCTTAAAGCTCCCCAGCCATTCCAGAAATGTTCAAATGCCGATATGAATCCGGAACGAGGCGCATCCATCCATGGAAGCTCATCAAGAAAAATTATTTTCTTTTTTGTATTCTGTTTTTCAATCAGTTGTTTAAGAAGTCTGAATGCCTCGTGCCAGGTCTGTGGAATGGCAGACTTCCCCAGTCCAAAATCCAATAAAGCGTCATGGAAATATAAGAGTTGTGTTTTGGTGGAGCAATTCAAGGCTCCGGTATACCTGAAGGTCATACGGGAGCCCAACGTTTCGTTGATAAGATATGTTTTACCGACCCTACGCCTACCATATACGGCCACAAACTCAGATTCTTCTGAATTGTAGGCATTTTCAAGGATGCGAATTTCATTTATACGTCCAATCATGATTTTAAATTTTGATGCAAATATAACAATAATAATTTACATAACGTGTCTTTAAGTCATGTTTTTTTATACTTAAAGACAGTTTGTGTAATATTTTATAACGGATAAATCCCCGTCTCGGCTTCCGAAACGGGGATTAAGGGTATGAATTAAGGTATTGTTCCTTAATATAATGTTCTGTCAGAATATGATGTTATGTCAGTCTTCCTTGGGGGCCTGGTCTATGAGGTCGAGGAACTGGTCGAGCTTCGGAGTGATGATGATTTCGGTGCGGCGGTTACGCTGCTTGCCCACTTCGGTGTCGTTGTCGGCGATAGGATTGAATTCGCCGCGGCCGGCGGCCGACAGACGCGAGGGATTGATGCCGAAATCGTTCTGCAGACACTGCACCACGGAGCTGGCGCGCAGAGCCGAGAGATCCCAGTTGTTGCGGATATTGGTGCGCGAGATGGGCACATTGTCGGTGTTGCCCTCCACCAGTACGTCATAGTCGGAATAATCCTTTATGATCTTGGCTATCTTGGAGAGTGTCTCCATGGCGCGGTCGGAGATCTCGTAGCTGCCTGACTTGAACAGCATGTTGTCGGCCAGCGAGATGTAAACCACACCTTTCAGCACCTTTACGTCCACGTCCTTCAGCTCGTCGTTGGTCAGCGAACGGGTCAGCTTGTTGGTCAGGGCTATGTTCAGCGAGTCGCTTTTGGATTTGGCCGAGATAAGTTCCTTGATGTATTTGTTGGAAGCGTTGATTTCGTCCACCAGTTTGGCGATGTTCACGTTGCCCTGCTGGTTGTTGGCCATGCTCTGGTCCAGGGTGGACTTCATGTCGGCCAGCGACTTTTTCAGTTCCTCGTTCTGCTTCTTGAGGTCGGAAATGACGTATGTCATTGATTTTGTTTTGGTGTTGCATTCCAGCAGCCCCTCGCGTGTGGTCTGATACTCGGACTGCAGCGCGGCGTACTTCTTGTTGGTGACGCAGCTGCCCAGCGACAATGTCAGCGCACCGATCATTCCGATTGTAATTAATTTTTTCATTTCAGATGATTATAGATGAATATTTTTATTTAATAACGTACAAACTTCGGTTATTAACATCAAGGAGTGGGAAATCTTAAATAAAAATGTTAAATTTGCAGATAACAACTACTTGAAAAATGAATCTGCCGTATTTATTGGAATTTCCGAAGATAGAGGACCCGCGGGGCAATCTATCGTTCATCGAAGGCCGCGGACATGTGCCGTTCGACATAAAGCGCGTGTTTTATATATACGATGTTCCGGGAGGCGAGAGCCGTGGGGGGCATGCCCATAAGGAACTGGAACAGGTAATGTTCGCCGCTTCGGGAAGTTTCACCATGGTGTTGACAGATGGTAAGGAAAGAATGGAATTTTTCCTGAATCGACCGTGGCAGGGACTGTATGTACCGACGGGATACTGGACAGAACTTGTGGATTTTTCGTCCGGTGCGGTGTGTATGGTGCTTGCATCCGAACATTACGAACCCGAGGACTATATTTACGATTATCCCGAATTCCTGAAATATAAAGGTATAGCGTCAGATGATACTGTTCAATGACCTTAAGAAAGTGACAGAACTTCACGGTGCGGAAATAAACGAGGCCGTGACACGCGCCGTGAATTCGGGATGGTATCTGCATGGCCGTGAGACAGAGGCATTCGAGCAGGCGTACGCCCGGTACATAGGCACGGAGCATGCCGTCGGTGTGGCTAACGGACTTGATGCCCTCAGGCTCATATTCAGGGCATTGATTGAACTTGGACGCCTCAGGCCCGGCGACGAGGTGATTGTGCCGGCCAACACATACATAGCGTCTATATTGGCTGTGTCGGAATTCGGCCTGACTCCCGTGCTTGTGGAACCTGATCCCGTGACAATGCAGCTGGACGGAAACCTTATGGAAAACACGATAACTCCCCGCACCCGCGCCGTTCTGTTGGTGCATCTGTATGGTCAGTGTGCATACACGCCTGTTATAGAAGAAGTGTGTCAGCGTCACAATCTGATGCTGATAGAGGACAACGCGCAGGCTCACGGATGCAGGTATAATGGGAAACGCACCGGAAGCCTCGGACTGGCTGCGGCGCATAGTTTCTATCCGGGCAAGAACCTCGGCGCTCTCGGAGACGGAGGCGCGGTAACGACTGATGACAGTGAGCTTGCCGAAACCATCCGTTCGCTCGGCAACTACGGCTCGCAACGCAAGTATGTGTTCAGATACAAGGGATACAATTCGCGTCTTGACGAGATCCAGACCGCGGTGCTGAACGTGAAGCTGAAATACATAGACGCCGACAACGAACATCGTCGCCGGCTGGCCAAGATATATTTTGACAATATAAGGAATCCCTACGTCACTCTCCCCTACTGGAGCGGTGACGACGACCATGTGTTCCATATATTCGCCATCCGTTCGCAGTGGCGCGACAAACTGCAGGAATATCTTACCAAAAGGGGTGTTCAGACGTTGATACATTATCCCATACCACCGCACCGTCAGGAATGCTACAAGGAATGGAACACAATGAGTTTCCCGATTACGGAACGGATACACGCCGAGGAACTGTCGTTGCCGATGTCGGCTGCCATGACGCCGGAAGAAGCCATGACGGTAGCAAGGATTATAAATGATTTTAAGCCATGAACCAAGATACAGGAGACAAGAGGTTATTTCTATTGGATGCATACGCGCTGATATTCAGGGCATATTATGCCTTGATACGAATGCCGCGCATCACGCAGAGCGGATTCAACACATCGGCTGTGTTCGGATTCGTCAATACGCTTGAGGAAGTGCTGCGTAAGGAAAAGCCCACGCATATAGCCGTATGTTTCGATCCGCAGGGACCCACGTTCCGTAAGGAAGCCAGCAGCGAATACAAGTCGGAGCGAGTCGCGATGCCCGAGGACATCAGGCTTTCCGTGCCTTATATCAAGGATATAATCCGCGCCTATAACATTCCTGTGGTGGAGGTGGCCGGATTCGAGGCCGACGACGTGATCGGCACCCTGTCGTCAATGGCCGAGAAGGAGGGTTACACCACATATATGATGAGTCCCGACAAGGATTTCGGTCAGTTGGTGACGCCCCGCATCATTCAGTATAAGCCCTCCTACCGTGGCCAGGACTTTGAACTGCGCGGTCCGGAGGAGGTATGTCAGCGCTACGGCTTGCAGAACACAGGGCAGGTGATAGACCTGTTGGCGCTGATGGGCGACAAGGTGGACAATATACCCGGCTGTCCCGGCGTGGGCGAAAAGACTGCCGTAAAACTGATACAGGATTTCGGTTCGGTCGAGAATCTATTGGCCAACACCGACAAACTTAAAGGCGCGTTACAGAAAAAGATAACTGAAAATGCCCGTCAGATAGAATTCTCCAAGTTTCTTGCCACGATACGGCGCGACGTTCCTGTGGAGGTGACTCCGGCCGACCTGGAACGCAAGCCCGAGGACAAGGCGAAGCTGATGGAGATTTTCAAGGAACTGGAATTCAAACAGCTTGCCGACCGTGTGTCGCGTCGCATAGACGCTGACAGAAACGCCGTGGCGCCTAAGGCCGATACGGGTGGCTTCCCTACCTCGCTGTTTGACGATATGCCTCCTTTAGACGCTCCGGTCGTAGAGGAGGCACCGAAAGCTTTGGATAAGGCCGGTGTGGATTACCGATTGGTGGACAACGGAACAGAACTGGATGCACTGCGCCGTGCGCTGGACGGCAAGACACGCGTAGGACTGTTCTTGGTGTCGGAAGGCGAGAACGATATGTCGTGCGTATGGCGTGGCACGGCCATTGCCGTGGAAAAGGGTAAGGCATACTATATACCGGCCGATTATTACGAAGGCACGGCATTGGTATTGGACGTGATGTCGATGCCGTCCATTGAAAAAGTGACGGTTGCGGCCAAACGCGACATGGTCATTGCTTCGCGTCGGCGTGGCGACGATGTCGAATCGTTGACCGCCTTCTACGACCTTGCATTGGCGCACTATGTATTGCAGCCCGAGATGCGTCACGGACTCGAGGCGCTGGCTTCGACATACCTTAATTACGATATGCAGCCCTATCCCGGGCTGACCACATCGTCGAAACGTGGAACCAAGACACAACAAGGCGCCGGCGTTCCGAACGATGTGATGAGTGAATGGGCCTGCGAGGCGGCGGACATTTCGTTGCAGCTTTACGAGCCACTTTCGGAGGAGGTGAAGAAGTCCGGAATGGACGCGCTGCTGAGAGACCTGGAGTTCCCGTTGGTGCCTGTATTGGCAAGCATGGAACTGACCGGCGTCAGGATAGATACCAAGGCATTGGACGAGGCGGCGCAGGATATGGAGCGGCGTCTGGCCGAACTGGAGCAGAAGATATATTCGCTTGCCGGCATGGAATTCAACATCGGGTCGCCGTCAAAGGTGGGCGAGGTTCTGTTCGATGTCCTCCAGCTTGACCCCAAGGCGAAAAAAACCAAGACAGGCCAGTATTCCACGGCAGAAGATGTGTTGGAGAAACTTGTGAGCCGTCATCCGGTGGTGCAGCTGATCATGGACTACCGCGCGATGAAGAAGCTGCTGTCCACCTACCTACAGGCATTGCCGGCGGCCATCAATCCGGTTACGGGTAAGGTACACACCAACTATAACCAGACGGTCACGGCCACGGGACGCATATCTTCAACGGCACCGAACCTGCAGAACATACCTGTGCGCGAGGCATTGGGCCGCGAGATACGTCGCGCCTTCATTCCCGACGAAGGATGCCTGTTCCTGAGCGCCGACTATTCGCAGATAGAACTGAGGCTGATGGCCGACTTCAGCCATGACCCCATCATGGTCGACGCTTTCCTGCAGGGTGAGGACGTACATGCCATCACGGCCGCCAAGATATTCCATAAGGATGTGAAGGATGTGACCGCCGACGAACGGCGCGCCGCCAAGACAGCAAACTTCGGAATCCTGTACGGCATCAGCGCCTTCGGGCTCTCGTCGCGCCTCGGCATACCGCGTGCCGAAGCCAAGGATCTGATTGACAATTATTACGACACATTTCCGACGGTGCGTAAGTTCCAGTCGGACGCGGTGGAGCATGCCCGTGAAAACGGATATGTGGAGACACGCATGGGACGTCGCCGCATGTTGCCAGACATAAATTCAAAGAATCCGACAGTGCGCGGATATGCCGAACGCAACGCCGTGAACGCGCCGTTGCAGGGCACAGCCGCCGATATCATCAAAAAGGCCATGATAGCCATTTACGGCGACATGAGGCAAAAGAAGATGAAGTCGCGCATGATAATGCAGGTGCACGACGAGTTGAACTTCAACGTGGTGTCCGAGGAGCTGCCGGAGCTTCAGGAACTTGTGACACGCCGCATGGAGGAGTCATACCGTGGCCTCGTGCCGCTCACGGCCAGTTCGGGCGTCGCCTCCAACTGGCTGGACGCACACTAAAACTCAGATGGAAATTATCAATTTTATAGACGTTAATTGTCGGATGGAGTTTTTTTTGTAATTTTGCGTTGTAGTTATACATAAAATCCGAATCGTGAGTTATCCTTCCATTGACATTTTACAAAAAAGTCTGGCGTTGACAGTTTTTTCAGATAAAAAAGATGCTAAGAAAGCTGCCGGACGAGCATTAGGAACAATAGTTGAACTAATAACCTACTACCTTCTCAGAGAGTGGGGATATACATCGAATATACAAATTGAGACAAGACTCCCAGAATTCGGTAATCCCGAAATTACGCATAATGTTGAATTTACTTTACATAAAGCAGAGCATTGCCAAAAGCGCAGCATTATTTATCCTCTAACATTCAATGGTGTGTGTAAATTATTTGATTATCAGCCATTGATAATCAAAAATGGTAATTTCATAGATAGGGATAATATTCTGAAAAATTCAGCCGTTATAGCTAAAAATGATAATTTAATTACAATCTGCAATATAGAGGATAATGACATTGTTCTCTCATTTATAAAGGAGCAGGCATCAGCGATGTTTGAATGTAAGAGAGTCGGGGTTGAAGAAGGTCAAAAGAAAGGACCCCAGACTATCGAGAAAGCCAAGCAAGGTGCTTATGTTGCATTAAAATCATCTTCGCTTCAAAAGGTGCGGGATAAAGAAGGCAATATGTATGGAGTCTATTTTAAAAATGGTGTCATGCATACCGAACAGTATGAGGATGCCTTGAATTCATGTCTCGAATCCAATAATCTGGAAGACTTTATTCTTTCGTTTGGAATTATAAGCAACCACGGTAACTGGTTCACATCAGATGACATGAATAAAGAATTGAAAGTCTTGGCTCAAAGTTATGATCGCTTACTTTTTCTTACAGATGAAGGTTTATATTCTTTTATAGATAAAACCATTTTAAATCCATCTAAAAAATATCTTCCTATAAGAGAAGCCTTTATTGGAAGTTATAGTGCAGGGAAGAAAACTAACACTTTCACAAAATCTAAAATTTCTTTGGCTGCTCATGAGGCATTGACCTCGTTTTTTCACGAAAACATAAGGTCTATAGAGGGTTGGTTCAATGTAATTTCTCCCGATGGAATTACAATTGAACTCATAAAGAAACAGTTATATCATCTTCTTTATAACATGTAAGATGACAGCAGGACGCAAAGTTAACACATTAAGTCAGAGTTGGTGCACTCCTCCTAAATATATAAATGCCATAAAAGACTTCTGGCATGGTGAAATATATTTGGATCCATGCTCAAATGAGTATTCAATGGTAAACGCCATAGTTGAGTTTCGACTGCCTGAAACAGATGGTCTCATGGAGGACTGGAATTATAGAACCATTTATGTAAATCCTCCCTATGGTGCAGACAGGTATCGTGGAACAACAATCAAGGATTGGCTTGCTAAATGTTCGTTTGCTCACGATGAGTATGGCTCAGAGGTTATAGCATTGATACCTGTGGCCACCAATACGTCTCATTGGAAAAAACATATATTCGGTGCTGCTGATGTAATCTGCTTTTTGGCCGACACCAGATTAAGGTTTTATGTAAATGGAATAGAACATGAAAAAGGTGCACCTATGGCCTGTTGTTTAGTGTATTGGGGAAATGATATAAATCGGTTTGTCAACCACTTCTCAAAATATGGTGCAGCAATCGACATATCACCTTTAAAACGTATGAAGTCCCAGTGTCCTCTTGAAAAATCTCTGCCTCTATTTGACTAAGGAGGGACACATTTGGAAGTTGCAGCACAATCCGACTGTAATGACACAGTCCGGCAAAACAATCCAAAACATGTAAATATATATTAGCTTCGGAGCGAATCGACTATGAGATTGGCGGCGGTGCTGGCGGCGACGGAGTTGCCGAGGCGCCGCTGCATGTTTTTGTAGCCTTGGGTCATGAACGTCAGCTTGGGGCTGGGCTGCAGCAGCGGCGACAGTTCGCGCGCTATCGAATCGACGGTGCAACGGTCCAGCAACAGTTCCGGTATGATGCTGTTGTTCACTATCAGGTTGGGGAGCGACACATACTTCACCTTCAGCAGGTGCGACATGATGTTGTACGACAGTCGGCTGCCGTTGGCACGGTACACCACCACCTGCGGCGTGCCTATCAGTGCCGTCTCCAGCGTGGCCGTTCCGCTCACCACGACGGCGGCACGGGAATACTTCAGTAAGGTAGGTGTAGCTCCGAATACTACCTTAAGACCGGGGTCCTGGGCTATCTCGCGGTAGAATTTCTCGGGTACCGACGGGGCCGCTCCCACGACATACTGGAATTCGGGGAAACGCTTCGCCGCCTCCACCATCAGCGGAAGGTTGTTGCGTATCTCGCCGAGACGCGAGCCGGGCAGCAGGGCGATGATTGGGCGGTCGTCCACAAGTCCCTGACGCTCCATGAAATGCTTTTTGGGAGGTATATGTCCCATGGTATAGGCCATCTCCTCGACCGACGGATTGCCTACATAATCCACGTGATAACCGTGTCGGGCGTAGAACTCCTCCTCGAACGGCAGGATGGAATACATGCGGTCCACATATTTCTTGATCTTGCGTACGCGCCATTCCTTCCAGGCCCATACCTTGGGCGATATGAAGTAATGTACGGGAATGCCCGATTTCTTGGCATATTCGGCCACCATGAGGTTGAAACCGGGATAGTCCACCAGCACCAGGGCGTCGGGACGCCATGTACGCAGCAAAGCCTTGGCCTGACGCAGATTGGCCATGATGCGCGGCAGGGCGCGGAGCACCTCAGAGAATCCCATCACGTTCATGCGGCTGTAATGCAGGTCGGGGTTGCGTCTGGCCTCGGCGGCCATAAGGTCACCTCCGAAAAACCTGAATTCGGCTTCTGGATCGTTTTCGCGTATATGTTTTATAAGATGAGAGGCATGCAGGTCGCCCGATGCCTCGCCGGCTATGAGTACGTATTTCATTGTGTTGTCACGGTTGTGGCTGTGCAACATTATGCAGTTGCGGGCGTTTCTACAATATGAAACACCGCCATATATTATGGACTCTGCTGGGTCTGTTAGGTTTAATCGCAGGTCCCGGAATGCTGACGTCGTGCATCAGCGACGCCATCAGCACGTCGCCCCACGATGTGCTGACCTTCTCGCGCGACACCGTAAGTTTCGACACGGTGTTTACAGGTGTGGGTACCCCTACGGCGCGCCTGATAGTCAGCAACAAGGCCAAGAAAGGAATAAAGATAAGCTCCATACGGTTCAAGGATCCCGACACGCGTTTCCGCCTCAACGTCGACGGCCAGAGCGGTTCGGAATTTTCGGACATCGAGATAATGGCTCGCGATTCAATCTATGTGTTCATAGAATGCAACATCCCGGAAAGCGCGGGCGCGGAACCGTCGTTGACTGAGGATAAGCTGGAATTCGTGACCAATACGGTGACGCAGGATGTGGTGTGTCAGGCGTGGGGCCAGAACGTGACGCGGCTTCGCGGCGTGACCATTGAGGAGGACACGCGCTTCACGGCCGAACGTCCGTACGTGATATTCGATTCGCTTAAGGTGGCGGCCGGAGCCACGCTGACCGTGGACCCGGGCGCCAAATTATTGTTCCACGACAAGGCACTGATGACAGTGGACGGCACGCTTCATGCCATAGGCACCCCTGAGAAGAAGATAGACATGCGCGGCGACCGCCTGGACAACGTGCTGCCCGATGTGGAGTACGACATCATGTCCGGCCAATGGAGGGGCGTCAACATTACGGCCGAATCATACGACAACCGGCTTGAATACGTGGACATGCGCAGTACGGAGGTAGGGCTGGTGCTCGATTCGTGTGCCAACAGCGACCGCACGAAGCTGGCCATGCTCAATTCCTGGTTGCATAATTCACGTCACAACGTGCTGCAGGCGCAGAACGCCAAGATCAGCGCCACGGGATGCGTATTCTCCGAAGCGGCGGCAGCGACGGTACTGCTGTCGGGCGGTGACGTCAATTTCCTGCAGTGCACATTCGCCAACAATTATCTGTTCTCGGCCATCTCGCTGCCGCTGGTCACGCTGGTTCACGTGCTGCCCGACGAGGAGAACGACACCGACATGACCAGCCCGCTGATGAAGGCCCGCTTCGACAACTGCATACTGTACGGCATACCCGATGACCTGAACATAGGCGATTTCACCGGCGCCGACGTGCTGTTCAGGTACTGCTCGTTCAAGTCCAAGGGTGAGAACGACGACAATTTCACGGACTGTCTGTGGGACACCGACCCGATGTTCCGCACCATACGCGAGGAGTATTATTTCAACTACAGGCTTCAGGACGATTCGCCCGTGAAGTCGGCCGGCAACCCCGCGTTGCTTACCCCCGCATCCATGACCGACATGGACGGTGTGAACCGTCTGGAGTACGGAAACCCCTCGTTGGGAGCCTATCAATACGTGCCTGTAGCTGAAAACTGATATTGTTTTTCTCTTGCATAATTGAAATTAAAATTGTAAATTTGGAGCAACCAACCTGACAAGCTGTCCATGAAACGCTTGCGCTCCGTATTGCATCTGCTTTCGCTCTGGGTTCTCGTTCATACGAACGTGGCAATGCTCCATGCCTTCAGTCCGGTGACTCAGCCGGAGCAGGACGTATGGCCGCAGGCACCGCAGGCGTATAAGTTCAACGAGGTCAAGATGCCGACGCCCGACCTTGCAACAGGCGCGGTTAATCTAAGCATCCCTCTTTACACCATTCAGGCAGAAGACCTCTCCATCCCGCTGGAACTTCACTACCGTTCCAATGGCATACGCGTGGACGATGACCCGTATCTCGTCGGCTATGGCTGGACATTCACTCCCTCGCTACGCATAACGCGTACCGTGCTTGGACGCCCCGACGGCAAATACGAATTCGTAGGTGACCGCGCGGTTTCTGAGATAGACCACGCGACGGCTCACAGGTGCATGGTCAACAAGTCCTTTTTAGGCAAATCCACAGGCCTTGATGCAGAAAGAGATATCTTTACCATAAATCTTGCAAGCATATCCTTCAACGGCATTCTTGAAGACGGCGTCATCAGTACACCGGGCCACGAAGAATATAAGGTCAAAGCCGCCTCCGACCTGTCGTCGATCACGGTCACCGATCCGTTTGGCCGTGTATGGACATTTTCTAAGGCAGGGGCTCAATGGATGGCTTCCGACACCATCGAGTGGGGACTTACGTCAATAAAGCTCCCGTCCGGTCGTTTACTTCAATTTACATGGACATACGGTATGCACGGTCCGACCGGAGGAGGCGCCTATCATTCTTACGATGCATTCTATTCCTATAGTTCAGGGGTAAACTGTAATTACGACAGCTGGAACGGCGACCGCAACATACAGCAGAGCCCTTCGGGTATCAGTCTGAATCTAACTAAAGTCACATTTCCCGGAGGGTCGGTGTCGCTGTCGTACACAGGTGGAAAGACTGCTGAATTCTTAAAGACAATAACCCTCCAGGATTCTTCGGGCAGTGAGGTCAGAAATATATCTTTCTCTTACGGCGATTCCCGCGTGGATAAGAAAATGCTGACTTCGGTGTCCTTCTCCGGTGGCGAAAAATGGACGTTCGAATACAATCCTGAGACGTTTTCCGCAAACGACAGCCAGGACTACTGGGGATATTATAACCGCGGGACCAGGGGACGGAGTTCTGCTCCCGCCATGCGGCTGACAGGTCTTGAGACTTCTTATAATCAGGTTCATATTCCCGGTTCGGACAGGTCACCTTCCGAACGATACATGAAGGCCCGCATACTGACGGGCGTAACATATCCGACAGGCGGGAAGCTGGCTCTTGACTATGAGGCGCACCGTTTCGAACAGGAGGATTTTGCCGATGACGGCAGTATCATTGTGCCGGGAGATCCTAAATTTTATTTTGGCGGAGGCCTCAGGCTGTCATCAATGACGTTGTCCGAAGGATCGGATGACACGCCACCGCAGCGTGTGGAATATCGTTACGGCACTGACGGCAACGGACTTGCCAATGCCGATGCACTTCCTGTGGCATCGACTTTCCTGAATAAAGGCATCTTTATAGCGGAGCCTCCGTGGTCCGGCAATTCAAGTACAGAATCCAGACCACCCACGATGAAACATGGCATGGTGTCGGCCAACCTCCATTCATGCATATCGGACTACAGATTCGGCGAAGACCTTATCTGGTACCCGGAGGTGACGGAAATATATCCCGAGGGCAAGCGTGTGCATAGGTTCGACAAGCCCGAGCCTAACAATGTGAATCTGGAATATATGGGCGGCGCGGTTCCGGTAACGCTTAACTCTGTATTCGCATCCAGTATTTACGAGACCGAGGCTCTAACCTATTCTGATGTTGATGGCAGCTACCGCCTTGTGGAGAAGGAAGAGAACTCATATTCCGGCGTCACTGAAGGTACGGGATCTTCCGGCCTGTTGATAAGGCGCAAGGAGATGCAGGGTCTCGGTACTCCGACGACCCCCGATTTCGATGAAAGTCTATGCGTGTCGGCCATCTTATACAATGGCATGGAGCAGAACAGTGTATCCTACTCATACAATGAGGGCCAGATATATTCAGTCAACAGTTACTACATATCTCCGACCGTTATCCGTCTTGACGAGCGCATCGTCACCACTTACACCGCCGAGGGCGACTCTATCCGTCAGAGCGAGGCATACGAATATGTGCGCGGTACCGGCCTGATAAGTGCCAAAACAGTATCACGCGGAGGCCACGACAGATTCAGGACGGAATACAGCTATACAGAAGGTCAGTCACAGGCCATAGCTATGAAGAACGCCAATGTCGTTGGCGTGGTAACAGGCGTGAAGGAACGTTATGGAGACAGTTCGTGGGAAACGCACGCCGACTATACGAGGGTAGGAACTGCGTCCCCGTCCCTGTTCCGTACGCAGAGCATCCGCACAAGGCGAGGCACGGACGCCTCGGCATGGCGCACACTGAAAAAATACACGTGGAACACCAACGGTACACTCGCCTCGGCCATCGATCCGACCGGAATAAAGACCGAATGGACATGGGACAACACCGGACTGTATCCCATTGAACAGAAAACAAGACATCTAAGCTCCCGTGCCGAATGGGAACCTCTTGTCGGAGTCAAGTCGATTACGGACCCGTCCGGACTTAAAGAACAATACTCGTACGACGCCGCCGGACGGCTCGGGTCAGTCTCTGTGCGAGGCAGGACTCTGACAACTTACAATTATTCCATTCGCTCCAACATACCTCACTCACCTAACAGCGTCATCACGAGAAAGTATCTCGGTCAGTCAAAGAGTGTCCGGACGAAGACAATATTCGATAACTTAGGACGCGTCACACTTGACGTAACCATGCAGACATCGGGCGCATCGGCCGTATTGACGGAATACGACCGCATGGGACGACCCTCCAAGGTCTGGGCGGCAGCCCCCGTCTCCGACCTGTCGCCCACGGAATCCGAGACCAAGTCTGCCGCGGCGTCCCGTTACGGTACGAGTAATGCATTCGCGACTACCACATACGAAGCCTCACCCCGGAGTCTCGTATTGGCCACCACCAAAGCCGGCGACCCCTGGCAGTCGGAAGGCAAAAGCATTACCACTCGGATACGAACCAATACGTATGAAAGCGGCGAGCGATTCTGCATGTCGTACCGCATACTTGAGGACGGCTTAAGACCGAACGGTCCGGGAACGGCTGGCACTCTCAGAATAGAACGGACTGTGGACGAGGACGGCATAGTGACAGAGACGTTCACCGATATGCGCGGCCTGAAAGTGGCCGAACGCCACGGAGAGGGCGTCACGGCATACGTCTACGACGATTACGGCGATCTCAGGTATATTCTGCCTCCCGGGGCCGAATCGGGAGGATCGCGTTCATCGGTGACGATGAAGGAGCTGGCCTACTGGTTCGACTATGACGACTACGGACGTTGCGTCTTGAGGAAGGCCCCCGGTATGGCCGAGGAGAAGATGATCTACGACCCTGCCGACAGGATGGTGGCGATGCATTCGCGCGACCATGCCGACGGAGTGTGGAGGCTGTTCTTCTACGACGGCTGCGGACGCGAGGTGATGGTGTTTGACGCGATGATTTCCGACGCCGAGGCAATGAGTCTCGGCAACGCATGCCATACGGCTACGTTCAAAGGCCCTGAAGGCGAGGTGCATGATTTTTCAATAACGCCCACATTGGAAATTAACCTTGCAAACGCCGAAGTCGTGACGCAACGTTTCTACGATACCTATTATTTCCGCGAAGCATTGGGTTTGAAGGAATACGTATTCAAGCCCCTGGGCATAGAATACGGCAGTTCCACGGGCAAACTGACCGGACTGTTCAACGGCTCGGGGTACGAGGTCTACTATTATAACCCTTTCGGTCTGGAGTGCCAGAGGGTAGCTTCGGGATTCAATGTGGGAAGACGTACCACCAAATACAATTTCGACCTCTCCGTCTCGGAGGTTCATACCACGTACGACGGCCTTTATCCCGACCGCGACGTTTATTACAGCTATGACGATTGCGGCCGTAGGACTCAGATGCTTGTGACGGAGCATCGGACACGCGACGGCGTGGCGTATACCGACAGCGCGACCATAAAATATGAATACGGTCCGACAGGACTTATGGAGGCCGTGGTAATGGGTCCGTCGCGGAAGAAAATTACATACGACATACACGGCTGGCAGGTGAAGGCCGAGACCGAGCTGAAGCGTTCCTATAATGGGAACTATGTAGAGCGGTTGTATTACGCCGACACCAAGGCCGCGCATCCACGCTACAACGGATTCGTAAGCTGCAAGGAATGGCAGAGGCATGCCTACGACTACGAGTATGACGCGAACGGATTCCTGAAGAAAGCCGTATATTCCGAACTGCCTGGCAACACGCAGGCCACTGGAGCCAACCAGGGAGTGAGGTTCGACCGGTCCGTCAGCTTTGAGTACGACGTAAGGGGAAACGTAAAGAAGATTCAGCGGAAAGGCGCCATAGACCGTCATCCGTCGGGAAAACTTATTTTCGGGCTGCTTGACGACATTGAGGCTGCCTACACCGGGAACCGGCTGACAGGTTACTCCTATCAGTCAGGGATACCTGATGCGACGTTCGGCCGAAACCGGGTATCGGGCATAACGGAACTCTACGACAGACGGGAGGATTTCTCCGGGAGTCTGACCAATATATCAGATGACAGCTTTACCGTCAATTACAAACTCGGGTATGACGCATCCGGACGTCTTACAGGCGATACTTCCAGAGGGGTGAAGGACGCGCAATATGACAACAACGGCTATCTGACCGAAGTCACGGTCGGCGGCTGCTCGGTGAAATACCGCCGGGACGGATTGGGCAATCTGCTGAGGGCGGAATACACGACACCGGACGGCAGCGGCAAGGACGTCAAGGGCGACATGTCGGACAGGACAGTGCTGTACGACGGCGACGGACACATGTCTGTGAACGGGACTCTTGAGATGTCGCGGTTCGAGGGCGGTTATTTCGATGCCGACGGTAAGCCGCACTATTACCTGACGGACTACCAGGGCAATGTGGTCAGGGTGATAGATCGGGAGGGCTCGGGCGGTCAGCCGATGGACTATTATCCTTACGGCGAGCCGTGGCAAGAATGGGACTGGGCACGCGCCGACACATATCCGACTTTCATCAAGAACCGATTCCTGTACGGAGGCAAGGAGCGCATCACGCAGTTCGGACTCGGCCTGTATAACTTCGAGGCGCGCATGTACCGCGCCCCGCTGGGCCGTTTCTCCACACCCGACAAGAAAGCCATCGACACCCCCTGGCTGTCGCCCTTCGCCTACTGCGCCTGCAATCCGGTGAACTACAAGGATCCCACAGGAGAAGTTATAGAAACACTCTGGGATATCGCCAATGTGGTTTATGACGCCGGTGCTGCCATTTATAATCATATAACCGGAGACCATAAGGCCGCAAAGTCAAACTGGATTGACGCCGGAATAGATATGGGGGCTGTGCTACTTCCCGGAATTCCTGCGGGAATGTCTAAAGCTGCTAAAGGAGTAGAGGCAGTAAAAAACGCTTCTAAAGCTAAAGCTGGTGGAAAACTCAAAAACGCAGCCGAAATCGCGGAAGGTAAAGCTTTTGAAAAACAAACATTAAATGAGGCTATCCAACGCGGAGACGATGTCGTAAGTCAAGTCACAATAGTGCCTTTGAATGGCAAAGGGAATGTTAAAGGAAACAGATCAAGGGCCGACCAATTAGTTCGCAATAAAGATGACTCTTATACCGTTAGAGAGGCTAAACGGACAAATAAGACAAGACTGACACGCGGACAACAGGCAACAGAAACACATATAGGTAAAAATGGTGGCATGTTTGAGATTAGAAAAGATATCGAACCGTGGGATTTGCAGAAGAACAAACAAATTTTTATAAAAAATTTTGAACGCAAAAACAAGTATGAATTCTAAATTGAAAATCTTTGACAAAATAGTTGAAGATCTTATGAGTACTGTTCCTTTTTCTAGTTTCAAATTTAGAAAAAGAGATTCAAGTATATGCGACATAACCAAGTGCCGAACTCTATATGTGAAGCTACGACACTGGTCAGATAGCTGTGAAGGTGTATTATATGTTCATCCTGTATACTGCGCCAAATATAACGTACTCGAAAAATGGCTGGAGCCTTTTAGCGTCATTCCCCTTCAGGATCAAAGAAGCAATTCAAGCTATTTCATGTACGACAAAGATTTGTTCAATTGGCCGGATGCATTTGAATTTAAAACCAACGGGGACGATTATGCAATATCTTTTCAAGCACTATATTTAGACATGATCGGCAAGGTATCGTTCTACTTCTCTAAATATGACACCTTGCAGGGCTGTTTCAATATGGAGATCCTCCCCGTGTTGAAAGGAGAAAAGGAGTTGCCTGATAATAGTGCAGAATGGGTTTTTGAAGATTTGGCATTATGCAAGTTGGTATCGCCGGAATCTTATTCGGAATTCAAAAAGATAGTAATGAAACAAGTCGACGTCTTGAGATCTAAGGGCGAGCCGAATGTATTGAGGTACAGCAAGGAACGTATGGATGAAATTATCCATTATCTTGAAATTACGGATATAACAGACCCCAAATCAAGAAAAGCTAACATGGCTTTCATTCTACCGACGGCACGTCCTGACACTAAGAAAAAGGAAAAACCGCCGATGCCTTACAAAGAATATGAGAAAATGCAGACCGACGTAAGACGCAGCATAGCCCGCAAATATGGATTCCGGCAAAACTCCTATCTCAACTTCAAGGTTGAAGACGGCTATTTCTTTGGTGTACTTATATTGGCTCAAGCAATTTTGGAGGTTAAGCCAATGTATGCCGACGATCTATGGTGGGATATCTTTGATATGCCTTCCAATAAAAAGGAGCCTGTGAGTCTACGGGGTGCAGGATGTTTCAGTGTTGATGCGTTAACTCTCTCAAAATTCGATATTCCGGAATCATACGACCGACGAGAGCTTGAAGCTCAGTACGAGAAATTGTTTCAAGACATAACATCGGCCATCTCAAAGTTTTTAGCCAAGAATCCAGACGCTGACCACTTTTATCCTGATGAACAAACCTTAAACCAAGATCCCTATGATTTGCTCAATATTCTGGCTCTCATCCATAACAGTAGGATGACAGAAGCAATGGCAACGGTAAAGAAAGCAATGGCAGATGGAAAGGGCTGCGGCATGTCCCGTGATGTGAATGGCAAAACGATCGATGGTTTCGAATATGTGATCGACTGGTGTAGACATCGCATTACAGAACAGCAATAGGCTCTTATATTTTCTCTAACCTTTTCTTCTATCAACTTTGTCCATGAGTCGTCTTTTCTCAATATCGCGAAATCTGGATTTGTCGATCTTCGTTCAGTTGACAGCCGGGGAAGTACAAGCCGCCGACCGCACCGTGCTTTACGACGGAGACGGACACATGTCTGTTAACGGAACTCTGGAGATGTCGCGATTCGAGGGCGGATACTTCGATGCCGGGGGCAATCCGCACTATTACCTGACGGACTATCAGGGAAACGTGGTCAGAGTGATAGACGAGACCGGTCTCGGCGGTCAGCCGATGGACTATTACCCATACGGCGAGCCGTGGTTGGAATGGGACTGGGCACGCGCCGACACATATCCGAGCTTCATCAAGAACCGTTTCCTGTACGGAGGCAAGGAGCGCATAACGCAGTTTGGCCTGGGCCTGTACAACTTCGAGGCGCGCATGTACCGCGCCCCGCTGGGCCGTTTCTCCACTCCCGACAAGAAAGCCATAGACACTCCCTGGCTGTCGCCATTCGCATACTGCGCCTGCAACCCGGTAAACTTAATAGACCCGACAGGAAATGATATTGTAGTATTAAATTATACTGAAGGACAACATCTCGCTATGCTCATACAAGATAAAAATGGGAAATGGCAGTATTATTCTATCAATGGGGATAAAAAATATTCGTTATGGAGTAAATCATCTGGTAGGCCTTTTAATGACGTTGCCGTAGGATCATGGGATTCTCCGGAAGAATTCATGCATTCATCATATAATACTGCAACAGAAAATGGCAAAACCGATAAAGATCAAAACAACTTTGATTTCTCTGAGGGGTATCAGATTCCCACCTCTCCTGAACAAGATTCAAAAATGCGAGAAAAATTTACCGAGAAAGCGCAGACAGATTATAATCTGTTCAATAATAATTGTGCCACTACAGTGCAGGAGGTGATGGATGATGCTGGTATTCCCGTATCCGAGCCTATAGTAAAACTTTCAAAATACCCAGTGCAAACCGACTATGGTTTAATTGATGGGTACAAAATTGACAAAATCAAATATCGTATTACGATGTGGCCCAAAAAAGCTTTCAAATCAATAATGGACGCTAATCCCCAAGGAAAATATATAAAAAAGTAATTTATATAAACACCAGGTATGAATAAAAAAACTTCTATTCGAATCAAAAAGATATTAGCCAATATATATCTGTATTGCTCATATGCCGCCATATTTTATAATTTTGCATATAACCTTGATTACAGGTGTCCCCTTACAGTATTCGTTATTGTAGTCGAGACACTTGGGTACTTTATAGCATACACTTTATTGAATCACCTGCTTGTTAAGAGAGTTGTTCCGCATAAGATTCTTCGGACAATAGAACTGCTACTTTTGTTGTCGATGTTCTTAGTCTTTTTAAGCGGTGCTATTTCCTATGGAGGCTTTCACCTGTATAACGAAATGCTGAGATAAGTATAATTTGTAATACATCTACCGGTGCGTATAAAGAAAAGACTAAGCGAACTATCAGAGCGAGGCAAACGTCGCTTGAGGACTGCAGGCATAATTACGGCCTGCACACTGGCATTGTGTATATTTCTGAAGGAATCCTTGGGATTGTTTTATTTCCGGATGACACATCTGACAAAAGAAGATATGGAATGGATGGACTGCGTCAAGAATTATCCCTCACCCGTTTTCATATCCAATACCGGCGATACGGCACGATTATCGTATACGGACTTATGCATCAACGATTCCGCCAACCGTTTCTATGTAAGCCTCTCACCGACCTATGACTTTGAAGCCAATGCCACATATCGTTTTAATGTAAATTTCAAAGATATGACAATTGAAGGTGCTTTGGCAGTTTTTCATTGCGTTGGAACCGATTCCGTTTGCGCCAAATATTTCTTTGGAGCAGCATCTACATCGAATAGGCCCCAGATCATTAAACCGAAAACATACCGGATCAATGGCAGGCCGATAAAAGACTGCCTTATTGTCAGCCCTTGGGAACAGGGCAATGTAGGCATTTCATATTTATGGGATGAAAAATATGATATGAAGAAATTCGTGATTTCTAAGGAATATGGACTGATATACTATAAACTGGAAGATGGCGAGGAATTTTTCCGTCAATTCCCTTCGGATTCAGCAACGTCAAATGGCAACTGATAAGATCCCGTTTTATTGTTATCTTGATTTACTCATTTTCCCTTCGTGCATTCGTTTATGATTAGAATTATCAACATATTAACAAAGGCCTTGCCTTATATGGTTGCAAGTAGTATCCTTGCAGCGGTACCTGTTGCAATGTCGGCAGCAAGCAATGATGATGTCAATATACATGACCGTGTGCATACGCATCTACTGACTGTCGAGGCGACGCCGATCGAGAGGGTGGCGACAGGCGACGATGCTGTGTGGGACCTGTCGCAGCAGACAAAGGCGAGGATTCCGGCCGCCATCGTGAAGGCGTTCGGCGACACGCTGCTGTCGGAGACCGTGCTGGGTCAGAGGCGATGGTACAGCCTGAAACAGGATTCATGCTGTCTGATAAAGGAAGAATCACGGTATCATTATCTGTTGCCCGATTCCTTGGCTGAGACATTCACCGTCGCGGTCGCCCCGGACATACCGTCGTCAAAGGCATTGCAGACGGAATCTCCCTATCTTGTTACGGGACTGCATACGCTGACATTCCCCATAATCCGGAGAGGCCGTTGTGTGTCAGACGGTCCAGTAAAGGGACGTCTGGTAGTCGCCGACGGCGATACCATCGCCGCATACCTGACGCGCGAGACGCTGAAATATGCCGAGCGGGTATTTCCCGACACTCTCGGGGCTATGCCGGAAGAAATGGCAGACTCCCTGAGACACATAACCGTGACGCGCTGGAGATGGTACACCCACGGCAATGTTCCCGTGGCGGTGCAGACTCAAATCCGTGGCGCAACCGACGGACAGAACGAGGCCAGAGCCTTCCTGATGGATTATTCCGAGGACTCGCAATTTCTCTGCGAGGAAGATAAAGAGCGCAAGGATGAAATCTCGGCACAGGAGCCATTCAGGAACGTAGAGGCTACATGGAACAACGGACAGATACATATCGAGCTGGATGCGTTTCGTCCGGTCGAGATCATGTTCGATATGATTTCCGACACCGGTATCTCGCAACGACGCGCCGTCATACCGGCCGAAGGCCATGTCAGTGTCTCGATAGACTGCGGACATCCCGTACCCGGCAGGTATGTCGTGGTCCTCTCCACCCAAGAATTTACCAAGAAAATCTTCGTATTCGTAAAATAATAGATGTCATTATACCCTGTAATCCTTTCCTGCGGCTGAAAATCCGTGATTTATTTGCGAAAATTGTGTTAAAACATTAATTTTGCATTTACACTCGCCCGGATTAAGACGGGAGACCGAAAAATGGGAAAAATGCACGGAGTCAAAATACATCGGGAGGGCACTGCGGTGCTCGTTCCGCTGTTGGGTGTGATGGTGGCGCTGATGGTGCCGCTATGGATGTTCATGGCTCCGGGTCCGGTGCCTTTGGTGCTGACGGCGCTGATGGTGACGGGATATGCTTTCGTGTTCAACTTTTTCCGCTGTCCTCGCCGCACATATACCGGCAAGCGCAAGAATCATGTGGTCAGCTCGGTGGACGGCAAGGTCGTGGCTATCGAGAAGGTGTACGAGGGGGAGTTCCTGCATCATGACGCAATGATGGTGTCGGTGTTCATGAGCCCGCTGAACGTGCACGCCAACTGGTTTCCCGTGGACGGCACCGTGGACTATGTGAAGCATCATCAGGGACGTTTCCTGTCGGCATGGCTGCCGAAGGCCAGCACCGAGAACGAGCGCAGCACCGTGGGAATAACCATGACCGACGGACGCCGCATCACGGTGCGCCAGATAGCCGGCGCCATGGCGCGCCGCATAGTCACCTACGCGCGTCCCGGCGAGGCTGCCTCAATCGACGACCATCTCGGATTCATAAAGTTCGGATCGCGCGTGGACATATACCTGCCCGTCGATGCCGAGATATTGCTGAGGATAGGCGACGTTACCCGGGGAGGCATCACGCCCCTCGCCATCATACGCCAAAAGAAGGATTCGGCTCAACCTACCGACAGCTGAATACGTTTTAAATCCGGAGACAGGTAATGGCCTGTGCGTCCGAAACAGCGTCGGTTATGATGTCTTTAATTAGAAATTACTATGAATGCGATAGTTAAGAATATTCCCAACAGCATAACGTGTCTCAACCTTGTGTCCGGTCTGCTGGCCGTGGCGGCGGCATTCCAGGGCAACGGCCCGATGTGGGGCCTGTCGGGTTACCAGTGGTGCTGGATTTTCATAGGCATTGCGGCGGTGGCCGATTTCTTAGATGGCTTCGCCGCGCGTCTGCTCCATGCGTATTCGTCATTGGGCAAGGAACTCGACTCGCTGTGCGACCTGGTCAGCTTCGGCGTGGCGCCCGCCATGCTGATGTTCAACTGCATGATGGACACCGGTTTTCAGAGCTGGACGCCCTGGCTGGCATTCATAATCCCGGTGTGCGGCGCGTTGCGGTTGGCCAAGTTCAATATCGACGACCGCCAGACCACCTCGTTCATAGGCCTTCCGATACCTGCCAACGCCATTTTCTGGATAGGATATTCGGCCTTAGCTTACTACGGAACGGAATTCGTATGCCAGTGGTACTGGTTCCTGCTCATAGTGTTGGTAGAGAGCTGGCTGATGATAAGCCCCGTCAGGTTCTTCTCGCTGAAGTTCAAGACCTGGGGATGGAAAGGCAACGCGCTGAAATGGATGATGATCATCACGGCGCCTGTATTGGTGGCCATAATGGGCATTCCCGGATTGCTCTGGACCATAGTGGCATATACTTTATACTCCCTTTTTGACGTTAAATAAGAAAACTCATATCTATAATTGAGTTTATAAACCTTCAAGGACTCTATTTTAGCATATTAATGACCGGGCGCGATGTCCGGCATTAAGAGTTAGGGTCTGTTCTTTAAAAAATATATATGCCAGGGCGGTGGATTTTCGAGGTAATTTTGCCGATTGATGAGGGAGCAGCCTCGCGGCTGTGACCGAA
>ERZ836877.1772-NODE-1772-length-31471-cov-3.247040_pt1 | contig 31471 bp, 9 predicted proteins | sample MGYA00519469_ERZ836877 | MGnify/ENA primary metagenome ERZ836877 (study PRJEB31850, sample SAMEA3708809) | human gut metagenome | biome: human gut; feature: human-associated habitat; material: faeces | place: China | collected 2014 ... | reverse complement strand
CATCCCGCGGAGCGTTTTTGTGTCATAGGACGAAGTTTCCTATGACACAAAAAAAGAGCACAACAAACCAGAAGCTATCACGCTTCTGATCTGCCTGCTCTCTCATCTCTTAGGCACATGATTTCATTTATCGATAACGATTCAGTTTCTTCATAGTTATCGCTATTATTAGAGTATCACTCCGTCACCAGACTGTCAAGTTCTTCCGATAAAATCATGTCCACATTTCCGGCAGTGGACGCTGACCTTTCCATGTCCTCTTGGGATCCGGATCTTCTGCCCACAGTTCGGACATTTGAAGATCTTATACTTTTTGACTTCTTCCAGGTCTTCTTTCCATTTTCCTGATCTCACGCCTTTCGCCCATTCCGTCACCCGGAAACGAAGGTTTAGGTACCTCTGATTCTCCTTAAACCGCTGGCTGGTATTTTTCGAAAACATCCGGTAATAGATCACAACGATCACTGCCAGTTCCAGCCAGTACCAGATTCCGGAATGAATAAAAATCCTTACAAAAAGGATCGCGATAAATACCCACACCAGGCACTGGTTCAGCTCATCGCTGCCATACCGTCCCACCATAAACCGGCGGAATTTTTCTCTCCACCGGGTCAAAAGCTGATTCCATTTTCCATTATTCATCCTTTACCATCCGCAGAACTACGGTTTCCTCCTGTCCATTTCTCAGTGTGCCGGACTGGGTTCCTGCACGCCAGCTTAATGCCTGCGCTGATGCCGGATTCTGGTCGGATGCAGACATCTGATCAGACTCCAAAACACCTGATTTTTCCAGAACTAAAACTTCACTGTCCCCATAAACCGCCGTCTCACACAGATCCATATAGTCCTTCACCGTTCCCAGCACATCATACCCAAAGCCCTCGCCCCGGTAATGCATCGGAACCACGATTCTCGGCTTTACCTGCTCCACCAGCGCCTTGGCCTGCTTCGCGTCAATGGTATAATATCCGCCAACCGGGATCAGCATCAGATCCAGCCCCCGAAGCTGCTTCATCTCTTCTTCTGTCAGTTTACATCCCAGATCCCCCATATGGGCCATGCGGAACGTGCCATCATCCAGAATGTGAATCTGATTTCTTCCTCTCAAAGCCCCTTTCTGGTCGTCATGCCAGGTATGGATCACCTGGATCTGAAATGGGTTCTCTCTCCCCTCGATCCGCTTCACCAGATGGCTGGCTCCGTGATCCTTATGATCATGACTGCACAGCACCAGATCCGCACTTTCACGTACCGGCGGACATCCAGGCACATAGCCATCCTCGTAAGGGTCAAATACGATCGTATAATCTCCACAGTCCAATTTAAAACAGGAATGACCGATCCATGTTAATGTAAGCTGTTCTGCCATATATAAAGCCCCTTTCCTATCTATTTTTTGTTTTTTCTGCATTTTCTAATGATTTTATTTTTTCAATTATGATAGCACGAATCCCCTATTTTTACAAGAAAAGCAACGTCCCAATACCCGCTACTCCACCTCAAAGATTACGATCCGCTCCCTGGGATTCTTCCCCTCAAACAGATCCATACACGGGATCTCATCCACAAACATCAGTTCATCCACTGACATCAGATAGGAAATATACTCGTCCGACGGATAATAGAAAAACAACCGGATCTTTCTCGGACATGCATAATAGGATTCCAACAGTCTGGCGATCACTTTCTGTAAGATCTCCAGCGAAAATGGATTAAAAAAGTAAGCGCAATCCACCTGTTCCGGCACCAGAAACTGAACTGCGTCCACCAGTTCAAAACTCACCCGTCCAGCCGACACAGCTCCCGCCCGGTTTTCCATTGCCTTCTCATAAAGCCGCTCATCATATTCCACGCCAATTGTGTGACATTTCGTCTGATATGACAGAAAAAAGTCCACTCTGCCCTTTCCGCAGCCATAATCAATCAGCGTATCCCCTTTCCGGATCAGTCCCTCATTAGCCAGCCGCTGTAGTACCGAATACGGCGTCGGCTCATAAGGATACCGGAACTGGTCTGCTTTGGAATCGTCCCGTCCTGTGGTGTGAATGTGCAGCAGTTTATCCCATTGCTCTTCATTTTTTGCTTCTTTCCTCTCTGATTTCATGACCCACCTCCCACTGAGTTCAAGTCGAAACGTCCGTGAGACCTGGCGCGTGATTCTGGTCAGCATAAGCTGACATATTCTTCACGGAATCACTGCGCATCCTCGCGCCGAGCGCGGTCGCTTGCGACATATTTCTTCTTTGCGCGAGTGCACATCCCGCGGAGCGTTTTTGTGTCATAGGACGAAGTTTCCTATGACACTAGGAAAAAGAGGCGTCTCCGCCCCGGTTCCCCGGTTTGAAAACGCCTCTTTTCTTTGTTTGATCGAATCAGAGCCATATGGCTTTATTCTATCTCTTTATGCAGTTTTCTGTCCCAGATATCTTGGAATGGATGGAATCCAGGCTCCGTCCGCTCCTACGAAATATCCGTCTGGTGTATACTCGTTGCAGTACATGGAACCCTGTGGTCTGCCTTCCTGGTATACAGGATTCAGATAGTACCAGATTCCATTGATCAGGATCCAGCCCATATGCATGGAGCCTTCACCCGGAATCAGGTAGTACCACTGGTTGTTGTACAGCAGCCAGCCGGTATGCATATAACCTTCTTCATTCATGTACCACCACTTCTGACCAACCTTCACCCACATGCTCTTTGCGAATCCATCATCCATCTTGAACATCCAGTTTCCGTCCGCAGTCTGAATCCATCTGCCCTTCAAGCCGGCCTCCGGATCATGCTTGCGATCCTTCTCCTCCCGTGCTACCGGGAATCCGATGTAAGTATTGTAACCACCCTCATCGGTGATGTGATAATGATTGGTTGCAAAATAGCCTATATTGCCATCCCGGTCTTCATAAGTGAAGCCGTGACGGATGTAGGTATCATCGCCCATACCGCCTTCGAGATAGAAATCGGTTCCGCTCATCCATAAATGCCAGGTGTTGGTTCCGCTTTCGGTAGAGATTCTCAGTTCATGCTGATTGCCAGCTCCTAAGTATCCCTCTTCTTCTCCGGTGATTCCATTTTCATGGAACTTGTATGCTGCGTCTTTTTCATCTTCCACCGGGCCGCCAAGGATGAATGTGTCATCTCCGCTGCCTGTGGTGATGGTAGTCGGCGCCATGGTCGTTACGATGTCGATCAGGTTATTGCCGCCTGGAACGATGGCTTCGACAGTACCAGGAGCCAGGTTGAACCAGATCTCAGCGTCATTGGTTCCGCCCTGAAGTCTGATCCGGTCTCCGAAGAAACGGATGATCTCGTCAGCTTCTGTAGTCGTCATCTTGAAGCTTCCAGGTGTTGTTACATGGATCTGCTGGTTATCCTTTGAGGACTCCATGGTCAGATCAACCGATGGCTGATCCAGAGTCTCATCGGTATTCTCTTCACCGGTTTCCTTTTTCTCTGTAGTTTCCACATCCAGTTCTCCGATCTTATCCGTTACACGGACAATGATATGGTCCGCACCCTTTAAGATGGTTCTTGGAGAAGCGATGATTCCACTTACTTCGATGGTTCCACCCGGTGTCTCAATCGATACTTCCTTACCAGCAGTCAGCTGCTCTGTTACTTTCATGTCCTTCTGATTTCTGATGGCGATGCTCTCACCCACTTCACCGGCGATCTCATCTACATCCGTTGTCAGATCTGCATGTTCTGCCTTCACATGAAGCTTCTCTGCTTTCAGAACCGCGTCTTCATTAGTCAGATCACCATTCACGGTCAGATCCGCATCTTTTCCAATCTCCGTATTCTCCAGTTTCAGAGAACCGTCATTGTCCAGATACAGGTTTTCTGCCTTGAATCCGCCATTTTCTGCCTTGGTTCTTACAGATTTCTCAGCAGAACCAATATTGCCGGAGGTATTCATACGGACAGTTTCTGCAGTTGCGTTGCATGCAGTTGCCACATTCAGGCCGTTGAGGATGTCATACTGGGAAGTGATCTCGATCAGCTGGTCTGCAGTCCAGGTACCCAGATAAAGGATACTTTCTGCGATCACCTTGATGAAATCATCTGTCTTCATATTGACAATGCCTGCTGCTGCCAGAGACTCAACAACGATGTTTCCTGCCTGTGTCAGGTCGATTCCGCCGGTTCTGGATACCAGTCTGCCAAATACGGACTGGACGTCATTGTTGATGACGATATCCTTCTCCGCTTCCATATAGAGTCTGCCATTCTCGGCTGCTTCTATATTCTTCGCCTCTAACTTACCGCCTGTGGTCACATTCACATTCTGACCCTGGGTATCTTCCAGAACCAGATCACGATTGGTTTCCACTGTTACATCGTCTTTATCACTCTTGGCAGTGATCGTGGTCTTGCCAGGCTCAGTGCTGGTCTCCTGAATATTGATCAGGCCGCCAGCTTCTGCCTCTACGCGGTCACCAGTTTTCAGCATCAATGCCTCTTCCCTGGTTCCAAGATCACCTGCTGCTTTCAGGCGGATATGGGCCGCCTCAATAGTTCCTGCACTCAGATCACCACTGGTTGTCACATCTGCGTTTCCGCCAGCTGTCAGTTTTGCGTAATCGGTAAGAAGCTCATCGATCACCATCTCACCTGCAGCCTCTGCCTCTACGCGGTCTGCCTGTAACAGCTCTGCATGGAGGTCTTTGCTGGTTGCCACTTTCAGAAGCTCGCCAGCCACTGCCTTTAAGCTGTCAGCAATGATTTCTGCGATTTCCAGGGTTCCTGCTGCTGTAATGTCTGCCGTCTTCACTGTCAGTTCTGCGATTGTAAGGTTTCCAGCAGTCTCAGCCATTCCTGCGCCGTTTTCTGCCTTCATGCTTCCAATCTCAGTATCCTGTGCAGTCTTTAAGGAAATGTTTCCGTTTGCACTGGACAGGCTGTCAATCACTGTCAATCCACTTTCCTGATTGATCTCATTTGCATAAATATCATTTTTTGCAGAAATGGTGATCTTCTCACCGCCTGCATCGATATCCAGGTACTGATCCTTAGAACCTTCCTCAGACTCATCTGCTTTCGCTCCGATGGAATCTGCTTTCAGGTTCAGGCCCTTGGACTTAATGGTACCATTTAAGGAACCACTGCTCGTCACATCAGCCATTCCGTCAATATCCAGATCGATCATTCCGGCTCTCAGTTCATCGATTGCAGTATCTCTTGCAGATTTCAGATGGATCTCTCCATCCTCAGATCCGCTTACCAGATGTCCTACCTTCCAGGTTCCTTCTTCCGGTTTCTGTGGCCGGATATCCTTTAACCACATGTTACCTGCTGTATCAGCCTTAAGCTGACCTTCTGTTTCCAGAACCAGCCATTTGCCTGCGGTTCCTAAGTTTCCTGTGCCATCAGCTGTCTTGCCAGTTGCGTTTAAGGTGATGTCTTTACCGGCCAGATTGGTCTGACTGGTCTCCTCTGCCTCTAAGCCATTCAGAAGATTACCGCCCTCTGCCTTGATCTTGATGTTCTTCCGGTTTTCTTCCTCTCCAGCCTCTACACGGCCAAGGATCAGATCGCCATCCGATGTAATATCCACATCGCCACCAGCAGTGATGTCAGTTCTTCCTTCTGCTTTCAGCTTCTTAGCAGTGAAATCACCGTGGATCTGGTAATTCATGGTTCCATGCTCTGTAGACAGGTTCTCTGCCACAGTCGTTCTGTCTGCGGTGAAGATGATACTGCCATTTGCAGAAGTCAGATCTGCCACCTGTAAGGTATCCGTTGTTCCAATATCATGGAGATACATATCACCGTCTGCTTTCACAGTCAGCGTATTGTCTGCTTCCATACGTGGATCGATCACCAGGTTTGTGGTCACATTCCGGTCTGCGGCTCCGATGGAGCTTCCACTTTCCAGAACGATGGTCTGTGCTTTTACATTGGCCTTTTTATTCTCTTCCTCATCCGCTTTATCCAGTCCATTGACCATGGAGCCGGTTGTCTTGATCTTCACTGAGCCATTCTCCGCTTCTACATGTTTCAGCTTCAGAATGTTGCTGTTATCCTGGATAAATGCTCCAGTCTTCGTGGATGCATTCAGCTCCAGCTCGATAGCTCCGGCCTCGTTTGCGGTTCCTTTCACCTTCAGAGGCTGTTCATCTGCCGCGATCTGGCCTGCGGTGATGTCTAACTTCTTCGTGGTGACATGAACTTCATCATCTGTGATCCGGTCTGCATTCAGCATTCCATTCACAGTCAGAGAAATGCTTTCCGGCGCCTCCAGACGTTTCACGATGATATCGCCTGTGATACCAGCCGTGATGGTAGTTGCTGCCTGGGCATTGATACTGTCTGCTGTCAGATCTGTGATTGCAAGACTGCCTGCAGTAGTGACTGTTACATCACCCTTTTCTGCTTTCAGGCTGTCGATCACGGTATCCTGAGCTGTTGTCAAAGTCACATTGCCATTCTCGCTTGCTACCGTTCCAATATCTGTCTTTCCGCTTGCTGCATCAACTTCATTTACATAGATGTCATTCTTTGCAGAAACGTTCAGCTTCTCGCCATGTACATTGATCTCTGTAGCCTTCTGGGCATTTCCTACGCTGCCTTCTGCTGTCAGGTTCAATCCCTTTGCGTCGATCTTGCCGTTTACAGAAGTGCTGCTGGTAATGTCCGCCTTGCCGTCAAAGAGCAGATCTGCATACTCCGCATTCAGCTCACTCATGACGGTATTCTTCGGTGCGTGCAGATAGATGGATTTCGATGCGGTAACGCTCAGTTTTCCATCTGCCTCTGCGGTGATCCGTTTCTCAGCTGTTCCAAGATTACCGCTTCCCTCTGCTGCACCTGCCTTTGCCGTTAAGGTGATATTCTGTCCTCTCAAATTGGTCTGATCTGCTTCTGTGCTTTCCAGTCCGCTTAAGAGGTTTCCGTTGTTGATCGTAAGTGTGATGTCCTTGCGGTTATCTGCACTTCCAGCTTCCACATGACCGATGGTTAAATTGCCATCTACGTTACCGGTAATTGTACCAGTTGCATAGATATTCACCATCTTACCAGCCTTTAAGTTGTTCATGGAGTAATCTCCATTTACCCGGCTGGTGATGCTTCCGTTTTCTGCCTTGATGGTCTCAATAGCAGTGCTGCGCTCTGCACGGAAGGAAATATCGCCATTTGCGGAACTCATCTCGGTGATCGGGAGAACTCCTTCGGTTCCGATGTCGTGAAGATTGATGTTGCCGTTGGTCTTTACGATCAGCGCATTATTTTCTGAAGGTAAGCTCTTGTCTACGATCAGATTGGTTGTCAACGCCTTTTCGTCTGTTCCAACCGTATCTGCTTCCAGAACAATGTTCTTGGCAGTTACATTGGCAGTTGTGTCATCCAGACCATTTACCATAGCTCCGGTTGTCTTGATCTTCACATCTTTGCTATCGGAAGAAACCTGCTTCAGTTTCAGAGTCTTGCTGCTATCCTGGATATATACGCCTGTCTGGGCTTTCGCCTGCAGCTCCAGTTCAGCGTCGCTTCCGTATCCTTTTACTTTCAGGTAATTGGTGTCTTCCGCGATCTGTTTTGCTGTGATATCCAGTTTTTTGGTTGTTACATGTACTTCGTTCGCTGCGATTGCTCCTGCGGTCATCTTATCAGTTGCCGTAAACTGAATGCTTTCCGGAGCGGTCAGATGGTTCACTGTTGTGCTGCCAATGGACTTCATCCAGATATTCTTTGCTGCATCTGCATCCAGTGTATCTGCCTTCACCTTCAATGCACGGTCTGCAGTTCCGATATTGCCATTCACTGCAGTCAATTTCAGATTTCTGCCTGTCACTTCCGGCTCATCTCCAGCTGCGGTTCCAGTCAGACTGTTTGCCTTGATCTGGATATCTTCTTTTGCTTTGATATCCACGAGAGCTAAGTAGCCGCTCTTTTCCGTGTTGTCTAAGAAGATGCTTCCATTTGCTGCAGATGCAGTCATAGAAGATACCTTCGTCTTCAACGGCTGAACTTTCGTTCCGATGTTGCCATTGATGCTGGTGATTTCTGCATTTGCTGCAGTCACAGCAGCCATTCCTGCTGCACTGGTCTTTCCACTGATGCTTCCGGCTGCCTTAAAGACGATCTTATCAACTGCCTGCAGCTGTCCTAACATCACATTTCCGGTGAGATCTGTCAGATACAGACTTCCGCGATCCGCTACTGCATTCAGTGTACCGCTTCCAACCTCCACATCCATCGCTTTTGCAGAACTTCCGATACTTCCTGCAGTTGCTTGAAGGGTAATATTGTCTGCAGTGATCGCCGCACTGCCGTCCTCTGCACAGTTTACCATACCTGCTGCTGTCAGAGAAACTTTTCCTTCGTTCTTGGTGCTTCTGATATTCTTCACATTAGCTGTGCCCAGCTCTGTTGCGTAGATATCACCGGCAGAGATCATCTCCATGTTACCGGAAATCTCTGTTCTCAGGTTCTGCTCCTTCGTTCCGATCGCACTGCTCTTTAAGATTCGAAGAGCGGCTGCCTTGATGTTCGTCTCGGAGGTAACTGCCTTCACTGCATGATCTGCACTGATTTCTACGACACTGTCAGAAATGATAGAGCCAATACCCAGATCTCGTTCCTTCGCTGCCAGATAGATTGATCCAGTGTTTAGATCTGTTGTAGACAACCCTCTTTCTCCGACGGATACACGAATCGGTGTTGCAGCTGTTCCAAAGCTTTTGGTTACCTGGAGTTTCATGCCAGTCGCGCTCAGATCAATCTTCTGAGAACCTTCTCTTGTCACGGTATCTGCTGTCAGAGTCAGATCAGTGCCCGCCACGGTCGTTCCTGTCAGGTTAACCTCGGTTCCAGGTGCAAGGATCTTGACATCATTTTCAGCAGTGATCGTATTCAGATTGTAAGTTCCAAGATTGTCGTATTCATACTCAACCGTCTTACCCTCTGTCATTCCAGTAACATCCTGCTCTTTTTCAACGGTTGTAACCGTTACACCTACATACTGACTGGATGTCTCATCGTAAGAAATATAATCATACTGCTTAAGCACCTGACCCGCCTTCACAACTTCATATTTCTTCGTATTCTTGTTATAACGGATCTCATCGTACTGATTCTCATCTGTGCTTCCTGGTGCCGGTTTGTAGATCAGAGTTACCTCGTCATCTACAAGCCAGTAGTTCTTTGAAATCTCCTCTGTGTAGATGCCATCTGCTAACATCTTCAGATACTGGATTCCATTCGTGCTTCCCAGAATGATCGTCTGCTCTGTGCCGCCGATCTTCACTTTCACCTGACCGGTTGGGTTTCCATCTGCATCCTTCAGATACTCTGCAGGCTGATCCAGTTTTTGATAGGTTACCTGATCATCCGCATCGGTTGTTACCAGATAGTACTCAAAGCCATTCGTATCATAGCGCTCTTCTACGTGTTTTCCGGCTGCGACCGAATACTGGTTCATACATGCAGAATCCGTATAATACCGGGTCTTCCACTCACCACTTGCTGCATCCAGTTCTGTTTTCTCATATAAGGTATCAGTGATTTGTGTTTCTGTCTTACTGCTGGTTACCACAATATTTAATGCGGTAGAAACAGATTCTGTCGTTGTATACTTATATGCTCCAGTCACCGGATCTTCAACCAGTACGCCTACTACCAATTTTGGCAGATCAAGTATCAGGTGGATCTTTTTGCCCTTGATGGACTGGATCAGAGCCCGGTCCACATTGCTGATCTTCGCTGCCTCTGCATCTGCCAGTGCCTTCGCCTGTGCAGAGGTCGTTCCCTGAACCTCCACATAACGCTTCAGTCCCGCCTGAAGATAGACATTACCAGCTGCATCTATGATCAGTTCCGGACGTTTCAGGTTGTTGTTGTTATCTTTTGCCACAAACAGATTGACATGAAGCGGGTTGCCGTCCATTCCTACATTATCTGCATTCTGGATATTTAACTTCGATACATCCAGCTTCGCATTTTCTCCAAAGTATACGTTTCCCTTCGTTCCGTTGAACAAAACATTTAAAATCGCCGTATAGTAAGAGAACAGACCATCAAAGGTAACATTCTTTCCAGTATTCGTTGTAATGGTAACTTCCGGCTGAGCCATGTTATCAACCACATCCTCCATCACAAATCCCGAATAATCACTGCAAAGAATGGTATATGCGCAGCTTTCAGGATCATACTCTGCTAAAAGATCAATGTTCTTTAAGATCAAATTCTTAGCCGAGTTGTTGGTAATATTCAATTTGGTGATCACGTTGTTACTGTGAACCTTCACATTTCCACTTACCTTGCCATATGCGGATTCGATTTTTAAGCTTCCGTTGGCCTTAGAGCTGAAGGTTTTGATCTTGACATCATTATCGGTTGTCTCATAGGTCACATCTTTATTGGCGATGTTTCCCTGTTCATCAATGATAATGTCCACAGCTGCGTTGCTTCCATAATAAATATCACCGTTTAAGATTACATTGTTTGTCGAACTGTAAGAACCATTTTCATATTTCTCTGTCTCACTCTGAAGGATCTTTTCTACTACAATCTCCTCTACCCAGGTGATCACCTTTACGATCGTCTTTGTGATCCATTTCACGATCTTATTCAGTGGCCATGGAAGTTTCTTACAGATCTTTGCAGAAACTTTTTCGATTACATTCTTTGTCTTTGTAACCGTCTTTTTTATAAATTCGGTTACTGTGACTGCCTTATACTCTGCTTTCTTTGTATAGGATACTTCTCTCTCGCTCTTCGTTGCTGCTCCAATCGCGATGTCTCTTGCGTTCATTGAAGAGCTGCTGTCCTTGATCTCTACATTGCCATAGATTCCGGTGTTGTTGGTTGCTGTTGAAATAACAGAACCGGTTCCACCTGCAGTATATCCATAGCTGTAAGCATTTGTATAAATATCATTGGTTGAAATCGCGTACAGGGTTAATCTTTCACCTGCATGCAGCTTCACGCCAGTTCCTGTAACCGTTGCATATGCAGTGACATCGACGGTTGCATTTGGCTTAGACTGGGTATTGATCACAGATCCAGTCTCCGAATATGCAGAAGCATATGCGTAGATTCTCTTGATCAGTGCCTGGATATCCAGATTCTTCGCCGCTGACACTTCTGTGTACGATCCAAGATCGATCTTGGAATTGATCCTCATCGTATTCTTAACATCTGTGGAAATTGAACTGAGACCGTCTACGGTGAACTTGATTTTTCCATAAACTCTTGCTTCCGTATCGGTTTCTGTTCCAATCGTTGTGTCTCCGGTCTTTGCATTAACTGACGCATGATTGCCAGAAGATCCGTCGATGAATTCCACAATTGCGTTAGCATTTGTAACTGCCTCTGCCTTAACATTTGTTCCTGCTGCCACTCCACCTGCACCGCCGTATGCGGTTAAGTTGGAGGTAATGTCTTTCGCTGATGCGTGGATGACGATATTACCCTGCTGTGCAATGATCGTAGATGGAGATATTCTCACTCGTACATCATCAGTCACTGTCTGAATCGCGCTGGCAACACCTTTGGCAATGATCGCTCCGGCGATCGCAGTTGCATAACCCTTATAAGAGTTATCAGATTCTGCGATGATCACGATTGCATTATCATCCAGATTGTTGTCCGTCGCTGTCAGTTTACTTCCGCTTCCTACCTCTGCATAAGTCTGATTAGATACAGTCGTATTATCGCTGACATCATTTGCTGATCCACCAAGGGCTCCTGAGGATGCCGTTGCGGTCGTGTCCTTCTTGATCGCTGTTCCTGCTTTGATCAGAATGTTCTGTGCCGTAACAGTACTTCCATTCACGCCTGCAGTCGTCTTGTTGATAATCTTCGTTGTGATCTTTGTCAGACCACCAGATGCAAAACCTGCTACGCTATATCCTGTTGCTTTTCCGACAACCTGATGCTCATCCTGTGCCAATACAGAAACGGTTCCCGTTGCGTCTATCTTGCTGTTGCCTGCAATATTGGCTGTTGTGGTAATGTTCTCTGTCATGGACAGGCTCTGTGCGGTTCCAGCTACCAGAAGTCCGCCTGCGGTTCCTTTGGCTGTTCCGTTTACGGTTCCGTCATAATCTGCCAGAACGGTAACGTTTCTTGCTGCTGTGATGATTGTTCTGGTGATTCGTGCGATGGTTTCGAAGGTGTTGCTGATCTTCACCACTACCCCACCAACTGCCGCGCCACCAGCTGCCGCTAAGCCTGCTCCGTTGCCGGTTAAGCTTCCATTGACTTTGCTGAGTACCAGGGCATCCTCTGCTAATGTCAGAGTTGCATTAGTTACTTCTGCGGTTGCACTGCCATCTACGGTGATTTCCGAAGATGCACCGGAACCACTTACCAGGCCACCGGCTGCTCCTGCATATGCATTGGATTCCAGATTACCAGCCTTGTTATAAGAGTTATTATCATTGACATTGAACAATGCACGCACTCTTATATTTTTAGCCTGAATCTGGCCGCCTGTAACAGATGCTAACACAACCGGTTTTACTGTCAGTCTGGCAATCGCCGCCTGAACAGATCCGCCTAATGCTGCTGACAAACCATACGCATTTGCTGTTGCAGTTAAAATACTGTGGGCCAGAATATCGTAAGTACCATTTGATGCTGTCACATTGGCTCCACTTGCTACTTTTGTTGTACTTCCTACCTCTACAAGTGCAAGAGTCACAGATCCTGTTGCTCCATAACCTACATTTGCTGCTTTGGTGGTTGCTGTAGAAGTAATATTCTGATATGCATTCAGTTTCACATTGCCATTGGCAGATGCCAAACCGCTGCCACTAAGTGCTTCTACGATGGTTGTTCCAGTTACTTTTAATCTGGCTGCTGCCATTCCTGCAGATGCCCAGCCTACACCATAACCGTCTGCTGTTGGATTTGTATTGATGATTAACCGTGCTGATACGTTAACTCCGGACGTTCCATTTCCATTTACAGAACCGGTGCTTCCGATCAGAACTTTCGTCGTTCCAGTCACATCCATGTAAGCCACGGCTGCGCCCAGTCCGATGACTCCTCCGGAACCTACTACCGCCTTAAAGGCATTGCTGGTAATCTGGTTCTCTGCGTTGATGGTTACGGTGCCACTTGCATTGATAGTTCCGTTGATCTCTGCCTGAACCGTGCCATTTAAGATTGCAATGGCTACTGAACCGCCTGCTGCCAAACCACCTCCAGATACAGAACCTGCATATGCGGTTACTGCGGTTGTGTCTGCTGCTTTGATATTGGCGTTGCCTGTTAAGGTGATCACAGTTCCAGAACCGATTCTCGCCGTTGTTGCATTGGCAGTTTCTCCTGTGAAGTAACCTGTGATATCCAGTTTCAGGTTTTCGCCAGTTAAACCATTGGCATTATTCAGAGCCTCGTTAATACTCTTCTGGCTATTGGAACTTACATCATTCGTGTCATCCCGCTTCATTGCCGTCTTTGCATCATCACTCTGCTTGCTGCCAACCAGAATTACCAGTACACTGCCGGATACAGCGCCGACACCTACGGAACCTGCTGCTACATAAGACGTAATGTTCCGTTTAGAGTTTGCTGTCAGATTCAGGTTCGCTGCTGTAATCTTGCCATTTGTTCCAATCTCTGCCAAAACGGTATTCTTGAAGATCAGAACTGCTGCTGCTCCGCCCACGGCTGCTCCGCCGCCGGATACGGTACCTGCCGTCATGTCAATGGTTACAATATCTTCTGCCTGAACGGTTAAATCACCGCTCAGATTGATGGTTACGTTGTTGCCGATTCTTGCGGTTGTATCTGCATTGGCAATGATCAGGATCAGAGATCCGCCCACTGCGGTGCTTCCACCAGTTGCTGCTGCCACCACGCCGGTGATGGTTTCTTTGGACTGTGCAGTCACATTCAGAGAACCTGCGGTAATCGTTGTACCATTCAGTACCTCCGCCTTGGTATGGCTCTTGAAGATGATGCTTGCTCCTGCTCCGCCCACTGCGGTAATTCCCGCTGCGACAGATGCCGCTCCAGAAGTAATGTACTGCCGGTTGATGGCTTTTACATTGACTGCTGCTGTACCTGTCTCAATGGTTCCGCCAAGCTGGCTGGTTATGGTATTCTCTGTGTAGAGAACGGATGCACTTCCCGCGCCGCCTGCCAGACCGCCTGCCAAGCTGGTTGTCAACAGGAATACATTGTTATCGCTGATTGCCAGAACGTCAACTCCGCCTGGTGCATAAACCGTACCATTTAAGATGGCCTCTACGGTCTTCTTTAAATGAGTTACTACGATGGTTCCAGTTGCCCCTGCGATACCGACTGCCGCGCCACCGGCTGCCGTGTCAACCTCCGTGGAGTCCATGGCGATGACTTTCACGCTGGATGCGGATGTCTTCTGTTCCCGGTTTGCTTTTACCTTCTGGTTGATCTGCGCGCCCTGTTCTGCTTTTGCCCGTACTTCAGTTTTAGAAACCACTGTTGTAGAAGCAATTGCGCCTGCTGCTCCAGTACCTGCAGAACCAGAAGCAGTGATTGCCATCAGATTGTTGGTATTAAATGCTCCGATGAGAACACCGCACCGAACCGCTTTCTGGCGGTTTCTCTTCCGGTTGCCATCCTTGCCATCTAACTCGCCGGTATAGAAAGTAATACCTGTCGTTCCATAAGCATTTAACTGAGCCAGTTTTCCAACCAATGCCTGAACCGTATTGCTTGCTTTCACAACCGCTACACCTGCTGCGCCGCTGACAGATACTCCAGTTGCGCTGATGGCGGTATTTGCAGATCCTGCAATCACATACAGGTTCTGGTTATCTTCTGCCCAGATTGCGATACTTCCGTTTGCCGTCAGATTGGTAGCTACAGTATTGGCCTTCACCTCTGCGGTTGTCTCATTCTTTATGATAATCGTAGAAACTGCTCCGTTCACAGCGCCTGTTGGTGTTGCACCAACTGCTGCACCGGCACTGACTACAACCACCACATAGGCTTCGTCGCTGATTGCCTTGATGACGATATTTCTTCCACTGGTTAATACTGCGCCTTCATCTACATAGGCGTTGGTCACCTTCTGGAAGGTAATGGTGTCGTTGGAAATGCCTGCGCTGACTGTGCCGCTGGCAGCTATATTACCTACCACATCCTGAATGGAAGTGGTATCCACTGCGATCACCAGAATATCGCCATTGTTCTTTGTTGTAACTGTTGCCTTCTTTCCGATCCATGCTTTAGTCTCGCTGCCAAATGTCAGTACATTGACAGAACCAACCACCGATACGGCTCCGCTTGCTGCTCCACTGACTACCCAGCTTCGGATCTTCTGAGAAGATTTCGCACCGACTAATACGCCGGACTGAGCAGATTCGTTGGATTTGGAAGATACATAATCGGTCGTCGTATTCTTATCATTTAACTTCTTATAATTACTATCTACATTAGAAGTTGTTGTGCCGTCTACAAATTGTACGTTTCCTCTGTTTGCATTGGCAGTAACGGTTGCACCATCGCCAACGTAAGCATGTGTCTTGTTAGAGAAAATGATCACGTTGGTTGCCACACCAACTCCTGCTACGCCACCACCGCTTACGCTTCCGTTGATCACCCGGATGTCCTGAGCACTTTCTGCCAAAACGATTACATTGCCATCTGCGTATACGTTTGCCTTCGGTGCAATATAAGCAGTTGCTTTCTCACCGACTTTAATGACGGTGATGGTTCCTGCCACAGATGCAGAACCAGATACGCTTCCGCCACTGGAAATGAAGTTCGGAATATTTAAAATGTTCTGTGCGTGAACTTTGACATTTCCCTTATCGGCTTTTACCGTACCGCCAAGTCTTGCCTCTGCAGTGCCATTGATAATCGCCAGATTCATGGAAATACCAACAGATGCTGCACCGCTTCCGCTTGCTGCTCCTGCAATCGCGTCTAACTTTGTCTTTTCTGTCGCTTCTACGGTAACGTCGCCGTCTTTTGCAGTTGTGGAACCGTTATCACCGATACCTGCATATGTCTTATCATCTACAGAAGTACTGGTGAAGTATCCATTGATCAGGGACTTATTATCATTTGCTAATCCATTGATGATACTATTGGCCTCATCCACATACTGATTGCCCTGATTGCCAGCGCCAACCGTCTGGCCGTAACCATGATCCACTGCCGCCTGGCCACGCTTTGATGCTTCATCACTTGCATTACTGGAAGAATTGCCGCTTCCATTCGCATTATTGGCATCGCTGTCTGTAGTTGCCGCGCCAATGGAAAGTACCAGAATACTTCCGTTGACACTTGCAGTTCCGCCTGCGCCCGCCATAACAGCTTTCGCTGTAATACCACGGTCTGATGTTGCCTGGACTAAGATTGCTTTTGCAGTAACCGTACAATTGTCGCCAATCATTGCAGTTACGGTATTGCGGTAAATCGCAGCTTCGATCGCTGCTCCGATTGCTGCAGTTCCGCCAACTGTTACATTACCTGTCTTCAGATTCAGACTGGTTGTATCTTCTGCTTTTCCTGTGATAGTTCCATTCGCTGCGTTGAGAATACATCCGTTTCCAACAATCGCCTGTGTAGTCACATTCATGACTAACACTGCAAAGGAACCATTCACTGCTGCTGTTCCGCCTACGCCTGCGCCAAGAACCGTCATATCTACCGTTTCTTTGGATACTGCATAGATCAGGATATTGCCATTTGTTGCGATTAATGTTGTATCTGGACGAACCTCTGCAAGAGTATAGCCCTTGAATACGATAGTTCCCACAGATGCGCCTGCTGCCGCTGTTCCGCCGCCCTGAATGGATGTTGCGGAAAGCGGTAAGTACTGGTTGGACTCCGCCTGAATGATGATAGAACCAGCTTCTAAGGTTCCGCCAACACTTGCAGTTGTCGTATCCTGCAGTACGATAACGGATACCGTTGCACCTACACCGGCTGTTCCGCCTACTGCTGCACCAACAACATTTGCATAAATCTGATTGTCAGAGTGCGCCAGAACCACGATCGCATTCTCTGCTTTTACCTGTGCTCCATCGCCAATTCTTGCGGTTGTTTCTTTGATTCCCGTGTAGACTACAACTGCACCGGAGACACCGGCTGTTCCACCGCCTGAAGCCGCACCACCCGAGACACTCTCTACGGTGTCGTTGGATGCGATGACATGAACGCTGGACTGTCCAGTTGCACCTTCTCTGCTTCCCTGATTGATCTTGGCACCAGAATTGATGATCGCCTGGGATTTTGCCTTTTCTACTACGGTTACGGTTGCAATACCGACGCCTGCGGTAGAACCGCCAGAACCGGTGACTGCGATTGTGTGAAGGTTGGTCGTATTGAATGCGCCAATGATCACACCATTGATCGTCATCTGGTCATGCTTACCATTCTTATAAGTTACATTGCCGCTGGTTCCAGAGGTAACTGCCAGTTTTCCGAAATTGCCGGTCACTGCCTTTTTACCAAGCGCATTGATTTCTGCGCCTTTGCCAGCCTCTGCCCATGCTCTGTGGGTATCGGTCACTACGATGATACCTGCGCCCACGCCTGCGGTTCCAAGGCTGATTGCTGCAGAGCCTGCTCCGGAGAGGATCAGCTGCTCTGCCTCTGCGGTTACCTGAACGCTGCCGTCTGCCTGGATTTTAGTTCCTGCTGCGTCTGCATAATCGTTGCTGCTGTCTGGTGTTCCGATCAGTGCAAATACGTTCTGCTTTGCCACGATGACTGCTACAGAACCATTGACTGCTGCGCTGCCGCTGGATACGCCAACACCGATCACCAGATCGATCAGCTTGTCATTACTCTTTGCAGACACGATCACATTGCCGCTATTGCTGGTTGTGATCTGAGTTCCTTTACCGATTCCTGCGTATACCGTTCCCTGATATACGATGGTATTGATGGAGGCACCGACTGCCACACTGCCGCCACTGATTCCCAGGTTTCCGACGATATCGATGATATCGGTACTTCCCAGGGCGATGACATTCACGTCACCGCTGGCATTGATGACTGCGTTATCACCAATAGCTGCTTTTACGGTATCTCCAACCACAACGACTGCTGCAGAACCGGTTACTGCTGCGCTTCCATCGGTTACGCCGCCACTGATCACAACATTGATAAACTTCTTATCGGATGTTGCTGTTACTGTTACGTTATTTCCATAGACGGTTACATGGTTACCAATCTGTGCTTTCGTGCTTCCACTGGCGATCACATCGGCATTGGCAAGGCCAACAGCCGGTCCGCTGGTAGAAGCTGCTGCTCCACCTGCTAATACGACTGTAACCATATCGTCTTTTGCGGAGACTGTCACATTACCACGGCTGTTTTCACTACCAACCTGGGCGTAATTGCCAATCTTCGCCTCTACTTCATTATCAATTACTACAACTGCGATAGAGCCGGATACTGCTGCGCTCCTTCCACCGCCTAAACCGATCACGAACAGATAAGAATCTTCTTTCGAATTTGCGCTTACTGTCAGACCTCCTGGTGCGAAGATAACTGCGTGTGTACCTTCTGTTCCATCTGCAATGAGTGCTCTTACTTTCTTTAAGAATACATCAACCTGTACAGAACCACCAACACCGGCTTTGTCTTTGCTGACTGCTGCTCCGCCGGACAGGATCACGATCTTCGTCGTGCTGTCTGCGGTCACATCCATGGAGTTTGCCGTGTAAGTACCGGTTCCTGCGATCGCCTGGGTGCTTCCCTTGATCACATTGACTGATGGGCTCACTGCCACAGCCACACCGCTGTTTGTTCCGGTAGCTGCTGCTCCATTTACAACAACTGCTACGATGGTTTCTTTGCTATCTGCATCTACGTGGATCTTCTCGCCTGCGGTGATGGTCACGCCATTGCCGGTCTGCGCCAGGATCTCGTTATTGACAACCAGAACGCTGACGGATGCGCCGATTCCATGTCCACCGGATTTTGCCAGTCCGCCTACGATGCCTGTGTAACCGATCTTGGATGCTGCCTTAACCGTTACATTGCCTCTTGGCGCATAGATAACGACTGCGTCACCTGCTTTTGCGATTGCTTTGTTGTCATTGATGAAGATATTGACAACGCCTTCACCTGCTACCTGTGTTCCACCGGTGCTTCCTGTCTTTGTTGAAGATACGGAAGCTGCTACTAAAACGGATACCAGGTTTAAATCACCATCTGCGCTGATGCGTACATCTCCGTTATTCACAGTAACGTTCGTGTTATCTCCAAGTTCCGCACGGACAGCGGTATCATTCACAATTGTATTGACACCAATGCCAGCACTCTTCGAACCGCCATATGCCACAGAACCCGCAATGGTTACTGCATTGACCTTGGATGCTGCGGTTACAGTCAGGCCATCGGTCAGAACCAGAACTACATTCTTTCCAACCAGGGCTTCTACAGTATCCTGTGCTACTAATACGGTAAAGGAGCCTGCACCTGTAAAGGTTGGTGCGGTATCTGCTGCGGAACCGCCGACTGCTTCCAGATAGTAGTTCTTATTAGCCAGCAGATTCCATAAGTTCAATGCCACATCTGCCAGATCGCTGACCGTGATCTCTTTCTCATTCTGAGGATTGCTGGTCGTGTTGATCTTGATCTTGCCATCTTTGATCTGTGTTGCACCTGTGGTGATCACACCGTTGATCTCGATGTTCTTGATTCCATCTACTGCATTAATCTTTACTTCCTGTTTCTGTGCATTGACAGTCAGACTCTTAGCTTCAATACGAGCGTTATTACCGATCTCTGCCTTTGTCTGGTCATATGCGTAGATCATGGCAAATGCTGCACCAACGCCTGCGCCGCTGGAGCTTCCTGCTGCTCCGGAAGCTGCTCCACCTGCTGTCGTTCCTGCTGTCTGGCCTGCACCGGTTCCTGCCGCATTGTTCTGCTCATCGAACTTGCTGCTGGTCAGTGTTGCGCCCCATGCTCGTGCCGCTAATTTGCTCTGTTCCGTTGCTTCAACCGTTACATCACCGTTCGCATAAATCTGTACATTCTGTCCAACCTTTGCATTGGTCTGCGCGTTGGACACGATCAATGCCACTGCTCCAGCCACTGCTGCGCCGCCTTTTTCAGAGCCATTTGCTGCTCCGGCGATGGCCTGTGCGCCAAGCTTAGTCAGATAGTCCGGATCTGTGTTATGCTTTGTAACTGCCTGAATGGTCACATCGCCAACCTTTTCAGTATTTGTTCCAAGATTCTTCATCACTGCCGCATAGGTCTTACTGTTGTTCACTACAACTGCAACGCCCAGTGCGATGGATGTCTTCTTAGAAACGGCTGCTCCGGTTGCTAAGGTTTCAAAATTGTCAAGGTTCTCTGCCTTAATGGTTACTTTGTTCGCTTTGGTTACCTGACCAGTTACTTCCGCACTTACCTTATGGGACACGATAGAGGTTCCAACTGCAGCCGCTACGGATACATTGGTCTGCTTCTCGGTCTTTGTGCCGGTCGGGTTCGTACTAGCAGTTGCCTCTTTCTTTGCCTGATCTGCGCTGGCAGCTCCATTACCGGTGGTGCCGGTAGAGCCGGTGTTAGCAGAATTTTCAGAAGTCTTAACATCTGCTGCATTCAGAACCTTGGAAGAAAGGCTGGTGCCTTCTTTGGTTGCTTCTGGCTTGGTATTCTTATTATTGGTGTTTTCAGTGGTATTGCTCTTATTCAGCTGTTCATCAACCTTCTGATTTACCTGGCTGGTTGTACCTTCGGAAGAACCGGTAGAACCGCTTCCGCTCGTTCCGGTCGTATCCTTCTTAAATGCTTTGCCACTGAGAATATCGCTGATCGTCGTATTATACTTATCTTTGTATCTCTGGAGATCCAGTCCGGATGCAGTCGCATAAGCGCTTGCCAGATCCTTCGGCTGTGCCTTCGCAGTGACTGAGAAATCGCCGCCTACAGAAGCGGTTCCTGCCATCAGGGCTTTCACTTCTTCTGCTACCAGGTTCACTGCTACAGACGCGCCCACTGCCACATTGCTGGCTTCTGCTTCACCTTCAGAGATCACATTGGTAACGGATGTGCTTTCCGCATGGAGTCTGAAGTCCTTACCTGTTGTTACATTAGAAGTCTTAGACGCCTCTGCGTGTGCCCGGTTAGTGATCAGGGCAGCTGCTACTGCTGCATCCAGAGAAGCGTACTTGTCTTTCTCTTTCTGGTTGGTCTTAGCCAGAACGAAGGTCTTCGCATACCCTGTATCATCCGCTGTTAAGGTAAAGGTCACTTTATCACCAGGTACCGTATATCCATTTGGCACTGCTGTAATGGTGATGGTGTATTCCTTATCCTTTGTTACAGAATCAAGGATCACCTGGCCACTCTCATTGGTTTTCTGAGTTTTTGTATTTCCGTCTACTGTGATGGTGACGGTTGCATCCTTCACTGCCTCGCCGTCAGAATTCTTGACTGTGATCTTGATCTTGCCATCTTCTGCCGGTTCTTCGTATGCGTCATTTCCTGCAACTGCCTTGGTCTCTACATCACTGATCACGATACCTTCAATCTGAAGGTTTCCATCTGTCTTAATGGTTCCGTTGACAACTGCATCTGCCTTTGCATCTGCGATGGTCAGTGCGAAGGAAGCTCCTACTCCTACGCTCTTCTTGGAGCTGCCGCTGGTTCCTGTTCCGGAAGTACCGGTTCCTGCAGAGGTTCCTGTTCCTGTGGAGGTACTGCTTCCGGCGCCTGCCAGATCTGCGCTTGCACCTGCTCTGGTTACTACCTTCTGGTTCACATTTGCAGTTACTTCGCTGGTCTGGGCTGCATTCGTTGCAATTAAGGTTCCATTCTGTGTCGCTGCATATTCCGTGTCAAAGATATTGATTGCTACGGCGCCTGCCACACCAACGTTGGATGCGCCTGCACCGGAGATGCTGATGACCTGGATATCATTGACTCTGTCGTTCTCCCCGTCTTTTACCATTCCTGCTTTTACCAGGAAGTATCCGGTCTTATGGGTTCCGCTCAGCTCTGCCTTGTTGATCAGATCGCCAACCAGGATCGCCACGCTGACACCGACACCGGTAGTACTTAAGGTGGAAGAAGCGTTAGCGGTTACTTTTGCTGTATTTGCTGCATTTGCTAATACTTCCAGTTTTCCACTGGATGTGGTATTGCCAGTCACGACTGCTTTCGTCTCATCGCCCCAGATATCCACTGCGATGGCTGCCGCTACCGTAACCTTGCCTTCTGTCGTCTCTGCCTTCTGCGGGGACCTGGAAGGAGTCTCACCGATACCGTCCGTACCGGAACCGACTTTCTTGCCACTTGCTAATGCCTTGTTGACAAGTGCGTCCGGACTGGACTTGGACGACTGCGAGTCACTGTCTTCACTGCTTCCAGAACTGTCTTCATCATCCTTCGGCGCTGCTGCTCCGTTGGCTCCTGCGATGCTGACAGTCTCTGTGGAGTTACCGCTTTCTGCCTTAACGCTGATGTTGCGTGATTTGGAAATTCCACGCTCCATGTATGCGTACTGATGAAGGTTACCTGCTGCTACGGTGATCGCTCCACCGACTGCAACCTTGCTTCCAGCTGCACTTGCATTAGCAGTGGTTCTTCTCTTTCTGTCAGATCTTGCATAGACCGTCATATCGCCGGTCAGTGCAAGCATGTTACTTGTGTTCGCTGCTGCCTTTGCTCTTGTCGTTCCGTTTACGATATTGACTGCGATCACCGGTGCAACTGCCTTGCCGCCTGCTACACCTGCGATGGCTTCCACGTTAACCTCGCCCTCGGATGTTGCCTTGATCGTAACAGAACCGATCTCCTGATTTGTAGTTCCGGTGATTGTTACATCACTTCCCAGATCTGCGGTGGTGGTATAATTTCCGACACCAACTGCAATTCCGGAGCCTACACCAACATTTGAAGAATATGCATTGTTCTCATCCTTTTCTCTTCCTGCTGTTGTATGGCTGTCATTTTTACTAGTTGCTTCTATATTAATGTTGTTTGTACCACCATTGCCTTTGATCGTGATCTTCGCTCCATCAATATAAGCTGTTGTTACATCATTGACTACGTTCACAGAAATCGCTCCGCTAAATCCAAACTCACCGGAGTTAAAGCCTGCTGCTGAACTGACGTCTGATCTGTTGTCATACTTCTTTGTAGCTGTTTTTGTTTCTCCACCTTCTGTGGTCGTTGTCGTTACTTCATATCCACCGGTCGTAGCCTTCACATCAACTCCGCTGGCTTCGATCGTTGCGTTTTTGATATACGCAGTATTTTCGTTCTTGATCACATTGACGCCGATACCGACACCGGCTGAAACCTTAGTACCTGTCGAACCTGTATCCGTTGTGTTTGCCTTCATCAGAATCAGCTGTTTCAGACCCTCTAAGTCCTCACTGCCTGCCTTCTTGGATAAGGTAATGTACATGGTGTACACATAATAATTGGTAGAATCAATTGTTTTCTCTTCTTTCGTTTTTGCGACTGTTACATCCTTTGGTGTAAATCCCAGACTTACCGGAACCTTAAACACCAGTTTATAACGGCCTGCGGATAAACTCTGTGGTTTTCCATTTGAATTACCCTTATCATCCTTTGTAGCGCCATTCTTGAAAGAAATCATTCCACTCTTATCATTCAGATAATTCTGGTCATATTTATGAATGGAATCAACTACTACATTGGAATCTCCATATAACTTCGTTAAGGAAACCTTTGCCGGAAGTGTTGTGGTCTTATCTTCTGTTACGATTGCTACCACTACTTCGTTATCATTTGCTTCCCGATCTAAATCTGCAGGGATCGTAGATGCGTCCGCTACAGTTGTATTATTGGAAACTGCATTTGCCAGAACCTGAACTTTTCCATTTGTACTAATTGTTCCTGTTGTTGTAATAGAAGCTTCATTTCTGGAATTTACAACCATTACTGCAAATGCTCCAACGAACTGATTCTTCGTTCTGTTGGTTTTGGATAAGGTCACCGTTCCTGTATAGCCTTTTCCATTCACCACTTTGATCACCTGAGAATCCGGAGCCGCATATCCTGCTGGAACAAGAATGGATAAGGTGTAAGAGCCTTCTGCAAACTCTCCACTGGTATAAGTATCGCTTGTTAATGTTGCTGCGCGGTCAACTCCGCTGGTTCCTTCATTCGGTGTGATCTTAACGGTTACTTTGTTAAGATCTGAATTATCAATACCTGTAAATGTTAATTTGATCTTGTTGGCAATCCCTGCTTCTGCACTTTCAAACAGATCACCGATTCCTGATGTCTCTTCGCTGTCATCTGCTGATTCCAGAGAACTGTCTACCTTCTGCTCCACCTCGTCTCTCTTAAATAAATCTTTGACCTTGGTTTTCACACTGTCTGTCAGCTTGGACTTTAATTCCAGCTGTTCGATGGACTGGCTTACGGTATCAAGGATACTGCTGATACTGCTGCTCTTATCACCGGAGCTGCTATCATCGTCTGACTTCTTCATCGATTTCACGGTTGTTCCATTGATTCCATACTGCTGGGATTTTACTGTCACATCTTCGTTTGCCTGAACAGAAACGGTTCCACCGATATTAGCTTTGGTATCATAGTTTACAATAGATACACCTGCAAATGCTCCGCTTCGATTGTCATTGGCTGCTTTGCCGATGGCATTTGTGGTCGCCTGTGCATTGCTCTCTGCAGAAACCAGGAGTCCTTTTTTGGAATTGATGGTTCCGCTTCCTGTAATGGAGGCTTCGGTACTTCCGCTGATCACGGAAACGCCAACTGCCACGTTGCCTGCCTTCGCCTGAGCATTTGCCTTGGACTCGATCACTGATTTTGCTAATAGTTTGATTCCATTTTTTGTAGATGTCAGGTCGCTGTTCTTCACCAGAACCATGGAAGAGGCGCTGGCTACGTTCACTGCCACACCGATTCCTACGCCCTGGGTGCTCATCTTCAGTTCATTGACTGATTCCAGATCGATGGTATCTGCTGTAAGGGTACTTGCATCAATCTCGATGATCGTCTCAATATTCTTAACGCTTGCAATATAGCTTCCTAAATCGCTGACCTTTTTATCAACCGTATCCCAGATACCTGTCTCTGAAGTATCTGCTGTTGTGCCATCCTTTGCGTCTTTCGCGTCCGTGTTGGATGTCACTGCATTAGTCGCCTTGATCACGATCTGCGAATCACCGTCATCATCGTCCTCTGCCGTGATCGTCATATTTTTGATGCCGACATAATTACAATCCGAATCATAGACCTTCTTGACCACATTCAGGAACACATCTCCTGCTGTTGTCGATCCGGTATCCTGTGCTGTGATCTGCAGCTCCTTGACCTTCAGGGTCACATTGGTATTGGGCTGAAGGACTATCTGCTTTGCTAATAGTTCCACGATGGCTTGTGCCAGATTCAAAACATAATTCTTTGTTGGATCCAGCTGGTCATTAAAACTGATCTTATCCTTTGCCTGGATTTTAACCTTTGTGATACCGGCATTGGTATATGTCTTTTTGAATTGGCTATTGTTTACATACACCTCTAACTGCTTCTGGTCATTAACCGATATCTTGACATTCTCCACATTCGAAATATCAATTTCGGTTGTCGTGCTGTCCGTTTCATCTGCAGCCAACCCTGTCGATGTTACAACCGGGGCTGCCGCCGGCGCTGCCACTGGTGCTGCTGCTGCCACTGCTTGCAGAACTGGTGCTGCTGTTGCAGCTCCTGTTGCTCCTTCTGCTGTCGTACTGTTTTCTCCGGTCTTGTCCGATCCTGTCTCTGCTTTACCGGCTTCACCTGTTGCTCCGGTCTGACCCGTTTCTGCAGTAGTGTCCAACTTCTGTGAAATTCCAGTAGTTTCTGTTGTTCCAGAAGTCTCTGTACTTCCCGGAATCACCGTATTTCCCGGTATTTCCGTACTTCCCGGTGTTTCCGTACTTCCTGTATTTCCCGTACTTCCCGGTGTTTCTGTACTTCCTGGAGTCTCCGTATTTCCCGGTGTCTCTGTTGTTCCCGGTATTTCCGTACTTCCTGGAGTCTCCGTACCTCCCGGTGTCTCTGTACTTCCTGGAGTCTCCGTACTTCCCGGTGTTTCCGTGTTTCCTGTGTTTTCCGTATTCTCCAGTGTTCCTGTACTTCCTGATCCCTGCGTGCTTCCCGGATTCTCTGACGTTCCCGAAGTCACTGCACTACTCGTGTTCTCCGTATTTCCCGGTGTTTCTGTCCCGGAATTCTGGTCTTTCTTTTCCTCGCCGCCCCCGGAATCATCTTCTTTTTTCGTGTCTTTGCCGGTATCTTCCGAGTCCTGGCTCTGATCCTGTCCTTCTTCCTGGTACGCTCCTGGTGGACTCGCAGCTTCTTCTGCGTAAACCACGGAGGTTCCGACCATGGACAGGCACAATGCCAGAATCAGCAGGATACCTCTTGCCCTTGTCTTCACAAGCCCTTCCTCCTTTCTTTCCCGACTGTTTTTCCTTTGTTTTCTCTTCATGTCCATTCCTCCCAAACCTGAAAGTCAATTATGAAATCAAACGTCTTACGTCAAATGTCGCTATTGGCATAATTTTATTATACTTTCCCTTTTATTTTTCGACAATAGTCTTGGAACGAATTACCTGCTAAGAGGAACGAATAATCATTTTTCCGTTTTTACACCATGCATCTCTGTCAGACAATCCTTTATCTCTTTGTATTTCTTTACCGGAATCGGGATTTTACTGCCATCCAGCATCACCACTTCATACCGTTGGATCAGGGAAATGTAATTCCGGTTGATCACATAACTGCGGTGCACCGGCACCAGCTCCTTCCCACAGATCTGCTGAAATTCCGTCATATTAAGCCTGCCGCAGATTTCCGAACCATCCACCGTGTAGATCCTGCAATTTCGTCCCTCTGCTGCCGCGTACACAATATCCTCGTTATGTAAAAAATGCACCACGGCTTTTTCATCGATCACCGTAAGTTGCCTGGTATCCTCCAGCGCATGAATATGGTTCATCAGATACCTCTGTGCCATTTCCCCTATGGTATTCACGAACTTTTCACCCTTTTTTACTTTTAGTTCTCCAATGGGGTTGGACACATGAAGCTGCTTGATCTTTAGGTCTCCTTCCACCATTTCCCAGGTAAATGTACACCTCTGCTGGGCCTGAAGAAAGTATTCCACGGTTTCGTCCGTAGTCACCAGATATCTTCCGGCAATGGTACAGGCAGTCCCTGCATTCTGTGCCACCACATACTCCTGCGAAACAAGATGACATGGTTTTAACTCTTTTTTTACAGCGGTCAGATCCTCGATAAAGGCATCCTTTCCCATGGTAAACTCACTCTGCAGGGCCCCTATCCATACGACATCTTCATCACACAAGCTGATGATATAGTCGATATCCAGCTGCCAGTATCTTGTCAGACATTCCTGCGTCAGGCGTATTACCTCGTCAATATTTTTTTTCGTCATGCGATTAATCCCCCTTGTTTTCTCTCTGCAACCATCATATTTCTTATGTTCTGAGATCTGCTGCTTGACTTTTTTACAATTTTACCAAATACAAATTCAAATGTACACTACTCACTCGGGTAGTTTTTTAATATTTTTCGTGTTTTTCTTTTATTTTCTTAAGTTGATGATTCTTTTAATAAATTTATTGAATTTTCCGATTATTTGTGTTAACCTTTCTTTAAAGGATACAATTTATAATATGATCCGCTTTTTAAGAAAGGAACCGGCCTATGAAACATCCATTTGATACCTCTAAGAATTTTTTCACGAAAATAGCTGCCCATAAAAAGAAAATCGCGGTTTTATTGATCGCAGTCATGATATTGCCATATCTGACGCAGACATTTCTGGAACGCCAGGAACAAAAGCGTGAAGAAAAGGCAGTCGAGGAAGCGGCTCAAAAGGTCGTCGATCTCCAAAATGAAGCTTTGGACCGTTTTTCTGATTATGTGACCCAGAGCGATTATGACAACGGGCTGAAGGAAATCAATGGCCTTATCCAGATGGACGGTTCCAATCCGCAGTATTTTTTAAAAAGAGCCGGTCTGTATGTGCTTCTGGATCAGAGAGACCTTGCGTTAGATGATCTTAATACAACGCTTGCCCTGTCCCCTGACCTTTATGATGCACTTCAGCTCCGCTCCCAGATCTATGATGAAAAGGGTGAATATGAATCTGCCATTGCTGATTACCAGAAGATGTATGAGCTGGACTCTACCCAGAAGGATGTGCTGATGTATATCGCAGACTGCTACCAGCAGCTGCCAGATTATGAGAAAGCCATCGAGGCTTATGACACCGCAGCCAAGGAATTGCCGGAGTACGCCAGCGCGATCGCCTACGCAAGAGGAGTGTGTTACTACTCAACTGAGGAGTTTGATAAGGCTGTGACAGATTTTCTGAACTACTATTCCACCGATCCGGATGACGGAGAACTGAATTTCCTCATCGGCTCCTGCTACATGAACTTAGAAAAAGAGGCAGATGCCAAGCCTTATCTCTTAAAGGCGCTTAACGGAACCTCCTATCTCCCGGAAACGAATTTCTATCTGGGCAGTATTTCCATGGACGAGGAGGACTATGAAGCAGCCATTCCTTACTTCACTGCCGCCATTGAAGGAGATTGCTTTACCGATTTTTCCTCCTATAACCGGGGAGTCTGCTATCTCCACACCGATCAGGCGGAAGAAGCTGTCTCTGACTTTCAATATGCTGTAGAACACACCACAGATCCACAGCTTTTATCGGACTCACAGAATATTTTAGATCAGATTACACCAAAATCCTGATTTTCCTGGAAACTCTGGCAAGCCGGCCTACATAAGATGGAGTGTAAACAAAATCTTCCTGGAGGTTTTACCATGAGTGATGTAGCAGCAACAAACTGTGGTTGCGGATGTGAATGTTCTAACGGAAATGGAAACGGCTGCGGATGCAACCTGATCTTCCTGATCCTGATCCTCTGCTGCTGTGGAGGCGGCAATGGATTTGGATGTTGTGAACATAATAGCTGCGGATGCGGCAACGGATACAATGATATCATCTGGATCATTCTTCTGTTATGCTGCTGTAACAACGGCAACGGCTTCTGCTGCTAGACAGCAGAAGCACCCACGGGGAGTCCTCATGAGGAGGGCTCCCTTTGTTTTCTCTGTTCGTCTCGTTTTATCTGTTCGTCCCGTTTTCCCCGGTTTTCTTCCCCACACCGGTAACAACCGCCATCGCCCGGTTCTGCTTTTCTCCCGCACCGGCACTCTCTGGTCCCACACTTCTCACAATCCTCATCAATCTCATAAACCGCATTTCCATCTATCACAAGGCGAAATGACATACGCTTTCTCCCATTATTTTCTTATACCTTATCTTATGAATCTGCCTCGTGGGAGTGCAAAGTGCTGCTGCCCTCCGCTTCCATCCCCGCGTCCTCGCCCCTTATTTTCCCGCATAATTTTTTCTCTTTTCTCATACTGTTAAGCAAAGTATTGTAAGAAGGTATCCCATGCCAGAAGATCCCACCATCAAATTAACGGATTTTGACTGTATCGTAGGCGACCACCATCTCCAGATGCTGAAAGCCGCACTTCCTTATCTCCAGGTTTCCCAACAGAGATTTCTTTCCTTTAGCATCAAATTCCAGGAGCTGCAGCATACCATGTCCCTGCTGCACAATGAGGACAACGCCGCCCTGGGGATCTGCTCTCTTCCAGAGGAGGCTCCTCATTCTACGTTAGATATGCTGGAAGCCATCAAGCCTTATGGAAGCACCGATGAGCAGAGCTTCATTGACCTGATCTGCAACTTTATCCGGGGCAGCCGCATCGGAGCACAATATCAGGAAATGACTGCCATCCCCCAGCCGCAGACAACCACCTCCAGCCGCCAGCCAGCCTTTTCCCGTATTCCCTGGGAACAACTAAAAAATCTGCTGTCCAAAGAACAGCAGAACCAGTTAGAGAACGCCATGTTAATGATGCAGGCAATTCACGAATTTTCCTGATTTTATAATTTTCCGTAATTTTATATATTTTCCCGTTTATTTGTCAAAAAACATCCATTTCATTTTTGCACAGAAGGAGGCTTCCAATGAATCCAAATCAACCAAAAAACTGGAAAGACGATCCCAGGCTCCGCACCATGAACCCGGAGAAGGTGGCATTTCTCGACCACCTGGCCTGTGAGATCCAGAAAACGCCCAAAGACCAGCTGATGAACCGTTTTCTCTCCCTGACCCTGGAGGCGAAAGAAGCCGGAATGGTCTTTACTGACCAGGAGACAGATCTGATGGCAGGAATTCTGGTGGGTTATATGTCTCCCACTGACCGGGGAAAACTGAAATTATTCCGCATGATGTCAAAAAAACTGGCTTCCAGCCGGGGTTTTTAATCCCCCGGCATGAAAGCCAGCTAAACAGTTACTTATCTTACTTCTGTACAATATTGATGATCTTACCTGGAACGTAGATCTCTTTTACGATGGTTCCGGTCAGCTTATCAGCGATTGCTTCCTTACCTGCTGCGATGGCGCTGTCTTTGTCGATATCAGCAGCAACGCATACAACGGCTTTTGTCTTACCGTTGATCTGGACTGCGATCTCGATCTCGTCCTCTTTCATCGCTTCCTCATCGCACTCTGGCCACTGGGAATGGAATACGCTGTCTGTTCCGCCTAACTCCTGCCATAATTCTTCACCGATATGTGGTGCAAATGGAGCTAACAGGATGGTGAAGGTACGCAGGGTCTCTTTATCGATTCCGCCCTCTTTCTTCGCCAGGTCGATCAGCTTGTTGTTGTACTCCATAAAGCCGGAAATAACGGTATTTAAGCTGAACTGGTTGAAACGCTGCTCGATGTCATATACCAATTTATGACGCAGACGGATCATTTCCTTGGTTGGCTCAATCTCTTTGTCCTTGCTGTCCTGAACCAGGTTCCAGAAACGATTCAGGAAACGGCTGACGCCCTCGATGCCTCTGTCATCCCACTCAGCGTCTAACTCTGGCGGTCCAACAAACAGCTCGTACATTCTTAAGGAATCACAGCCGTAGTCACGTACCAGATCATCCGGGGAAACAACATTACCCTTGGACTTACTCATCTTGATACCGTTCTTACCAGTGATCATACCCTGATTGAACAGCTTCTTAAATGGCTCATCGAAATCGATTGCTCCAATGTCATATAAGAATTTGGTGTAGAAACGGGAATACAGCAGATGCAGTACCGCATGCTCTACGCCGCCGATATACATATCAACCGGCAGATATTTGTCTGCTTTCTCTTTGGAAACCAGTTCTTTGTCGTTGTGGCTGTCCACGTAACGTAAGAAGTACCAGGAAGAACCTGCCCACTGTGGCATGGTATTGGTCTCACGTTTTGCAGGGCCGCCGCACTGAGGACATTTGCAGTTAACCCACTCGTCGATGGCAGCCAGTGGGGACTCACCGGTACCGGTTGGCTGATAGCTCTCTACCTCTGGCAGCTTTAACGGAAGTTCTTCTTCCGGAACCGCTACATTGCCGCATTTTGGACAATGAACGATCGGGATCGGCTCGCCCCAGTAACGCTGTCTGGAGA
>ERZ836877.1771-NODE-1771-length-31478-cov-7.060020_pt1 | contig 31478 bp, 30 predicted proteins | sample MGYA00519469_ERZ836877 | MGnify/ENA primary metagenome ERZ836877 (study PRJEB31850, sample SAMEA3708809) | human gut metagenome | biome: human gut; feature: human-associated habitat; material: faeces | place: China | collected 2014 ... | reverse complement strand
GCAAAAATACACCAACCTGTGATTTAACAGATATTATGAAACACCCTCTTATTTTTTACTGCCGGCACAATTTTTTTCAGCAAAGGTATTGCATGTTTCAGAAAAAGGCACTACCTTTGCAGTGCCTTTACAGATGGTGCCCATAGTTCAGCTGGTTAGAGCGTCGGATTGTGGTTCCGAAGGTCGTGGGTTCGAATCCCACTGGGCACCCAAAGACAACACAGCCGATCGAGTATCACACCCGGTCGGTTTTTTTTCGTCTTAACATCCCGACAATGAAAATTTCTGATCTTGAACCGGTAAAGGAGTTGCTCGATGCCCTCGCATCGCGCTATAACACCGAAGATTTCATTACAGACGATCCTGTCCAGTTCGCACGACGTTTTACCGATCAACGCGACGCAGAGATCGCTTCACTCCTTGTATCATCAATAGCATGGGGCAAGAGAAGCATGATACTGCGTAATGCCGACCGCATGCTCACCATACTCCACAACGATCCCTATCATTTCGTTATCGAAGGCGACATCGAGGCTATCGGAGAAGGAAACATACACCGCACATTCTTCGGACGGCACCTCCGACACTATCTGCGCACCCTGCGGCTGCTTTATTCGCGCTACGGTTCGCTCGAAGATTTTGCGGCTGCAATAGGAGCGCCGGCCGATGAGGCTCCAGCATGGAAAATTGCGGAAGGCATAAATAATCTTCTCTCGGAAGCCAACTCCCTCTACCCTCTCGACGGTCCCAACCGATGCATTCCCGCAAAGCCCGACACTTCGGCTCTCAAACGCCTGAACATGGCTCTGAGATGGCTCGTTCGAGACGACGGCATTGTAGATCTCGGCATGTGGAAAGCTCTTAAACCTTCACAGCTCTTTATTCCTCTCGATGTCCATTCGGGCAATACAGCCAGAGCTCTCGGACTTCTAAACCGAGCACAGAACGATCGCCGCGCCACAGAAGAACTCACACTCCGTCTTCGCGAATTTAATCCGGCCGATCCTATAATATATGATTTCGCGCTCTTCGGAGCCGGAGTCAACCAATTTGAAGGACTAAAAACAAGTAATCTATGAGACTTCCAAAAATTCTCCTCAGCGCTTTACTCGCTTCATGCATAGCAGTCACAGCAACAGCCGCCGAAAAGCGTACATACATCTACGACATTGCCGGCTCCGACACATTGCGTGTTGATGTCTATAAAGGTACAGACACAACAGACAAAACCCCGGCTCTTATCTTTGCCTTCGGCGGCAGCTTCAGACACGGCCAACGCGACGATTCCAGATATCTGCCTATGTTCCGTTTTCTTGCGGACAACGGTATCACCGTTGTGTCCGCCGACTACCGTACCATGCTCAGCCGTCTCGAACCGGCCGACATCGACGGACCGGAAGAATTTGCCGAAGCCCTAACCGGCGCAATCCAGACGGCGGTGCTCGATTACACCAGAGCAACGGCCTATATCATATCACATGCAGACGAATGGGACATTAACCAGAATCAGATTTTCGCATGTGGCTCAAGCGCCGGTGCGATTACAGCCCTCCAGGCCGAATACGAGATTTGCAACAGAAACGCATCGATCGGATCTATTCCTGCCGGCTTCAACTATGCCGGAGTCATATCAATGGCCGGAGCCATATTCTCGGACGGCACCCCGCGATGGAGACGCACCCCCGCTCCCATGCTGCTCTTCCATGGAGATGCCGACTCCACCGTTCCTTTCAACCGAGCAACCATGGGCACATTCGGTCTATGGGGCTCCGAATCAATAGCCGAAAGTCTGACAGCCTTGAACATACCGAACACTTTCTGGAAAATACTCGGAGCCGACCACTCTGTCGCAATCACTCCTATGAACAACCATTCAGGTGCCATCCTCGATTTCATCCATTCCGTATGCTCCCAACGAGCTACCATCACCTCTGTCGAAGAACGAATTCCGGGTCAAGGCCCGTATAAAACGGACTTCACCCTCAAAGACTACCTACAGTCGAATATGTAAAATAATATATACCAACTACTTGATATAGCGTCGGCAACTACCGCCGCTATTTTTTTTAAAATAAATTTGGTTTATATTGTATTTAATATTAATTTTGTAATAGTTACAAGATTGTTAATTCAGCATGAATGATCATATTCTTTTATCAGACAGCAGATTGACAGAAATGATGCATAAAGCCGGCATCAGACCGTCCGTACAGCGGTTAGCGATATTATCGCACATCGCCAACAAAAGGATGCATCCCACCGCCGACGAGATTTATATGGATCTCGCACCCTCTTATCCGAGTCTCTCGAAGACCACTGTCTATAATTCGCTTCATGTGCTTGTCGAATGTGGTCTTGTGAGAGAACTTGAAATCGAAAGTGGCAACCGCCACTACGACCTTGCGCCCCAGCCTCCACACAGTCATTTCATATGCCGCCATTGCGGCTGTATCTATGACATGGAAATTCCACCTTACTTAGAAAAATCGGCTACAAAAGGATTTACGATCGACAGCATCGACGTATACTTCAAAGGTTTATGCCCTAATTGTAAATAACGACCAATAAAACACCAATCGACAAAATGAAAGATCTCAAAGGAACTAAAACAGAACGCAATCTCATGGAAGCCTTCGCAGGCGAATCTCAGGCTCGAAACAAATACAGCTACTACGCATCTAAAGCACGTCGCGACGGCTACGAACAGATCGCGGCCCTCTTCGAAGAGACTGCAAACAACGAAAAAGAACACGCCAAACTATGGTTCAAATATCTTCATGGCGGCGAAATACCCGACACAATGATAAATCTCCGGGATGCCGCCGAAGGCGAAAATTTCGAATGGACCGATATGTACGAGCGCATGGCCAAGGAAGCCGAGGAAGAAGGATTCGCTGAAATCGCATGGCGTTTCCGTGCGGTAGCCGCCATCGAACGTCATCATGAAGAGCGCTACCGCCGTCTGCTCGCCAATATCGAAGAGGGTATCGTTTTCTCTCGCGATAACGACGCCGTATGGATCTGCCGGAATTGCGGCCATATCGTCATCGGTAAAAAAGCTCCCGAAATATGCCCTGTATGCAAACATTCACGCAGCTTCTTCGAAATTGAGGCGAAGAACTATTAACTCTCCGGTGTGTTATGAAATAAAAACGCCCTCGTTATGGATCTAAAAGTTTTATATCAACTGACCTACGGCCTCTATATCGTCGGAGCATTCAAGGGCGGCCGACCTGTCGGATGTGTGATAAACACCTGCTTTCAGGTGACAAGCGAAAATCCGCTTTTGGTCATATCGGTGAACAAAGACAACTATACCCTTGAAGCTATCCGCGAAAACCGTCGCTTCTCTCTATCCATAGTCGCCGAAGAGACTCAGCCTGAAATCATAGGTAAATTCGGATTCTTCACAGGACGCGACACCGACAAATACGCCGATTTCGGATTCGAGGTCCACAGTCATGTGCCGTGCGTAAACGGTATCTTTGCCGGACGTCTCATTCTCGAGGCAGAACAGTGCACCGACTGCGGCACGCACGTCCTTGTTCTTGCGAGACTGATTGATACAATCGAAGGATCCGGCACACCCATGACATATGCCTACTATCACCGGGTCATCAAAGGCAAAGCGCCTAAAAATGCGCCCACCTATCAGGCTGAAAGCAAGCCCGCCGACTCAAGAAATATCAGAAGATATGAATGCCAGGTATGCCACTACATAGCGGAAGTAGAGGACGAACTTCCGGAAGACTATACATGCCCTGTCTGCGGAGTCGACCGATCGTTCTTCAAAGAGATAGTATAATCATAAAACAACAAAAAACAGATGGCTTCCGAATGGAGAGCCATCTGTTTTTTATGGTAGTGAAGAATTATTTCACGAACTTCAATGCCACTGTTCCATTAGAAGTCATGATACGCGCCACATAAAGGCCGGATGCCAGACCGGATATATCGGCACAATCACCGGCAACACTGACGAGAAGCGCTCCGTCAAGACCATATACAGAGATTGATTCGGATTCGGCACCATATACCTTCAGCACGTCACCATCAACGGCTATACGGCAGTCCGAGGCATCCGAGATATTGTCGATACCCGAAGACGCCAGTCTGATATCTCCATAAACACCCAGATTGTCAAGAAGCAATGCTTCACCGGCAGCCGACTTCACATTCACGCCTATATAAATATTCTGATCCTTATATTTGCCCAGATCAATACCATGAGTCTGTACGAAAACATCTTCAGAGTTTACAGTATATTCTGTCTTATATAAATACCAGACATCTGAAGTCGTCGATACACCAACCTCATACTTCTCACGGAAATTATTGTTGGTTGAATTCGAATTCCAGACAAAGTGTGCGTCATCCCCGGTTACAGTCATCTGCGGGAGTACAACCCAACGGTCAGCCTGGGTATTATCCGTAAACCATGTGTTCACCGCAAGCGCATGGGTGCCGAGTACAGGATGTGTCGAGAGCTGATATATACCAAAACCATCTTCATTGAATTCCTCACCGGAATCAGGATGATTGACGGCGGAATCTTCCTTGCGCAATGTAAGATCCGATGGCAGAGAACCATTTTCAAAATCCCATAATGCCACGGCATCGCCTACTACCGTAACAGTCTTTTCTATTACATTGTTGGACGCCTCGCCGTCGCCATCGCATATAGCCTCAACCTTGACAGTATGTTTACCTACATCAATTCCTTCAAGAGACTTAGACATAGTCACCGGAAGAATCTGCTGGCCATGTACCGCATACTTTTCTGTCTTTATCAATTTGTCGTCGAGATAAGCATTGACAGTGACATCGGCATTCCGAGCTCCTACATTATGAAGAGTAAATGCTATATCCGTATTGCTTCCGCTGCGGAAATACGATTTAGGCTGTGTTAAATCACCCACTGCAATATCGAACCAGTTGGCATCCACCTTATCGATAGAAAGGTCATCTATGACAATCCAGTTCTCATTGGCATCGCTGAAACAGTAGAATCCAATATAGATCTGACCGCCTTCCTTTACCTCGAATATATTGATAGATTCCGCATAATGCTCGTTGGTCATAGGATCATATTCGGCTATGAGATTCGTCATTGCCTCAGGCTTGGGTTCGTTTCCGAAGAAAACCTTCATACGTTCCTTGTGGTTTTCGGTAGCCGAATACCAGAATTTGAGTACATAATGGCCAGCCTCCATTTCTATTGGCTCGAGAAAAGCCCAGTCGTCAGCTGCATTCTGTTTATTATAGTTATAGCCGAGACAGTAATTGCCTGTACGGGAAAAGCTGACAAACCAGTCATTCATAACGATATGCCAGGCTCCGTCATCATCGTTAAGATTGAGATAAGACATCATCGAGGTATCATCATCCGCCTCAAATCCCATACGATAAGGTACTGCGGCCGGAGCGATATGTTTGACTTTTGTCTCAATCCGGTCATTGCCGGGATTCACATCATCCGGATGCTCTGTCCACGACGCCACTACATGAGTGTAACGACCGAGAGAAAGATCAGCCTTAGCGGCAAACGTATGTTCGACACTCTCGCCGACGGCCAAGGGAGCCGTCACATGTTCAACGACAGGCTCGCCTCCGTTTACAGTGAAAGCCACATCGTATGAGTCGACAGACACACGCCCGACATTCGACACCTTCACTTTCACAGTCTCATTACCGAGTCCTTCGCCTGTAACAGGAGATATTATCTCACTCACACAAAGATCGACCGGATTGGCTCCGTTCAGAAGATTGACAGAATTGATGTACAGACGGTATTTATCGGGCGCCGACACACAGTGAAAAGCAAGATGCATCGCACCGGCCTCAGCATCGATAAACACCATATTGCTCTGTTGAGACTCACCGACGTTCGAATGCTCGGCAACTTTCGTCTTCATTCCCTCGACGCTCGCCGAAGTTCCAGTCCACACCTCAAAGGCTTCTCCATAGGAACTGCCCTTGAATTCATAGCTGAGGATATAGACACCGCTGGCCGGAATCGTGATCGCAGGAGAAATCAGCCAGTCATCACCGGCATTGCTGCCATGATAAGTATAATACACATGCGATGGAGAAGCTGTTTCAGAGTAGGTCCATGTTTTTCCATCATCGTTGACGTCTTCGACTTTCCAGGCTGCGAAATCCTCGGCGCTCACTGTAGCGAAATCCGCCGAGAACACCGATTGAGCCGCCTGGGCGCCATAGACGCATAAAGCAGAAACAAGCAGAGTAAAAAACTTTTTCATATTGTAAGAAACTTGGTTATTAATCGACACAAATGTAATAAATTAAATCGAAACAACGGCACAGAAAGCCATAAAAATGCATTTTGAATGTACAAATGTCATGCTGCCATTCTTCAAAAACAGATTTTCAAGCCATAAAAACGAAGAGAGCCGCATGACATAGCATACGACTCTCTTAAAAATTTCAATATTACGGCCTATTTTTCTACAAAAGCTATATGCCCGGGGATATCTCCGGTTGTGGCGCTCCATTTAAGCAGACCGTCGGTACCGAAGCAATAGACTTTGCCCGACGAAGTGTAGTTTCTGGCATCGGTCAGGAGCACATATCCGTTTGCCGGATGAACCGCGATACAATATGGTGTCTGAACGTCTTTGGCCGCTCCGTCGGAAATAAACGAACCGTCATACGCGAATCCGCCGTCTGCGATCGGCCCAAGTTTGCCGTAGGCATAGGTGGCATTCCAGCTGGCATCATACTCGGTCGCGTAATAGTAGATATGGTCGTCGGCGATAGCCATGTTGGATACCGCACGGTTAACGGCCACAGGATTACCGAACACACCGTCAGCCCCGCGTTCGAGACGATAGAGATTGGCGGGAACATCCGCGTAGTTTCCGCGCGAACTTACCCACATATGTCCGTAGGGATCGATACTCAGATGATGCATGTTGATGTCTACGGTGATACTGCCGGTCTTGGTCATGTTCTTGTAATCGATCACCGAAATCGTATTGTCATATTCGCCTGTCGTAATCAGGGTCGAGTTGGCCACATAAAGTTTATCGCCGTCGATCGCAAGTTCTTCCGGCTGAAGACCGGCAGATACCTTACCGGTCACCGCAAGGCTTCCGATATCAAACCGGACCACAGATCCATTATCACCCTCTCCGCCGACATAACTGCTCACATAGGCGTTGTCACCTTCGAAAACGATGTAGCGTGGCGAATTGATATCGACCTGGCCGATACGTTTGGCTGTCGCGGCATCGAGCACTTCAACCTTATGGCTGCCATTGACCACGATATAGAGACGACCCTTGTAGCAGGCTATATCATTGCCCATGTCGCCAAGTTCGAGAGCCTGTTCAGGATTGTTTTCCGCATATATATTACGGTAATATGTCGCAGTGGCATAGTCATAGTAGTCGAGAGTGCATTTGTTTGAACCCATGTTGCCCTCGTTGAGCAGATAGAAGCCGGTCACGCCACCCACGACACCTTCGGTGTCCGTAGTTTTCTCACCCTCGCTCATTATAGTTTTCGGGTCATCCTCGGAGCACGCCGAGAACAATCCCATCGCACCGGCGGCGATAAGACAGAGAATTGTTTTCTTTAGTAATTTCATTGCTTGGTAATGCTTATTGTTGGATTAATGAATTACAATGTAAGCATCGCCCGATCATACATTCACAGCGGGGAGATCAGCCTGAAGACTAAATTTCCTCCTCATCGGCCCATAATCCCGCGGGCATGATGGCGAAGCTGCATACGGCAGGTCTTCTGACTTGTTCCTGTTTTCCACGCCTTCCCGATATTAATCAGTGACTTAATGCGGAAACTTAGGTCGGAACTCACAGCAGCGGGTACTGTTCCGGTCTCTCACCGGATTCCCTTATCCGTATTGCGACCGCAAAGGTACATAAAAATCGTGATTTTTATGTACCTTTGTAGAATGGACGCGAAAACTTTTGCAGCAGAAGTGCTCACCGCACTTCCGTATACCGCCAACGATCAGCAGGTAGCCGTAGTAGCCGCCATGAGTCGTTTTGTCATGGCGCCTCCGGACAAGGATATGGCTTTTATCCTCAACGGATATGCAGGCACAGGCAAGACGTCGCTCACAGGCGCACTCGTCCGTGTTCTTGAGTCACACGGACGCAAAGCCATACTCCTCGCTCCTACCGGCCGTGCGGCAAAAGTATTTTCAGCCAATTCGCACAATCATCCCGCCTTTACAATCCACCGCAAGATATACCGCCATGCGTTCGGCGCCGACCAGACTCAGGCCGGACCGCCGGTTCCGGCCGAGAACAAGTTGCGTAACGCCGTCTTCATTGTCGACGAAGCATCGATGATCGGCACCGCCGACGAACGCGGATACAGCCTTCTCGAAGATCTCGTACAATACGTATACTCGGGCGTAGGATGCCGGTTGATTCTCATGGGCGATACAGCCCAGCTCCCGCCTGTCGGGCAGGAGCGGTCGCCTGCCATGAATCCCGAAACACTACGCCGGCTCGGCATAAAAGTAAGCCACGCCACCCTTACGGAGACGGCGCGCCAGGCAGCCGATTCGGGCATTCTTTTCAATGCCACAAGACTCCGCAAGGTAATGTCGAAAATCACCGGTCTTCCCAACGGAGACGAACTGCCGGTTCCGCGACTGCGTACATCCGGACTACCCGACGTTACCGTCGTCGAAGGAGAGGATCTGCCTGAAATCGTGACCGGCGCCTATGACCGCGACGGTCTCGCCGAAACCATCTTCATAACACGCAGCAACCGGCGTGCCGCAGAATACAACGCCGGTCTTCGAGGTTCCGTTCTCTACCGCGAAGAAGAACTGACACGCGGCGACCTGCTTATCGTGGCCCGCAATCATTACTTTTCCGGAAAGAAGCCGCGTGGTGTCGATTTTGTGGCCAACGGCGACATCGTGACTGTCGAGAAGGTACTCGGCACCGAAAACCGCTATGGCATGCGCTTCGCCGACGTCACGCTCTCTTTCCCGCCTCCGGCCGATGCGCCTGACGACACCGAGCCCATACGGTTCGACGCCAAGATAATGCTCGACACCATTTCGGCTGAATATGCGGTAATGCCCCGCGACGGCTGGGAAAAGCTATACTACGGAATAATGGCCGATGACGAGCGGTTCGGCACGATGCCCGTAGACGCCCGCTATGCTCAGTTGCGCACCGATCCCTACTGGACAGCCCTCCAGGTAAAATACGCCTATGCAGTAACCTGCCATAAGGCTCAGGGCGGACAGTGGACAAATGTATTCGTAGACCTGAGTTACATTCCGGCCGATGCCCTCGGTATGACACTATACCGCTGGCTCTATACCGCCGTGACCCGCGCGAAAAAACATCTTTACCTAATATCACCACCCGAACAACTGCTGAAATGACAACAGAACTGAAAAAACATCCTCGTGTCGATGTCGCCGATGCCTTGCGTGGATTCGCCGTGCTGGCAATCATTCTGCTCCATTCTATAGAGCATTTCAATTTCTACCAATATCCCGACACCGCAACACTGCCCGTATGGCTTAACTTCCTCGATAAAGCGGTATGGGACGGTTTGTTTTTTGCATTCGGTGGCAAAGCCTATGCCATTTTCGCCTTGCTGTTCGGTTTCAGTTTCTTCGTGCAGCACGACAACCAGCGCATGCGCGGCAACGACTTCCGTCTTCGCTTCTGCTGGCGTCTTATCCTTCTCTTCATCATCGGATGCTTCAACGCCGCTTTCTTCACCGGAGAAATTCTGGTGCTATATTCACTGGTAGGGTTCGTTTTGGTGCTCACTTGCCGTCTCAGCGACCGCACGCTCATAACCCTCGCCGCCATATGCATGCTTCAGCCTATATGCATCTACAATATAATAAGGTCGTTCGTGCAGCCGGGTTTCGAACCGACCTCATTCGACTGGATGGCCCACTGGCAGATGACACACGACCTCCAGGATGCAGGCTCATTCTGGGAAACACTCAAAGGGAATGCTTTCCATGGTCAGCTTTTCTCGCTCGGGTGGGCGTGGGACCACGGACGCGTGTTCCAGACCGCAGGTCTGTTCATGACGGGTATGCTCATCGGACGCCGCGGTCTCTTTGCCAAATCACATCTGGCGCTATGGGGCCGCGTACTGGCATGGGCGCTGGTCGCATTCTTCCCACTCTATGGCATCTCTAACATGATGGCCGATTACGTATCGGATCCCGTGGTGCTCTCTCAGCTCAAGATAATCATCCCGTCGCTCGCCAATCTCGCCTTCATGGCAATCCTGGTGTCGGGAATAATCTTCGGATTCTACTGCACAAGACGTCTGTCTGCCGCACTAAGTCTGCTCATACCCTACGGCAAAATGAGCATGACAAACTATGTGACACAGGGCATCATCGGCTCGGCCATATTCTACAACTGGGGCCTCCATGCACACATGTGCATCAGCGCAAGCCTCCTGTTGGGCATAGCCATCTTCCTGATTCAATATGCTTTCTGCCGCATCTGGGTCGGCCGCCACAACCACGGGCCTCTCGAATACATTTGGAAGAAAGCCACCTGGATATGGGCTTGAACCTTATATATGAGTATCTCTGAAACCATCAGCGGGAGAATCGGAACTCACCATATCCGACAGATATGCGCTTTGTGCAGCGGAGAGACCAACGACAGGATGAAAGCGGAATTGTTTTCACTGATAAATGCGCCTGACGACAGAACCGCATATAATGCCCTGTGGGTGTTTACACACTTCGCGCCTACAGATATGGCATGGCTACGCCCTAAACGCAACGATCTGATCGATCTTGTTCTGACCGTCGGGCATGAAGGCAAACGGCGGCTACTGCTGACCCTCCTTGAACATCAGACCATCGGTAAAGATGATATCCGTCTGGATTATCTCGATTTCTGTCTCTCCCGTATAAATTCGACAGAACCGTGCGGAATACGGGCATTATGCCTGAAGCAGGCTTTTGCACAATGTCGGTTCTACCCGGAACTTCTGGCAGAATTGGAAACCGAAATAGAACTGATGGACCGCGCCGATCTTTCTCCGGCTCTGCTCTCGGCAAGAAAAAATATCCGAAAAAGAATAGCCGAGTATCCACTCAATTCCTGAAACGCGACTTATTGAAGAGCTTGTCGATCAGATCTGTACGTCCGATCTTGCGAAGCGAGCGCATTATATCCACCCGATAGGCGGGATCATACCAGAAGAAGAATTTACGCTGCTCAAGCTTTTGCTCGGGCGATGTCGCAGTGTAGACTTTTTCGCCGGTATACGGATGATAACCGGTATAATATATTTCCGTGGCGACCGTCATCGGAGTAGGAGTGAAATCCTGCACCTGCTCAAGATGGAAATTCAGTTCTTTTGTGGCCGCGGCAAGTTCGGCCATATCCTCCGCACGGCAACCCGGATGCGATGATATAAAATACGGAATCAGCTGCTGGTTAAGACCACATGCGCGATTCGTATTGTCGAACAGGCGCTTGAACTCATGAAATAGACTGAACGGCGGCTTACGCATGAGACGCAGCACAGCATCTGAAGTATGCTCCGGCGCGACTTTCAGCCGCCCCGAGACATGATGCTCTATAAGCTCGCGGTTGTAGCGGGCATTGGTGCGGTCTATTTCCGCATCTCCCGTCTGATGCATCGACAGATCATAGCGCACGCCACTGCCGATGAAACTCTTTTTCACTCCGGGCAGCGCATCTACGGCATGATAGATGTCTAACAGGGGGCTATGATCTGTATTGAGATTGGCGCAAGGAGATGGATGCAGACACGACGGACGCAGACAACGGCGGCATTTTTCCTTGTCGCGTCCTCCCATGGCATACATATTGGCCGAAGGGCCTCCGAGGTCGCTTATGTAACCTTTGAAATCCGGCATACGTGTCACCTGACGCACCTCCCGCAGTATGGATTCCTTCGAACGCGAAGCTATGAACTTGCCCTGATGTGCTGAAATAGTACAGAACGCACACCCTCCGAAACAGCCGCGATGCAGATTGACGGAATGACGTATCATCTCATATGCCGGAATAGTTTTCCCTTTGTAACGCGGATGAGGAAGACGTGTATACGGCAGATCGAACGACGCGTCGATTTCTCCCTGCGTCATGGCCGGAAGCATGGGATTTACCCTCACCACCTGTCGTCCTGTGATCTGCCACAAAGTGGCGCCCCCGTCAAAGCGGTTGCTCTGCTGCTCGATATGTTTGAAATTGGCTGCCTGCGAACGCTTGTCCGACAGACATTTCTCGAACGAAGCCAGAATGATGTTATCGGCATCGGCTGCAGGCATTTCGGATATCGGTCGGAGGACAACGCTCTGTGGCATATCTATGATATCACCGATTTTCTGACCGACGTCGAGTCGACGCGCCAGATCGACCACAGTTTTCTCGCCCATGCCGTATAGCAGCATATCGGCGGCAGTATCCACCAGTATCGATGGGCGCAATCGGTCCTGCCAGTAGTCGTAGTGCGACAGACGCCGCAAGGACGCCTCTATGCCACCGATGACAATAGGCGCATCAGGATAAAGCTCTCGCAATATTTTAGAATACACCACCGAAGGATAATCGGGACGTGCGCCGTGGCGGCCGCCGGGCGTATATGCATCGTCGGAGCGTCGGCGACGGTTGGCCGTATAATGATTCACCATAGAGTCCATAGCCCCCGGACTTATACCGAAAAAAAGCCTCGGCATACCGAATTTACGGAAATCGCGCAGATCGTCCTGCCAGTTCGGCTGTGGCACGATAGCCACCCGATAGCCGGCCGCCTGAAGAGTCCTTCCGATGACAGCCGCGCCGAAAGCCGGATGATCGACATATGCGTCGCCTGAAAACAGCACAACATCGACGCCGTCCCAGCCAAGCGCTTTCATCTCTTTGACCGACGTCGGCAGCCAGTCGGTAGGCCTGAGGGTATTGTAGTCTATTTCTTTCATTTCTTTTGCTCCATGGATTGCAGGCGCAGTTCAAGTTTGATAATCTCATCGCGCAGCCGTGCGGCGGTCATGAACTCCATGTCTTTTGCCGCCTGAAGCATCTGGCCGCGCAGACGGTTGATGGATCGCTGCATTTCGTCGGCACTCATATAAGCCACTACAGGATCTGCGGCTATATCTACCGACGTACTGAATTCGTTTGCGTAAGGCAAGGGCGTTTTCTTGGCTTTTTCGCGTTTTTCCTTGGCATTGAGCTGCTTCTGCGGCCGCACAGAGCCAAGGGCCGTAGCGGTAGCATCCATATCTACCTCCTCCTTTTCAAGACCAACGATGGCATTGCGGGCCTTGACAATGGCCTGCGGAGTTATTCCGTGTTCCTCATTATACTTGAGCTGAAGCGCTCGACGCCGTTCGGTCTCGTCTATCGTCTGCTGCATGGAGTCAGTAATCTTGTCGGCATACATTATCACCTCGCCGTTGAGATTTCGGGCCGCACGGCCCACTGTCTGCGTAAGCGAACGGTGACTACGCAGGAAACCTTCCTTATCGGCGTCGAGAATAGCGACAAGCGACACTTCGGGAAGATCGAGGCCCTCTCGCAGCAGATTGACGCCGATGAGGACATCATATTCGCCGGCGCGCAGACCGTCGAGAATTTTTATACGGTCGAGAGTATCGACATCGCTGTGTATATATGCTGTCTTTATCTTGAGTTTGAGGAAATATTCGTTGAGTTCTTCGGCCATACGCTTCGTCAGCGTAGTCACAAGAGTACGTTCGTCGCGCTCTATGCGAAGCTGAATCTCTTCAAGGAGATCGTCGATCTGGTTCATCGACGGTTTTACGCGAATCAGAGGGTCGAGAAGTCCGGTGGGACGTATCACCTGCTCGGTGACGACACCCTCGACGCGTTCAAGCTCATAGTCGGCGGGAGTAGCCGACACATATATCACCTGATTAGTCATACTCTCGAACTCTTCGAATTTGAGAGGCCGGTTGTCGAGTGCGGCAGGCAGACGGAAGCCATATTCCACCAGATTGCCCTTTCGTGAACGGTCGCCTCCATACATAGCCCGGATCTGCGGCACCGTCACATGGCTTTCATCGATTATCGTAAGGAAGTCTTTCGGGAAATAGTCAAGCAGACAGAAGGGCCGCTCACCCTCGCGCCGGCCGTCGAAATAACGCGAATAGTTCTCTATGCCCGAACAATACCCAAGTTCCTTTATCATCTCGACGTCATAGGTCACGCGCTCTTCGATACGCTGCGCCTCCAGATCGCGTCCCTCACCTGTAAAAAAGGCAACCTGACGTCCGAGATCAAGCTGAATCTGCGCAACTGCCGCTGCCTGCCGCTGCGGTGACGTCACGAAAAGATTGGCGGGATAGATATTGAAACGGTCGTGGGTACCGAGATGAGCGTTGTCGTCGGGATGAACGGTGATTATCGACTCCACTTCATCGCCCCAGAACACCACTCGCACTATTATATCTTCATAGGCAAGACGGATATCGACAGTATCGCCTTTCACTCGGAAAGTGCCGCGGCCGAATTCGACCTCGCTCCGACAGTAAAGAGCCGCCACAAGCTTGCGAAGGAACTGGTTACGGGTAATATTCATTCCGCGTGTGACCGTCACCACATTTTCATGAAAATCCTCAGGATTTCCCATGCCGTACAGACACGAAACCGACGACACCACAATCACATCGCGACGCCCAGAAAGGAGGGCCGATGTGGTGGCAAGACGCAGACGGTCGATCTCGTCGTTTATCATCAGGTCTTTCTCGATATACTTGTCGACCGACGGAATATAGGCTTCCGGCTGATAGTAATCGTAGTACGACACAAAATACTGCACCGCGTTCTCCGGAAAGAATTGCTTGAACTCACTGTAGAGCTGTGCCGCAAGAGTCTTGTTATGACTCAGGATAAGAGTCGGGCGCTGCACCTCCTTGATCACATTGGCCATAGTGAAGGTCTTGCCCGAACCTGTAACGCCAAGTAAGACCTGGGCATCACGTCCGGCTTCCACACCATCGGCGAGCTGACGTATGGCCTGCGGCTGATCGCCTGTAGGCTGATACTGCGAGTTTAAGCGAAATTCCATAGAAAATTTCTTGTATAATTTGTACGAACTACAAAGATACAACAATTTTCCGGCAAAAATCGCAGCATGTTTGTCTGTCGGAACTTTTCAGACAAAAATCAGCTCTTGGGCTGCATCAATGGTGTTCCGAGCCTGTGTCGGCCTGAGCGATAAGTGATCGCTCCGTTAGGACATACCGACGTACAGTTGAAACACACCACACAGCGCGAACTGTCGACCGTATGGTCTATGAGATTGATACATTCACTCTTGCATACACGCTCGCATTCCCCGCAGTTTATGCACAGGTCTGTATTTATATCGAAATGCAGCACGGCCTGACGTGAAGCGACGCCCAAAAGAGTGCCGACCGGACAGAACGTATTGCAAAGACGCCGCCCCTTACGCCATGCAAATCCCACAACCACAATTACAGTGAGAGAGGCAATCCCCATGGCTGACAGCGAAAACAGTACCGCATCGTCTAAATGAAGCGGCACTATGATAAATTGCTGGATCATACGCGCATAACCGGTATATGGATCTATAAGAGCCGGGACGGCGGCAGATCCGGTAAGCATGAGTGCGAACGCTATTATAAGGAACACCACACGCGTGCGCGATGCCGGCTCACAATGCCTGTAGTCGCTTTTCTTACGGCGTACGACTCTTGAAAAAGCCGAGACGCAATCCATCAGAGTACCCAGCGGACAGACTGTCGAACAATAGATACGGCCATATATCAAGGCTACCACAGCCCAGAAGACCAGGCAGACGGCAGCCCCGGAAAGCAATGCGGTAAGTATCTGCATACGCACAAAAACGCTGTCGTAACCGGCTATCAGCGCCCAGGTTGGAACAGCCATAGCGATCAGCGAAATTATTATGCGTATTATGCGGACTGTACGATACATGTGGCAAATATACAATTTTTTTGCTAATTTTGCAGTTAAACAACATCATCACATGGATTCCACTCCCTCTAAATCATACTCGCACGGAGAATTGTCAAGACTGATAAACGCAGCCTTGCTACGTGATGACACCCCTGCCCCAGGGAAAATAGCCAACAAGATATACAATGATATCATGATGGGTTCAGGAGCATTCGCACGTGTCTCGAGAATGATCGAAACCGAAGCAATGCACCTGATAAGCCGAGATCTGCCTCCTTCGCTACTTGGCTCGCCGTCGTCGCAGACAAACATTACAGAGGCATTGCATCCGGACATACGCATACGGATTGAGACGGAATTCAAGCAATATCTTAATTCGGAGACCGTACGGAGCGAAGTAGGAACCATTTACAACGAATTATGCGACAGTATCGAACGCGCCGGATGGAGTTTCGGGATCGTAAATCTGGCCAGGGCGCTTGAGATATTACGCGACAAAATACGAAAACAAGCGAATGTATACAACAGTTCGATTGCTCTCGTAGGTCCTTACACGGATCTCGGCCCTCTCTATGAGGCCGCCTGCTGCAAAACGAATGTACACGGCAACCATTATGTCGATATTCAGGATTTCTATACGGCTCTTTGCGATAATACCCGTACCGGATGTACTGAAATAGCATCCACTTTCTACCGCGACACACTCCACGATCTTGCCGAATGGCCACGTCTACAGGCAATCATCGAAAGCAATGTCACACTCCACGAACGTTGCAGGGCCATAGCCGATCAAAATGCAGGAAAACCGAAATGCCGTGTTTTCTCCGATCCAGACCGTTCCAGCCCAATGGATTTGGTGGATATCTGAGCTTTTAGTACTTTTGTTGTCACGTCTTTTTCAACTGTCTACGATGAGAATCCGATCTACGATCATATATCTTGCAATCTTAGCCGCATGCCTGCTCTGCACGACCACGGTCCGCGGACAGGAGACTTTCAAGCGCAAGCTTGAACAGGTCTCTTTCGTCCCGAAAGGAGCATGGATCACAGGGGTGAGCGTCAACTACTCCCAGTCCGACCAGGACAAATATCAATTCCTGATAATAGAGAACCTCAGCGGCGACACTTATACGTTCAAGGTAAGCCCTATGCTGATGTTCTGCTTTAAGGATAATCTCGCCGCCGGTGGCCGTTTCTCATATTCGCGTCAGCGCACACGCCTCAATTCGGCCGATATAGTCCTCGATTCGGAGACGTCATATAATATCGACAATCTCTATAGCATCAGCCACAGCTATCACGGCACTGCTCTTTTCCGCAGCTATCTCAGCCTCGGAAAAAGCACGCGTTTCGGCATTTTTAACGAAGTTCAGCTACAACTCGGCGGCGGCCAGTCGAAAATCGTAAGTGGATCCGGCGACGATATAACAGGAACATATCAGCGCAACTTCGATTTCAACATAGGCCTGGCGCCAGGTCTGGCCGTCTTTCTGAACAATTATTCGGCTATCGAGGTGAATGTCGGAGTGCTCGGCTTCAATTACAGCCACCACACCGCTCTCACCGACCAGATCTATGTATCGAACTTCCACAGCCAGAGCGCAAACTTCAAAATCAATCTGTTTTCAATCACTTTCGGGGTGACATTCTATATTTAAGCCATGAAAGCCCTGAGATTTATCATATTGGTTCTCGCCGCGACAGCTGCTTTTTCAGCCACGCTGTCGGCCCAGAGCATTGTGCGTAAGGAAGACGCTCCAATCCACGAAGAGACACTCGAACAGGTGGTGATCAACGGCGATACCGTAAGCATTATCCTTCCTGAACGTAATTTCGGCCGATTCGACCGCGGCCTTTTCAACTATATTTTCATCCCGAAAGGGAAATGGGGATTCGGAATCACGGCTTCATACGGCGAACTCCAGACCGAAGACATCAGCGTGCTGTCGATTCTCAAAGACTTCAACTTCAAGGGCAAGATATATTCCGTAAAGCCCTATATGCAGTATTTTATCCGCAGCAACCAGGCCGTAGGACTCAAATTCAACTATAGCCGCGGTGTGGCCGATCTCGGAGGACTGTCTATGGACTTCGACGACGATCTAAACTTCTCCATACGCGATGTAAGCTACTATCAGCAGAGCCTCGCAGTATCGGCGTTCTACCGCAACTATGTAGGCCTCGACCACAACGGACGCTTCGGCATTTTTAATGAAGTCGATCTCGCTTTCGGCAGCGGATCGTCACGTTTCAAACGCATTTATAATTCTGAACCTCGTGACACCCGAACTATCGTGACCAACGCGTCGCTCAATTTCAGCCCGGGGCTGTGCGTGTTCATTCAGGATTATGTGTCGTTCAATGTCTCGTTCGGCGTATTCGGGCTGCACTACCGCCACGAGCACCAGAGCACGGACGGTATTGACGAAGGCTCCCGCAATACATCGGGAGCAAACTTCCGTTTCAATCTTTTCAACATCAACTTCGGCCTGATGGTAGTAATATGAAGGCTTCAAAAATCATACGGCTGTGCATGGCTGCTGTAGCGCTGCTGCTTTGCTCCTGCATACACAACGATATTCCCTATGCCCGCATTCAGGCCAACTTCATAAGCCTCGAAGCTTTCGGCCAGGATGGCGGCACACTCCTTGACAGCGCGACCCGGACGGCCACCATAGCCTTTCCCGAACAGATCGATATACAGAACGTGCGGATCTCAGCCTATTCGATCACTCCCGGTGCATCGATTGTCAATAACCCGCTACTCGACCCCATAGATCTTTCGTCACCTCTTAACGTCACACTACGCCTGTATCAGGACTGGAACTGGCGCATCATCGGCAACCAGACCATAGAGCGATATTTTGAAGTCGCCGGGCAGATGGGGCAGACGGTCATTGACGTACCTGGGCGACGTGTGGTTGTATACGTGCGAGAATCGGCCGATCTTTCGGCCCTTGAGATCGTCAGGGCTAAACTCGGGCCTGTCGGAGCCGAATATTCGCCGTCGATAGCCCCCGGCAGCAAGTTCGATGCCCGCAAGCCTTTCAACATCAATGTCGACCAATATGGCCGCAAATACTCCTGGACAATATATGTGGAGACTGTGGATGTCGCCGTGCGTACAATCAGTGTTGATGCATGGACATGCGTTGCATGGGTACACGGGCAGGCCGAAGCCGGACGTGACAACGGTATCGAATACCGCCTTGCCACACAGACAGAGTGGACGCGTCTTCCAGCCTCGTCCATCACTCAGGACGGCGGAAGTTTCACCGGCCGTATAGACCATCTGTCGCCAAACACAGGCTATGTGGCCCGCACATACTCCGACACCGATCTGGGCGACGAAGTGACATTCACCACAGGATCTGCCGTACAGCCGCCGAATGCCGACTTCGACCAGTGGTGGCTCGATGGAAAAGTATGGTGTCCCTGGGCTGAGAACGGCCAGCCATATTGGGGAACCGGAAACAAGGGCGCTACAACTCTCGGCAACTCGAACTCAGTGCCCACAGACGACACTCCGTCTGGTTCGGGCTGGGCCGCCATGCTCGAAACACGCTTTGTAGGAATCGGAATCGTAGGAAAGCTTGCGGCCGGAAACCTTTTTGCCGGAACATACGTCCGTACCGACGGAACAAACGGAATTCTAAGCTTCGGACGTCCGTTCGCCGAACGGCCCACAAAACTACAGGGCATGTTCAAATATAAATCCGTGACGATCGACAAATCCTCAAACGAAATGAACTGGCTTATCGGCCGTCCGGATACATGTATTGTATGGATCGCTCTCATAGATTCGCCCGAACCGTTCGAGATCCGCACCAACCCGGCCAACCGACAGCTCTTCGATCCAGAAGGTGACGAAGTGATAGCCTACGGCAGCATGCAGCATGGGCAGACCATAGATCAGTGGACTCCTTTTGAATTTGAACTGAAATATAAATCGACCTCAAGAGTACCGAAATATATTCTTATCACTTGCTCAGCCAGCAAATACGGCGACTATTTTACCGGCGGCAACGGTTCGGTGCTCTATCTCGACGATTTCGAACTGATCTACGACTATTAACACCCAGACGGCACGCGCGACTGACGGACACAAACTCCGTCAGTGTGCCTATACGCCAAATAAAAATATGCGTAAGTTACTGATTTTATTATTTGTATTTCTTTCAGTATCGATTCTGAAAGCCGCCGATACGACAACTGTAAAGACATTCAGCATTCCGTCGTCGTATATTCCCAAGTTCCACGGAACTTTCCGCACTATGTTCGAACACTCGACAGTCACAGGCGACAGCCGTTTTCTGGTGCGCAACGCCCGACTGACCGCAGGCGGCAAAATTCTGCCGGTTGCCGAATATTTCTTTCAGGTGGATCTATGCGACCGTGGAAAAATAAAAATTCTCGACGCATACGTCGGTGTCACACCTGTTAAAGCTCTTAAGATAACAGCAGGTCAGAGCCGAGTGCCATTCAGCATAGGTGCAAGCCGTGCGCCCGCACTATATCACTTCGCAAACCGGCCTGCCGTCTGCAAATACTTCGGCAACCTCCGCGCCGTAGGTGTAAAACTGGGATATACAATCCCGAAAACACATCTTTATGTCGAAGGAGGAGCATTCAACGGTACAGATATGACAGACCATACCGGCTGGAACAGCTCGCTCACCTATTCCATCAAAGCCAACTACACTAAAGGCGGACTTATGCCGCAGATCTGTTTCATGTCGCGGAAACCTGGTCTGCAGGGCGTCCGTATCAACCAGGCCGACGCCTCCATCACTTTTCAGAACAGCTCGTGGTTCATCGAGGCGGAATACTGCTACCGCACCTATACAGGCGACTCATACAAACCCTCGCATGGCTATAATTTCGAAATAGATTATGGATTCCCCGTAAAATCGAAGATTGTCAACCGATGGTCTTTCCAGGGACGAGTCGACGGCATAACCGATGCAAGCGACGGATTGCGCGACGAAAACGGTGCTCTTATCGACAACTATGAGGCCCATACGCGCCTCACCGTAGGCACAACGGCCTCGTACATCAAAGGTGATCTGCACTGCGATTTCCGTATCAACTATGAGCAGTTCTTCTATACAGGCGACCGTCATGCACAATCGGTATCGGACAACAACAAAATCGTTGCCGCGCTTGTTTTATATTTTTAAATGACTTTTTAAACCTTCATTATATGAAAAACCTTATCCCTTCCGCCATTATCGGCCTGGCAATCGTAATTCTTGGTTTCGCTCTAAAAGCCGGAATCGACAATTTCACCAACCGCGACCGCGTAGTCACCGTCCGGGGCTTATGCGAAAAAGAAGTACGCGCCAACAAGGTCACATGGCCTATCGTGACAAAAGAAATGGGCAATGACCTCTCGACCATTTATAACCGTATACAGACCACCAATTCGGCAATCCTCTCCTTTCTGAAATCGAATGGAATTACAGATGCCGAAATATCCGTAAATCCGCCCCAGGTATACGACAACGCCGCCGACCGCTACGGCAACCAGAATGTGATATACCGCTATCAGGTAACAAATGTAGTTGTAGTAACCTCCGATAAAATTGATGACGTACGCGCTCTCATGGAAAAACAGACAAGTCTTCTACAGCAGGGTATTGCCATCGTTGCAGGCGACTACAACTACCAGACATCATATGAATACACCGATCTCAACAGTATCAAGCCCGAGATGATAGCCGAAGCGACCGCCAACGCCCGCGAAGCCGCCGATAAATTCGCAGACGACTCACACAGCAAGCTCGGCAAGATCAAGACAGCTTCTCAGGGACAATTCTCGATCAACGACCGCGACCAATACACCCCCGACATCAAGACTGTGCGCGTAGTAACTTATATCACCTACTATCTTCAGGACTAAAGGTCGTCCAACAACCTACACAGGCTATATCAACGCGCCCGAAGAAGCTGTTCTTCCGGGTGCGTTTTCTATACGTCGTAGTTATCGCGATAGCGGCGATAGAATTGTTCGTCGTTATAGAGCCGGCGGAATCTGTACCACAAAGCACCGAAGACAAGCGTGGCGAGCAACTGAAATGTAATATGCCAGCCGTCGATATCTCCGCCACAGGCGAGTTGAAAACCTCTGGCAAAAACAGACAACAAACCTACAATAGCAAGAAAGCCGTAAAGATTACGTTTTGTTTTCAAAGTCATACATAAAAAACCGACACCGTCGCGCCTTTGTTCGGCATGACGGTGTCGGTTTTAGCTTTTTCCCCGAAAGATTATTCGCCGGGATTGATTGCGTCGTTGGGGCAAACCGATGCGCAGGTACCGCAGTCAATGCAGGTATCGGGATCGATTACATAGATTGTGCCTTCGGAGATAGCTTCAACGGGGCATTCGGGCAGACAGGTGCCGCAAGCCACACAGCTGTCAGTGATTACGTAAGCCATGGTTAGTGTCTGTTTTGAAATTTACGAATTGTTACTTTGTTTATGTTGTGCAAATTTACGCCTTTTTTCTCAATCTGCAAGCCCTCAGATCAATTTAACTCATTTTGCAGCTTCATTGTTTTGCAGCGGCTGATTTCTGCAGAGCCTCTTCACGAAGAAAAATTTTGCGGATAAACGCAAATTCTGTCTTCTGCCATATTCTTACAACACGACCTCGGGCGATGACGTCCGAGGTCGTGTTATGATTCTCAGATTATATTATCAGAGGTATTTAGCGACTTCAGCGGCGAGCTTGGTCGGATCGGAGACACGAGCCACGATTTCGCCCTTGCGGTTGATAATGAAGGTAACGGGGAATGCTCCGACATTATAGTTGGTAAGTGCGGCGACTCCATCAGACGGCGAGTTCCATACGGTAATCCACGGCAGGTTGCGGGCAACGGTCTTCCAGGCCTGCTCGTCGTCGTCGAAAGCTATCTGGAATATCTCAAGACCCTTGTCGTGGTTTTTGGTGTAGATATCGTTGAGAATAGCATTGTAAGGCACTGAGGCCTCAGTGCCATATGCGGTGAAGCTTAGTACTATAAGTTTACCGTCCTTCACGAGATCGGATATCGAATGCTTCACACCGCGGTCGTCGTAGTTAGTGATGTCGATATAACCGGTCTCGTCGGCTTCGAGGACTGTTCCGGGCATCTCAGGCATTTTGCCGAGAGCCTGACGGCCAGCGAAGAACTGGGCTCGCAGAGCTTTGCCACGCGGATCTTCGGGAGCGAAGCTTGCAAAGATCTGCGCGGCGGCACCGTATACACGATTGCCGAATTCGTCGGCAGGATCGAATATCTGTTTGCCTCCTACAGATTTTCCTACTATATAATAGGCGATAGTACCTGTAGTATCCGAAGTGATATAATTCACAAGAGACCGACGAAGTTCGGGGTCATCAACATTAGACGCAGCCACAAGGCTGTCAATACGGCCGATAGTGCGGGCGAGCTCGGAGCCTCCGAGCACATACCCCGAACCGAAGTGGCTGCCATAGGCTTCGACTGTCACCTTGTCGCAGGAATCAACAGGAAAATAAATGCTCCCGCCATTGGCTCCTGGTGCAGTCAGGCGAAAAATCTCGGCATAGTGCGCCGGTACTTCGGAGCGATATGAGAACTTGCCGTTTTTGCCGACGGCGAGACTGTCTACAGTATACCACAGGCCATTGTTATATCCTTCGAGCGCGATTTTCTCTACGGAGGGCTCCTGAATCGTTCCTTCCACACTCCAGCCTTTAGGCCCCGAGCAGGAAGCGGCAGCGATAGCGGCGAGCGCAAGGGCGCCGAATGTTAGCTTTTTCATAATCATTTGAAATTTGCAGCTATGCCCGCTGCGATTTCAGCCATGCGTTCGGGCGAAAGTTTGAGTTTATCACGGCGGAAATCCATGTCAGCTTCGATGCTGATAGGCACAAGATGTATATGGGCATGAGGAACCTCAAGTCCTATGACAGCCACACCTATACGTTTGCATGGCACAGTTTTCTCGATAGCGGCTGCCACACGCTTTGCAAACAGCTGCAAGTCGGCATATTCTTCATCCGTGAGATCGAAAATATAATCGACCTCGCGCTTTGGCACCACCAGAGTGTGGCCTTCCGACAAAGGATTGATGTCGAGGAAAGCATAATGCTTGTCGTCCTCGGCCACGCGGTACGAGGGAATCTCGCCGGCGATTATTTTAGAGAAAATGCTTGCCATCAGAGCGAGATTTCTACGATTTCGAAACGTACGGTTCCGGCTGGAATGGTGATCTCCACCACTTCACCCTTCTTATGGCCCATAAGACCGCGGGCAATAGGAGTGCTCACGGCGATTTTGCGGGCCTTCATGTCGGCCTCGGAATCGGCCACGATAGTATATTCGGCCTCGCTGCCGGTATCGACATTGCGGATCTTTACGCGGTTGAGCAGCTGGACTTCGTCGGTCGACAGTTTGCTTTCGTCGATGATGCGGGCGTTGGCCACGAGATCCTTGAGCTGGGCTATCTTCATTTCAAGAAGACCCTGTGCTTCCTTGGCGGCATCGTATTCAGCATTTTCGGAAAGATCGCCCTTGTCGCGGGCCTCGGCGATAGCACGGCTGATTTCAGGGCGTTTCACTGTCTCGAGATAGGATATTTCCTCCATCTTGCGGTCATATCCTTCTTTGGTCATATAGGTAATTGCCATTTGTAGTCTGATCTAAAGTATCTGAATTAATTTATAATACACACAATAAAAGAAAGAAACTCTCGCCGGGAGACACCCGCCGGAGCTCTTCTTCGATCTTAAAATGTCGGGTGCAAAGTTAAGCTTTTTTTCAATTCAACAACCGAAGCAAATCTTAATATTGGTTAAATTCAAGAGTTATATCTTGATTCTGCGTAATTTTGCGGCCGAAAATGAAAAACGCGATCATAACGGTGGCGCTGCTGGTAATAGCCAACGTATTCATGACCTTCGCATGGTACGGCCACCTCAAACTGCAGCAGATGAAGGTGCTTTCAAGCAATACGCCTCTTTATGCCGTGATATTGCTCTCATGGGGTATTGCCCTGGCCGAATATTGCTTTCAGGTACCCGCAAACCGTCTCGGCTTCCGCGACAACGGAGGAGCATTTTCCCTGCTTCAGCTCAAAGTGCTTCAGGAGGCGATAACCCTTGTCATTTTCACAGTCTTCACCATCCTGTTCTTCAAAGGAGAGAGTCTGCAGTGGAATCACTTCGCGGCTTTCGGCTGTCTCATTGCCGCTGTCTACCTCGTATTCATGAAATAATTTACCGTTTCACTCACGCAAGTGTTTGAAATATCGAAAAAAAAGCTGTATCTTTGCAGCCGCTTAGGGCCGCTTTGCCCGGGCAAGTTTTTAATTAACCCTTTTTATTAACACATTAATGACAGAATTGAAAAATTCACCCATTGAAGATTTCGACTGGGAAGCCTATGAAAACGGCGAAACCGCAGGTGAGAAATCTCGCGCAGAACTCACCAACGCCTACGAGGAATCTCTCAACTCCGTAAAGGACAAAGAAGTAATCGAAGGTACCATCATCGCCCTCAACAAGCGTGAGGCTGTGGTTAACATCGACTACAAATCGGACGGTATCATCCCCATGAGCGAATTCCGCTACAATCCCGACCTCAAAGTCGGCGACAAGGTGGAAGTGTTCATCGAAAACCAGGAAGACAAGAAAGGCCAGCTTATCCTTTCGCACAAGAAAGCACGTGCTTCACGCTCCTGGGAACGCATCAACGCCGCCCTCGAAAACAACGAAATCATCAAAGGCTTCATCAAATGCCGTACTAAAGGCGGCATGATTGTCGATGTTTTCGGCATCGAGGCCTTCCTCCCCGGCTCGCAGATCGACGTCAAGCCCATCCGCGACTACGATGTATTTGTCGGCAAGACAATGGAATTCAAGGTTGTCAAAATCAACGAAGAATTCCGTAATGTTGTCGTTTCGCACAAAGCTCTCATCGAAGCAGAGCTCGAACAGCAGAAACGCGAAATCATCAGCAAGCTCGAAAAAGGCCAGGTACTCGAAGGTACTGTCAAGAACATCACCTCCTACGGTGTATTCATCGACCTCGGCGGTGTCGACGGCCTTATCCATATCACCGACCTTTCGTGGGGCCGCGTAAGCCACCCCAGCGAAGTGGTTCAGCTCGACCAGAAGCTCAACGTCGTTATCCTCGACTTCGACAACGACAAGAAGCGTATCGCTCTCGGTCTCAAGCAGCTCCATCCCCATCCCTGGGATGCCCTCGATGCCAACCTCAAAGTCGGCGACAAAGTCAAGGGTAAAGTTGTCGTTATGGCTGACTACGGAGCATTCCTCGAAGTCGCTCCCGGCGTAGAAGGTCTTATCCACGTAAGCGAAATGTCGTGGAGCCAGCACCTCCGCAGCGCTCAGGAATTCCTGAAGATCGGCGACGAAATCGAAGCCGTTATCCTCACTCTCGATCGTGCAGAGCGCAAGATGAGCCTCGGTATCAAACAGCTCAAGAGCGATCCCTGGGAAAACATCGAGACCAAATATCCTATCGGCAGCCGCCACACCGCCCGTGTGCGCAACTTCACCAACTTCGGTGTATTCGTTGAAATCGAAGAAGGCGTCGACGGTCTTATACATATCAGCGACCTCTCCTGGACAAAGAAAATCAAACACCCCAGCGAATTCACTCAGGTCGGTGCCGAAATCGAAGTGGAAGTTCTCCAGATCGACAAGGACAACCGTCGCCTCAGCCTCGGCCACAAGCAGCTCGAAGAAAATCCCTGGGATGTATTTGAAACCATCTTCACTGTTGGTTCTGTTCACGAAGGCACTATCATCGAAATGCTCGACAAGGGCGCTGTCGTTGCCCTCCCCTACGGCGTAGAAGGCTTCGCAACTCCCAAGCACCTTGTGAAAGAAGACGGCAGCCAGGCCAAGGTTGACGAAAAACTCAACTTCAAGGTTATCGAATTCAACAAGGACAGCAAGCGCATTATCCTCTCGCACAGCCGCATTTTCGAAGATGAGGCCCGCAGCGAAAAACAGGCAGAGCGCAAGCAGAAGCGTGCCGCAGCTCCCAAGAAGCAGGTAGAAGAAGCTCCCGCAGCTACAACTCCTATCGAGCGCACAACTCTCGGTGACCTCGAAGCTCTCGCAGCTCTCAAGGAAAAACTCTCGAAATAATCAATCTTCGATTATAAATTTCAGGCGGAACGTGCCCTCCAAAAGCACGTTCCGTTTTTTTAATAATCCCTAAAAGAGTGTTTGAAATTGAATTATGTTAAGATTTAGAGAAGATTTCCGAGACTGTTTTGAGATTGAATGAAGGAATTATGGAGCTCCATAATGACTGAATGAAAGCTTAAAACAGGCCGGAAAGGCCTCTAAAGATTTCATAAAGTTAAATTCAAACGCTCTCTAAGACATAAAAATTTGCCGCGCCGTGATTATCTTCTGTCACAGCGCGGCAATTTTATAGATACTGAACTTTCTATCGTCCGCTTGCCCGGAGTATGAACGGCAGCGGTTCTTTAATCGCTACCGCAGGTTTGGATGCAAAATCTTCCATCGCATCGTATGCCTCGGACAATGTACCGTAAGAACCAAGCAGAATATAGTAATACGGTTCGGCCGTCTCTACTACAAACGCTCCCGGATAACCGGCCGCAGCAAGACGCCCGCGGAAGGAAAGCGCATTGAATTTCTGCTTAAACTGACCGACCACAACATTGTAGCGGAGCAGATTCTCATTAACGCTACCTCCGTCCTCTGTCACACGCACATGTTGGGTGCGCACATCGGCGTTCACTCCCGGCCGCACTTCGACACTGCGGGTATTGGCCTGTCGGCGCACACCGCCATATACAGTCGAGTCGATAGATTGTTCGGCTTTTCTCGCCTCCATCGTCTTCTCGTAGGCTGCACGATAGTTTGCTTCCGATGTCCGGCACGCCGTAAGGAGCACGCCCAGAACACCGAGAAATACAATCAGTTTCTTCATTTCAGCTTAAGCTTCTTGGCGATATCCTTGGGAAGAGCGTCCTTATGAACAAGGATATTGACCGTCTTGGCCTTGAAATAAGGCTCCGACACATAGAAGAAACCGTCGTAGATCTGATTGGTATCCCATGAGTTCTTGACCTTGTAATAGCGGTTGCCTTTCTGGTCTTTGGCGACTCCTACTATTTCCATACCGTGATCGTCGGTAGTCTCCTGATTGTCGAACATCTCCTGTCGCAGTTCCTGAGTCACCTCCATCTCCTCGACAGGAGCCTTGAAATCGTATTGCTTACCGGCCCGTTCCTTATCTGAGAGTTTCACCCATCTGGCCAGCTCTGTGCCGTCCATATCCGCTTCATTCTTGGCTTTGGGCATAAGAGCTACTCCGTCGGTCCACTTGAAACCTCCTTCGCTCACATCTGCGGCCCATACGAGAGGAAAACCATTCTCAAGCGCATTGTCGACAACCGCCTTGAATTCATCCAGAGGCAGATTGTAGTACTGCCCGTAAAGCCAGTTGTCGGGGACCTCGAAGACGAACTGCTCGTAGAAAGGATGATGAGTGAAAGAAGTAAGCGCGACATAGTCTTCGAGTTTGATCGGCAGACTTGCCGCATAGCTCTGCGGAGTATACGTTTTGCCCTTATACTCGAATGTCTCCGGAAGCTCTCCCAGATAAGCGTCGAGGACTCCTTCTATACCTTTCTTCCAGGCTTTGGAAAGCTTTTTATTCGGCTTTTTCACAATAGCGTTCACATATGCCGACAGAACCGCATCAAGCTCGCCATGCACATGCTTGTCCTCTCCATACTCGAGTCCGCGGTACACCTCTTCAGGTACAGCACCATAACGTTTCCATACATAGGGTACGTCCATCAGAGAACCGCCAGCAGCGAAATTGGCCTGCCCGTACATCCTGACATATTTGTCGGCTTTGTCGGTATAACAGTGGCGTACGGTAAACATCTCCGAGATATCGAGCGAATCGCCACCAAGACGGCGTATTTCATCTTCAAAGAACGATGTTCCGGCGAAGCACCAGCATGTACCCGATTTATTCTGATCTTTTACAGAAGTTGTCGGAAGGCTGATGATATCGGTGAATACGAACGACGTATCCGCAGGTTCCTGTGCGAAAGCCGGAACTGCGACAAGGCCCGCAAGTAAAAGCGCTGATATTTTCATGTGGGAATATTTTGAGTGATGTTAATTCAGGACTTTATAACCGGACGCACCGAGTGCCTGCCGGATTTCATCGATATGGTTATTGTCGCGTGTCTCAAGTTCCAGACGTATGGTGCATCCGTTTATTGCCGAGCTGGAGTTGATACGCTCGTGTGTGACAGAAAGGATATTTCCTCCGCTTTCGCCGATAACATTACATACACCGGAAAGTTGTCCTGGTTTGTCGGGAAGATCTATGATGAAAGTATAGTTGCGGCCGCTCTTGTTCAGACCGCGTGTTATCACACGGCTCAGAGTATTCACATCGATATTGCCTCCGGATACCAGGCAGACTGTTTTGAGACCTTTGACCGGCACCTTGTTGAACATAGCCGCCGCCACAGCTACGGCACCTGCGCCTTCCGCCACAAGCTTCTGCTGCTCGATCAGAGCGAGAATCGCAGCCGCTATCTCGTCGTCGCTAACAGTCACGACCTCGTCGACATATTTGTTGCACATCTCGAACGTATTCACACCCGGTTCTTTCACGGCTATACCGTCGGCAATGGTCGATACATCGTTAAGATGACACAACTTCCCTTCTTTGAGCGAAGCGGCCATGGAGGGTGCGCCGCTGCTCTGTACACCGTAGACCTTCACATCCGGGCGAAGCGTTTTGATGGCGAAAGCCACGCCAGAGATAAGTCCGCCCCCGCCTATAGGCACGATCACGGCCTGCACATCCGGCATCTGTTCGAGAATTTCAAGACCGATGGTTCCCTGACCGGCTATTACCTTCGGATCATCGAAAGGATGCACGAAACTATAGCCGAATTCTTTCTGAAGTTCGACAGCCTTGGCATAGGCATCATCATATACACCCGGCACAAGACATACTTCCGCTCCATAACCTTTGGTAGCCTCCACTTTCGAAATAGGAGCGCCCGCAGGCAGACATATAAGAGATTTTATGCCGTTATGAGTAGCTCCGAGAGCAACGCCTTGTGCATGATTACCGGCCGAGCAGGCAATCACGCCACGGGCCTTTTCCTCGTCGGTCAGCTGAGAGATCTTGTAATATGCCCCGCGGAGTTTGAACGAACCCGTGAGCTGAAGATTCTCGGTTTTAAGAAACACCTCTGATTCAGGATTGATCTTTGGTGCCGGAATAATGGCTGTCTTGCGGGCAACATTCTTCAGAACCGCTGCCGCATTGAATATTTCACTGATTTCAAGTTTTTCCATAGATTCGCCGTCGATTAGTGGCGGTTATAGCAAATTTAGCCTTTTTCACACAACCTGCAAAGAGATTCGAAAAAAAATATCTATCTTTACATAATGATGCTGTTTTCACAAGGCAACAATAGGGCCGCATTCAGCGTTTCTCAAATATAACAACTTATAACGACATATGAAAAAAAGCACCCTAAGCGCTGCCCTGGCAGCAATATTGCTTCTGTCCTCATGCTCCATATTCCGTCCGACAGAAAAAACAGACGACTCCGGCTCCATAAGCTCGGTAGCCGTAAAAGCACCCAAGAAAAACAAAAAGAAAAAGAATTCCGACTCCACAAATAAAAGCACACCTCAGAGCCCTAAAGGCGAACGTCCGGACGATGAAGAACTCGGAGGCGGACAATGGCAGATTACCGCGGTAGGAGATACCAAAATAAATGTAGAGGAAAATGTGCCATACATCAATTTTCAACCGTCTACAGGAAGATTCTTCGCATCCGACGGCTGCAATATCATCAACGGCGACTATGTTCTCCGTTCAGATGGTGTCATGACTTTCGGTCACACGATTTCGACCATGAAATACTGTGCGGACGTTCCGTTTGCAGATGCCGTGGCCGCCTGCCTAAATGATGAGTCACGTCTCACAGCCGAATCATATAGACTTGGCCAGGACACTTATCTATATCTAAAAAACAACAAAGGGAAAACAGCACTGACACTGCGACGTCATAACATGGAATTTCTCAATGGCAACTGGCAGGTGACTTCAATCGACGGAAAAACGATAGACGATGAAGAATGCAATATATTTATCGACATTGCAGAATTGAAGACCCATGGTAATACCGGATGCAACTACTTCAACGGTGACATCTATATAGATCCGACGCGCACAAATGCAATAGACTTCAGCAACATGGGCGTCACACGCATGGCATGCCCAAAGACAGCACAGGAAACCGCCATGCTCGTCGCCCTCGAGGAAGCCACTACAGCCATTGCAGGTAAAAAAGACAAGACCGTACTTCTGCTTGACCGCAAAGGCAAACAGGTAATGACCTTGAAACGGATTCCTCTACCATCTGAAGAAGAATAAACTCACCCAATCCTACATATCAGAAAAGTCCGGCCGCTGACCGGACTTTTTCTTTCTGTATCTTTTTGATC
>ERZ836877.1767-NODE-1767-length-31531-cov-3.741168_pt1 | contig 31531 bp, 24 predicted proteins | sample MGYA00519469_ERZ836877 | MGnify/ENA primary metagenome ERZ836877 (study PRJEB31850, sample SAMEA3708809) | human gut metagenome | biome: human gut; feature: human-associated habitat; material: faeces | place: China | collected 2014 ... | reverse complement strand
ACCATGCGCCGCGAGGGCTATGAGTTCCAGGTCGGGCGCCCCCGCGTGCTTTACAAGACCATTGACGGCGTTAAGATGGAGCCCATCGAGGACGCGTCGGTCGAGACGCCCGAGGAGTATTCGGGCAAGATCATCGAGCTCTTCGGCACGGCCGGTGGTGAGATGACCAACATGACCACGCATCAAGACCAGACGGTCCTCTCCTTCAAGATTCCGACGCGCGGCATCATGGGCCTGCGCACCAAGATACTCAACGCGAGTCACGGCGAGGCCATCTTCAGTCACCGTTTCTCGGAGTATGGACCCATGCGCGGCGAGCTCGGCATGCGCAAGAACGGCGCCATGGTTGCCATGCATTCCGACAAGGCCGTTGCCTACGCGCTCGATACGCTGCAGCAGCGCGGCACGCTCTACGTCGAGCCTGGCGACGAGTGCTACGAGGGCATGATCGTGGGCGAAAACGCCAAGGAAGGCGACATGGACGTGAACGTGTCGAAGACCAAGCAGCTCGGCAACCAGCGTGCGTCCAGCGCCGACAAGGCCATCATGCTCACGCCCCCGGTCAAGTTCACGCTCGAGGAGGCGCTCGAATACATTGCCGACGACGAGCTCGTCGAGATCACTCCCAAATCGATTCGCCTGCGCAAGCGCACGCTCGATAAGATTGGAAGAAAGAAGGAACGCGCCCGTGCATTGGGCAAATAGTTAAGGAGCCACCATGACTCAGGAACTGCTTCGTCTTCATGACGCAAAGGTAAAGATGGACGGCCGTGTGATCCTCGACGTTGATGACTTCGTCATCAACCAAGGAGAGCACATCGTCGTGCTCGGTCCCAAGGGCTCGGGCAAGTCGACGCTGGTCAAGCTGCTCACCAAGGAGATCGAGCCGGTTTGGCGCGAGACGCCGCCGGTGCTCTTCATGGGTCAGCCCGACCCCTCCGAGGAGACCCTTATCGAGACGGTCGGCCTCGTGTCCACCGACGTGCAGGAGCGCATGATGGTGCATCGCACGGTGTTCGACATCGTGCTCGGCGGCTTCTTCGGAAGCGTCGGCGTGCCCTTCCACATCGGCGCCTCCGACGAGCAGGTCGAGCAGGCTCGCAAGGCCATCCGCGAGATCGGCATCCCATCGCTGTCCGAGCGCGACATGCTCACGCTTTCCACGGGCCAGGCGCGTCGCGCGCTCATCGCCCGCGCTCTCATCAACGGCCCCGCGTTGCTCATCTTCGACGAGCCGACGCTCGGTCTTGACCCCGAGGGTGCCTGGAACATGCGCCAGTCGCTGTCTGCACTGGCCAAGGCCGGTCACACGGTTCTCGTCATCACGCATAACGTCGGCGACATCATGCCGGAGTTCGAGCGCGTGGTCATGCTGCAGGATGCGCACATTGTCGCCGATGGTCCCAAGGAAGAGGTCCTCACGACGCAGAAGCTGCGCCACCTCTTTGGCGTGCCCATCACGCTCGTCGAGATGGATGGGCGCTATCACCTGCAGTAGTCTTTTGGAGTTGCAGACGGTTACGATAAAATAGACCAATTAACGAACTTGCAGTAACTGGAGGAGAGCCATATGGCTGATCTCATGGAATATGTAAACGTACTGGCCGACCAGATCGGCCCGCGACCAGTCAGCACGGAGGAAGAGCACCAGGCGTCGCTCTACATCGCCCAGGAGCTATCCGATGACGGCCTCGACGTGAGCGTCGACGAGTTTGCGACGCCGTCGGGCGTGCGTTGGCCCTACGTTCTCGCGTATGTTGCGTCTGCCCTTGGTACGGTCATTTCCGGCATTGGCATTTTCGTGCCCGGCATCTCGCTCAGCATGTTCATCATCGGTCTCATCCTCGTGGCCGCCGGCCTCTTCATCTACTTCACCGAGAACAACAACAATCCCATTCTCTCCAAGATGCGCGCAAGCGGCGTCTCCCAGAACGTCGTGGCAAAGTACGTGCCCGCGAGCATGGCCCACGATTCGCGCCGTCGCAAGAAGATCATCATCGCCGCGCATGTTGATACCGTGCGTGCTCAGCCCGAGGCATCGCCTCAGCTCATCGGCCATGCACCGCTGCTGCACAAGATCATCTTCTATTGCATGGTCGGTCTTGTCGCCGTGCTCTTCATCAGGTTGCTGCCGCTTCCCTGGCCCGAGGTCATCGACACGGTCCTCTGGGTCATCTCGCTCATCGCGAGCGTTTACGTGCTGGCCGCGGCTGCCTGCATCGTTGCAAGCCGCTTCACGCCCTACATTTCGGGTGGCAATGACAACGCATCGTCCATCGCGGTACTCCTGTCCGTCGCCCGTCTGCTCGTCAACCCCGACGAGCGCGAGCGCTACATGAGGGACCACTCCTTCAGGTTCGGGCTTGTCGAGGAGGAGGAAGACGATGGCGCGATGGGTCCGGTCGACTCCTTCGCGCCTTCCACCGGCGGCGATGAGCCTGTCATGCACAGCGCCGAGGAGGCATACGCCGAGGGCCTCATCCCCGAGGGCGTCGAGGTCACCTATGACGACGACGGTGTGCGTGCCGATGCGACGGTCGCCTTCCCCGCGCTCACGCCCGAAGAGCAGCTCGATGTCCTGGCCGATACGGCTGCCGAGGAGCTGCACCTCGATACCGTCTCGACTGACGCCTTCTCGCTCGATGATGTCGAGTTCGAGCAGGAGGATGCCGAGGTCGTGCCGGCAAAGCCGGGCGCGATTTCCGATATGCAGGTTCCCGATATCGACTTCACGCTTGACGAGGAAATCGACCAGGCAAACAAGAAGCCGGTCGAGCGCCTTGACGATGCCGTGATTTTTGCCGAGTACATGGGCAACGACGACGAGCATCATGACGAGGCCGAGCTCGAGCTCGAAGCCGAGATCGCGGCCGAGGCCACGCAGGTTGGCGAGGAGCCCATTGAGGTCGAGGCGCAAACCGAAGAAACGCCGCAGGCTGTCGAGGTTGCCGCAGAAGAGGTAGTCGAGGAGGAGCCGCCCGCTCCGGCCCCCGTCTACGCGCCCATCGAGACGCCGACGCGCTCGCACGACGAGGGTCCGCAGGTCGCGCGCCCCGTGCCCTCGTGGTATGCCGCCGCCAAGGAGAAGGCCGCCAAGGATCTCGAGAAGAAGGCCGTTGCCGCACCGCAAGACGAGGATGCCCCCGTGCTTTCGTACCGCTCGCGTTTTGCCGACGCACCTGCCGCCACGGGCGGAGCACGTGTGCAGCAAGCTGAGGCCGAGCCCGAGACCGAGGAGGTTTTCGATGCCGAGCATCCGGTGACCGAAGAGGTTGTCGATGCCGTGATGGCCGAGGTCGTCGAAACGGCTCAGGCTGAGGAAGCCGCTGCCGAGCAGCACGAGGAGCAGGCGGCGGAGATTGTCGAAGCCGTTGCAACCGCCATCAATCTCGACATTCCGGATGACCAGCTCGACGAGCTGAGCCCGGATGCGAGCGGCTTGTTCACGCGTGTCGAGGTCAAGACCGAGGCAAGTACCGAGGAGAAGGCCGATGCCCCGCGCAAGCAACAGTTGACTTCGCGCATCCCCAATATCGGCTCGTCGGACGACAAGGAGCGCGAGGAGCGCAAGATGGCGCACGAGAGCCTTGCCGCCCGCGCATCGCGCCCCGAGCTGCAAAGCATTCCCGTCGTCGACTCCGAAGAGGAACAGGCCGACTTCGAGGATATGGCCGTCGAGGAGGAAGTCGTCGAGGTCGCTCCGGCAATCGAGTCCGTGATTCCCGCTACGGCCAAGGCGCAGCGCAAGAAGCCGACGGCGCGTCACGTCACGCAGCAGTTTGTGCCGACGCGCGCCACGCACAATCGCGACATCCACCTGGGGGAGAACCGCCAGGAGGCGCCGGTCAGCTCCACCTTCGAGGATACTCCGCAGGCCACGCCCGACTACGATCCCTTCGCGCCCAAGGACGAGGCTGCCTCGAGCGAGCGTAGCTCGCGGCCCGCGCCACGCCAACGCACGAGCGGTTACTCCGCAGCCTACAAGCAGACGAGCGAGACGGTCGTTCCCGCTGCCAACACGTCCTCGTTCCCGTCGCTCACCGGCTCGTTCCCCGCGCTTTCGGGCGCGATGCCCGTGATCGATGCCGGTGACTTTGCCGATACGGCCGATAGCAGCGTGATTGCCGACGACGCTGCCCTCGACAGCTTCATGGCTGCCGGGCAGACGACCGAGATCAACATCCCCGAATCTCGCTTCCGCAACGCGGTCGACAAGGTGGGTGGCCTGTTCAACCGCAGGAACAAGAACGGCGCCGAAGATTACGATGCAGGCGGTGTGGACGCCTGGAGTGACGAAGACGATTACGGATGGAAGGGCGGCGGCTACTTCGAGGAAGAGGCCGAAAGCGCCTATGACGCCGTGCGCCAGCGTGCGGCTCAGATTCGCGAGTCCGTCGTGTCCATGACCGAAAACGACCTGCTCGACAAGGAAGTCTGGTTCGTCGCGCTCGGCGCCTCCGGCGCTGGTGCTCAGGGCATGAAGAACTTCCTCGACTTGCACTCTTCCGAGCTGCGCGGCTCGCTCATCATCAACCTCGAGGCCGTGGGCGCTGGCACCATTTCCTACATCGACGTCGAGGGCACGGGCAAGCCCCGTCGCGCCGACCGTCGCCTCATGAGTCTCGTCAAGAAGGCCTCCAAGGAAGTGCGCGGCACCGAGATGAAGGCCAAGAGCCTCGAGTGGCGCAATACCGATGCAACACCGGCCATGATCGCCGGTATGCGTGCCCTCACCGTCATGGGCTTTGCCGACAACGGCGTCGCCCCCGTGGATTGGCATACGGCCGAGGACACCGCCAATATTGTCGAAGAGGACAAGCTCGAGTACATGACTCGTCTGCTTCTCAAGGTTATCGAGAACTCCTAGAAGGTACGGTCAAGAGGAAAGGGGCTTTCATGCCGGATCCCAAAATCAAGCGCGCCATTATCTCACTCACCGATAAATCGGGCATCGAGGATTTCGCGCGTGCCCTCGTCGATGAGTTTGGCGTCGAGATCGTGAGCACGGGTGGCACTGCCAAGGTGCTCGAGCAGGCGGGCATTCCCGTCGTTGCAATCGACGAGCTTACGGGTTTTCCCGAGATGATGGACGGCCGCGTGAAGACCCTGCATCCCAAGGTGCATGGTGGTTTGCTCGCGCGCCGCGACCTTGCCTCCCACATGAAGGATGCCGAAGACAACGGTATCGGCATGATCGACATGGTGGTCGTGAACCTCTACGCCTTCGAGGCGACCATTGCCAAGCCCGACGTCGACTATCAGGACGCCGTCGAGCATATCGACATCGGTGGTCCCTCCATGCTGCGAAGCGCTGCCAAGAACCACGCTTCCGTCACTGTCGTCACCAATCCGGCGATGTACGACGCCATCCTGTTCGAGATGAGGAACAATGATGGCGCGACTACGCTCAAGACCCGCAAGGACCTTGCCCTCGAGGTCTTCCGCCTCACGAGTGCCTATGACAACGCCATCTACTCCTGGCTGCACAACGAGCTGATCGAGGAGGGTCCGTTCTGGGAGGACGAGCGCGTCGTCCTTCACAAGGAGGCCGATCTTCGCTACGGCGAGAATCCCCATCAGCATGCCGCGTTCTACAAGCGCAAGCGCGTGGGCGTTTCTGGTCCTGCCCCCGAGGCCGACGAGCACACCCTCGCTGCGGCCGAGCAACTGCAGGGCAAGGAGCTCAGCTACAACAACTACCTCGACACCGATGCCGCGTGGGCTTCCGTGCGCGAGTTCGATATGGGCGTGCCCACCTGTGTCATCATCAAGCATCTTACGCCGTGCGGCATCGCCAGCGGAAAGACCATGCTGGAAGCCTACAAGGATGCATGGGCGTGTGATACCGTCAGCGCCTTTGGCGGCGTCATGGCCTTCAACCAGACGGTTACCGAGGACGTTGCCCGCGAAATCGTCGAGGTCAACAAGCAGTTCATCGAGGTCGTCATCGCTCCCGATTATGACGAGGGGGCATTGAAGATCTTCTCCCAGAAGGAAAACGCCCGCATTCTGCGTACCGGCGGCATCAATCCCCCGGGTGGGGATCCGGACATTCGCGCGGTCGAGGGTGGCGTCGTTATGCAGACCGTCGACACGGTCAGCGAGGACTACACGGAGTTTTCGTGTCCCACCACGACAAAGCCGACTGACGAGCAGATGGACGCCATGCTCTTTGCCTGGAAGTGCTGCAAGTGCGTGAAGTCCAACGCGGTCATCCTGACCAAGGGCACCCGCACCGTGGGCATTGGTGGCGGCCAACCCAACCGCGTGAATTCCGCGCGCATCGCCGTCGAACAGGCGGGCAATGAGGCCAAGGGCGCCGTTGCCGCGAGCGACGCGTTCCTGCCCTTCCCCGACACGCTCGAGGTTCTGCGCGATGCCGGTGTCACGGCGCTTATCCAGCCGGGTGGCTCGATTCGCGACGACCTCTCCATCGAGTGTGCCGACGAGGCCGGCATGCCCATGGTCTTCACGGGGCATCGTCACTTCAGGCACTAGACAATTCTATTGCTTTGGCCAGGATATGAGACAGCGTGCCTGGCACGCTGTCTCACTGCAAATAATTTGCGTTTTTGTGAGACCGTTGCACTCAGCATGTAAAAAAATTTCGATTGTGTGAAGCGTTCAGTGCTGGCGCTTTCACATAATCGAAAAAAATATGCAAGGAAGTTTGATTAGCTTCACATAAACGCAAAAAACGTGCATGAGGATTCAACATGAACACGATTCCGTATAACAAGGTTGGCAATGCAAAGCCCGAGACCATCGCGGATGTCGCCGAGAACGAGGGCATCAGCGAGGAGGAATGGCGCGCGCAGAACCTGCCGGCCTCCATGCTCGAGTTTCGCTGGCGCTATACCAATAAGACCATCCATCTCTACGAACGCCGCCTGCGTTCGCTTGCCGCATTCAATGTGGGCCCTGCGGTCCAGGCCTGGGTACGTTCGCGCTTGGAGTGGGTGCGCGACAACAAGCTCTATGAAATGCCCGATGGCGTCATCGTCCTTACCGTCGATCCCGAGGGTATGGTTGACGTGCGGCTCGAGGAACTGCGCCCAACTCCGCAATTCACCCGTGCGATGCTCGATGCAGGCGATGTGCCCGGTACGCTATGGGTTGCTAAAGGTGGCGAGCTCTACACGGAGGCACCATCCAATCACGCTGCTGACACCTTTGTCCGCGATCTCGCAAAGACGCTTGGTTACACCCTTACCCAGGACGAGCTTGAGCTCGGCGATAGCGCGGAAGTCTTTGCCGTAAGCGACGAGTTCGGCATCGTCCCCGTGGAGGGCACGACCGGCCCTGTCGTCACCAAGCTCTCCGAATGCTTCGATAAGCTCTGGAGCCTGAATAAATAGAGGCATTGAGATACAATCATAGCTTCGTGATTGTCCGTGTCTCAAAGTAGTTAGTAGGCAAAAGGAGCGCCCGTGGCTATAGAACCGAAGCAGGTCGTCGAAGCACTTTCGATGGTGACGCAGCAGCATCTCGATATCCGCACCATTACGCTGGGACTCTCCTTGCGCGGATGCGTGCACGAGGATATCGACGTCATGGCACAGCGCGTCTACGACCGCCTCACCACGGCGGCGCAAGACCTCGTGCCCTGCGCTGAGCAGCTCGAGCGCGAGTTCGGCATCCCCATCATCCACAAGCGCATCGCGGTCACGCCCATCGCCGAGATATGCGGTGCGACGACGGCCGAGGATCTCACGCCCATCGCCGCCGCACTCGATCGCGCGGGCAAGGAGGTTGGCGTCAACTTTATCGGCGGATTTTCCGCCCTCGTGCAAAAGGGCATGAGCGACAGCGATCGTCGCCTCATCAATAGCATTCCGCATGCACTGTCAAGCACCGATATCGTTTGCTCGAGTGTCAACATCGGCTCGACCCGTGCCGGCATCAACATGGATGCTGTGCTGCGCATGGCCCAGATTATCCGTGAGTGCGCCGAGGTCACGGCAGATCGCGACTCCATCGCCTGCGCCAAGCTCGTCGTGTTCTGCAACATGGTGGAGGACAACCCCTTCATGGCCGGTGCCATGCATGGCAGCGGCGAGGCCGGTGAGGTCATCAACGTTGGCGTGAGCGGCCCGGGCGTCGTCAATGCGGTGCTCGAGGATCTGCCCGAGGACGCATCAATGACCGAGGTGGCCGAGGCCATCAAGGCCACGACCTTCAAAATTACCCGTGCAGGCGAGCTCATCGCCCGCGAGGCGGCCAAGCGCCTCGGCTACGAAAAGGGCATCCTCGATCTCTCGCTCGCCCCTACGCCCGCCCGTGGCGATTCGGTTGCGCAGATTCTCGAGACCATCGGTGTTGGGCAGGTAGGCGGCCCGGGAACGACGGCGGCGCTCGCGCTGCTCAACGACGCGGTCAAGAAGGGCGGCGTCATGGCGAGTTCGAGTGTCGGTGGTCTATCAGGCGCATTCATCCCCGTCAGCGAGGATGCGGGCATGATCAAGGCAGCCGAGGACGGCGTCCTTTCCATCGAAAAGCTCGAGGCCATGACCTGCGTATGTTCCGTTGGTCTTGACATGATCGCGATTCCCGGCGACACGACCGTCGAGGCCATCGCCGGTATCATCGCCGACGAGGCCGCCATTGGCATGATCAACACCAAGACTACCGCCGTGCGCGTGATTCCGGCCATCGGCAAGGCCGCTGGTGAGACCCTGCACTTCGGCGGTCTCCTCGGTGAGGCGCCTGTCATGCCGGTCAACACGCATGCGGGCACGGTGTTTGCGCATCGTGGCGGACGTATCCCCGCTCCCATCAACTCGCTCAAGAACTAGTCGTCCATACGCCTGAGGAGACGCATATGAGTACCCAGGACAGCAAGCAGGACACGCTCAGGATTGGCGTTGACGTAGGCTCGACAACGGTCAAGCTGCTCGTGCTCGACCCGAACGACGAAATCGTCTTCAGCGTGTATCGCCGCCATCATTCCGACGTGCGCGCGACCATCGTCGAGATCATCGACGAGGCGCTCGAAGCCGTGGGGGATGGCAACGCGACCATCACCATCACGGGCTCGGGCGGCCTGCTGCTGGCCAATTGGCTCGGCGTGCCCTTCGTGCAGGAGGTCATCGCCAACAAGACGGCCATCGAGCGCATCATTCCCGCTACCGACGTCGCCATCGAGCTCGGCGGCGAGGACGCGAAGATCATCTACTTCGATGGTGGCATCGAGCAGCGCATGAACGGCACCTGCGCCGGTGGCACGGGCGCGTTCATCGACCAGATGGCCGCCCTGCTCAATACCGATGCCTCCGGCCTGGACGAGATGGCCAGGGAGCACAACATCATCTACCCGATCGCATCGCGCTGCGGCGTCTTTGCCAAGACCGACGTGCAGCCCTTGCTCAACGAGGGCGCCAAGCGCGAGGATATCGCCGCGTCGATCTTCCAGGCCGTCGTCATGCAGACCATCTCGGGCTTGGCCTGCGGTCGCCCCATTCGCGGCAACGTCGCCTTTCTGGGCGGCCCGCTGCATTATCTGCCACAGCTTCGCCAGCGCTTCATCGAGACGCTCGAGCTTACCGACGAGACGACCATCATTCCCGAGGAGTCGCACCTCTTCGTTGCGCGTGGCGCGGCATTTGCCTCCGAGGCCAACGATGACATCGTGAGCTTGGCCGAGCTCAAGGAGCGCATGAGGAACCTGGGCAGCATCCAGGGTAGCGAGGTCCAGCGCCTCGAGCCGCTCTTCGCAAACGAGAAGGACTACGAGGCGTTCAAGAAGCGCCATGCCAAGGCGACCGTTCCCAAGGCGAGTCTCGCCGATTATCGCGGCGTGGCGTATCTCGGCATCGATGCCGGCTCCACGACACTCAAGTCGGTACTCGTGGGCGAGAAGGGCGAGATTCTCTACAGCTACTACGTCAACAACAAGGGCGATGTGCTTGGTGCGGCTCGCGCCATGCTCGGTGATCTTTTCGACCAGATTCCGCGCGATGCGGACGGCAACCCGCTCGTGACCATCGGGCACGCAACCACGACGGGCTACGGCGAGGCGCTGCTGCTCGAGGCCATCCAGGCCGACTCCGGCGAAATCGAAACGGTCGCGCACCTGCGTGGCGCGCGCGAGCTTTGTCCCGACGTCGACTTCATTCTCGACATTGGCGGCCAGGACATGAAGTGCATGCACGTCAAGGAGGGCGTCATCGAGCACATCATGCTCAACGAGGCCTGCTCGGCAGGCTGCGGCTCCTTCATCGAAGCCTTCGCGACCTCGCTCAACATGCCCATCGAGGAGTTTGCTGCCGAAGCGCTCAAGGCCGAGGCCCCCGTCGATTTGGGCAGCCGCTGCACGGTCTTCATGAATTCGCGCGTCAAGCAGGCGCAGAAGGAGGGCGCGACGCCGGCTGACATCTCGGCGGGCCTGTCGTACTCCGTCATCAAGAACGCGTTGTTCAAGGTCATCAAGCTGCGCGATGCTTCCGAGTTGGGCGAGCATGCGGTGGTCCAAGGCGGCACCTTCCTCAACGATGCCGTGCTTCGTGCTTTCGAGAACCTGAGCGAGCACGATGCGATTCGCCCCGACATCGCCGGCAACATGGGAGCCTGGGGTGCCGCGCTACTGGCACGCGATCGCGCGACGGGCGCGAAGTCCACGCTGCTGCGTCCTGCGCAGATCGACGAGCTCGAGATCAAGCACACGGCGGTGCGCTGCGGACGCTGCGAGAACAACTGCCTGCTCACCATCAACGACTTCGGCATCGACGAGGAGACGGGCAAGCATCGCCGCTTCATCACGGGTAACCGTTGCGAGCGCGGCGCCGGCATCAAGAAGCCGGCCAAGGAAGTGCCCAATCTCTTCGCGTACAAGGACAAGCTGCTCTTCGACCGCGAACCGCTTGTCGAGGAGGCCGCCAAGTACGGCACGGTGGGCATTCCGCGCGCACTCAACATGTACGAGAACTACCCGTTCTGGCACAGCTTCTTCACGCATCTGGGCTATCGCGTGGTGCTCTCGGACCCCTCCACGAAGAAGACCTACGAGGCCGGCATCGAGTCCATGCCTTCCGAGAACGCCTGCTATCCGGCCAAGCTGTCGCACGGTCACATCATGGACCTACTCGACAAGGACGTGGACTTCATCTGGATGCCCTGCATCCGCTGGGAGCGTCAGGAGGACGAGGGCGCGAACAACCACTATAACTGCCCCATCGTCATGAGCTATTCCGAGGCGCTCAAGCTCAATATCGACGAGCTCGAGGATAGCCGCACGCAATTCCTCAACCCGTTCATTCCCTATGACGACAAGAAGGCCCTCAAGAAACGCCTCTTCGAGCATCTCGTGAAGAAGCGCAAGGAAGACCTCAAGGCCCAAGGTGTCGATGTGCTGGCCATGCAGTGGCCCACGCGTGTCGAGATTTCCGATGCCATCGACCTTGCGTGGCAGGCGGACCTCGACTTCAAGTCGACCATGCGTGCCAAGGGCGAGGAGACCCTACGCTGGATCGAGGAGAACAACGGTCACGGCATCGTGTTGGCGGGTCGTCCCTACCACATCGACCCCGAGATCAACCACTCGTTGCCCGAGCTCATCTGCGGCTATGGCATGGCCGTGCTCACCGAGGATTCCGTGGCGCATCTGGGAGAGCTGCAGCGCAATTTGCGCGTGTACGACCAATGGATGTACCACACGCGCCTCTACAACGCGGCCAAGGTCGTCACGCAGCGAAGCGACCTTGACCTCGTGCAGATGAACTCGTTTGGCTGCGGTCTCGATGCACTCACCACCGACGAGGTGCAGGAGATCATCGAGGGCAGCGGCAAGGTCTACACCGTCATCAAGATCGACGAGGTCTCGAACCTGGGTGCGGCACGCATCCGCATTCGCTCGCTCATGGCCGCGTTGCGCCAGCAGGAGGAGTTGGGCGAGATGCTCACGCAGCCGGGCAAGAGCTCGGCGGCTGTCGATATCGCGGCTGCCTCCGTCGAGACGCTGCGTACCGACAAGGGCGACGCGACGTCGGTCGATGTCGAGCCCGAACTGCCGAGCGAATGCAACATTGACTTCGACTTCGCGCCCAATCGTGCCGCGGCCTCGACCGAGTTTCCGCGTGCCGAGTACACGAAGGAGATGCAGGACGCGGGCTACAAGATTCTCGCTCCGCAAATGTCGCCGATTCACTTCGAGCTGCTCGTTCCCATCTTCCATCACTATGGCTACAACATGGACCTGCTGCCGAGCGTGGACCCGTCGGCCGTGGATGCGGGCCTCAAGTACGTGAACAACGACATCTGCTATCCGTCCATCCTCGTGACCGGCCAGATCATGGAAGCGGCCACCAGTGGCAAGTACGACATGGACAAGACCGCCTTCATCATCACCCAGACCGGTGGCGGCTGCCGTGCCACCAACTACATCTCGCTCATCCGTAAGGGCCTGCACGAGGCGGGACTCGATCACGTGCCGGTCATCTCGCTGTCGTTCAATGACACGGGCGAGCGCAACTCCGGCTTCGAGGTCACTCCCACGATGCTCAAGACGGCCGTTCCCGCGCTTATCCTGGGCGATTTGCTCATGATGTGCCTGTATCGCGTGCGTCCTTACGAGGAGGTTCCGGGCAGCACCGATAAGCTCTTCCGCAAGTGGATGGATTACCTCAAGGAAAACGTGTGCGACTTCAAATGGAAGGACGTCAAGCGCGTCATCAACGAGATCGTCCATGACTTCGACACGCTACCCTGCGTCAACTTCGGAAGTAAGCCGCGCGTGGGCGTCGTGGGCGAGATTCTCGTGAAGTTCCATCCCACGGCAAACAACCAGATCGTGCAAATTATCGAGGACGAGGGTTGCGAGGCTAACGTTCCCGGCCTCGTCGACTTCTTCCTCTTCGGCATGCTCAACCCGGCGTTCAGGCACCAGGAGCTCACGCCCAACCTCAAGAAGTACGTGGGCGCCAAGGGCGTGGTCGCGTTCTTCGAGAAGCTGCGCGATCCGGTGCGCAAGGCCCTGGCCGTCTCCGAGCGCTTCGAGCCCATCATGCATATCGAAGACATCGCTCAGGGCGCAAGTGACATCATCGACCTGGGCAACACCATGGGCGAGGGATGGCTGCTCACGGGCGAGATGGTCGAGCTCGTGAAGGAGGGCACGCCCAACATCGTGTGCTGCCAGCCCTTCGCGTGTCTGCCCAATCACGTCGTGGGCAAGGCGGTCATCAAGGAGATGCGTCGCCAGTACCCGCAGAGCAACATCGTGGCCGTGGACTACGACCCGGGTGCGAGCGAGGTCAACCAGCTCAACCGCATCAAGCTCATGATTGCCGTGGCGTTCAACAACCAGAAGGAGCAGGCCGAGGAACAAGCCGCCCAGGTCATGGAGCGTGTCGAGGAAGACGCTGCGAGGGTCTAGGGTGGGCGTGAAGTCCGCAGACACCCCGCGCTTCGACGTTGCCCAGTTCGTGAGCGACAACTGCGTGGCCATCTGCATGCTGTTGGCCATCGTCGCACTGTCGTTTACCGGCGTCGGAAACGCCATGTTTGTATGCGCACTCGGCGCGATGCTCTGCGTCGCCATCCTTACGAAGCGCAGCATGAAGCTTGACCTGTGGATCTTCATACCGCTCGTCATCTACATCGTCATAGGTGCCATCGCGACCTTTGTCACCTACGGGACCCTGACCGAGGGCTACGTATGCGTGGAGGCGGTTTTCCTCGCAATCTACCTGGCCATAGCCAGCATGGGTGACGAAGAGGCATTCCTCATGCGTCGGGGATGCGTAGCCTGGGCCATCGTGGCGGGTGCTGTCGCCATCGTGCTCTTTGCCTGCAATGCGTTCGGTGGCGTGGTATCCCGGCTGAACTGGCCGCTTTCCGGTGCGAACGCCGAGGGCATCTTCCTGGTGATTGCCTGGTTTGCCCTGCGTGCCCTCAAGTCCGATGAAACGCCCGATCGTGTCTTGCGCCACGGTGAGCCCATCATTCTCGTGGCCCTTGCCCTCACGCTTTCGCTCGGCAGCTTTGGCGCCCTCGTCATTGGTGCCATAGCGATGCTGCTCTACGGCAAGCGCGATCGGACCTGGGGCGCGGTGGGAGCCGATGCCGCCGTCATGGTCGTCGAGCTCGCGATTGGGGTGGGGACGGGCCTGTGCCTGTACCTTGCGCCGTCCTGGGGCGATCTGCCGCTCTTCAACGTCGTCACGCTCGCCTACCTCATCGTGCTTGCGGTGTTCTGGCCCCGTCTCGACGACTACCTGCGGGCGCACATGCGCCTTACGGCGCCCCTCGCTATCCTGGGACCCCTCCTCGCCGTTGTCGCCGCATGCATTCGCGGCAGTGCGCCGGCGACCTTCGTCGAGCGTCTCGAGATGATGGGCAACGGCTTTGGCTACCTGTCCGTCAATCCGCTCTTCGGCGTCGGCCCCTACCAGTGGCGCATGCTGAACATGGCGGATGGCGACACGTACTTCAACACCTGGCACATCCACAACAGCCTGCTGCACATCTCCGTGGAACTTGGCCTCATAGCGGCGCTCATGTTGCTGGTTATCGTCGTGCGTTTCTTTCTCAAGCGCCGCAATCCCGAGCAACGTGGTGGCTTCATCGCCTTCTTCGTCCACAATATGTTCGACACGAGCTTCTTCTTCCCGGCGATCACCGGTCTTATGATGATGACGGCGGGCTCCCCGCGAGAGACGGGGGCGTGCCTGTGCGGCGCACCGGTCAAGATTCTTGCCGGAGTCTTTGCCCTGGGGTTTGCCGTCCTTGCCCTCTGCTACGCGCTGGGAATCTAGGGAGGTGGAGCCATGGGAGACGATGTGAGACACGATGCTGCCGCCCCAGGTGTCCCAGGGCATCCATGGCGTGCCGCGCGCTTGCTGCTCGTTGGCTTTGTCGTCCTTGTCATGGCTGTGGCTGTTCTCTGCATCGCCGAATATAGTTCCTTGCCCGGCAACGTCGGGCGTGTGCTAACGCAGGAGGAACAGGCGCAGGTCATCGCCGATAACAGTCCGCTCACCGATTACGTGATGTTGAGTCCCAACGCGGATTTCCCACGCGATGACGACATCACGAAGATTACCATCCACCACATGGCCGGTAATCTCTCCCTCGAGGAGCTGGGTAGTCGCTTTTCTGACCGTGACCGGCGCGCATCTTCCAACTATGCCATAGACAGCGATGGCAACGTGGCCCTTTACGTCGAGGAGAAGAACCGGGCCTGGACCTCGAGCGACCGGGAGAACGACGAGCGCGCCATCACCATCGAGGTAGCCAATGACGAGGCGGACGGGGATTGGCACGTGAGCGATGCCGCTTACGACGCGCTCGTCGAGCTCTGCGTCGACATTTGCAAGCGCAACGGCATCGTCGAGTTCACCTACACGGGTGATGAGAGCGGCACGTTGACGACTCATCGCATGTTCAATCCGGACACAATATGTCCCGGTCCGTATCTCAACGGTAAGCTCCCAGCTCTTGCCCGTGAGGTCAACGCTCGCTTATAATAGCTATCTTGGAATTACTGTCGTTATTTCCTCTTTGAGCGGGGAAAACGACTAAGGAAAGAAGACCTTCGTAAGACGAGGAGGTTGTGGCGTATGAGCAATGCGAGCGTCGAAGTGCAAGGAGCTTCCAGGCGGAAGTTCATCCCCATGGCAATAGTGGCAATCATGGCCGTTCTGGTGGGCGTTGCCATAGCATTTGCCGCAATAGCCAACGGCTATGAGGGCGGTAGCTACAATCCCGTCCTAAAGCCGGTGTCCGTCGAAAAGCAGCTGGAGCCGGGGACGGAATCCTCGGGCGACACGTTGTTCGATTTCGAGCTGACCGTCTCGCCCGAATACGTCGATGACGAGCTCAATCAGATTGACGAGGACACTAAAGGCTCTAAGGTCACGTCAGTTGAGGGTGTTGTTTACGACGTCACCTATGATGACACTGGCAATGCCACCCTTACGCCTGCTGCTGTCGATGCCGGTAGTGCTTCGGGAGCCGATACGATCAATGGCATGACAGCCGTAACAGACGCGACAGACGATTATGGCAACCCTATTCTTGGCATGGTGACTCTTGGCATCAAGGACCATACGGTTAGATTCTCGCTCAAGGCTGGGCAGCGCATTCTCTTCGAGGACATGCCATTTGCCTATGATGATGCCTACGATAAACATGGCAATAAAAAGGACAGCAACTTCATCGTGAAGGAGCTCATCGGTTACGACAGCGCCGCTGCCAAGGCCGGCTACGACTTTTCGGGAGTCGAGGTGCGCCCCGATGCTGCAAAAGGCACGATCGATGGCACGGGCACCACTGCCAAGACCGCTTATGACAACTACAAGGAATATCTATACACGTATTACGATGATGATGACAATGTGGTGAATGAACCTAATTGCGGTAAAGACGATTACGGTTATAAATATACGTTCTTTGACGCGAATGGTAATGAAATTGCTGATCCAAACTGTGATTCGGGTGACTATTACAGCGATATATATTTCAATAACGATACTGATCCGGCGACTGCAAATTGGTATTTCAACATTAATCAAAATGGCTGGGTCTACTACGATTTTGATGGAAATGTCGTTGATGAGCCGAATACTAGTGCCGGAGAGACTGATAAGGGCAGTGGCTATGTTGTAGATGGCAAATTTGTTGCGCTTTGCAGTGAGGTTCGGTTTTATTACGATAAAGATCACAACGAAGTGACGCCTAATTGGTCATGGTATCAATATGGCGAAGAGTACATCACTCACGCCACCGAGGTCGTCTTCTCCAACAAGAAGGCGCTCGACCCGAGGCCGCTGAAGATCACCAAGAGCGTCGAGAAGTCTGCGGATGATGTAAAGGATGATCCCACGGCCGTCTTCAATTTCGAGCTCATCGCTTCGCCTGGGTTCGGGAAAGATGTGACGTACAAGGGTCGTAAGGTTTCCGGCAAGCTCGTCGATGCCGCCGGAAACGAGGTGACATCGGAGTACATCTTTGACGAGAATCATGCGATTACCTTCAGCCTGCATGCAGGCGAGAGTATCGAGTTCGCGGACATGCCCTTTGCCCTCGACGACAAAGAAGGCACGTACATCATCAAGGAGCTTTCCTACAAGGCAAAGGAAGGCACAGAGGAGCAGCCCGCTGCCTCGTATAAGTTTGGCACTGTCGGCGCCGACAAGGGCACTTGCACCGTCACCAAGGACGGGGATGTGCACCATGACTCAAGTGCTCTGGGTATGGCTATCGGTGCTCTGGGCGCCAATGGCCTGACGACCGTGACCGTCACGAACAGGCAGGTAACTCCGCCTTCGCAGGAGACGCCGGTCGATGGCAACGCGAAGGTCACCATCTCCAAGATGCTCGAAGGTGCTGATGATCCTGATGCCACGTTTGATTTCGAGATGATTCTTTCACCCGAGTGGGCAACTTCTGAGTATTACATCGGAACGACTCCCAACCCCGTGTCCATCACCGGCACCATTTACAACAAGAGTGATGGCAAGGAGATCAGCTCGAAGACATATAGCGTGGTTCAGAACAAGGTGACGGGAATCGAACTCAAGGCCGGCCAGTACATCACCTTCACGGACGTCCCGTACAAGCATGTCGAGGGCGAGCCGGGCTCCGTCATCGTCAACGAGCTTCTGGATGGTGCTGTCGCCAAGACCTACAGCCTGCAAGGCTACGCGGTCGACGCGGGCAAGGATCTTGGCTTTGGCCAGGCAACTCAGGATACGATCGTGAATACCGATAACACGCCCGTCTCCAGCCTGCTTGCCCCCAGTGGTGCAACGGACAAGACTGCCACGGGTGTCTATGGCGAGCTTGCCCTAGACGAGTCTGGTAATGGTGAGTTCGGCGTGACGTTTACCAATGCACCTGCGGGTAGCAAGCTCACCGTGACCAAGAATCTCGAGGGCTTCGACTTTGGCAAGTATGACGAGGCAAACGTCGCCTTCAACGTGTACAGGTTCGACACCGAGGCGGATTGCGTGGCGTTTGTGAGGAGCGGTAACGCTCAGAACGCTACCTGGAAAGGCACGCTTGCGATGCACCTGACCGCCAACGGCGTGCAGAGCACCGAGCTCACCGGTCTGGACGAGGGCTACTACGCCATCGAGGAGCTCTCGGCTACGAACATGAAGGTCGTGGATATCGCTCGCAAGCACGTGCATGTCACCGCTGGCGTTGGTGGAGAGTTCACCGTGAGCTTCGGCAATACGTACGATGATCAGAACACCTACGAGAACGCCATCGTCAATTCCTACAAGAAGGTAATTGACAAGGATGGAAAGATTACCTGGCAGCGCTACAAAGACGGCGAGCCGGTGACCGACTAACCCACGGGGACGAAAGGAGGTTCCTCATGAAAAGCAGTTACCTTACCAAGCGCATTGCAGTCGCCGGTCTGGCAATCTGCCTGTTTGCCCTGACGACGGTTAGTGTTTCCCTTGCGTATTACACGGATACGTCGAGCGCCTCGGGTTCGGTGCCTTTTACGATTGGTACGGAGATTAACGAGAATTTCGATGGTATGAACAAGGATATCACCATCAAGAACACGGGGAATGTTCCCGTGATGGTTCGTCTTAAGGTGGCCTATCCTTCGGAGGAGTTTGCCTCGGTGTCGGTGGGATCGACCTCGGGCAATTGGGTCGTCCTGAATTCGGATGATGGCTGGATTTACTACGCGCAACCGCTTATGGCGGGTGCCACGACGGATAACCTGGACGTCAACGTCAAGCCAAGCGATGACGCGCCCAGCAGTTTTGACATCACCGTATTCCAGCAGCATGGCGTCATTCGCTACGAAAACGACGTGCCCTATGCCATGTTTGGCAATATCAAGATTCAGTTGGTAGAGGGCACTTTCGCCCCCATCGGCGCCGCGAGCAATCTCTAGGACGGGAGGATAATCATGGAAAACGCTAAGAAGATCTCTTCCCGTACCCTCGCATTCATGGTGATCGGCGCACTGGTCTTGTTTGGCCTAGGCGTTGTCGGAGTCGTCCAATCCTCGCGCGCACAGCTCGCGTATTTTAGCGAGCAATACGTTGCGGGCATCGCGCAGACGCATCTGGGTGTGAACCTGACCGAAAACGGCGTCGTCGTCGAGGGCAAGGACGCTCTGCTTGGCCAGCTGCTCGCCGGTGATGACCGATTGGCTCCGGGTAAGGAGTACGCCGAGGCCCTCTCGGTCAAGAACGATACCGATATGGGCGAGTACGTGCGCCTTACGGTGCGCAAGTACTGGGAGACGGCAGACGGCTCCAAGGCGCCTGCAATAGATCCCGCACTCATCGAGCTCGTCTCTGCGAGCGAGGACTGGGTCTTGAACGAGGACGAATGCACGGACGAACGCCTCGTCTTCTATTACAAGGATGTGCTTGATCCGAATGCGAGCGCCGCCAGCCCCGCGGTGAGTGCCATCATGATCGATCCCAGCGTAATTGACGAGTTGAATGAGAATGCGAGCGTGCGCGTCGCGCTTTCGGCACAAGTCGATTCGGTACAGACCAATTATGCCGTCGATGCCGCCAAGAGCGCCTGGGGCGTTGACGTCAAGGCCCTGGGTCTTGCCTGGAACGAAGGGGCAAGCGAGTGATTGCCGCGCGAGACATGACCAACGGGACAGGTCTCGTTGCGCGCGCGACGTGTGCCGCTGCCGCAGTGGCGCTTGCCGTCATCATCGGTTGCGTGGCGTTTGCGGGGCTTCCCTCCACGGCATGGGCGGTGACGGATGGCTGGACCGTGACCTTCACGGGCAGTTCCATGACGTCTGACGGCACGGCGGATATCAACAAGACGCTTTCCGGCATGCAGCCAGGTGATTCCGCGACCTTCGACGTGAAGCTCCTCAACGACTGCGATGAGGAGGCGAGCTGGTACATGAAGAACTCGGTTCTCGAGTCCATGGAGACCGAGCTCGCTAAGGGCGGCTCCTATACCTACCGTCTCAGCTATACGGGGCCTGGTGGCAAGACCGAGACGATTATCGGCAACGAGACCGTTTCCGGCGAAGGTGCCGATTCCGAAGGTCTGTTTGACGCGACCACGGCAACGGGCGAATGGTTCTTCCTCGACAATCTTCCGGCGCATGGCCAGGGTCAGGTCACGCTCTACGTGGCACTTGACCCCGAGTCTCATGGCAACAGCTATTTCGATACCGAGGCAAAGCTCCGACTCGAGTTCGCCGCGGAGGTTCCCGGCGGCAAGATGGTGACCCAGGACAAATCCAGCACTCCCACGAACAAGGCCACCGGCGGTTCCAGGCTTCCCAGCACTGGCGATATGGTGAAATTCGGCCTTCCGGTCGCCGTGGTGATCATCGCCCTCGTGGCATGGGCCGCCATTCGCAGACGTTCGAGCACAAGGAAAGAAGGTGGCAAGTAATGACTGCTGCAAAACATACGATGCGACATCTTGGCGCTGCTCTGCTTGGCGTCGTCCTGACGCTTTTGCTCGCGCTGTGCATGGGGCTTCCCGCAGCCGCCTTTGCGGCACCCGACGATACCACGTACACCATTCGTCTGTATGGCGGTAATCGCGGCACGGTCAACGGCCAGGACATGGTCGAGTGGACTGGTGTGCACTATGGCGACACCGTCGATTTGGGGCAAGCCAACATTACTGTTACCGATGGCAAGTACTATGCGAAGGGCGCGCGTCCAGCCGGTCTCGATAACGTGAAGGATGTCGTGTACGTCGCAGACGTCGACGCTAACGGCAAGCTCAGCGGCACTGTCACGGTGACCGAGGATGCCGATTACGTCATCGCGTACGGTGTCTTGGCCGATCGCGTCGAGTATACGGTGCGTTATGTCGATGCCGCGGGCAACGAGCTCGCCGCTTCCCAGAAGTTCATGGGCGACATCGGCGATACGCCGGCAACGGCTGCCCCGTATTTCGAGAACTACGTGCCCAACGCATATACGGCAACGCTTGCGCTTACCGGAGATCCCGACCAGAACGTAATCACGTTCACGTATGCTCGCCTTGCAACGGGCTATACGACCGAGCAGAACGGTGACGGCACCATCGACGTGGTCACCCCAACGGGCGATCGCGTGGCGCTCACCCCGAGTCCGGCAACGTCTCTTCCGGCGGCAGCCGTGACTGCGGGCACGGCCGAGAGCGCCCAGAGCGTCGTTGCTCCTGACGGCACCGAGATCATGACCGATAACGGCACTCCCTTGAGCGCGCCGATCGAGAGCCTGACCATCACCGATGACGAGACGCCGTTGAGTTCTGCTGACGATATCGCGCAAGCCAACGCCGCATCGTCTGCCTGGAATAACTGGGTATCCATTGCCCTCATTGCCGGCGCTGTCGTTCTGTTGGTTGTGGCTTTCGTGCTATGGCGACGCAATCGCAGGAAAGAAGACTTCTAAGACGATTCGAGCCGAAAGCAGGTATGATTATACGGGTCCGCATGATGCGGGCCCGTTGCTATAGGAGGATCATTGGGCAAGCATAGCAAGAAGAGGCCGATTTCGGCACGCATCCTGTCTGTCGTCGGTACGCTTATCATCGTGGTCGCATTGGCGCTCAGCGCGTTTCTGGTCATTCCCGCTGTTGCTGGCGTAAACATGTTCTGCATCGCCACGCAATCCATGGAACCCGAGATTCCCGTGGGCAGTCTGGTCTGCGTCGAGCGTGTCGACCCGCAAGATCTTGTGGCAGGAGACGTCATCACCTATGTTGACGCGCAAGATTCCAATGTCCCCGTGACCCATCGCGTCGTCGAGAACGACTTGGCCGAGTGGGAGCTCGTGACCAAGGGTGATGCCAACGAGCAATCCGATCCAATTACCGTCTCGTACGGCCAGGTTGTCGGCAAGGTCGTCTTCAGCATTCCGCTGCTTGGCTATCTTGCGGTGGCTGTCTCGACGCCCGTTGGGAAAATCTCCATCGCGTTGCTCATTGTCGTAGGCTTGCTGCTGTGCATTGCCGCCGACAGGATAAGGCGACGCGCCTAGGCTGATGGGGCGCTGCGCGACCCCCGTTCTGTCATTTCGACCGTAGCGAAACCTCCCCACTGTCATTTCGACCGTAGCGAGCGTAGCGAGCGAAGTGGAGAAATCTCCCGTGGAATAAATATTCCGCTCGAAGGGGTACACTTGTGCGAAACAGCCAGAACGGAGGGCGTTTCATGGGCAACAAGAAGCGAGTCGTTGTAGTCGGAGGCGGAGCTGCCGGCTTGGTCGCGGCGATTTCCGCCGCCCGTGCTGGCGCACGGGTAACGATCGTCGAGGCCGGCAAGCGCGTTGGGCAGAAGATCCTGAAGACGGGCAACGGTCGCTGCAACATGACCAACGCCAACATTCAGCTCACCGATTACTACAATGGTGCTGCCGTCATGCCCTTGCTCGAGGCATATCCCAGCTCGCGCGTGCTCGGCTTCTTCGGCGAACTTGGCCTGCTTGTCACCGAGGAGGACCAGGGTCGCATCTATCCGTTTTCGAACACTGCCAACACCGTGCTCGACGTGCTGCGCGATGCTTGCAAGTGGAATAACGTCGACGTGCGCAACGGCCAGGAAGTTACCGAAATCGCCGCTGCGAAGCCTGGTTATCGCCTCACGTGTGCAAACAAGAGCACGTTTGATGCCGACGCCGTTGTCATCGCGACGGGTGGCGGCACGGACCTGCTCTCGGCCTTGGGGCATACGGTGGAGCCGTTTTCCCCGGTGCTCTGTCCCCTCAAGACCGACACCAAACCGCTCAAGGGCCTGGCAGGCGTGCGGGCTCGCGTACGTGTGAGTGGCTATGTGGACGAGGAGGCACCTGAGCCGCGTATCGTGAGCTATGGTGAGGTGCTGTTTCGCGACTACGGCTTGTCTGGCATCGTCATCTTCGACATGTCACGCGAGATTGGCGCAGGCGGCATCCTGAGCCTCGACTTTCTGCCACAGTTGAGTCCGAGCCAGTGTACCAACTACTTTACGGCGAAGTACGCATCGCTTTCCACGAGCATCAACGAGCTCTTTGGCCGCACGCCCAACTTCACCGAGCTCATGTGCGGATGCTTTCACACGCGTGTAAACGATGCCGTTGTGCGCATGGCGGGCTTCAAGCCCTCCGAGCCGGCGACAGCCAAAACGCTTCCCAAGATCGCGGCGACGGCAAAGGACTTTCGCGTGCGCGTGACGGGGCTTGCGGAGACCAATCAGGCGCAGGTGACGCGCGGTGGCGCCTCGCCCTGGGAGTTCGACTCGCTTACGCTCGAGTCGCGCCTCAAGCCGGGTATCTACGCCGCAGGCGAGACCATTGACGTGGACGGCCGCTGCGGAGGTTTCAACTTGCATTGGGCTTGGGCAAGCGGCATCGCGGCCGGCACCGCCGCCGCACAATGAGACAACGTCCCTGAGCAACTGTCTCATTCCGAGGGAGGCTTCATGGAAATCGAGTACAAGTGGGAGCTGCCGAGCGAAGACGTGCTCGTGGGGCTGCTCAGCGATGCGGCGATTGCCCCGATGCTCGGTGATCCGCATGAGATTCGCATGCGCGCGACCTACTACGACACCGCAGCCGAGGACGTGCGCCGCATGCGTGGCGGTTTGCGCATACGTCAGGAGAATGACGAGTCCGTGTGTTGTCTCAAGCTTGCTGCGCAGGCAAGCGGTGCGTGCAAGGCACGGCAGGAGTTCGAGGTTAACGCACGGGACATCGCCGACGGCCTGACGCGCCTGCCCGAGGTGGGAGCGCCGGCCGATGTCTGCGAGATGTTGCTCGTGGCAGGGCCACAGCCGACCTGCGAGACCGATTTCACGCGGCGTGAATATGTGCTCGCATGTGACGACTTCACGGCAGCGCTCGCCATTGACACGGGCGAAATGCGCCGGCAAGGTCGCACGGCGCCCATTCACGAGATGGAGCTTGAGCACCTGAGCGGCTCGGAGGAAGCGTTTCACGCATGTGCAACCCGGATGCAAGAGCGCTTCGGGCTCGAAACGCAGCCTCTCTCCAAGCTCGCTCGCGCCATGGCACTGTGAATGAGACAGTTGCTCTGAGCAACTGCCTCATTTTCGTGGCGCTCTTGCGCTATCATTGTCTGCACTTCATATGAAATCCTGAGAGGAACGAACATGACTTGGAACAAACCCATGCCCGCGCAGCCTGTTGTCGCTGTGGCTGGCGCAACGGGCGTCGTTGGCCGCGAGATGCTCAAGGTGCTCGAACAGCGCAATTTTCCGGCTGCGAAAGTCAAGGCGCTCGCATCTGCGCGCTCTGCTGGAAGCACGGTGCCGTTCAACGATGGCGAACTCGTGGTCGAGGAGATGACGCCGGCAAGCTTCGAGGGTGTCGACATCGCGCTTTTTGCCTGTGGCGGTGACACTTCCAAGGCGTATCGTCAGGCCGTGGTCGATGCGGGCTGCGTCATGATCGATAACTCGAGCGCATTTCGTACCGACGATGACGTCCCTCTCGTCGTGCCCGAGGTTAACGCGAAGGACCTCGAGTGGCACTCGGGCGTCATCGCCAATCCCAACTGCTCGACGATCGAGATGGTCGTTGCGCTCAAGCCGCTTTACGATCTAGCCGGCGGCATCAAACGCGTCGTCGTGAGCACCTACCAGGCTGCTAGCGGTGCCGGTCTCAAGGCCATGAACGAGCTCTACAACCAGACACGCCAGTTCCTCGACGACGAGGAGCTCACCATCGAGGCGTTCTCCGACCAGATCGCGTTTAACGTCATTCCTCACATTGACGTGTTTATGGATGATGCCTACACCAAGGAAGAGTGGAAGATGGTCGTCGAGACCGCCAAGATCTTTGGCGATGCGGGCATCAAGGTCGCTCCGACGGCTGTGCGCATCCCCGTGCTGCGCTGCCATGCGGAAAGCGTGAATGTCGAGCTTAACAAGCCGGTCACGCCTGATGAAGCCCGTGATGCATTTGAGGCTGCCGCGAGTGTCACGGTCATGGATGACCCGGGTGCCAACGTGTACCCCATGCCTGGCCTGCTGCAAGGCACTGATGACGTCTTCGTTGGTCGTATTCGCCAGGATCCTACGGTCGAGGGTGGTCTCGCTTTCTGGCTCGTCATGGATCAGATTCGCAAGGGCGCGGCGCTCAACGCCGTCCAGATTGCCGAGGAGCTGCTGTCGTAGGGGACATTTCTGTCATTTCGACCGGAGGCGTCGAACGGCACCCTTTGTCATTTCGACCGAAGGCGCGTAGCGCCGAAGTGGAGAAATCTCGCGAAGGAGATTTCTCGACTCCGCTCACTTCGTTCGCTCCGCTCGAAATGACAGGTGGGAGACACTCGTCGCTCCGCTCGAAATGACAAGAGAGCGCGAAAGATGACATATCGACGAAGGAGGCGGGTCATGTGACCCGCCTCCTTGCATGTGTGCATATGTGCCAGGGAGCTATCCGTTGATGGCTGCGTTGGTGGCAACGGCTACGGCGACGGTTGCGCCGACCATGGGGTTGTTGCCCATGCCGATGAAGCCCATCATCTCGACGTGCGCCGGGACGCTCGAGGAACCGGCAAACTGCGCATCGGAGTGCATGCGACCCATGGTGTCGGTCATGCCGTAGGAGGCGGGGCCGGCGGCCATGTTGTCCGGATGCAGCGTACGGCCCGTGCCGCCGCCGCTCGCGACCGAGAAATAGTCCTTGCCCAGCTCGATGCACTCCTTCTTGTAGGTGCCCGCGACGGGATGCTGGAAGCGCGTGGGGTTGGTGGAGTTGCCCGTGATGGAGATGTCCACGCCCTCATGGTGCATGATGGCGACGCCCTCGCGCACGTCATCGGCGCCATAGCAGTGCACGTCGCCGCGCTCGCCTGCGGAGTAGCGGGTCTCGTTGACGACTTTGAGCTCGCCCGTGGCGTAGTCGAACTGCGTTTGCACATAGGTGAAACCGTTGATGCGGCTGATGATCTGGGCGGCATCCTTGCCGAGGCCGTTGAGGATGACGCGCAGCGGCTTCTTGCGAGCCTTGTTGGCGTTCTTCACGATGCCGATGGCACCCTCTGCCGCGGCGAAGCTCTCATGGCCCGCCAGGAAGGCGAAGCACTCGGTCTCGTCGCGTAGGAGCATTGCGCCGAGGTTACCATGGCCGAGGCCGACCTTGCGGTCGTCGGCGACGGAGCCTGGCGTGGTGAAGCCCTGCAGGCCGATACCAATGGCACTGGCTGCCTCGGAAGCGCTTTTGACGCCCTTCTTGATGGCGATGGCGGCACCAGCCGTATATGCCCAGGCGGCATCCTCGAAGCAGATGGGCTGTACGCTCTTGACGATATCGTAGGGGAGCGGATCCATGCCGGCTTCCTTGCACACCCTCTCGGCATCGTCGAGGGTGCCCATGCCGTATTCCTTAAGCGTTGCGTTGATCTTGTCGAGCCTATGGTCCATGTTCTCGAACTCTGCCATGGTCTACTCCTTCCTCGGATCGATGACCTTGGCCGCTTCGTCAAATCGACCGTAGCTGCCCGTTGCGTCCTTGATCGCCTGGTTGGCGTCGACACCGTTTTTGACGGCATCCATCATCTTGCCGAAGTTGACGTACTCATAGCCGATGATCTCGTCATTCTCGTCGAGTGCGATATGCGTGACATAGCCCTCCGTGAGCTCGAGATACCGCGAACCCTTGAGCTTAGTGCCGTACATGGTGCCGACCATCGAGCGATAGCCCTTGCCGAGGTCATCAAGACCGGCGCCGATGGGAAGGCCACCATCGGAGAAGGCGGTCTGCGTGCGTCCGTAGACGATCTGCAGGAAGAGCTCGCGCATGGCGGTATTGATGGCGTCACAGACGAGGTCAGTGTTGAGGGCTTCAAGCAGCGTTTTGCCGGGGAGGATTTCGCTTGCCATGGCAGCGGAATGCGTCATGCCCGAGCAACCGATGGTCTCGACCAGAGCCTCCTCGATGATGCCGTCTTTGACGTTGAGGGTGAGCTTACAGGCACCTTGTTGCGGAGCGCACCAGCCGACGCCGTGCGTGAAGCCGCTGATGTCGGAAATCTCCTTCGCTTGAACCCACTTGCCCTCTTCGGGGATGGGGGCGGGACCGTGATAGGCTCCCTTCGCGACCGGGCACATGAGCTCGATCTCTTTTGAGTAGTACACCTTGAACTCCCTTCCATGCGAATTGCGCTATGGGTCGTGCAATTGGTGATTATATAGCATCTAAGCGGGAAAGATACCGCTTCGCTCCTTGACATTTTGTACAGCCACCGTATAATTTATAGTAGTTATTTACAGGTACCATATATAAACGGAGGAAGCCATGGGTCGTGAGGGCGAGCTTTTTGACAAGTACATGTTAATTCGTCAGATGGTGGAAGCTGTTCGCAATAAAAACACCAGCAAGCTGGGTCCCCTTGGCGATACGACACGTGGTCGTGGTCGCGTTCTCGCGCTTCTCAAGCAGAAGGATGGCGTAAGCACAAAGGAAATGGCGACCGTCATGGGCATCCGTGTTTCCTCCCTCAACGAGGTTCTGGGCAAGATGGAAAAGGATGGCTATGTCGAGCGTTCCGCTTCGCCAGACGATAGGCGCGTCATGCTTGTCTGGCTTACGGACAAGGGCAAGGCTGTCGAGCTTCCGGATCAAAAGATGCCCGAGATTATCTTTGGCAAGCTCAACCAGGGTGCGCAAAACCAGCTCTGCATGTATTTCGAGCAGATGATTTCCTCGTTGCAAAACGAGCTTGGGGAGGAAGGCGACGCTGCCAAGGAAGCTCGCGAGCAACGCAACGAGTTCTTCGAGAGCGCCAAGCAAGCCCATGCCGAGCAGACAACACAGGCCTCTCAGCCTGCCGCCCAGACGCAGCCTTCTGCCGCACCACGCCCCGCACCCGCGGCACCCCCAGTGGGCTCTCCGCTCGTGCCGCCGATTCCGCCTGTCAGTACGCCACCGCGTATCGGCTAGTGGCCTGCTTCGCGCGTTGCATCAATGACCGCCCAATACGACGAGTCCATGTATGCCGTGTGGCCTCCGTGCCTATGGGGCTTCGTCCGTCTGTGTACTGAGGCGTCCACGCGAGGTTGGCATGAAGCCAATGGTGGAAATCTGAGCTATCGCCTGACCGAGGAAGACCTGCGCATGTTTGCGTCCCTATTCAAGCGTGAGGATGCGTGGCATGCGCTCAAGCAGCCTGTCCCCGAGCTTGCCGGCATGTACTTCCTCATGACCGCCTCAGGTGCATACTTGAGCAGCCTTGCAAATGATGGCTCACGTGGATGCGGCGTCATCGAACTCGATGCTGATGGCAGCGCCTGGCGCGTTCGCTGGGGCTTCGAAGATGGTGCCCATCCTTCGAGCGAGCTTGAGACGCATCTGGCCGCTTTTACGGTCGCCCTGTGTGCTGGTGACGGTGCCGATCGCGTGGTCTACCATGCGCACTGCCCGCATGTCATCGCGCTCTCGACGCTACTTGAGCCGCAGGCGCGTATGTGGACACGTACGCTGTGGCGCATCATGACCGAGGGCATCATCGTGTTTCCCCAAGGTGTCGGCGTGCTGCCGTGGATGGTGCCGGGTAGCCCCGAGCTTGCCACGGCAACCTGCAAGCTCATGGCGCACTACACCGTTTGCATTTGGACGCAGCATGGCGTCATGTCGCGAGCGGCTAGTTTCGAGAAGGCGTTCGGCGCGATTGAGACAGTCGAGAAGTCGGCAGCTATCTATCTAGAAGCTCGTGCCGCAAACGGAGGAGCAGAGCCACCGCATCTGGTGAGCGACGACCAGTTGCGTGCCGTCTGCGCACGCTATGGGCTGCATCCCAATGAGGACTTCCTGGACTAATCCTGTCATTTCGAGCGCAACGAGCCCCCTTTGTCATTTCGAGCGAAGCGAAGCGGAGTCGAGAAATCTCTCGTCCCGGGGATTTCTCCGCTACGGCGCTACGCGCCTCCGGTCGAAATGACAGTACGGGGGAAGTCCTAACGGCCGCTCCAGTCGAGATGACAACGCCCCGTTGTCTAACGGCCACTTCAGTCGAGATGACGGTAATTTGCCAGGTACTCTGCCGGGCCCGTCTCGTAAATGTTGCCGCCATGGCAATCGATGGCGACGGTCAACGGCATATCCACGACCTCGAGGCGTCTGATTGCCTCCGTCCCCAAATCATCGTATGCCACTACATCGGCACGCTTGACGCTCTTGGCGATGAGCGCCGCTGCGCCACCGATCGCGGCAAAGTAGACCGCCTCGTTGCGGATGACCGCGTCGATGACCTCCTGGCTACGGGCGCCTTTGCCGATCATCGCGCGCTGGCCAAGGCCAAGCAGGCGTGGGGCATACGGATCCATGCGGTAGCTTGAAGTCGGGCCAACGGGACCTATGGGGTAGCCAGGCTTGGCGGGCGCAGGACCGGCGTAATAGATGATGGCACCGTCAATGCTGATGGGCGGCTCCTCGCCAGCATCGAGCGCTTCGACGAGGCGCTTATGCGCAGCGTCGCGCGCAGTGTAGATGATACCGCTGTAGAGCACTTGATCCCCCGCATGCAACGTTTGTGCAAGCTCGCGGGTGATGTCCCCGTTGATGCGCTGTGTTTCAGGCATTCCCATCACAGCACCACCTCCTCGTGGCGGGCGACATGGCAGTTGATGTTGACTGCGACGGGCAAGCAGGCGATGTGCGTGGGAGCCTGCTCGATGTTGACGGCGAGGGCTGTCGTCGCACCACCGAAACCGGCAGGGCCGGTGCCGAAGGCATTGATGGCGTCGAGCAGCTCGACTTCGAGCTGCGCGTAGAAGGGGTCGAGGTTGTGCACGCCTACGGGTCGAAGCAGGGCACGTTTGGCAAGCGAAGCGACGTGGTCAAAGTTGCCACCCACACCAACACCTACGATGATGGGCGGGCAAGGATTGGGGCCGGCGTGCCTGACGGCGTCAAGCACGAAATCTCGCACTCCCTCGATACCGTCAGCCGGCTTGAGCATCTTGAGCTGCCCCATGTTCTCCGAGCCGGCGCCTTTGGGCGCAAGCGTAATCTTGAGGGCGTCGCCATCTACGATATCGACGGTGATGAGTGCGGGCGTGTTGTCGTCCGTGTTCACGCGACGCAGCGGGTCTGCCACCATCGACTTGCGCAGGTAACCCTCGGTATAGCCGAGCGCAACGCCCGCGTTGATGGCATCGACGAGCGAGCCGCCTTCGATATGGACGTCCTGGCCCAGTTCGACGAAGACGCAGGCCGCACCCGTGTCCTGGCAAATGGGTACCATCTCATCAGCGGCGATGGCGGCGTTTTCGAGCATGCTGCCGAGCGTCGCCTTGGCTACGGGCCACTCTTCGCCATCACGTGCCTCGTGCAGGGCGTTCAGGAGCCCTTCGCTCATGACGCAGTTGGCCCGGATACAGAGCTCGCTTACCGCATTCGTAATCTCCGATGCTTGAATTACTCTCATATGCACATGCTCTCAATCGAAGCGGCCGTACCAACGAAACGAGCCGCACGGAGCGGCTCGAAGAAATCTCTGGTGGGCGATGCAGGGTTCGAACCTGCGGCCCTCTGCTTGTAAGGCAGATGCGCTCCCGCTGCGCTAATCGCCCAGTGCCTTGGCATTTTATCGTAAAATCCTCCAAAGTACAGATGGAGAATGGAGGGGCACGATGCCCGCTGAGAACATTGAACTGCTCATCGAGTTTACGCACGATGATGATCCCCGCGCTCGTGCCATGGCGGTTGCGGGCCTGGCCAAGGCTGCTGACGTGCGCGGCTTCGCGCCTGTGCTTGTCTGTCTCTTTGACCCGGTGGATGAGGTGCGGGCGGCTGCTGCCACGGCGCTTGGCATTTTCGGCGACGACCGTGCGTTCGAGGCTTTGGTCGAATGCTTGAATGATCCGAACGAGCGCGTTGCCGTGAACTGCGCCTGGTCGCTTGGCCAGATTCCCACCACGCGCTGCCTCGACAAGCTCTGCGAGATCGTCGCGGACAAGACAATCGCGCCTTCCATACGCGTTGCCGCCGCGACGGCTATCGGCGAGCGCTCCGAGCTCGCAGGCTTCGACATCACGACAGATGATGCCCTCATCGAGCAAGCCCGCATCGCGTTGCTTGGCGCTCTCGGTGACAGGGAGGGCGAGTTGCGCGCGGCGTGCGTTTGGACGCTTGGGCACTTCCCCGCAGATAAAGAGACTACGGAGCTGTGCATCGAGGCGCTCGACGACGACTACGAGTGGGTCGTGCGATACGCCATCGAAGCCCTTGCGCATTTCAAGGACCTTGCGGCGCTCGAACCATTGCTCGAGCTTTCGGAGTGCGATGACGACGAGATTCGCGACCTTGCGTGTCAGGCTGTCGACCTCTTGAGGGACGAAGCTTGACCGCAACGCTCGTTTTGGTAAACTAACCGCTGCTGTTAAGCGCCATGGCTAGGTAGCTCAGTTGGTAGAGCAGGGGACTGAAAATCCCTGTGCCGGGGGTTCAAGTCCCTCTCTAGCCACCATCAACCACTCGGACCGCCTCATCAGGCGGTCTTTTTTATGCCTCGGCCCAGCCCCCCCCTCGCTCTTCCCTTGAGCAGAGCAACGAGAGAAGCGCTCCGGACAAATCCTCATCCATCTTGATTGGCTATAATGAACTTGCACTCAACGGGAGGAGCATCGCATGGCATA
>ERZ836877.1752-NODE-1752-length-31717-cov-7.164582_pt1 | contig 31717 bp, 20 predicted proteins | sample MGYA00519469_ERZ836877 | MGnify/ENA primary metagenome ERZ836877 (study PRJEB31850, sample SAMEA3708809) | human gut metagenome | biome: human gut; feature: human-associated habitat; material: faeces | place: China | collected 2014 ... | reverse complement strand
CCACCAAATTTTTTGACCAAAAAATGTGTTTTATAACATCGATTTAACTTCCATTTACATTTCAACCAACTTTCCGGAAAATTTTATAGTATTTATGGCGAAAACAAAGATTCATAAAATAAAAAAACAGGCGACTCAGATGAGCGCCTGTTTGAGAGAAAATATTTTCACATTTGTTTTCAATTCCGGTCGGTGATGGAGGCGAGATCGGCGTTATAACGGTCGAGCTCGGCATAATGGTCGGCATTCTCTTTGTCAAGGAGCCCGTCGGCGTCGGCCTGATAAAGCGAAGAACCGAGAGTAAACATATAGCTGAAGCGCTCGAGATATTCAGGATCGGCAAGAAGATCGCGCCACGCTCCGGAACGGACACTGTCGGGCATTTCGCTGATCGTGCGGCTGCGCTCTATAATATATTTAAGTATATCCTCGTTCTGTGCGATCATGGAAGCATAGTCCTGCTGCGTCAGAGGCTGACGGCTGTCAATTTTCGTGGCAAGTTCGTTGCAGACATCGCTGTCGTAGGCCTGATGCCAGTCAGATGCCGAACAGGCAGCAAGAAGAAAGGCCGATAAGGCCGACAATATAACGGAAGGTTTCATCAATGATAATATATATCTGACTATTTAACTTGCAATTGCCACCAATGGTTTTCGGAGGTCGGCAATTTTGATTAATTTTGCAGAGTATTCAGGCAGCAAAAATATAAAAAAGATGCGAATAGATATAATAACGGTACTTCCGGAGATGCTCGAATCTCCGCTCAACTGCTCGATTCTGAAACGGGCGCAAGACAAGGGCCTTTGCGAAATAAAGGTGCACAATCTGCGCGACTACACCACCAACCGCTACCGGAAAGTGGACGACTATCCATTCGGCGGCGACGCAGGCATGGTGATACAGATAGAGCCGGTAGACCGTTGCATCTCAGCCCTGAAAGCGGAAAGAAATTACGACGAAGTGATTTTTACGGCCCCCGACGGCGAAGTGCTCAACCAACGCATGGCCAACAGCCTCTCGATGCTCGACAATATCATAATATTGTGCGGTCACTACAAAGGGATAGACTATCGCATACGCGAACACCTGGTAACCAAAGAAATATCCATCGGAGACTATGTACTCACCGGCGGAGAACTGCCCGCTGCGATAATCACGGATGCCATTGTCCGACTGATTCCCGGCGCCATAGGCGACGAACAGAGCGCCTTATCGGATTCCTTTCAGGACAATCTTCTCGAACCCCCTATCTATACCCGTCCGGCTGAATACAATGGCTGGTGCGTGCCCGACATACTTCTGTCGGGCCATCAGGCCAAAATTGAGGAATGGCGCCACGAGCAGTCGCTCGAACGCACCCGACGGCTACGTCCCGATCTGCTGGACTAACTAAGGCCAATCTTAATAACTATAAGAAACGCAGCCAGAACAACAATCAGCACCATAGCAGCAATAATAGCCGCTATGGCGAGCCGCTTCATGCCACGACCGCTGTCGGAAGCGCCCCAGAAACCAGCCGCACATGCAGCCACAGCGACTCCTAAAGCGACATAGCCGTTACTCCACATCAATATAATCCAGGCAATTATGGCAAGCGCCACAGCCACCCAGACAAATACATGCCGCCTGTGCGCAGTCGCTCCGGCGTCCACCGAAACAGGCCCCTCGCGGCGTTCTATATCTTTTTTCGTATCCATATCTGTCAGATCTAACAACCGCTAAATAAAACAGCGGTGTATAAATATGACAATATTTGTGAAAAAAAGTTTAATTCGCGGAGCGATTTTCTACACGAAAAACCGTTTTTCCGATGCCGAAACACGGAAAAACGGTTCTAAGAAACTACAAATCAATCTATTTTGACTTTGCCGCCAAATGCTGCGATCTTATATACATAGATGCCGGGGGCTAACATCGAATGCAGATCTATCGCAGTTGTTTCGCAGACTGTTTCGAGTACCAGACGCCCATCCGTCGAATAGAAAGCCGCACGCGCTCCGACCATATCAGATGGCAGATAAAGTTTACCGTCGGAATATATGAGACCCGTTTCGGCAACAACAGCATCGATACCGGTGGTGACGCGGGTAGCCGCCTCACCGTCGCGCGACAGTACGAGATCATTATTATCCGTATATCCGCGGAGTTCATAGCAATATGTCGTACCGCTCGCGAGGCCGTCAATACTTAGTGTTACACCGTCGGTTTCGGCGGCCGCCGCCCGCGACATGGGGTAGCCCAGATTATCGAATTCATACCTGCGTACGAATGTCTTCGTACCGTCATCTGACAATATATACAGATCTACCTCATATCGCGTCGGTTCAAGCGCCGGATCACCGGCAGCAGCCGGGACTCTGATCACAATAGCATCTTCACCGGAATCGGCGGTATTCTCAACCAAAAGATCATCGACAATCTCATCGGCAGTGTTCCATCCGGCCGCCTCGGCATAAAGCGGAGTCGAGCCTACAGGCACATGCACCGTGACACCGGCCAATTTTTCAAATTCAGCAGCCGGAGGCACGGAGGCCCAGCAATATACCTCGACGCCTTCTTTTATATTCGGGAAGGCCGGATAGTTGACTCCCCGGCCCGGCTCTCCAAGCGACTTAAGGGTCGAAGGAAGGCTTATAAGCTCAAGTTTCATATCGGTGCCCGATATTTCATACCGTCCGATACTATCGACGCCCTCAGGAACAATAAAAGTGCGCAAATTGCGGCATAAACCTGCCGTAGAGCCCTCAAGCCGCCTGATTGCAGGCGACAGAGACAGCACACTCAAAACCGTATCGCCATAGAATGCTTCCTTTCCGAGACGTCTCACGGAGTGAGGCAACTTCATGCTTTCGAGAGCACCGCAGTATCTGAAAGCCGAATTCCCGATCTCCTCAAGGCCATCGCCAAGCGACACCTTCCTGAGGTTAGAACAATAAGCGAAAGCGAAGTCAGCCACACGGCTGCCAGCGCCGACACCGTTGTAGACGGCCTCCACAAGTGTCGTGCAGCGATAGAACAGGCCCGGACGCATATCATCTCCGGCAGGAATCAGAACACGCTCTACAGGCTCATATCCACACGCATAAGTAATTCCGGAGCGACTGCCCCGGTTATCCTGATAAGCCGGATGCTGGCCTTTGAGACGGAACCACTTGTCAAGACTCGGAAAATTGATATGCTCAAGAGAATCACAGATCGTACCGCCCATATAGATACTGTCGAGAGAAGCCGGAATGTCAAGCGAGCTGATCTTCGCAGCGCCGTCGAGGCGCGCATATCGTGTACCCTCGCGGATCACACAATCGCCGGCCTTGCGGTTGGGCCATGCATACAGAGCCTCCGGCCTGTCATACGTACCGTCGCCTACATAATAAAGCACGCCGTCGAAACTCCGGAAATATCTATTGGCGGGATCAACATTGATAGCTCCGACATTTCCGCCGCCGTCGATCTCGATTTTCTCGAAATTCTTATGAAAGTAAACAGATTCGGCATTGAGATACGAGGCACAGGAAGTCACGGGAAACTCATGTCCGAACAATACGACAGACTCCTTGAAATTTATTTCGTCAGTGCTCCAGGGCGACCTCACATCTTCCACAGCGGCCTTGCCCGTCTCATAATCGACACGATAGTCACATGCCAGATCGGTCCAGCGGTCTATCGGACGGATATCTTTCGCACCCGTATCGTCGAGGGCTTTATAAGCCTCAAGAGCATCAGGAAACACATAGTTGACAGTGCCGTTGAAAATCGTACTTTCTTTTCCATTTATGTCCGCGCCCTCGGGAGGTGTCGGCCCGAGGAAAATCAGTTCGTCGGGAGCGTAAAAAGACGGGAATTTAAGTTTTCTGACATTCTCACCCACAATGACCAATGAACGAGAAGAAAAATAGCGAGGCTCAAAGGCAAGCCATCCCACTTCCTCCACATTGTCGCCGATCCACAGATTTGAGAAGCCGACATTCCATAAAGCCCTGTCCGCAATCTTCTTTACAACAGACGGCACCTTGTAATAGTAGCTATTAAGCGTACCGTATGGCTCGCACTTCACAAGATCGTGTGAAAAACAAGGATACACCCTGACAAGGACAGGGTCTATAGCGTGTACTGTATCTCCGACACACTCCGCTACCTTTATCAAAGCTCCGCCCTCCTGATAGAAATATGGATTGGGATTGGCCGGATCTATAGAAAAACCTCCGAAAGAATCTTTTTCGAGGAGGGGGTCATAAGTGCCGCGATCCCAGCTTGTGCATATGAAATTTATGTGGTCTACTGTTGAAGGAAGTCCTATACTTGTCAGCGAGGGACAATTGTCAAACGCACTCAGATCGATACTTCTGATACCGTCAGAGAATCTGACAAATTCCAGACTGGTACAGCCTGAAAAATCACCTATATAATCCATTCCCTCCGGAAATTCAATGCTCCCAAGACTTGTACATCCTGTGAAATCGCCGCAAGAATATGAAAAAGGAGTCATTTCGCCGTCAGGACCGTCAATCAGGTCATTTCTATAAACCGACACAGAACTAAGACTCGTACAGTTACGGAACGACGGCATAATACGAAAATTCCGTGTCATCGTCATGCTCACGCTCCTGAGATTAGAACAACCGTCGAACGACATAGTCATACCCGCATCATAAATATGTGGAGGAAGAGTTATAGAAGTAATATTTTCATTCCCCGAAAAATCGCAGAGATACCTTACATAAGCTTCGACCCATTCCGTTTCGGGAACATCAGGATTGTACTCCTCACTATACCGGGGATTAGGAGCAAGAAGCCATATAAATTCCGGAAATGACAGGTCGCCCGAATAATCACCCTCCGTCACAGAAAGGCTGCAATCAGCCTCTCCGTCGCCGTTGACTCCTATATAGCCCTCGTAGTTGATTCCGTCGTAAGTAAAGGTAAATGGGCTATCAAGAGGAAAAATCCTGTCCGTGATTCTATGAGCCTGCGCCGACAGGCCCAGGATGCAAAGAACAAGCGCCGCAAGAATGCGCTTCGAAAGTCCGGCCGGACCACCGGGACTTCCAGTAATAGATTGGTTCATTGTGTGTAAGCAGCCGCACGGACTCCTCTCGACCGGCTATTCAGAGGAATAAAAAAAGCGTAGGAATCTGTATCGGTTACCGTCCTACAACCGGAGGCTTCTCGCATTGCCCTATCAAAGTCGGACGGCAACGCAGAAGCCCACGCTTATATATGCAACGATAGCACCCGACATCGGATCCATACAGATCCGTGCCGGCACTGTTTATTACATATCCACGGGCATCTACCGTTGCTCAATCCTTGACTTTGATATGAAATTTTGCGAGAATTTCCGGTTATCAAGAACCAGCGCGGATAAACGCTTTCTTATGTATCTGCAACCCACCTCTCTATCCCCAGACCGGGGGCTTCAAGGCGGTCTGCGCCACAAAAATAATTAAAAACGCCGATATCTCAAAAAATATCGGCGTCATCATATGATAATCGTTTGTAGAAGTCTATTTTTTACGCGGAGCGAAGCGCACGGGATAGTCAACACGGACTTTTCCGGCGACAATGTCCGACAGCTTGCGCTTGATCAGCTGTTTGCGGATGCCGGAAATGTGGTCGATAAACACCCGGCCGTCCAGATGGTCGCATTCATGCTGCACAATACGGGCAAGGAATCCGCTGATTTCCTCCTCATGAGGCTTGAAATCCTCATCGAGCCAGCGAAGGCGGATATGCTCCACACGCGGTACCTTCTCGGATATACCCGGCAGACTAAGACAGCCCTCCGAACGCGATATGGCATCGCCGTCGAGCACTTCGACCTCGGGGTTGACGAGCACAAGCTTGCGGCCGGCACATTCGGGGAAAGACTCGGCGACAGGGTCGGCGTCGATCACCACAAGCTTTATGTTCTTGCCGATCTGCGGGGCCGCCAGGCCGACGCCCTCGGATTCATACATGGCCTCGAACATGAGGTCTACAAGTTCCTTAAGACCTTCGAACGGCTGTTCGACAGGCTTCGATACTTCGCGGAGCACGGGGTGACCGTAGCAATACACGGGTAGTTTCATATATTTTGGCTTTGCAGATAATCATTTAACAGTATTGTGGCCGAAATCTCGTCGACAAGAGCCTTGTCGCGGCGCGCCATCTTCGGGAGACCGCCGTCGAGCATGGCCCGGTGAGCGAGCACCGATGTGAAGCGCTCGTCGAAGGGTATGACCCGCATATCCGGAAGCTCCTTCTTCAGACGGGCCAGCGCCGGGCCGATAAAACGCTGCGACTCCGACGGATTGCCCTTCATGTCGCGGGGCTCGCCGACAACAATGGCGTCGACCGGCTCGCGCCGGCAGTAATCGGCCACGAAAGCAGGCAACGAGGCCGTCGCGACCGTCGTAAGACCGTTGGCGACAATGCGCAAAGTATCTGTCACGGCAATGCCGCAACGCTTGCGTCCGAAGTCTATGGCCATCAATCGTCCCATTTCTCTGCAAAATTAGTGAAAAAAAACATATCTTTCTTCAAAGCACGCAGCAATCCACCAATTGACTATTTCAGTAATTTTCTATCATCGTTGTGATCACTCTCCAAAACACTCATCTGATGAATGGCTATTTGATTCAACTTCACAAGCCGATCGTTCTGCGACATCCCCTGCTCGATGAACACCGCATTCAGATTTTCCATATTCGACAGACATATAAGTTCATTGATCGAGGCATAATCCCTTATATTCCCTTTCAGACCGGGATGAACGTCGCGCCATTGCTTCGCTGTCACACCGAACATCGCCACATTAATCACATCGGCCTCGTTGGCATAAATCACCCCCGCCTGTGACAATGTAACCTCTTCCGGTATAAGATTATGTTTTATTGCATCGGTATGAATACGGTAATTGATCTTCGAAAGCTCGCGCTTCGCCGACCAACCTAACAATTGTTGCTCCGCGGTCTTCAGTCGTTGAAATTCCTTTACAATATATATTTTGAACTCAGGACTTATCCACATCGCAAACTCAAAGGCAATGTCTTTATGGGCGTACGTTCCGCCATATCTACCGGCTTTTGCCTGAATACTTATCGCATTGGTTCTCGCCACAAATTCCTTTACACTTATTTTGAAGCTATTGAGTCCGGAGTGATTTCTAATTATGGCGAATTCGCCATAATTAAAATCAGGATTATACACTTTCTCCCAGATACCGATGTATTCAAGCGTATTGCGGTTACGCAGCCAGTCGGTTATAAAAAAATCACCGTCTTTAGCCTGTAACATATCTGTCAGACAAATATAGTCTTCACCATTTACCTTTATAACATTGACCGAGGTATCCTGTACGATGATTCTTGCCATAACATTGTTATTTGAATATCACAAATATACATATTTACACCGATATATAATGCTCACAGCTAAAAAAACATGTGTGTTTCTTTAACGGGGGCCGGGCAATTTCGTGGAAAGTGCCGAAGATTTTGCGTAACTTTGCATTTCTATGGAAAGAGATCTTCCCGAACAATTCATAGCCATGCTTCAGGAGGCTGTCGGAACAGAGACGGCCTCAGGTCTGATCCGCTGTCTGACCTCGGAGGCTCCGTCGGTTTCCGTACGCGTCAACACCGCCAAGAGCGCAGCCGTGCCGCCGACAGCCCGCACCGTTCCCTGGGAACCACGCGGCTTTTACCTCCCAGAGCGTCCGCTCTTCGCCGCCGACCCGTCGTGGCATCAGGGCGCCTACTATGTGCAGGATGCCTCGTCGATGGCCGTCGGCACTCTCGCCGCACACCTTGCCGACCGCTATCTCGGCGAGAAAGAGACTCTCTGCTACCTCGATGCCTGTGCCGCTCCGGGCGGAAAGACCATCGGCGCTATCGATGCCCTCAGCAACCGCGCCTTCGTCGTGGCAAACGAAGCCGACAGGCGCCGTGCGGCCATTCTTGCCGAAAACATAGCCAAACACGGATCTCCCGACGTCGCCGTGCTCTGCGGGCCGGCCCAGCGTCTGGCGAAACTCACCGGCGCATTCGACATCATAGCCGCCGACGCACCATGCTCCGGCGAAGGAATGATGCGCAAAGAGTCCGAAGCCGTGGCCCAGTGGACCCCCGGGCTTGTCGAAAGCTGCGCGCAACTGCAGAAAGACATTGTTGCCGCCCTCTGGCCCGCTCTGAAGCCCGGCGGAATATTCATATACAGCACATGCACGTTCAACCGCCGTGAGGACGAAGACATAGTCCGTTTCATGGCCGGTGCGCTCGGCGCCGAAATCCTCGACATCGACACCGCCCTCTTCCCCGGTGCCGTCAAAGGGGAGTGCGGCCTGCGCTTTCTGCCGGGCCGCGTAGAAGGTGAGGGCCTTTTTCTGGCCGCCCTCCGCAAAAGCGCCGACGAAACCGACGCAGCACCCCGACGCGCACCCGTGCCCGCGAAAGCCTCGCCGGGAATGGCGGAATTCGCCCGGGCCGTCATCGACAGGCCCGACGGCTATACGGTATCCGGCAACAGCCTGATATCGAAACGACACGCCGCCATCGCCGCAAGGCTTGCCGAGGTGAAAGGCATAATCCGTATCGGGCTGCCTCTCGGCGAGCCGAAAGGACGCGACATCATTCCGGCCCACGAGCTTGCCATGAGCACAGTGCTGCGACACGACGCCTTTCCCGCAATCGAACTGTCCTACCGCGACGCCATGAGCTACCTGCGCGGCGAGGCTATACAGGAAATTCCCGACGGAACGCCGCGCGGCTTCATAACCCCGACATGGCACGGCGCCGCGCTCGGTTTCGCCAAAAACATAGGCCGCCGCGCAAACAATCTCTATCCCGACGGCCTGCGTCTGCGCATGCAGCCGTCTCAACTACCCGACAATCCACCGACAGTAATATGAAAGATTTCATAGCCGTACTCCGGCGTTTTGTGCCTCCCTACAAGAAATACCTGGCACTCAATATATTCTTCAACGTCCTGGCAGCTATCCTCACGCTTTTCTCCTTCGCGCTGATCATACCTATCCTTCAGATGCTCTTCAAAATCAACGAAGGCACCTACACCTACATGCCCTGGGACTGGAGCCATATCAACGACGTTGCCGTAAACAATTTCTACTACTACGTCCAGGAGTCAATAGTCCGTTTCGGCCCCGACAACACTCTGGCACTGCTGGCGGCCGCACTGGTGGTGATGACAGGTCTCAAGACCGGCACATCATATCTCAGCTCATACTTCATGGTGCCGCTGCGTTCGGGCATTGTCCGCGACCTGCGCAACTACATGTACGATAAAATCACCGTGCTCCCCATCGGATTCTTCACAAGCGAGCGCAAGGGCGACGTCATGGCCCGAATGAGCGGCGACGTCGCCGAGATCGAATTCTCGATCATGTCGTCGCTCGACATGCTCTTCAAGAACCCGGTGATGATCATAGTGTGCCTCGCGACAATGTTCGCCATATCATGGCAGCTGACGCTCTTTGTCTTCGTGCTGCTCCCCATAGCGGGCTATATCATGGGCAAAGTAAGCAAGAAGCTGAAGCGTACATCGTTCGAGGGCCAGACGCAGTGGGGCGTCCTCATGTCTACCATCGAGGAAACCCTCGGCGGCCTGCGTATAGTCAAGGCTTTCAACGCCGAAGACAAAATGCGCACACGCTTCCACGGCGAAAATCAGGTATTCTACCACCTCTCGAACCGCGTGGCAAGGCGTCAGGCCCTCGCCCACCCGATGAGCGAATTTCTCGGCACCGTGGCCGTAGCCATAATCCTATGGTTCGGCGGCAGCCTCATTCTCTCGGGCCATTCAAGCCTCGACGCCTCGCGCTTCATATATTATATGGTGATTTTCTACAATATCATCAACCCTGCCAAAGACCTCTCAAAAGCCACATATTCGATACAGAAAGGCCTCGCCTCGATGGAACGCGTCGACAAGATCCTCAACGCCCGCAATCCTATCGCCGATCCGGCCGCACCGAAAGCCCTGCCGGCCAAAGGCGCGGGTGTACGCTTCGAGAACGTCAGCTTCAGCTACGACGGCAACGTCGACGTGCTCCGCGACATAAACCTCGACATCGCCCCAGGCGCCACTGTCGCCCTCGTAGGGCAGTCCGGTTCGGGCAAATCGACCATGGCCGACCTCATACCGCGTTTCTACGACCCGACCGCCGGACGCATAACCATCGACGGAACAGACATACGCGATCTCCGCGTGCACGAACTCCGCTCGCTGATGGGAAATGTCAATCAGGAGGCGATTCTGTTCAACGACACCATATTCAACAATATAGCCTTCGGAGTCGAAAACGCCACACTCGAAGACGTTCGCGCCGCCGCCCGCATAGCCAACGCCGACGAATTCATCATGGCAACCGACGAAGGCTACGATACCATTGTCGGCGACCGCGGCTGCCGTCTTTCAGGCGGACAGCGCCAGCGACTCTCGATAGCACGTGCAATCCTCAAAAACCCCTCCCTGCTCATACTCGACGAAGCCACATCGGCACTCGACAGTGAAAGCGAGACCCTCGTACAGCAGGCGCTCGACCGTCTAATGGCCGACCGTACGACACTCATCATCGCCCACCGCCTGTCGACCGTCCGAAACGCCGACCTCATCTGCGTGCTCCACGAAGGCCGCATCGTCGAAGCCGGCACGCACGAGCAGCTCCTCGCCCCTGGTGCCGCCGGTTTCTACCGCCGCCTCGTCGAAATGCAGTCACTCGCCAAATAATCCTCTGTATTGCGGAGACTTCCGTCTCAACAAAGCGAAAGCAGCCAAAAACATCAAGGGCGCTTTCGCTTTGTTGCATTTTCCACGTTATCTTTTGCACTTTTCGTGGATTTTCGACCATCTCAGCGACCAAAATGTTTTATTTATGGCGAATTTTGCATAACTTTGCGTCGTTAAGACCTTTCGGGGTCAGTTTCCAATAGCTACAGACCAATCAGAAACAACAAAAACGCACAGAATGAAAAAACTTTTACGCTCACTCTCTCTTGCAGCGGCTCTCGTGCTGTCCCTCTCGGCAGCCTCTGCCGCCGAAACCGTCCTCGCCGAGGCCGACTTCTCCACCCTCACCAAGGGCAGCGAAGATGCACCCGAACTTTTCAAGTACAGCTTCGATTTCACAGGGTTCACCGGATGGAGCATCGTTACTAACAAAACCGGCCAGGCCGGCGGCTCGCTCTACATCGCCGACGGCGGTTCGCTTAAGAAAAGCTCCGTTTCGGGTGTTACTACCACCGGCGGCGCGATCAAAATCACCGCAGTGGTAAAACTCAACAATGCCGCGGCCGGCATCGTACAGCTCAAATGGGGCTACAGCAGCACTCAGCAGGTGATAGTGGAAAGCACCGATTGGGAAACTGTCGAATTTTTCGTACAGCCGACCTCCTCGTCGTCCTACAGCAACAGCATCACTCTTGAGCCCATGTGGCTCGCCGACGGTATGTTCGTCAAGAGCATAAAGGCAGCCCAGTCGCCTGACTTCCTCGCCGCTCCGGCTGTAAACCAGCCCACCAATGCCGACGGAACATCGTTTACCGCCACATGGGAAGCCGTAACCGGTGCAACCAAATACTTCATCGACATCTACAGCTACAATGCAGCTGGCGACAAGGTGATGTTCATTGAAAATCAGGAATGCACCACAACCAGCTACAAGGTCGAAGGACTCGACGCCGCCACAACATACTACTTCGTAGTCCGCGCCGCCAACGAGACCGGCGTCTCCGGCAACTCCGAAGAAATCGAGGTCGTGGAATATATCAGCGAACTCGCAGCCCCCGTGGTCAAGATCGCCTCATGCGATGAGGAGGGCAATTTCACCGCCACATGGGATGCCGTTCGCAAAGCCGAGAGCTACACCGTGACCGTGTTTAAAGAAGAAACCCTCGCCGAAGCCGCCGAAGCCAATGTCCTCGTCGAAGACTTCAATGTATTCACTTCTGGCTCTATGACCTCGATTGAATATATCTACGACCGCCATCTGGCCGCTCTCAACGAGCCCGGCTGGACAGGATATAACATGGCCTGCATCAATGGAGCCATCGGAATCACACCTTATGGTAGCGATGCCTATCTTGTGACCCCTGCTCTTGACCTCTCCGGTAACGACGGCAAAATCAAAGTTGTCATCAACATGTGCGCCAACAACGTAGGTTCATTCAAGACCGGCGACGAAGTGAACTTCACTCTTGTCGATGCCGAAGACAACGAATCGGGGCCCGTCAAAGTGACAATCGATCAGCTCGGATTCGCCGACTATACAGTCAATCTCAACGGAGGTACCGCTGCCACAAAAATCAAGATCAGCAGCGCCACAAACAATAAGATTTTCATCGACAACATCGAAGTGAAGCAGCTGAAACCCGCAGGATTCGTCAACACCACCACCTATCTGCAGGCCGACACCGAAGCCACATCGTATATCGGCAAGGTTGAGTTCGCACAAGGTGTTGAATACAAACTTGTAGTCGTTGCCAACAGCCGCACCGTTTCCGCCGGTGCCGTCAGCGGTATCAGCTCGCCCGCGAGCGACGCCGTAACTATCTCGGGTACATCGGGTATCGGAAACGTTGCCGACAGCGCCGAGGCAGTCACCATTGCCAAGAGCGGCCACGGCGTCATCACCGTCACCACTCCCGCCGCTACCACAGTCGAGATATACGACATCGCCGGACGCCTCGTAACAGCTCAGCCTGTTGCCGAAGGGACAACGAGTCTCAGCGTCAACGCCTCTGGCCTCGTGATTGTCAAGGCCGGTGCCAAGGTCGCCAAAATAGCTCTCTGATTTTACCATAAAGGGTGAGAAGTGAAAGGCGATTCTGTCGCCTTCACCTTTCACCCTTTTTATACGTATTAATATTCATGAAAAGATTCTTACCGTTTCTGATAGCCGTAGCGCTTCCGGCGGCCGGATCCGCGAAAAACATCGGACCGGCCGAGGTCGAGGCCATAGCCGCCGACTTCATGCAGGCGGTTTCGCCCGCCACGGCAGGCAGCCCTCTCAAAAAGGCTCCCGGCGCGAAAGCCGACCCCAGCGCCACCCTGCCCTACTACATATATAATGCCCCTGCAGGCGGCTACGTAGTCGTAGCAGGCGACGACCGTCTGGGCTCCGTCCTCGGCTACAGCGACAGCGGAACCATAAGCCTCGACAACGCCCCCGAAGGTCTGCGCGACCTTCTCGGACTCTACGAAAAGGCCTACGCCGCCGTAAGCGCTCTTCCCGACGAAAACACCGCCACACCCATACAGCGCACACCCGCGGTCGTGGTGGCTCCTCTGCTCGGTGAAATCGAATGGGGCCAGGACACTCCCTTCAACCTCATGACGCCGACCTACACCACCGACGGAAAGACCACAAACTTCTACACCGGCTGTGTAGCCTGCGCCGCGACTCAGATCATGCGCCTCTATTCCTGGCCGAGTCAGGGCTCGGGCAGCAAGACATATACCGATCCGCTGTCGAAAAACACGCTCACGGCCGACTTCGGCGCCACGGTCTACGACTGGGCCAATATGCCGGCAGCTGTTCCGGCCTCGCCTACCGATGCCCAGGCCAAGGCCTACTCCACTCTGGCGGCACAGATGGGCGTGGCACTCGAAATGCAGTATGAGGCGGCCGGCAGCGGCACATACGACATGCTCGTGCCCTACGCCCTGCGCAACTACTTCGGCTATGACGCCGCCGTGCGAAGCCACAACCGCACATACTACTCCACCTCAGAGTGGATGACCATCATCAAGACCGAACTCGAGGCCGGACGGCCCGTATTCTACGGCGGCACCAGCGATGCCGGCACAGGCGGACACGCCTTCGTCATCGACGGCTACGACTCAGCCGAATACGTCCATATCAACTGGGGCTGGTACGGCCGCAGCAACGGCTACTTCATGATCAACCACCTCGATCCGTCGTCGCTCGGCGAAGGAGGCGGTGCCGGCGGTTATAACCTCAACCAGGATATGGTGACCGGCATTCAGCCCGCACGCCCGGGAGCGGCACGCGACCATTCCGTCTACGGCGGCGTGCGTCTGAGCTTCGACGGCCCCTTCGGCGACACATTCAATGTAATGACCTATCTCGAGAACATCGACGTCGAGCCGTTCACAGGCCACGTAGAGGCTGTGCTCACCGATGCCGAGGGCAATATCGTCGCCACTCTCGGCGGCGACGATGTGACCGTGCCGGGCTTCGCCAAGGGCTATGCCGGTTCTCTTCTCTTCAATCCGCGGACAGTGAAATCTACTGTCAGCGGCGTGGCCGACGGCTCCTACCGTGTGCGCCTTGGCTACAAGGCCACCGGCGATGACACCTATAAACTTCTGCGCCATCCCAAAGGCCTACCCGCCTATGCCGACGTGATAGTGTCGCACGGCTATATATCGATAGCCGCCAAACACGTGCCCGCACCCGACTGCGTGCTCCGCGAAGCCATAACCACCGACGGCGACCTCTATGCCGGAGGACACTCTCTGGTAAGATTTACGGTCGAAAACCGCAGCACCGACTTCGTTATCTCCGACATCACCCTCCGCCTCACAAAGACCGACGACAGCGCGGTAACGTTTGACGCCACTGTCAGCAAGACCGTTTACGACCAGTCGACGGAAGCTGTCGAGCTTCTGATGCCTGTCGGCTCCGATGTGCCCGCGGGCAGCTACTATCTCACCACCCTTGTCAAGAACAGCAACGGAGAATATCCTTTCGACGACAGCGAGACGGGGCGCACCACCGTCACCGTGCTTCCGGCCGCTTCCGGACCTGTAGTCCGCGCCGCCTCCGACATGGTATGGCGTTCGGGATCGGAAGACGGAACTCTGAGCCAAGGCGATACATTCTATGGCATAATAAACCTCCGCAACGCCGCCACTCCCGGCACCGCACGAGTTCTGGCCCGCTTTGTCAACGAGGCCACCGGCACCGCTTCGCCTCTGATTCAGGTGAACCTGACATTCACCGACAGCCGCACGCAGACCGCCACATTCAGCCGATACATACCTTTCGACCCCGGCACATACCGCATCGAACTCTACCAGATCGCCGATGACTACTCCGAGACACCTGTGTTGCCTTACGGAGAACCCGCCACTGCCGAAGTACGCCCGTCGACGGCTCTCGTAGCCGAAATGGTTTCGTTCACGCTGCCCGACAGGCTCATGCAGGGCCAGTCGGTACAGGGTTCGCTGACATACAAGGCGCTCAGAACGGTACGACAGAATCTCTACATACGCGTGCGCCAGCTCACCAACAGCGGGGGAGAAATAGCATATGCGAAATTCTCCAACAGCTTCGAGGCCGGAACCGAACAGACCCTCCCCTTCTCCTATCGGCCCTCCGCAGCGCTTGCCGACGGTCTCTATATGGTCATTGCCGAGACAGGCTCGACCCAGGCTCAGACCCCGATAGGCAACTACGCCGCCTATGGCCGTGTAGTCACCATCGGTAACGTTGACCTAAGCGGTGTCGGAGCCATCGAGGCCGAAGAGCGCGCCGCCGCCATCTGGGTCGAGGGCCGACAGCTTCACATCGTCGCCGCCGGCGACAATACCGTCGACACCGTAGCCGTCTACACTCCCGCCGGGACTCTTGCCGCCAGCGACACATACGACCTGTCGGCACTTCCCGCCGGTTTCTACATCGTCGAAGCCACGCTGGCCAACGGTCATCACACCACGGCCAAAATCCTGCTCCGCTGAACTATTTTCAGAGGGTGTCTCAGCCCATAAGCACATTCCATGCCCGCATACCGTGCAGGCATGGAATTTTTTTAAGGATTATTATTGTTTTTTCGCTGGAAATGTTGCTATCTTTGCCAGTGACTAACTGAAACACGAAAAACCTATACCAAACACACAATCTTTAACTATCAAAGTTATGGACATTAACAACATCATGGCCTCCCTCGAGGCCAAACATCCCGGCGAAAAAGAGTACCTTCAGGCCGTCCGCGAAGTGCTCATGTCGGTTCAGGACGTCTACAACCAGCATCCCGAATTCGAACGCAATAAAATCATCGAGCGTATGGTCGAGCCCGACCGTATCGTCACCTTCCGTGTGACCTGGCTCGACGACAAAGGCGAAGTACAGAACAATATCGGCTATCGCGTACAGTTCAACAACGCCATCGGCCCGTACAAAGGCGGTATCCGTTTCCATGCATCTGTCAATCTCTCTATCCTTAAATTCCTCGGCTTCGAGCAGACATTCAAAAATGCCCTCACCACCCTTCCCATGGGCGGCGCCAAAGGCGGCAGCGACTTCTCGCCCCGCGGCAAAAGCGACCGTGAGATCATGCGCTTCTGCCAGGCATTCATGCTCGGTCTATGGAAGAATCTCGGTCCCGACCGCGACGTGCCCGCAGGCGATATCGGCGTAGGCGGCCGCGAGGTAGGCTACATGTACGGCATGTACAAGCGTCTCGTAAACCAGCACGACGGAACATTCACCGGCAAAGCCCTCGAATTCGGCGGCAGCCGCATACGTCCCGAGGCTACCGGCTTCGGCGCGCTCTATTTCGTACAGAACATGCTCAGCCAGCGTAACGACACAATCGAAGGCAAGACCATCGCCATCTCCGGTTTCGGAAACGTGGCATGGGGCGCAGCCCTCAAGGCAACCGAACTCGGCGCAAAGGTTGTGACAATATCCGGTCCCGACGGATATGTATATGATCCTGCCGGTCTCGACGCCGAGAAGATCGACTACATGCTCGAACTCCGCGCATCGGGCAACGACGTTGTGGCTCCCTATGCAGAGCGCTTCCCCGGCTCGACATTCTTCGCAGGCCGCAAGCCCTGGGAGCAGAAAGTGGATATCGCACTCCCCTGCGCCACCCAGAACGAACTTAACGGCGACGACGCCAAGGCTCTTATCGCCAACGGTGTCGGAATGGTTGCCGAAGTATCGAACATGGGATGTACTCCCGAAGCCATCGACGCATTCATCGAAAGCCGCACTGTCTATGCTCCCGGCAAGGCAGTCAACGCCGGCGGCGTGGCAACTTCCGGCCTCGAAATGAGCCAGAACGCCATGCACCTGCAGTGGAGCGCCGAAGAAGTCGACCAGAAACTCCACGCCATCATGACCGATATCCACGGCCAGTGCCTGCAGTACGGCGTTGAGCCCGACGGATACATCAACTACATGAAGGGCGCCAACATCGCCGGATTCATGAAAGTCGCCAACGCCATGATGGGTCTCGGCGTCTGCTAAACTAATCTGACACACCATCTGAGAGCGGGTTATGCCAAGCACAACCCGCTCTTTTTTTATCGCAGAATGCCCTTGATGTCATCCGGCTTCATATCTGAGGTAAATGTCGCGAATCATGACCGTTCAAGTTGCCGATTTGAAAAATAATAGCGACATTTGTACCTGAAATCTGTCGCCGGATGGCCGCAAGCCGATGGCGGGTGGGTTTTGCCCCGGAGAAATACCGGGGGCAAATAAGAGAGCGTTTACTCGCGCTTTGTTCTTGTCAACCTGAAACTTCGCAACTTTCAATGTATAGGCAGGAAAAGGCAACGGTAGATGCCCGGGTATGTTATATCGCTTCGGAAGCGCCGCTTCCGGAGTCAATATAACGGCGTGGGCTTCTGCGTTGCTTGTTCTCCTATACAGGCAATGCGAAGGCCTCAGGTTGAAGGACAGGCAACGGAATCAGACTTCCACGCTTTTTTTATGTCCGCACCATCGCAGGGAAGTCAGGTGGTGACATCAACACCCCATCGATTATGAAACCGATCGGAGAGCTTGTCAAAGAAGAACTGATGGCTCAGGAACGAACCATAACATGGTTCGCACGTAAGCTTTGTATCGACCGCTCCAACGTATACCGTCTATTCCAGAAAAACAGCGTCGATACCGACTTGCTCATGAGAATTTCGCTCGTTCTCAAAAAGGATTTTTTCTCTGTTCTTGCCCGCAGCCTTGAGGAAAAGCGCAATTCGCAACAACAGTGAAGCAACACAGCAACATTAAAGCCCTTATCTTTCACCGCTTTAGCTGTACCTTTGTGGTGCTGTATTTTGCGGTGAGGAAAATCTCTCCCGTCCGATACCAATCATAGAGAATCCACATTAATTAATTAAACAAGCTATTTTATGAACAAAAGGTTTCTGAAAATCGCACTTCTTTCTGCCGTGTGTGCTTCGATGCCGCTGTCGTTCACTTCATGCAAGGATTACGATGACGACATCACCGAAATCAACACCAATGCAGACGGATTGAGCAAACAAATCGCCGCACTGCAAACGGCTCTCGAGACAGCGCAGTCTACCGCCTCCGCTGCTCAGGATGCAGCCCAGCGCGCGCTCACAGCTGCCGCCAATGCCCAGGATGCCGCCGACAAGGCCGCACAGGAAGCCGCCGCTGCCGCCGAGCTCGCCAAATCGGCTGCCGCGACAGCCAAGGCAGAGGCTATCCAGGAGGTCATCAACCAGCTCAAACCGCTCATCGACGCCAATACAAGCGCCAATGCCGCCAATGCTAAACTCCTTGCCGAACTCGACGGTAAGATCAAAGCCATCGAGACCAACCTCAGCAATATCGACCTCACCGAAATCAACAAGACTATCGGTGATCAGGCTAACAAAATTTCCGAGAACGCTACCGCAATCCAGGGCATTAAGACCCAGCTTCTCGCTCTCGAACAACTCAAAAAAGACCTCACCGAGAAACTCGGCGGTGTAGACGGCATCAAGGCCAAACTCGATAAAATCGATGAGATCAGCGGCGAGCTCTCCACTCTCCAGTCGTCGGTAAGCGCCAACACATCTTCCATCAACGACATCAAAGGCGAGCTCAAGACCATCTCCGCAACGATTTCGTCAGAAGTATCGAACGCTGTCAATACACTCGCAGGTATTCTCTCGAAGCGCCTCACCTCGGTGACTCTGATGCCAAGCCTCTACGTAGACGGTATCCCCACCATCGAGTTCCTCTCGGCTCAGTACACCAAGAAAGTGCTCAAGAATGGCGAATGGGTCAACGCTACCGGCGCAAACAGCCAGTTCATCGTTACCAATAACGCTACCGAAGCCGACTACCGCCTCAACCCCGGCACTCTCAAGAACGAAGACATCGACATCAACGACCTCGCTTTCGTTACCCGCATCGCTACATCGCGTGCCGGCGAACAGCTCGACGAAGTCATCAATGTCGCTTCTGCAGACATTAACGACAACGGTGTCCTCAACGTGAAACTCGGCAAAAGCAACACCAAATCACTCAACCTCGCCGGCAACCAGATCTACACTGTATCGCTCAAGGTTCCCGTGGCTGCAAAGCACCTCTTCGATGGTGAGGCCAACACTGCCGTTTACTCCGAATTCACCCGTCTCGCTGAAACATACTTCCAGCCCGAACTCAAGTTCGTTGACGGCGCTTACAACTCTGCTGATGTAAACAGCCACCTCAACGACTCGACCGCACTCTATGCTTCGGCTACCGGCGCAATGGTTGCCAAGAACCTCGTTTACAACGAATCTTACGATCTCTACAAACTCGTAGAAGGCTGCGCTCTGTTCTCTAACCCCACTGCGCACAAGAACCTTACCCGCGAAGCTCTCCAGGCTTACGGCATGGATATCAAATTCCACGCAGCCAAAGCCGCTTATGCTCCCACCGAAGACAAGACCAACCAGCAGGCTTATGTGAAGCTTGAAGGTGAAAACGGTTCTACTCTTGTTCCCGTTACATCCTCGGGGCAGGAAGACAACCAGACTATCATCGGTCGCCAGCCTATCATCGCCGCTACTCTCGTCGATGTTGTCAACGGCAACGTAATCGAGCAGAAATACTTCAAGGTGCTCTTCACTGCTGAAAAGATGGAAGATGTTACTATCGAATGGCCTGCAATCGCTGTCACCGGCACACCTTGCGGCGGTGCTTCGTACGACTTCGGCTGGAAAGCCATGGCAGAACGCGTGCTCGAATACCTCAACGGCGGCAAGGGTATGTCTAAGGAAGACTTCACCAAGATCTATGGTAACTCTACTCCTGTCATTGCTCCTGCAAACGATCAGAACGGCACTCTGACACCCAACATCGTAGCTGCCAACCTCGACGCTTCCACTCCCGTGATGACATGGTCTGTAACCAAGGATCAGCTTGGTGTCCTCAAAGTCGGAACCAACAATGCTACCTTCACCAAGACCATTACCTTCACAGATCCCACAGGCCTCCATCCCAATGTTGTCATCAAGCTCAAATGGGATGTCACCACAACCGTAGGCGCTACCGCACTCGGCAAGACCGACAACCTCAAGTGGGCTGACAACACCATGAAGGTTTACCCCGTGCCCATGCAGATACCTTATGACGGCACCCAGAAGGCCGCATACATGACCAACATCCTCGAAGGCCGCTACAAACCCTACACAACCGGTATGCTCCCCTGCGGTCAGTACGACATCGACTACCAGAAGGGTCAGGCAGGCTACCTCGGCGAGGCTCTGATACTCCAGAGCGGCTACTCGCACTGGAACTTCACTGCCGCCAACCAGGCTAACCTCGACGAGATCTACTACACCATCAAGAATGACGCCGCCGGCAAGCAGATTGTATCCAACGGCAAGACCATCAAGATCGACTGGTCGTCGAACATCAACGGTCTCTCGAAGAACAACTACGTATTCGGCACCGTCAACCTCCAGATCGTGAAGATTCTCACCCTGAATACAGTAGCCGGCACTCAGATCACCGACAACTCTCGCGAACAGTCCATCAACATCGCCAAGGCTTACAGCCTCACCGACGCCTACGGCAACCTCGTAGCTGAAGAACCCACCGCTGACGAACCCTACGCAGCCGACTACTACGACTTCTATGGAGTTGAAGGCGCCGAATTCGGCAACGACATCAAGGTAGCCGACAACGCCGAAGGCACTCAGAACGTGCGCACCCTCGCACAGCTCAACATGACTGCCAACGTCGACAACACTACCGGTGTCCTCACATTCCAGAACAACGGCGCACCTCTCCAGGCCAACGCTTACCTCATCGTTCCGGTAACTGTAGAACACCTCTGGGGCACTCTCACCGGCACAATCGCTGTGCCTCTGAACAAGAGCAACGCTCCCCTTAACACCATCAGAAAGTAACCCTTTTACCGAAGGTTACTCATAGAGTCAATACCCTGGCCGGGCGCCCATCAAAAGGCGTCCGGCCTTTTTTCGATATTTTTTCACTACTTTTACGGCTCAGAACATATCAGCGACAAGAGTTATGAAAGACAAGACAAAGCGCCTCGCCGAACAATTGCGGGGCAACGACAGAATATCGGTTCTTTTCGTATGCCTCGGCAACATATGCCGATCTCCGGCGGCCGAGGGTGTGCTGCGCGCCATCGTCGACGAAGCAGGCGACAGCGCCCGCTGGACAATCGACTCGGCCGGAACAGGACGCTACCACATAGGACAGCTTCCCGACAACCGCATGCGTATACATGCCCGACGCCGCGGACTCGAACTCACTCACCGCTGCCGTCAGGTCTGTGAGGCCGATTTCGATGATTTCGATCTTATAATACCCATGGACGCCGACAATGAGGCCAATCTACGCCGCCTCGCCCCGACGGCCGACGCTCTCGACAAGATAGTGCCGATGACCGAATTCGTTGACATGGCCATGCGATACGACCACATCCCCGACCCCTACTACGAAGGCGCCGAAGGCTTCGAGCTCGTCCTCGACCTCCTCCAGAACGGCTGCGACCGCCTCTTCCACCTGCTAAAATAGCTACGACATCGACAATCCGGGCCTACCCCCACAAAAACACATCGCCGCCCCAGGCGCGCCGAACGCGCACCCCTACTGACCTTGATTTAAAACTCTTCTCTGCAATGGGCGATCGACATCAATTCCGGGCGAACTGGCATGGATATAACGATGGTTTATATTTCGTAACTGTCTGCACAAGCAACATGCAGACATCACTGGGGCATATCGACGATATGGAGATGCATCTCAGTCCTTTGGGCGCCATCTTGGACTACTGGCTTAGAAAAGCGCCGGATAGTTACGAGGATATATGCATGATAAATTATGTTATAATGCCAAATCACTTTCATTGTCTGCTTGATATCAGGGGGGAACAGAGCCGTCTGAAACAACCGAACTATGGCTGCCTCCATAGTTCGCATCGCTTAAGAAAAACGACCGATTTTCATCACAATTCATTACTGTCACGATTTATAGGAAATATAAAACGAGCTGTAACGATAGAAGCGCGCAAATCCGGCATAGATTTCGCATGGCAACGATCATTTCACGAACATATTGTAAAACACGAATCAGCATATAAGGCCATCATGATCTATATAGACCGCAATGTGTCTTCCTGGGGCGAAGATAGGTTTTATAGATAAACGGAAGTAACTGAAATCAAAAAAAGGGTGCGTCGAGCGAACTCGGCGCACCCTTTTCAGGATTAGTATTTAACAGGGTTTATTCCTTGGGAAGAATCTTGATATTGTCGAGCATCCAGCGGTTGGCGGTGCCGACTTCCCATTCGTTCTGCGAAATGGTAATTTTGGTATCCTTATCGATCTTAATGCCTGAAAGGTCTGCCGTAGCTTTGATCCACTCCAGCTTATGACCGTCTTCCCAGCCTGTCGGCGGAATATCGAATCTCTTGACATCATCGCCGTTCTGAACCTCGACATAAAGTGTCACAGGATCGATCTTGCCGGATCCCTGACGCATCACAGCCCAGTCGAATGTGATGACGACATTCTCACCTTCGGGCACGGTGGTAATCGACGGCAGTATTATACCGCTATGGTTACCGGTCTTACCGAATTTGAGGTAATTGCGCTGGAGGTAGGTGCGCTTGTTATCATTCTTGTCATAGACAAACTTATAACCGCGCGATTCGATGTATTCGAAACATGAGATTTCCTTTCCATCGACCATGGTCTTGACAGAAGTCAGAGCCGGAGCGGAAGCACCCATATCATCGGTTCCGACATGGTCGCCGGCACCGGAGGCAACCGACCAGGGTTCGAGCCATTCCCAGTCTTCGCTCCAGTATACTACCTGATACATGCCGAGGTCTTCTATCGAAGTGGCAAGCAGACGGAGCGTCTTGCCGGCCTTTCCGGCGAAGTAACCGCAAACCTTCACATTATGGTTTGCAAGATCACTGAAGACAACACCTTCGACAGCATCAGCTGCAATCACACTTGATGTCTGACCGTCCACATAAAGCGCATTGCCGTCGACATGGCCCGTCACGGAAACAAACTTCATCGCGTCGGGAGAATATGAGTCAAGAGCGTCGGTAATATCGGCAGGTTCGCCGTGGGCGACCTCGGCGGTTCCCGAAGCGATAAAGAATTCTCCTTCGACATACGGGTAACCGGCTTCATCGGAGGCCTTATGACCCTGAAGGGTTCCGACTGCGCCCGGAACCATACCCTCGGGGAAGCCCGTGGCATAAGCGAAGTCGGTTCCGTCTGTCACAAGTTGACCTTTCACGAAATTGTCCACTACCGTAATTCCGGGCATTACCATAGCGGTCTTGTCAGGTGTCGAGGCCATCTCGAAGATGGAGTAGTCGGCAATACCGCGGTAGTTGTCGCCGAGCTGGAAGAGGGTCACTGTAGCGATACTCTTCTTTGTGGTGCCGCGGAAAAGGACGTCGATCTGACGGGGATTGTCGAGAGCGCCGTCACGGAGATTGTCGGCCATGCTGATGGTCACCTCCGTAGTGCCTCCGTGGCCGGTTGCGGGAGAAATCGTAACATAGTCGGGAGCCTCGGAATACCAGTCGGCGTCGGCATACACCAGAATAGACTGGGGCTGGGCCGAGAGACCCTCGAACGTAAGGCTGGGCGCGCTGGCGAGTACGGCCTTTGCAATCGTTACGTCGTCGTCATCGCATGCTGCCAGTGTGCAGCCGAGAATGCCGAGAAGCGCGAATATATAGATATTTAATTTCTTCATGATTCAGTTATCAAAGAGGATAAATTAATTTCCGGAACGCTTGATGTCATCCCAGCCGGGATTCTGGATAAGATTGGGGTTGAGCGAAATGTCATCGATAGGAATACCGTAGTAGTAGTCGCGGTAATCATTCCAGCCGTTGCGGGGCTGCGACTTGTGATAGTAGGTATAGCCTGAATTGCCGTTTGAAAGAATGAGCTCGGAACCTATCTGATATACCTGGGCGTTCTTCACGCTGGGTTTGGCCTGCGATGAGGTATAGAGATAAAGATCGGGCACACCGTCGCCTGTGAGGTCATATTCGCCGGGACCGGGGAAATACATGCCGTAGATATCCTGGTCGAGGCAGTAGCCGGCACGCCAGCGGAGAAGGTCGGACATGCGCTGGCCTTCCATTACGAACTCGACGGCACGCTCGCGGCGGATTTCGAGAATCACACCCTTGTTGGAGCCGGTGACGTTGGTGTAGCCGAAGTCAGGATCTTCGAGGAATGGATCGGGATTTGCATTTGCCTGCGCGAGACTCATGTGAGGCATGCCTGCGCGGTCGCGGAGAAGATTGATGGAGATGTCGAGGTCGCTCTGCGTGAGAGTTCCGGCCTCGGCCTTGGCCTCGGCATAGGCAAGGAGCGCCTCACCATAGCGGAGCACGGGCATATCGCAGGTCGAGCGCTTGTTGTCGAGCTGACCGCCGGCTCCGTCGGGGCCCTGCACGAACTTGATGGGCTGGAAGCCTGTGGTCGATGCAGAGAAATCGGGAGCGAGAATGTCGGTGCGGCCGATACGGTGATAGCCGGTGGTGCGGATAGTCTGGGCCAGACGCGGGTCGCGGTCTTTCACCAGGTCGACGAAGCTCTTTGTGGCATAGCCGGCCTGATCGGTATAACGGCTGCCGTCCTTCATCAGATACTGGTAGACAAGCTTGCGGGGGAAGCCGGGAGTACCGCCGGTAGGCTGGAGGGTCGAAGAGGCGGCTTCGTGGAAAGCGCCTGTGGCCGAGCCGAAGCGGATTGCGAGAATATACTCGTCGGTATTGGCATCGTCGAATGTAAAGAGGCTGAGGTAGTCTTCGGCGGGCTTGCCGGTGCTGTAAAGCTTATATTCCTTGCTGTCCATAAGCTTTTTGGCGGCGTCGGCAGCCTGTTCGAGATACCAGTTGTAGTCATGACCTTCGAGCGAAATATTGTGATACTTGCGGAAAGTACCTTCGAAGAGACATACGCGGGCCTTGAGAGCCAGCGCCGCGCCACGGGTCACACGATAGGGATTGTTGGGTTCGGCTGCCTTTGCAGGGCAATTGGCGATGGCGTAGTCAAGATCTTCGACAACCTTCGACATCACCAGCTCGCGCGAATCGCGGGGGTTGAAGAGAGCCCCGTCGGCGGAACCGAGTTCATGCTCATACCAGGGCACATCGCCGAAACGCTGCACCTTCTCGAAATAGAAGTATGCGCGGAAGAAACGTGTCACACCGGTATATTTGGCTACCGCAGCTGCGTCGGGACAACGGTCGGCGCGGTCGAGAAGACTGTTGATACGACGAAGCTGAGCCCAGCTCCAGCCGCCCGAACCGGCCGAGGTGGGAGTCACGCGTTTCTGACCGCCGAGCATTACGTCGGAAAGGGTCTGCGTGAGATAGAAGTCGCTCTTCTCGCGTTCGGGCTCCTTGTCGAGCAGGTTATTGTACAACGGGTTGGAGAACATCTCCAGGTCGGCGGCAGTCTTGAAATAGTCCGACTCCGACACGCGGTCCTGAGGGGTGAGGTCGATGGCGTCCTCACACGATGTGAGGGCCAGCAGAGCTACCGAAAGACCTAATATTGCTTTTTTCATTGTAGAGATGGCTTAAGAGATTAGAAAGTGATGTCCACACCTATCATATAGGTTTTGGGGAAAGTGTATGCAAGGTTGTTGTTCTGTTCGGAACGGCTGTATGCACTTTCGGGGTCGAGCCACTTGGTGTTTTTCTTCAGAGGCGACCAGTAGCAGAGGTTTTCGCCGGTGAAATATACGCGAAGTTTCTCGATATAGGCTTTCTTGGTCCACTTCTGAGGCACGGTATAGCCTACGGTCAGATTCTTGAAGCGGAGATAGCGGAGATTCTGGAGATAACGGTCGTTGACAAAGCTGAGCGTACCCGAGGTAGCCGCATATGCCATAGGACGGGGGAAGTAAGCGTCCGGATTGTCTTCGCTCCACACGAGATCGCGGAAGTCGCTGCGGAGGAACGAGACATAAGAGTAGGAGTAAGCGCCCCAGAAAGGCATGCACTGACCGGTGGGATACCAGTAGTGGTTGCCGGTGCCCTGGAAGAAGGCGCTGACATCGAAACCGAAGTAGCGGATCGAGGCGTTGATACCATACTGAAGCGAAGCGAGCGAATTACCGAGGACGGTGCGGTCACCGGGATCGTCGACGGTATTGCCGCCTACACCGATCTTATTGTCGCCGTCAAGGTCGAGATACTTGAGGTCGCCGGCCTGCCAGCCGCCGGTCACACGTTTGGTGACATAGCCGAGGTCAACCTGCTTGGCATATTCCTGAGCTTCTTCGGTGGTCTTGAAGTAGCCGTCTACCTTGTAGCCCCAGATTTCGCCGATACGCTTGCCTACGTAGTAGTCCTTTGCAAAAGACTTGGTCGGGTTGTCGTAGCGGGTGATTTCGGAGCGGTAGTCTGAAATGTTGAAGCCGACGCTGTATGTGAAGGGATGGCCGAAGAGCTGGAAGTTGTCGTTCCAGGAGATTGCAGCCTCGTAGCCCTTGGTGCGGAGGTCGGCGGTATTCATCTGTGGGGGATCGGCGCCGTATACCGAAGGAAGTGCGATACCGTCGGTGAGCATGTTTTTGGTATCGCGGATATAGAGGTCACCGGTGAACGAGAGACGGTTGTTAAGCATGGAGAAGTCGAGACCGAGGTCCCACTGCTTGGAAGTCTCCCATGTCATGTCGGACGCGATAGGTGCGCCGAGCGATGTATAGGCTGCCTTGTTGGCTCCGTCGAAAGTGAAGCTGTCGAACTTATGGCTTGTGATAAGACGGAGGAAGGTATAATAGGACGATACATTCTGGTTGCCGAGTTCGCCGTAAGAGAGACGGAGCTTGGCGTTGCTGAAGAGAGGACGCAGAGAGGCGAAGAATTCTTCTTCGGAGAAGCGCCAGCCGACAGAACCCGAGGGGAAGAAGCCCCAGCGGTGACCCTTGCCGAAACGCGAGGTGCCGTCGTAGCGGCCCGAGAGTTCGAGGAGGTATTTGCCTTTGAAGTCATAGTTGATACGGCCGAAGATACCTTCGAGGGCATACTGGTTCTGGCTGCCGGTGACGTCGGAAATCTTGTCGCCGTTGCTGTTCACACCTACAAGGTTGAAGTCGGTAAGATCTTCCGAAATGAGATTTTCGGCCGACATGCCGCGGTTCACGATGTTGAGACGCTCGTAGTTGTAACCGGCCATGATCTGGAAGTTATGGTTTTCGGCGAATGTCTCCTTATATGTTGCGAAAGCGTTGACAGCATAGTAATTGCGGGTATTTATGCTCTCGCGGAGGTCGTTGAGACCGGCACCCGAATCCCATATGCGCAGTTCCTCGTCGGGCACCTGACGCCAGTATACGTTGTTGCCGCGGTTCTGGTTGCGGGTCTGATAGAAACGGTATGTGAAGTCAGCTGTAACGGTGAGCTGCTTGATAGGATTGATGTTGAGACGGAAAGTAGTGGTGAAGTCGGTCTTTTTGTCGACATTCGGGTGTTTGCCGTCGATAATCTGCGAGTGACGGCTGTTGCCGACAGCATAGCTTGCATAGGGAGTCTCGCGTATCTGCGAGCCGTCGGGGTTCATCAGGGGCACACAGGCAAGGGCGTGACGACCTACATAGCCGAGAGTGGCGTCGACGCTTGAACGGCCTTGATAGTCGTAGGTGGAGCCGAAGAACGAAGTATTGTTGCTCATTGTGATCCACTTGTTGATGTTGAAGTCGATCTTGCTGCGCATATTGTACTTCTTGTATACGTCGGGAATTACCTTGAGCATACCTTCCTGACGGTCGAAACCGCCCGACACGAAGTATTTCACGGCCTTGTTGCCGCCCGAAACCGAGATATTGTGCTGCTGCTGCGGACGGGTGTCGCGGAAGAGCGAGTGATACCAGTCGTGGTTTGCATAGTAGTACCACTGGTTGCGTCCGTTGCGGTTTTCCTCCACAACCCAGGGACGGTCGGGGTGCTCGGTCTTGTCGTTGACACGCGCAAGAAGCTGCTGCATGTCGTAGTCGGAATATTTCCAGTAGGGCTGACCGGAATCAGCCATGAAGAATTCGTTGACGGTATATACCGACCAGTAGCCGCGGGTTTCGTATTCGGTGGAAGTGGTCGGCTTTGTCCAGCCGAAGCGGCCGCTGTAGCGCACGGTTGCCTTGCCGTCTTTTTCCTGACCGCTCTTGGTGGTGATAAGCACGACACCGAAGGCCGCACGGGCACCGTAGACTGCGGCTGCCGACGCGTCCTTGATCACAGATATGTTATCGATATCGTTGGGATTGAGGTCGTTGATCTCACCTACCGAACCGTCGATAAGCACGAGAGGACCGGCCGAGTTGATAGAGGTTGTACCGCGGATGTTGAGATCGCCCGATGTGCCGGGACGACCGTTGGTCACGCTTACATTAAGACCGGCGACAGCACCCTGGAGCATGTTGGTGACAGATCCGCCCGTACGGTCTTCGAATTTGGCGCCGTCGACAGTGGCCACGGCTCCGGTAAGGTTTACTTTCTTCTGAGTACCGTAGCCGATGACAACGGTCTCTTCGAGCATTGTGGAACTTTCCTCAAGGACAACTTTTACTTCGCTCTGGTCTGCGGCTACATTGACAGTCTTTTCTGTATAGCCGACATACGAGAACTTGAGAGTCACAGGGCCATTGGGAACGGTAATGGTGAAATTGCCGTCGATGTCGGTGGAGACACCGGTCTTGCTTTGCCCGGCGGTCACAGAGACACCGATCAGAGGCTCGTCGGAGGTATCCACGACGTTGCCTTTCACCTCGCGTGCAAACGCTGCCGAAGTTGTCGACAGGAGTATCGCAAGCACGAGCATCAGTCTTGTGAATAGTTTCATAGAATATAGAAATGTGTGATTGGAAAATAATTTCAAGTGATGATGAATTATGGATTATGAATTATGAATTGAATGTACAGCCTGCGGTTGCCCGCCGATGACCCGTCAATTCATAATTCTTAATTCATAATTCATAATTCCCGCTGTTACCAGGTATACGCTGCGGTATTGAAGGCCTTGGGACGCGCCATCTTTTCGGTGAAAGTGCGGCCGAAGCGGTCTTTTACGGTAATCGTAAGGTCGGTGTCTGCATCGGGTGCGGTAACCTCGAAGAAGTGACACCAGTTCTGGGTAATAAAGTTGGGAGCCGAAGTCTTGGTGCTCTGGAAGCGCTTCTTGCTCATGGCCTCGATATGAAGAGGATCGTATGCCATAACGGGCTTGGCCTCGAGAGTCTGGCCTGTTTCAGTGGTGACGGTGACAGTCCATTCAGGATCATAGTTCCACAGGTTGATGAGCACCTTATTGTCAGGGGCTCCTTTGTATGCATCGCAGTAACGCTGCCATGAAGCCACGGCGTCGCCTGAGATACCGGGTATGTCGTCCTGGGTGAATTTCACATTGTTGAGGTCGTAGGTGCGGAACTGTATGTTCTCGTCAAGACCGGTGCCTTTATAGATCCATTTGAAATCCTTGCCGGTGATATCCCATATGGAATATCCGGCGGGAGAACCGTCGTGTGCGGTGAGAGCGCCCGGAGTAAGCTTGCCGCTCCACCACCAGTCTCCGCAGACCGCCGTCTGGTTATGCTCCATGAAATCGGGATAATCCTTAAGCACACTGTGGGCGGAGGTCACGTTATAGCTCTTGTGGGTGTGGCCGGTCACGTAGTGCACTTTATAGTCTTTCAGAATGGGCAGAAGCTCTGCCACATTCTCGAGTTCATTCTTGAAGGTAGTCGCACCGTTGGCGTAGAAGAGAGGTGCATGCATGGTGAGTATGACAGGAGTCGACTTGTCGACATAACTCAGATCTTTGGCAAGCCACTGGAGCTGAGGAATGAATACTTTCTGCTTGTAGTCGCGTGAAGTAGTGCCGTCGTAAGTGCTGCAATCGATATTGTCGAGTACCACATAGTGTACGTCGCCTATATTGAAAGAATAGTAGTTCGGGGCGATCGAAAGAATAAAATCGTTCTTGGCGTCGAAATTGTTCTTTGCCTTGTAGTCGTTGTCATGGTTGCCGATGGTGTGGTATACCATGAGATTCTTAAACGAACTGTTCATCAGATCGAGATACTGGGCGAACTGGAAGTTATTGTCATACCAGTATATGTCCCAGGTCATGTCGCCGAGGGTGATGGCGTAAGTGCGGCCTTTCTTGCCGTTTGTATTCACATCGGAGGCGAATTTGGCGAACTGCTTCAGATCGTCGTTGCGGTTGGCAAGATGCATGTCGCCGAAGAAAAGCACGCGGTAGCTGCTCTGATCGACCTTGGTAAGCTTGAAGTCGACATTTTCGGGTGTGGTGGCTGCTGCGGTCAGAGGGAAGTAATTGATCGGAAGGATACCGGCGGTCTTGGGCTCATAACCCGATGGAACCGACATGAACACATATTTATATGCCTTCTTCGATTTGAGTTCGTAGCGGCCTTCGGCGTTAGTGACGGCAAAATCGACGCCGTCGCTGATCACAACGTTGGCCACAGGGCCCTGGTCGGTGCTGACAGTACCGAAAACGGTAGTACCCTCCTGAAGTTGCCATTTTTCAGCCAGGAATTTAAGATTCATCGTTCCGAGCTGCTTGCGCTCTGAGCCTCGTTTGATATATACTCGATAGCTGCCGTCGGCTGTACCTGCGGGAATGGCGAAAGTGAAAGAGTCGGAATTGACCGCCGTTATCTGGCAGTCGATGAGTTTGCCGTCGCTACCCTGAAGCTGGATAATGTCGGTGGTATAGATTACGCTGCCTGCGCCCATCGAAAGAGTGCACGGTTCGTCCTTGGTCAGTTCGACTGTGGACGGAAGCGTAAGCTCGATCTTGATACCGGCATTAGGCCCGGGATCCGGCTCGTCCTTGCTGTCGCCGCAAGAAACTATAAATAGGCCCGAAGCCGCAGTCAGCATCAGTCCGATTAAAAATTTAGGAATTTTCATAAAACTGGTGTTAAATACTAATTTCGAATTGTGTGTTGTTTCGTGATGTTTTTCTGCCTGTTATAGAAGGATGGTCTTAAAATATCAAAAGCTAAATCTATGGTATTAAGCTACATGAGGTATAGTACACATATCCCCTGGAGATACGCCCGCATACAGACGGGCCACGACTGTGGCTTTAATGTATTTCAAGCGTTCCATGGACTTTTGTGATAATTGGGTATTTAGGTTTTTATTCGTGATATGATTTCAGGGCGTTAAATTACTTCTTTTTTCGCAATAAAACAAAAAAATTTCGTAAAAAACTTTCATGTTAAATAATTAAGAAAGTTTTAACAATAAATTATTAATCCGAATGAGATTGACAATCAGCAAGTTATCCAAAACAAGCTGTTTTTTTGCTTAAAATATGTAAATTTCAAAGCAAAAGAACGAAAGCAGAAGCCGGACAAAAGCCCATTATAAGCCAGACCCATATATAACGGCAGCACAAACAGTGTGGCTACTCTTAGAGGTTGTTTAATAACATATGTGAAAACACAGGCCAAAAAGTCGGAGATGGA
>ERZ836877.1749-NODE-1749-length-31781-cov-17.382904_pt1 | contig 31781 bp, 28 predicted proteins | sample MGYA00519469_ERZ836877 | MGnify/ENA primary metagenome ERZ836877 (study PRJEB31850, sample SAMEA3708809) | human gut metagenome | biome: human gut; feature: human-associated habitat; material: faeces | place: China | collected 2014 ... | reverse complement strand
TCAGGCGGCTTAAAAATTGGAGGGTGTACCAAAAACTGAATTTTGATACACCCTCATTCTTAAATGGTTGGATAAATTTATTAGAATAAGTCTAAATTGGATTTTAACTAAAAAAGTGTCGGACTTAAGGTAACTTAAGACGATATTTGGGATTCGGATGAAACGCTATGAGTCAGTAATCATTTAGTCCAGAAGAAGCGACATGTTGAGTGTCAATCTGGGTATACCGAGTGCATCCATTATTAGATTGTTGCTATCTTTTTTTCTAAATAGAATTTCAGTCAGATCTTGCTTCTTAAGAATTGTATACCTTGAATTGTGTCGCCATTTGTCGATTTCTGAAGCTGGGATGGTTTCGAAATTTGTAATACCACTGTCTGCATCGCATTTAAGATAATTTCCCTCTTCCTCCACATCTTTCACGAGAATCGAAAATTTGCAATCTTTCCGCCATTCGGTCAGGATTTTTAGAATCTCGCGATAGTTCAGAATTCTGCTCATACCATATGGTTTGGCATGGCGGTTGACATCATATATTCTTTCCGCCACACCATATGACCCTCCTAACATGCCCCCATCCGGATTCGCAGCTCCATACACCTTCGACCATAAGATTCTTCTGTCGGTTTCTTCGGGATAGCATTTCACACTCATCGAAGATTCGGGATACTTTTTCTTGGTAGCATCAAGCAGACGGAAATATGAACAATTGTCATCATGATATAGCTTGGGTATAATTATTCTTTTACGTTCATCAAATGTAATGAATGCAACTCCGGTAATCTTGTTATCAGGAGTACGACATACTAAAATATCACCTCCGGATATTGCGTTTTCTTGAAATGTAATAGCGATATCTTTACCCGAATGAATAAGTGAAAAAAACTTGAATCCACTTTCCTCATATCTCTTAATATATTCGATAGTCTCCTTTACTATTTCGGAATTATTGATTTCAAGTTTATCTACAAAAAGGCTTTCATAATATCGCGTTTTAAGCGCGATTATTCTCTCGTCTTCTTTACTAAGTATTGACTGATAATCGTTGTTAAAATCATGTATGTCTGTATAACGATCTTCTACAGTATACATAGAGTTAGAATATCCTTTTCCGAAGTAGTATTTTCTTAGTATGTCAGATGCAGGAACCAGGAATGTTATATGAACCCCATCTGTATATGCTTTTGTGTTTATTTTTCTCATAAGGTTGTCCATAATTCCTCGATGTCTGTATTCTTCTAAAGTGGCAAGTCCGCATAGATATAGTCCCTTTATATTCTGTTTCCCGTTTCCGAAAAAATATGGCACTCCCAAAAGAGCGGAAATCAGTTTCCCATTCTCTTCATAATATTCCAGATATTCCGTATTGAAATAGTTGTCAAAAATCAATGATATATATTCGTCTGAATCATGAAAAGTAGTTTTCCATAATTTCATCATTTTGTCTTTGAGATCTTGAGTGTCCATATATATTTTTTTAATTGTTAGTGTTATGAAACTTTTAGCTATATCTTTTTCAATTGTCAAATTTATAGTGGAGCAGTTTTGTCGCTCCGGAAGCCGGGAGGACAAAATAAATCAAGACTCCTACTTATTGAAACAAAGATAGTGTTAATTATTCTGATTTGCAACACGCAAGGAGTATTATTTGCAAAAAAAGATCTTCAAGGAGAGATATATAGAAAAAATTAATTAATTTTGTAGGAGGATAGGCTGATTTGGTGCCTTAGAATAGTATCGCTTTGTCGGTCGCATTTATTATAAGACACCGATCATTCTTCAATAAATTGTTTCGATTAGTAATCAGAGTAACACACATCAATGAATACCAAAACAATACTGACCGCAGGCATATTGGGTCTATTTGCTTTCCCTATGTACCCTTGGGGCCAGAAGGGCCATGATACAACCGCCTTTATAGCGGAAAACCATCTGACTCCTATAACCAAGGCATTATGTGAGGAATTGCTCGATGGCAAGTCAATCGTGTATTATGCCAATTGGCTTGACAATGCCTCGCATACGCCGGAATATGCCTATACAAAAACTTGGCATTACAAAAATATAGATGCCGGCGTAGCTTTCGAAGATGCTCCACTTCTTCCTACAGGGGATGTTGTGAGAGCCATAGAGGAGCAGGTAAAGATACTTCAGGACAGAGATGCTACGAGAGAGCAAAAACAACTTGCCTTGAAGATTGTTGTTCATCTTCTTGGTGATATTCATCAGCCTATGCATATCGGTCATGCCTCTGATCTCGGGGGTAATCGGTGGTCGGTTAAATATTTTGGGAAAGATTCCAATATCCATTCCGTATGGGATTCCTCTCTGCCGGAATCAGCTCACAAATGGAGTTATACGGAATGGCAGCAGCAGATAGACCGGCTGAATGACGAACAGGAGGATTTCGTGGTCGCAGGTGGTACCCCGGCAAAATGGGCTAAAGAGACTTTCAATATTTGCACGGAAGTCTACAACAGGACTCCTGAGGATTCAAAAATCAGTTATGATTATGTGGCTGGCTGGGCTCCTTTTGTCGAGACACAGTTCCTTAAAGGGGGGCTGCGTCTCGCTGACGTGCTAAACTCCATTTTCGATTCGCAATATAAGCCGAAAAATTCATTCATAAAGAAATAAATGTCTTCTGTAAAAGGAGAAAACGAATTCATACCGCTTAATCTTCCCCCGGCCCAGTTGCGTCTGAGCCGGGGCAATGGTGTTATAAAGGTATTCGATCGCTTGAGAAAAAAACATGTCGTACTTACTCCGGAGGAATACGTCAGACAGAATTTCATAGCATGGATGATAGATTATCTTGCTTATCCGTCATCATTGATGGCAAATGAAATAGGTATCGATCTTAACGGCACTAAGAAACGATGTGATACTGTAGTGTTCAATTCTGACGGTAGTCCTTTCATGATAGTGGAATATAAGGCTCCCGATGTGGCAATCACCCAGCAAGTCTTTGATCAGATTGTGAGATACAATATGGTGTTGCATGCAAGATATCTTACGGTGACTAACGGATTGAGACATTATTGCTGCCGTATGGATTATGCCAACCGCTCATATAATTTCTTACCCTCCGTGCCAGTATATTCCCAGCTGGAGCGATAATTAATCCTGTGTCTCCATCACACCGTGTTCTCCGAATCGAATATATCATCGAGGCAATTGAATAATCTACTTCCGAAAGTAAGATTTTTTTGCGTGAATAATGTTATTTATTTATGGGTTTTGACACGAAATTTTTCACAGAATATTGGAACAATATTCTGTCATACTTCAGATACTGAAAATGCAAGAATCACCCAACTATAATTATCTTGATCTTCTCAATGATCAACAGAGAGAAGCCGTGGAATATAAAGATGGACCCTCGCTTGTCATTGCCGGCGCAGGGTCTGGGAAAACCCGTGTGTTGACCTACAAGGTAGTAGACCTTCTTCGCAACGGATACGAGCCTTATCGCATTCTCGCTCTTACGTTCACCAACAAGGCAGCTCGTGAAATGAAACAGAGAATCACGGAAATTGTTGGTGACAGAGTCGCATCGCGTCTCTGGATGGGCACGTTCCACTCTATTTTTCTCCGTATATTACGCAGGCATGCGGATGAGCTTGGGTTCCGATCAGGCTTTACAATCTACGATACCGCCGATTCGCGTTCGCTGATCAAGATGATTATCAAGGATTATGGGCTTGATGAAAAGATTTACAAGCCTGCTACTCTCGCATCCGTTATATCTAATGCGAAAAACGCCATGATAATGCCTGAACAGTATATCCAGGATCGTGACAATTATGAAGCAGACCGGAAAGCGAAAAGACCTATGACCGGAGAGATCTTTAAGGCCTATTGCGAGCGGTGCCATATCGCGAATGCCATGGATTTTGACGATATTCTGGTGTACATGAACATGCTGCTGCGAGATTTCCCCGACATCTGCCGTCATTATCAGGAGTTTTTCCGCTATATACTTGTGGATGAATACCAGGATACGAATTTCGCACAACATTTAATAATTTCACAGCTTGCTGGGAAGCAGAACCGTCTATGTGTGGTTGGCGACGACGCACAAAGTATATATTCTTTCCGTGGAGCCGACATATCTAATATACTTAATCTTGAAAAAAAATATCCAGGTCTGAGGATTTTCAAACTTGAAAGGAATTACAGGTCTACGCAGAACATCATCGACGCGGCGGGAAGTCTGATAGCGAAAAACACTCGGCAAATGCCCAAAAACGTGTATAGTGAAAATGAAAAGGGCGACCGTATAGATGTTGTAAAGACATACAGCGATATGGAAGAGGCTTTCATGGTTGCAAATATGATCAACCAGTCTAAGCTTATTGGTCATGACAGTTATGATGATTATGCTGTGCTTTACCGCACCAACGCGCAGTCGCGTGTGCTTGAGGAATCATTGAGAAAACGAGCGATCCCCTATCGTATCTATGGCGGACTATCGTTTTATCAGAGAAAAGAGGTCAAGGATATGGTGGCTTATTTCCGTATGAGCGTAAATCCCGATGACGACGAGGCACTTAAACGAATCATCAATTATCCTGCCAGAGGCATTGGAGAGACAACCATGAAAAAACTTCATGCACTTGCTTCAGCATCTTCATCAAGCTTATGGCAAGTGATATGCAATGCTGATATGAAAGCTGGCGGCCTTAATGCCGGTACGATTGCGAAGCTGAATAATTTCAGGGAGCTCATCCAGCTCTTTATAAATGACAACGACAAGGGTGCAAATGCATATGAACTGGGTCAGCTCATATACAACCGTACTGGCCTACTGACTTTACTTGCCCATGATTCAACCCCTGAAAGCATAAGCAGGCAAGAAAATCTTTCAGAGATTCTTGCCGGACTAAAGGATTTTGTGGAGCTCCGCGAACAGACCGGTGAAGGCGATCAGGATATGAAATCATTTCTGTCGGAGGTTATGCTCGCTACGGATCAGGATCAGGCTGATGACGATGATATGCCAAAGGTGACACTGATGACCGTACATGCTGCCAAGGGCTTGGAATTCAAACATGTTTATATTGTGGGAGTCGAGGAAGATCTTTTCCCTTCCGCAATGAGTCAGGATTCTTTGGCACAGGTTGAGGAGGAAAGGCGTCTCCTTTATGTTGCCATAACGAGGGCAAGGACAACGTGCACGCTTACCTATGCCGGGAGTCGTTTCCGCAACGGCCAGACGGTAATGACCAGTCCTTCGCGTTTCCTAAGCGACATTGACACGAGATTCCTTCATCTGAAGCTTTCGAGCAATATGGCCGGCGAGCCATCACCTTTCATAAATCCTGTCGCTAACTATACGGCACCATCTTTCAAAAGAAATAATGTCAATAATGGGAAATATCATCATCCCTCAGGTTCTTTGTCTCGTGGCTCTTCGGAAACCCATATGAGCAGGATTGGAGGCTTGCAGAATATGTCTTCCATTAAGCCACAACATAGCTCCGATGAACTCAATACGGGCATGTCGATACGTCATGACAGATTCGGGAAAGGAACTATATTGAAGATCTCTCAATTGTCGGGCGAGGATATGATAACTGTTGATTTTGGTGTTGTCGGTATAAAGAAACTTCTGCTTAAATTTGCCAAATTTGAGATATTACAATCATAAAACCACAGTAAACTTTACATATATATGATTCCAACTCCATATTATATAGTCTATGAGGAGAAGCTCAGGAAGAATCTGGAGCTTATAAAGGATGTCGCCGAGAGAGGTGATGTTGAGATAATCATGGCATTTAAGGCTAATGCTCTTTGGAAGACTTTCCCAATAATCGGGGAATATGTCAGGGCTTCCACTGCGAGTTCTCTCAATGAGTTGAGGTTGTCTCTTGAGTATCTTGGCGACGAAGTCCACACTTATTGTCCTGTATACACTGACGCTACATTTCCGTTGTTTTTAAAAGGGAGCACCCATATTACTTTCAATTCGCTCGCGCAATTCCATAAATATTATCCCCTTGTGAAAACATATAACCTTACGGCTCCAAGGAAAGTATCTTGTGGACTCAGGGTTAATCCCCACTGCAGCGTGATAGAAACAGACATATACAATCCCTGTATCCCAGGCAGCCGATTCGGTGTGAACGCATCTGATCTGCCTGCGGAATTACCGGAGGGGCTTGACGGATTTCATTTCCATGCCTTATGTGAGTCGTCAAGCTATGATCTTGAGAAAGTACTTGATGCTTTGCGTTCACAGTTCGGAGGCTGGTTGCCGAAGCTTAAATGGTTGAATATGGGAGGAGGTCATCTCATGACTCGTGAGGGATATGATACGGGGCATCTAATATCTCTCATGAAGGGTTTGCATGAGGAATTTCCGGATATGAAACTTATAATGGAACCTGGCAGCGCATTTACATGGCAAACCGGAGACCTTGTCACACAAGTGCTTGATGTAGTGGAGGACGCAGGTATAAGGACTGCGATTATCGATGCCTCGTTTGCATGTCATATGCCGGATTGCCTCGAGATGCCTTATCGTCCCGCTATTGCGGAGGCTGCTTCCGATACAGATAATACTGCGATTTCTTACAGACTCGGAGGTAATTCCTGTCTCAGTGGTGACTTTGTAGGCGACTGGAGATTCAGCGAACCACTTGAACCAGGTAAAAGGCTGACGCTTCTCGACATGAATCACTACACAACCGTGAAGACAAACATGTTCAATGGCATACAGCATCCGTCAATATGGTTCAAACCTATCAATGGAGATCCGGTGTTGCTCCGTGAATTCACCTATGAGGATTATCGAGACAGGATGGACTGATAATGACAGAAATCATACATGATATGGCATGCGCGCCGTCATGGTATTATATACCCTGGCGGCGCGCATGTTGTCGTATTGGTGTGGTCAGAAAGAGATGCGTCCCTTTTTAGCTTGATCAACCATTTTCTGCCCTGGCACAAGATATATCTCAAGACGGCGGTTTTTATCGCGGTTGTCCATCGAATCATTGGCGCGCAGCGGCATGCTGTCTCCAATAGCGTATGAGAAAAGATAACGTGTGTCGGAACCGGAGTTTACAAACCAGTCGAAGACTGTGTTAACCCTGTCAACCGTCAGTTGTTCCCTATATGCTTCATTGCCGGTGTTGTCGGTATGCATCACAAGCATTACGCGATACATGTCGGGCTCCTTGAGATATCTTCTTATGGGCGAAAGATAATCGGATGCTCCGGTTTTTAATTCAGTCATGTTCGGGGCGAACAGCAGATGAGCGGGAATTGTGATCAGAAGCACTTCCTTATTCCGGTAGGCTTCCACTGTACATTCTCCTTTTGGATTATATTTTCCATTGAGAAGGCGTGTCTTTCCCTCTTTCGTCTGGAATTTCTGAATCAGCGGTGATGTGGAGCCTGTCTCAACTGAATTCAGCATCTGAATGAAATCAAGGTTATCAAGTTCGCTGATTCTTGCATTTTCAGTGCCGGGTTTATCTTTTGGCGCCTCTGCGCGGGCATAAGGCTGACTACATATGGCTGTCAGCCCTAATGCGGCTATGAACACCGACTTACACAAAGTCTTCGAGAGATTCTTCATAATTGAGTTCAGCTTTGACTATTTTTTCTATATCCTTCGGATCCATCATCAGTTCATCATCGTTTTTGATCTCTTTCTTGACATATTTTGTGAGGTCATCCACATCGAGAACTTCTTCATCGGTAAGTTCCACGTTTAATGAGAGAAAACCGTTTTTCTCATAATAGTCCCAGATGATATCGATCACGCAGAGAATTTCATCATCATCATATTTCGCATTGACATCTTCCGGAAGCTCTTGTCTTATGAATTTCACAGCATCGTCTTCATCGAATTTGTAGTTTTGATCATCCATGTTTATAATATTGTTTTGTGAATGATGACTTTTCCCCGGCTTTACGCAGGCGTAATGAATTCCATTCAGTCATTATCGCCGACGTTGCTTTCCGCCTTGCTGTTAAGCCCGATAAGGCCTTCAGGGAGTGTCATCTTAATTGTTTGGTTCTCATCGTCGACATCTGTTATAAAAGCCTCAACCGCGGGAATGAAGACTTCATCTCCAGCCGGAGTCTCGACAATAAAAAGAGCATTGGGCGTTGAGGTGTCGAGAGCAGATACTGTCCCAATCACACTCCCGGTCTCTGCTTCTACTATAGAATATCCGGCAAGATCATCCTCATCCAGCAGTTCCTCTTCGTCCAGGTCAAGAAATGGTGCGAGCCTGCTTTTCTCCGCGAAGATAGTTTTATTGACAAATGTTTTTGCTTCTTGTTCGTTCTCTATCCCGTCGATTGCGATTAAAAAGGAAGTTTTCCCTTTTGGACGTATCCCGCTAATGAAAAACGGAACAAATATACCGTCTGTCTCCACGATAGCCGCATTTCCCTCAATGAAATAATCCGGATCTATATCGAGTATCGCGTTCAGCTCCCCTTTCAATGCATGGGTTTTCTGAAACAACCCAACTGCGGTGATTTCGCTGGCTTCTATCATTTTAATATTATGTTAAATAGGGTTGTCTTCTTGAATTGTTCTTGAAAACAGTCATTCATCGATTCTGATAATCTTGGCTCCCAGACGGTTAAGCCGTTCGTCTATCCTCTCATATCCCCGGTCTATCTGGTTTATGTTCTGGATCCTGCTTGTGCCTCTGGCGCCGAGGGCTGCGATAAGCATCGCTATCCCGGCTCTGATGTCGGGAGATACGAGATTTGATGAATGTAGAGATCTGAACTTGCCGGAACCTATCACTACTGCCCTATGCGGATCGCACAATATGATGCGTGCTCCCATGTCGATAAGTTTATCGACAAAGAAAAGTCTGCTTTCGAACATTTTCTGGTGAATCAGCACACTTCCCTTCGCTTGAGTGGCTACAGTCAGGAATATACTCAGAAGATCCGGTGAAAGCCCCGGCCAGGGTGCATCAGCGAATGTCATGATCGAACCATCGATGAACGGATCGATTTCATATATATCCTTTTGGTTTATCCTGATATCATCGCCTATTGTCTCCAATTTCACACCCAGGCGTTCGAATGCCGAAGGCATTATCCCGAGATCGTTAATCCCGACATTTTCCAACAGTATATCGGATCCCGTCATGGCTGCCATGCCGATGAAACTGCCCACCTCTATCATGTCGGGCAGCATGCGGTGTGATGCCCCTCCCAAAGATTTCACCCCCTTTATTGAAAGAAGGTTTGAACCGATCCCTTCTATATGGGCACCCATTTTATTGAGCATGCGGCATAATTGCTGTATATATGGCTCGCACGCAGCGTTGTAGATTACTGTTTCTCCCTTAGCAAGCACGGAAGCCATTATGATGTTGGCAGTGCCGGTGATGGAAGCTTCGTCAAGCAACATGTAGCAGCCACGAAGCCCCTCTGCAGGCGTACTTATATGATAGCAGCAGTCTTCCGGATTGTAATCGAATGTGGCGCCAAGTTTGCATAGGCCAAGGAAATGGGTATCAAGCCGGCGCCGTCCTATCTTATCGCCTCCGGGTTTGGGGAGTACTGCCTTACCGAAACGCGTGAGCAGCGGACCGATTACCATCACTGAACCTCGCAGAGACTGTGCTTTTTTCCGGTAAGTCTCAGATGAGAGATAGTCAAGATCAATATGCCGTGCCCTGAAACTGAATGTGTTGTCGGCCATACACTCAACTTCAACCCCCATCTCCTTGAGGAGGGCTATCAGGTTACGTATATCGGCAATATCAGGCACATTCGATATTATGACTTTCTCAGAGGTGAGCAATGTTGCGCATATCACCTCGAGCGCTTCGTTTTTGGCGCCTTGTGGCGATATCCGTCCTTTGAGTTTGTGCCCTCCTTCAACAATGAATGTGCTCATGTTTACTTGTTTTTCTTTTTCTTGTTCTTTGTTGCCGACGTGGAGTTGTCGATATAGTCGTTCAGGCGATATGTGGCCGGATCGATTATGATCCTGCCATCGGACATTTCTGCGATATCCGCGAAAACTCTGCTATCGGTTGCGTTTTCAGGATTGCTCGTCACAAGAAGTTTTTTCATTTGGTTTGCGAGCAGGAAGATCAGCTGATCTTTTTCCACACAATTTTCCATGTCTGCAACGTTGTGGATCATGGTCTGAAGATTCTTGCCATACAGACGGTATTTGTAGAACTGGTTGTTGTAAGGTATTTTTTCAGTGGTTCTTGCCAGTTCTTCTTTACGGATCACTTCACATGGAAAATCTATGTCGAGTCTGAAATCCGACATTATATTTATGTGGTCCCATATCTTTCTTAAATCACCCCCCTCTCCGACTATAGAAGGAAAAAGTCTTGCCATCACATCGGCTATGGTATGGGCGCATCTTGTTCTTTCCTCCCGGTCTTCGATCGTAAGGCAATGATCGATCATTCTCTGAATATTTCTTCCGTATTCCGGAAGTGCGAGCTTCGGCTCGCTGACGTTATAGGGAATCATCTGTAATTCTTTTAATTGTCAATGAATGGTTTGAGTTAAGGTTTGTCTTCTTGCAGGAATGTTTTTTCAACACCCTGCTTCGAGTACTTTGTTTTTTGCTATTGTGGCTTGATACTCCTTGAGATAGTTGGGAGTGGAATAGGCCACATCTATAAAACGCTTTTCTCTGAAGTATTTCTCTGAAAGGGCAGTCATATCGCGTGCATGAGGCATAAGTTTGCCAAGCCATTCGGCATTGCCGGCACCATATACATCTCTGAATTTGTCGCTTCCGTCGCCGATGAAGACCACTTTACGGTAGCCATGCAGTTCTTTGAATGAATCTGGGTTCAGGATCTCAGCTCTTTCCGGAATTATAGCGTTAAGTGCAAAATCATATGCTCCCACGTAAGCCTCCATCCTTCTCGCGTCGATCATTCCTACGAGAATCTCATCGCCTTCCCATGCCATATTCCTGAACATGGCCTTCACTGCGAGAAGCTGGAGGGTTGAGATCCCTATCAAAGGAATATTAAGACTGAATGCCAACCCTTTGGCGAATGAAAGCCCGATACGAAGTCCTGTATATGAACCGGGGCCGAGGCTTACAGCCACGGCATCCAGGCTCTCCTCTTTCCTTTTTAGCTCCTCCATACATCTCTCTGCGAAGGGTGCGAGCTTCACTGCATGGTTCATGCCTTCCGTATCTTCAAGCTCAAATTCCACAGCACCATCTTTGGTGAGTGCCACGCTGCATACGCTGGAAGAGGTTTCTATATTGAGTATTGTTGCCATCTTTATTGTTTTTTCGATATTTTGGAGTAATAGGCTTCCACACATCTTTGGCCGTCGATGGCGGCTGAGACTATTCCACCGGCGAAGCCGGCTCCCTCTCCTGCCGGGTACAGGTCTTCAACTGAGATGTGCGAAAGGGTTATTGGATCGCGGGGAATACGTACCGGACTGGACGTGCGCGATTCAAGGCCTATCATGACTGCCTCGTTGGTGAGAAATCCTCGGCATCGACGGTCGAATGTCTGAAATCCCTCTTTCAACCGACTGGCAATCTCTACAGGGAGAAGACTGTCGAGCCTCGCAGCATGTATGCCAGGGGCATATGAAGTCTTTGGAAGTGATTCTGATTCTTTTCCATCGATGAAGTCCTTCATTCTTTGCGCCGGGGCATTTATGGATTTGCCGGAGCTTTCAAAGAATCTCCGCTCTACCTCCTCCTGCAGGGCAAGCATTTCGAGGGAGCCCGCGTAAGAAAATCCGTCGATGTCGCCAGGGCGGAGTTCCACCACCATCCCTGAGTTTGCCCACCGGCTTGAGCGTGCTGAGGCCGACATGCCATTGACCACTGACTCTCCGGGTGCTGACATGGCAGGAACGATCACACCTCCGGGACACATGCAGAATGAATATACGCCTCGGCCGCAGGCCTGGGTTACGAAGCTATATTCCGCGGGGGGGAGAAACTCTCCTCTCCCATCACGTGAATGATACTGAAGTCGGTCGATAAGATGCTGTGGATGTTCCAGACGTACCCCCATGGCTATTCCTTTCGCCTCCATAGCTATGCCTTGTTGGTCAAGGAAACGGTAGACATCTCTCGCGGAATGGCCTGTGGCGAGCACAACCGGGCCATTGAATTCCTTACCGTCAGCAGTCCTGACTCCAACCGCGCGATTGTCATTGATAAGGATTCCGGTCACTTTTTCCCCGAATAACACAGATCCTCCATATTTGAGAATCGTCTGCCGTATGTTTTTAATTACGCCCGGAAGTTTATCACTTCCGATATGAGGGTGGGAATCAATCAGGATATCCGGAGAGGCACCATGCTGATGAAGCAACTGAAGTATGTTGTCAACATTGCCTCTCTTTTTGCTTCTTGTGAAGAGTTTGCCATCGCTGTAAGCTCCTGCACCACCCTCACCGAAGCAATAATTGGACTCAGGATCCACCTGTCCCTCACGGCTAATGCGTGCTAAATCAAGGCGACGTGTATCGACGTCATTGCCTCTTTCAAGGACTATCGGCCTGAGTCCGAGTTCCAATGCCTTAAGGGCGGCGAAGAGGCCGGCAGGTCCGGCTCCTACGATAATGATATTGGAAACGTTGTCGGGCAATTTCCGAAATTCTATTGGCGTGAAAGGAGCTTGTATGGTCTTGTCTTCTCCTGTGGCGATCCTGAGAGTGAGATTGACCATCACTTTTTTTTGCCGGGCGTCGATTGATCTCCTCAGTATGCGAAGACAGTTTATTTTATCGCAACTTGTTCCGAGTTTTGCTGCCGCGGCGTTCCTCAGCAATGCTTCGGTAGCTGCCGTCTTGGGATCGGTCCTCAAAGAAACGTCTGTTATCATCCTAATGGTTATGTCTGGTTTTATCGCCTTTCTAACAATAGGTTTCAAGAGAATGTCTTAATATCGGCACGGCCTTCCTTGCAGGCATTCCCGTTTCGGTTATTCCGCTTTCTACGGAGCGCAAACTCCTGAAAAACCTTTTTGGAAGTGCAAATATACCTCATTATCTTTTTTTTTCCTAATTTTGCGTCAAATTTCTTATTAGGTATGAATATGAATACACCATTCTCTAATGTCAAGGTCGGTTTCTTGTTTGATCTGGACGGGGTCTTGATTGACAGTGAAAAGGAATACTCGAAGATATGGGCACAGATCAACCATGAATATCCTTCCGGAAAAGATAATCTTGAGGTCGTGATCAAGGGTTGCACTCTTGACAAGATCCTTGCCGATAATTATCCTGATGCGGATATACAGAAAAAGGTTACGGAGAGGTTGTATGAGCTTGAGGGAAAAATGCGCTACCGTTACCTGCCCGGAGCGTTTGAGCTTCTCCGAAGTCTCAAGGAGAGGGATATGCCGGCGGTTATGGTGACGAGCAGTAACGACGATAAGATGGCCCATCTTGACGAAGAGCTTCCCGATATAAGGTCATATTTTACATATATTGTCACTGCAAATCAGATCACTAAATCAAAACCTGATCCTGAAGGTTATATCCTCGGGGCAGCCAGAATTGGTCTTCGGGCTACAGATTGTATAGTGTTTGAGGATTCTATTCAGGGTGTCACGGCAGGACAAAATGCAGGCGCATACGTGGTAGGTGTGGCAGGTACCAATACATCAGAGGCATTACAGCCTTTTTCAGATATGGTTGTCGATTCACTCATTGATATAGACGTGGATACTTTGATCGGATCTCTCCTAAGGAAAAAGTCGGAGAGGATGGAGTTATGAACGGCAATATCCCTTTGGCGGAACGGCTGAGGCCATCTTCGCTCGACGACTATATAGGGCAGCGTCATCTCGTGGGCGAGAACGGAATAATCCGCAAGATGATAGAATCCGGGAGAATAACCTCTTTTATCTTATGGGGGCCTCCCGGAGTAGGCAAAACAACCCTTGCGAAAATCATAGCTGCTGCTACGGAGGCCTCTTTTTTCACGCTCAGTGCAGTTACATCGGGAGTGAAGGATGTGAGGGATGTGCTCGAGAAATGCAAGGCTGAGGCCTCAAGCATGTTTACAAAAGTGCGTCCGATCCTGTTCATCGATGAGATACACCGTTTTAGTAAGAACCAGCAGGATTCCCTTCTGGGCGCAGTGGAGCAAGGCATCGTCACACTTATAGGTGCAACTACCGAGAACCCTTCTTTTGAGGTGATCCGTCCGCTTCTATCGCGCACTCAGGTTTATACGTTGAAGCCACTTGATATCGAAGATATGGAGACTTTGCTCAGAAACGCTCTGACCCGGGATCCGGTATTAAAAGAGCGGGATGTGAGGATAGTTGAAAAGAACGCTCTCTTCCGGTATGCGGGCGGTGATGCCAGGAAGCTGCTGAATATACTTGACCTGCTTGAACAGTCGACTTCTTCAGGGGAGACTGTGGTGATCGACGATGCGACTGTCACAGAAAAGCTTCAGGAGAATCCGATGGCTTATGACCGCAATGGAGAGCTCCATTACGACATCATATCGGCATTCATCAAATCCATACGCGGAAGTGATCCGGATGCGGCTGTATATTGGCTTGCGAGGATGGTCATGGGTGGCGAGGATCCGGAATTCATAGCGCGTCGTCTTGTGATTCTGGCATCGGAAGACATCGGATTGGCGAATCCCAATGCCCTCCTTCTCGCCAATGCCACATTCGACGCACTACATAAGATCGGTTGGCCGGAAGGGAGAATTATCCTGGCCGAGTGTACGGTCTATCTTGCAAATTCTCCCAAGAGTAATTCGGCATATATGGCTATCGCCGCTGCTATGGAAGCTGCGGAGAAAACGGGAAATCTTCCTGTACCGCTACATTTGAGGAATGCGCCGACTGCCCTTATGCAGGAACTCGGGTATCATCAGGGTTATAAATATGCCCATGATTTCAAGGGTAATTATGTGGAACAGCAGTATCTTCCGGACGCGCTTGTTGGCAAAAGATTCTGGAATCCTTGCGATAATCCACAAGAGGCCCGCATGTGGCAACGACTTAACGATCTTAAGTCGGGAAATTGAGTTGATTTTTGTGTCTATTTGTGTCATTTTGCTATTTTAATATGTTTTATAATGGTATTTTGAAAAAATGACACTAAATACTCAAATTTTTAACGAATTATTTTGTCATACGGACTAAAACAATTAAATTTGCCTCCGGATTCAAACTCGGAGGCAAATTTATCCCGAATCTGGATCCGGAGTTTAATTATAACTTTTAACAGTCATGAAAAAGCACAATTTCTATGCTGGCCCAAGTATTCTCAGCCAGTATACTATTGACAAGACAGCCGAAGCTGTCCGTGATTTTGCCGATATGGGTCTCTCGATTCTTGAGATATCCCATCGCAGCAAACAGTTTCAGGCAGTAATGGACGAGACTGTGGCTCTATTCAAGGAACTGCTTGAGATCCCTGAAGGTTACAGCGTGCTCTTCCTGGGAGGAGGCGCAAGTCTCCAGTTCGCCATGGTGCCCATGAACATGCTTGCGAAGAAGGCCGCCTATCTCGACACCGGCGTTTGGGCAAGCAAGGCCATAAAGGAAGCCAAACTCTTCGGAGACGTCGACGTCGTGGCTTCTTCAAAAGATAAGAATTATACTTATATCCCGAAAGGATATTCCGTTCCCGACGATGTAGATTATTTCCATTATACATCTAACAATACAATATATGGCACCGAGATCCGCAAGGATCCCGATGTGAAGGTTCCTTTGATCGCCGACATGAGCTCTGATATCTTCACACGTCCCGTGGATGTAGCCAAATATGAGCTTATATATGGTGGCGCTCAGAAGAATCTGGCTCCTTCCGGAGTGACGTTTGTCATTGTGAAAGATGAGGCTCTTGGTCATGTTGATCGTGTGATCCCAACAATGCTTGATTACCGCACACATGTGAAGAAAGGTTCGATGTTCAATACTCCTCCGGTTCTTCCCATATACTCCGCTCTCCAGACTCTTAAGTACTATAAATCGCTTGGCGGAGTGCGTGCGATAGAGAAACTTGACATTGCCAAAGCCGATTGTCTATATAGCGCCATAGACTCAAGCCGGATGTTTGTCGCTACCGTTCCTGGCCATGAGGATCGTTCAATAATGAATGTCTGCTTCGTCATGAAGCCCGAATACAAGGAACTCGAGGCATCTTTCATAGAATTCGCGACTGAGCGTGGCATGGTAGGCATAAAGGGACATCGTGATGTTGGAGGATTCCGTGCATCACTTTATAATGCACTCCCGATGGAAAGCGTTGAGGCGCTTGTGGCTTGCATGAACGAATTTGAGGCTAAACATTGATTGTCATGAAGATACTTGTTTTCACAGAGAAACCCTTCGCTCCTGCAGCGGTAAAGGCTATTGCCAATGTGGTTAACGCCTCCGGAAACGAAATGGAGCTTGTGGAGCGTGGCACCCGCGCCGATCTTCTTGAAGCCGTTAAGAACGCGGATGCTCTTATAGTTAGAAGTGATGTGATCGATGCTGAGGTAATGGACGCCGCACCTAATCTGAGAGTTATCGTCAGAGCCGGCGCCGGATATGACAATATCGATTTGGGAGCTGCCACAGAGCATCATATCTGTGTCATGAATACTCCTGGACAGAACTCGAACGCAGTTGCAGAGCTTGTCTTCGGTATGATTGTCATGATGTGTCGCAACCATTACAACGGTACATCAGGTTCTGAGCTTAAGGGAAAGTCTCTTGGAATATATGCATTCGGTCAGGTCGGAAGGAATGTGGCCAGAATTGCAAAAGGATTTGGCATGAAGGTTCAGGCTTTGGATGTGTTCGTGCCTGATGCTGTCATGGAAGCCGAGGGAGTGTCGCCTGTGCATGATGTTAATGATCTCTTTTCACAGAATGACTTCGTCTCGCTTCATATTCCGGCAACTCCGCAGACTAAGCGTTCCATCGGATATGATCTTGTGATGAAGATGCCTAAGAATGGAGTGCTCATTAATACTGCCCGCAAGGAGGTCATTGATGAGGAGGGCCTGATGAAGGCTTTGCAGGAGCGTCCTGATCTCCGCTACATAAGCGACATCAAACCCGACAAGGCCGAGGAATTTGAAAAAGAATTCGCTGCAAGAGTATTCTTTACGCCTAAGAAGATGGGTGCTCAGACTGCCGAAGCCAATTTCAATGCTGGAGTTGCTGCCGCGGAACAGTCGATCGCATATCTTAAAGATGGCTGGAATAAGTTCCAGGTAAACAAATGATTCTTTCCCGATACTCTATTGTAGTTCAGGAAACGTTTTGATCCTATATGTCCCGGGGACGCCGTTGGTGTCCTCGGGGCTTGTTATAATCACTATATGCTGATGAATGAATTTAAAGAAGATATTTCCGTATCAAAGGGAATGGTTGCGATCTCCCCTATTATTGTCTTTCTTCTGGTATATCTGCTGACATCCATACTAATCGGTGATTTTTATAAGATGCCTATAAGTGTGGCTCTCCTGATAGCATCTGTATGGGCCGGAGTCTTCATGAAAGGGAGCCTTTCCGAGAAAATCGAGATATTCTCAAAACAGGCCGGATCATCGAATATAATGTATATGGTCTGGATCTTTATTCTTGCGGGTGTATTTGCCGCTATTGCAGAGAAGACCGGTGCAGTTAAGGCAACTGTCGATTTTGCTCTCCAGTCTCTCCCTTCTTATCTTATTGTGCCCGGATTATTCATCGCCACCTGTTTCATATCCATGGCTATCGGCACTTCTGTCGGCACTGTTGTGGCAATTACTCCTCTTGCGGTAGATCTTGCCGCAGGAACAGATTCTCCGGTTGCCTTTTATGTCGCAATTGTGCTCGGGGGCGCTTTCTTCGGCGATAATCTGTCGTTTATATCTGATACAACGATTGCGGCCACAAGAACCCAGGGATGTGACATGAGGCATAAATTTCTTGCAAATATAAAGATTGTATTTCCTGCTGCATTGGCGGCCTTGGGATTATATTGCTTTATGTCGCCTGAGACGCGCCCCGTGGTTGTAGATCATACAGTATCCTACTGGCTCGTTATTCCGTATCTTGTTGTCATAGTTTCAGCGCTTGCCGGTGTCAATGTCATAATAGTGTTGCTTGCCGGCATCTGTGCCACTATAATTGCCGGTATTTGTCTTGGAATGTCTTTGATCGATATTTTTACCATTGCCGGAGATGGAGTGGGCTCTGTCGGGAATCTTATAATTATAACACTTCTTGCCGCAGGTATGCTCGGAATGATCAAGAAGGCAGGTGGAATTGATTTTATTCTTAAGGTTCTTGGGCGTAATACAGGCACTCAGAGGGGAGCACAGTTATGCATAGTTCTTCTTGTTGGAATCGTGAACCTTTGCACAGCCAATAATACAGTGGCTATAATCACTGTAGGTTCAATGGCCAGGAAGATTGCATCGGCCTATCATATTTTACCGAGAAAGGCCGCTTCTCTTCTTGACACCGGCTCATGTGTGGTTCAAGCTTTGATACCATATGGGGCCCAGACCCTTATGGCTACTTCCCTGGCCGGAATCTCGCCGGTAGCTCCATGGCCATATCTTTATTATCCACAGATCCTGCTTCTTTGTCTGGGCGTCTCTATACTTTTTACCAGGCGCATACGGGCATAGTATAATACTTTTACATTGCTATATCTTCTGGCAGAAAAAGAAGACCTCCCCGCTTCCTGACTGGATAGTGGAGAGGTCTTTCCCTTTTATATCAATGTATGATCATTTCTTAGGCTGAATACGCATTGTGACGGAGTACTCCCCTATCTCCGGGGCTCCTTCCGGAAGTTGTTCTTTGTTCTCAACTATTGTAAGAGGAACATTGATGGCGGCATTACTTATAGATTTGTCGACCTGCAGTACTGTCGCAGTTATACCGAAGTTATAAGTACGTGCCGGAAGATCCTCAGTAAGGAATTTTGTGGTGAATGGGGCGAGAATCGGATCAGTCATTATCGGCATATAATCCAGGAAATATCTTACTCCAGTCACAGTAGCGGCTTTACCGTTATCTATAGGTTTCACACTCACTCCGTCGACTATGACGGTGTCACCTTTCACAGCATAGAATCCTTTCTCGTATTGGGTTACATTATCGAGAGTAAGGGTGAAATCTACTGCGGGTAGATTATCGTCGTCATCGCAGGCCGCAAAGAATGCCAGAGGCAAAAGGAACAACAGATAAAATAATTTTTTCATAATTAATAGTTTTTTAGGATTTTATATAAAAATAGAATTTTTAATTTCCTGTGGTCTTTATTTTTTTATGTTATAAACTAATAACGTATGAAAAAAAATATGGTTGAACACATCGTGACGAAAATTTGGGGCTGTGACATAGGATTGAGCATACCTATGTAAATATTGACGAAAAGACGCATCCACCCGCGTGGATGCGTCTCTCCGTCAATATCAGCTGCAATGATGTGTCACTTATAGGATACGAGGTCAGTCAAGTTTGTGGATAACAAGGCCAGAGCGAAGTTTTGGCTCGAACCATGTCGTCTTGGGCGGCATGATGTTTCCACTGTCTGCAATTGCTATCAGTTGATCCATGGTCACCGGGTATAGGGCGAGCGCCATTTTCATCTCCCCGCTGTCGACTCGTTTCTGCAATTCTCCGAGTCCGCGGATGCCTCCTACGAAGTCGATCCTTTTGTCACTGCGGAGGTCTGTGATGCCAAGAATGTCTCGGAGAATAAGATTGGAAGAGACTGTCACATCAAGGACTCCAATAGGATCCTTGTCGTCATATGTTCCAGGTTTGGCAGTTAGCGAATACCATGCTCCGTCAAGATATAGAGCGAAATTATGTAGGCCGTTGGGTCTGTAGATCTCCTTGCCTTTCTTCTCAATCACGAAGTTCTCGCCTATCTTGTCGAGAAATTCTTCCGGAGTAAGTCCATTCAGATCTTTTACGACACGGTTATAATCGATGATCTTCAGATGCGATGCCGGGAATGCCACGGCCATGAAATAGTTGTATTCCTCGTCTCCTTTATGGTTGGGATTTTGTCTGGCTTTCTCTGCCCCTACGAGCGCGGCTGCTGCCGAGCGGTGATGCCCGTCGGCAATATAGAGGTTCGGTATCTTTTCGAATTCCTTTGTTATCTTCTCGATCGTAGTGTCATCTTCGATTGTCCATAGAGTATGGCCGAATCCATCAGGTGCTACGAAATCATACTCCGGCTCATTTTTTGTGACCTCGGATATGATTTTTTCAAGCTCGGCATTATCGGGAAATGCAAAGAACACCGGCTCGATATTTGCGTTGTTGACCCTGACATGCTTCATGCGGTCTTCTTCTTTGTCTCTGCGGGTCAGCTCGTGTTTCTTGATCCTTCCCTCTGTGTAGTCGTTTACCCATGCGCCGACAACGAATCCGTACTGAGTCCTTCCGTCCATTGTCTGGGCGTAGATGTAGTACTGTTCTTTATCGTCCTGTACAAGCCATCCTTTTTCCTGGAATTTATGGAAGTTTTCTACGGCTTTTTCGTAAACTCTCGGATCGTGCTCGTCGGTGCCTGGTTCGAAATCTATTTCAGGCTTGATGATATGGTAGAGTGATTTTTCATTCCCTTCCGCTTCCTCACGGGCTTCCTGGCTGTTGAGAACATCATAGGGGCGAGACACCACCTCTTCTACCAAAGCTTTGGGAGGGCGTACGCCCTTGAACGGTTTGACTTTTGCCATGGCATTTACATTAAGATTAAATTTGGGGGTTATTATTGTTGTCCGGGCAATTGCCGGCAGGATGTCGGGCGACTACTGCCTTCAATGCCCTTTTGCATTTGTCACAGATTCCGTAGATACATGTAGAGACATAAGATGGAGTGAAATCCGGGAATGTCATCATGGATAGGCGACTGTCGATCTCTTCCAGATCTATTTCCCGAATGTCTCCACATTGTGTGCATATAAGATGACTGTGTGTGGCGCACGACATCTCATATCTTGCCTGATGCGTGTCGAAAAGCAGTTTTCTTACGATACCGCTTTGGCAAAGTAACTCCAATGTGCTGTAGATAGTCGCTTTGCTGACATGATACCCTCTACTCTCGAGATCGTGGTAAAGTTTGTCTACATCGAAATGTCCTTTGCACTCATTCGCACAACGAAGTATCTCGAACCTTTCAGGAGTTTTCCTCATATGGTTCTCATTCAGGAAAGTTTTGAACTTTTCCATTATCTCATCGTGTGTGTCGGTTGTCTTAGGCATTTCTCAGGAAATTTCTTTCTCCTGAACAGTTCGTTCAGGAATCGGCATCGTCTTACAAGATGATGGCGTCATACATGTAGATGTGCCAACTTCGATGCAAAGATAGGGAGTAAACGTGAATAATCCAAATTAAATTCTGTCAAAATGCGAATATGGTGTTTTATATTGTCTGTGTGGTCAAACGCCATACATATAACTCTCTCCTATTATTGTTTCCTTTCCTAAACGGCGGTTTATTGATTACACTTAAACCAAACGACGTTTAAAGTCGTTAAAATGAAAAACCATTTAAATCCGATTTGATATGAAGAAATACAGATGTCAGGTTTGTGACTGGATTTATGATCCTGCAGTAGGTGACCCCGAAGGGGGAATAAAACCCGGTACCCCCTTTGAAGATATACCCGATGACTGGGTATGTCCTGTATGTGGTGTAGGAAAGGATGACTTTGTAGAGGAGCCGGATTAAGAAGTTATGTGAAAATATATTTTTAACATCCTCTAAGTTTTGCATCTTTCCCGGACACTGCTTTTAAGCAAATAAATCATCCGCTACAGGTATTTGACCCAACGCTTCTTTTAAAAGGAGGCATCGCGGTTGTGAATTGAATTACGGTATTTGACTTTTTTCGGTCTGATACCGTTTTTTTTGTTTCTTTCTACGGAAAATACTAATTTTGTAAGGTAAAAACCGCTTATGTATGCGGTCAATGCACTTAATACCTTACAAATGTATGCCAAGATTTGTTAAGTCAAATAGAAGCAAGGCCTATTTGCTTATTCTTGCTCATCTGGGAGCTCTTATAACCGTTTCGGCATGGGCTTGCTCTTTCCTGAGTTCCAAAGTTCTGATGGAGAACGGTGGATGGACACCTGTCGAAACCTATATCTACAGATTTACCGCCGCATATTTGCTTCTGCTTGCGTTTACATTCCGTCAGTTGTTCGCTCATAATTGGAAAGATGAACTTCTCCTCCTTTTATGCGGTCTTTGTGCGGGTTCACTCTATTTTATTACAGAAAACTATGCGCTAAAGTATACTTCGACCGGCAATGTTTCCCTGTTGGCTTCTATTTCGCCTATATTCACAACTGTGCTCATGTCTGTGATCTATAAGACAAGGATGCGTCCTGGAGTTGTGGTTGGCTCGATTGTCGCTTTCGCGGGAGTTGGATGCGTGATATTCAGTCATGGTTCTGGCCTTGTATTCTCTCCTACAGGAGATTTGCTTGCCTTAAGTGCAGCCGTATCATGGGCGATCTATACAATTGCTGTGAAGAGGCTTATACCGCTATATAATTCTTTCTTCATAACCAGGAAGCTTTTCTTTTACGGCGTCATTACCGCTCTGCCACTTCTTTTTTTCCAGAATGCGCCTCTTCGTGTCTGGATTTTATTTGATTTCTCGCAGCCGCAATATATTCTCAATTTCCTTTTTTTGGTTATGATGTGCTCGGTCTGCGCGTATCTTATTTGGAACGAGGCGATGAAGATTCTGGGGCCGGTGACCGCTAATAATTATCTTTATCTGCAACCACTCATTACAATGATCGTAGCGTTCTTTGTTTTCGGAGAGAAAATATATATGCTCGGTTATATAGGGTGTTTCTTAATAATCGGAGGTCTCGTAATATCCGACAAACTGAAGATTGGAAAAGACTGACATGAACTTTTTGAAGTCGTGTTGATTTCTAATAATGTAACATCGTCTTACAATATCATTGACCTACATGACTATCCGTACACGATCTTGTGGAAGGTGTTATTTCGTATTGAAAATATAATTTATTATGATGAAACCAGAATATCTCTCTTTCCTGCAGAATGCGATTGCCATGGCACGTGCGGCTGGCGATATTCAGCTTGAGTTTTTCAGAACGACTCATCTCGACACTCATATCAAGCAAAACGACAGTGATGTTGTCACAGCTGCCGACAAAGCATGCGAGAAGCTAATCAAGGATATGATTCATGAGAAATATCCGGCCCATGGCATAATCGCAGAAGAGTCGGGATCGGAAAATGCTGACCGGGAATGGCGCTGGGTGATTGATCCTCTCGACGGCACCACAAACTTTAGTCAGGGACTCCCTGTTTTCTCAGTTTCAATCGCGCTTGAGCATAATGGGGAGGCTGTTGTTGGGGTTGTGTATGCCCCCTATATCGGTGAACTTTTTCATGCCGTGAGGGCGGGAGGTGCTTTTCTTAATGGGAAGAGGATTTATTGTTCACATAAGCTGAGGCTGTCAGAAGCAGTAGTGGCTACAGGGGTGCCCTATGACAAACTTACAAATCCTGATAACAATATTAAGGAAATTACCTCCGTCATTCCTCAAGTCAGGGGAGTTAGGCGTCTTGGGTCGGCAGCTGTCGATCTCTGTTATGTAGGTGCTGGATTCTTTGATGCCTATTGGGAACTGAATATAAACAGATGGGATGTGGCCGCCGGTATGCTTGTGGCCTCGGAAGCGGGAGCGAAGGTATCTTCTATCAGGGAGAACAGGAATTATTCTATACTGGCTTGTGTTCCCGGCATTGAGGCACAGATGAGATGTCTGCTTGGCAGCGACTGCGCCGGAAGTCACTTGTAACTTTGAATGCCATGGTTTGAATAAACAGCGATTATTGTGCTCAGGTGTTACGGAATTCCTTCGGAGACATGCCCACAACTTTCTTGAAATACTTGCCGAAAAAGGACTGGGAGGGGAAATTCAGTTTGTCTGAAATCTGTTGAACGCTTAGGTTTGTGGACTTAAGAAGTACTTTTGCTTCCAGAATCACGTATCTTTCGATCCATTCGACAGCCGTGAACCCTGTAAGCGTTTTCATGGTACGTGAAAGATGCTTTGTCGTGATTCCCATCTGTTGCGCATAGAAATCAAGAAACCGTTGCTCCTTATAATTGTGCTGCACAAGGCTGATGAATCTGTCTGGGATGCGGTTGTTGCCTTTGGGAAGTTTTTCTGCAAGTGGCGAATAACATTTGTGCCCTGTATGATAGAAGAAAGAAGATATTGCTAATACCTGTGCCTGATATGCATATGGGTTCGCAGTGTCATTGGAGATATCGAGCATAAGTTCTATATGCCTGTTGAAGCTCTGCACGAGATGATCCGGAATCTTGACAGCGAATTGTTGTGTGGAGAAGGCATAGATATGGAAATCTTTCATTCTCATGAAGAGATTATCGGTGAATCTCTTTGACATCACCATGCAGCTGGCATCGAAATCATTGCTAATCTCCCTGATTTGGAGAATCTGTGATTTATGAATATTGACAAGGCTCGGTGCAGTGATCACATATGTCATAAGGTCAAGATCAACGATACAAGTGCCGCGTCTTACATATACATTGACCGATGCGCTAAATTTAAGAGGCGTGTCATGTCTGTCTGGCAGCATATGTTTACCCACATGATCGAGAACCCAGAAATCGGATGAAAGAATGTTTTCTACCCGATCATTCAGTCTAACATCGTATTTCAATAATTCATCAGTCTTAGCTGATATTCCGTTTCTATCCATAGCTTCTTCACTTTATTATTAGTGCTGTCTCCTCAACTTTACAGCAGATTAATAGTTATTAGATTAAGAGTATGAATATTCTTAATACTGTTAATATGTCTGAAATCACCATATACCTACTCCTTATCAGTCTGCTGGCCGGATTCTGGCTTTGGGAGCTTTGGCTTTCACGAAAAAAACTATTTCGGAAACGCACGTCTGATGCAACGGTCTCAGACAATCGTGTGACGGCGTCAAATATCGGGGAGATACGTTATAACGAGATGTCGCTCAATCTCTCTTCCCTTTTGAAAAGGCATGCAGATGATGGCTTTATCACGCTTACACTCTGCCCTGCCGATCTGACCTCTGACTGCAGACGGGTGCTTCATGATCTGGTCCCCGGTGATCGGTTGTGCCTTTGCCGTGAAATTTCCGGCGGCTGTGTAGGATTCAGTGTATTCCATACAGGACGTCTTGTCGGAATCATATCGCGGAGTGATTCGGCAAAAGTCGATGAAATAATGAAAGAGTCGGTTATAACGGGAGTGTATGTGTGGCGGCAGAACTGTTTCGGAGAATGCGTTTTTACGGATCTGGATGTAGTCTTGTTTTATAATGCCCGCGTGATATCGCCATGCTCTAATTATATGTCGCCATATAAACTTGAGATCGATGGTGTGCATCCGTTCACTCTCTATCAGAACTGATTTCACTTGACTAAACAAGTATGATATTCTCATTCCGTCATGAATCCTTTCTCTTTGAGAAGATTTATAAACGAAGCCGATACCTTTTCGTTGGTTGATTTCGGATATCGTATATCTGTGAAAACTTCCGCGAGACTCCGTTTATCATTCTCCTTAATGAAAACCTGGTTTGCAGGATCCTCATCTTTAGCCTTGAAGAACTCTTTCGTATCTGATATGGTGTCGTCGCGATATTTTTCTTCATGTACAATTGCTTTGAGTGGGAGCCTGTCAGGTTGCCCGTCCGTCTCTGCAGGGTAGCCTAATGATATAGATGCGACGGGAACTACATGGTCGGGGAGATTGAGAAAATCTGAGATTTCCTTTGCGTTATAGTTTACAGTTCCCAGATAACAAGTGCCGAGGCCGTTCATTTCTGCTATCGTGACAATCTGCTGCGCATATATCACAGCATCCGTTAGCGCCATTATAAAAGAATGAAAGTTAGAGTATCCAGGTCTGGCGCCGCTTGCCTCACACCATTGGCAGAATCTTTTGAAATCTGCACAGACTGTCAGGATAGTATCACAGCCGGTCGCAGCCGGTTGGTTGAAGTGATATTTAGCGAGTTCCTTTTTTCTTGCCGCGTCTTGGGTTACTACTACGGAATATAGTTGCATGTTTCCACACGTCGGGGCTCTCATCGCTTTTTCCAGAATTGAGTCGATGGTTTCTTTGGGAATCTTTTTGTCTTCATATTCCCGGATTGTTACCCGGTTTGAAAAATAATCTTTCATTTCCATATGCCAAAAATATCGTCGGTTGGAAGCTAAAAAACAATCCGAATCTCCAAGAAACTGATTCGGATTATGCAAAGATAATATTTTTTTTGCTAAATTTGCACTCTGCATGGATTATTAATATGGATCTATTGCCATCAACATGATTCATTTGACCCTTATATTTAGTTTAAATGGCTGAGAATTTAACATATGGTTTCGATGATGCATTCGCGGCGTCGGTAGAGTATTTTAAAGGAGACGAACTTGCCGCCAGAGTGTGGGCTACAAAATATGCCCTTAAGGATTCTGACGGCAATTATTACGAGAAGACTCCCGATGATATGCACCACCGCATCGCATCCGAGATTGCCCGTATCGAATCGAAGTATCCCTCCCCTATGTCGGAAGAAGAAGTTTTCGATCTTCTGAGGAATTTCAGATATATAGTGCCCCAAGGAAGTCCTATGGCCGGAATTGGCAATCATTATCAAGTCGGATCTTTGTCCAACTGTTTCGTTATAGGGCTTGATGGTGGACCTGACTCTTATGGAGGCATTGTCAAGATAGACGAAGAACAGGTGCAGCTTATGAAACGTCGTGGAGGCGTTGGCCATGATCTCTCCCACCTTCGTCCGAAGGGTACTGCTGTGAAGAATTCCGCACTGACATCCACAGGGCTTGTCCCTTTCATGGAACGCTATAGTAATTCCACAAGGGAGGTTGCACAGGATGGCCGTAGAGGCGCTCTGATGCTGTCTGTAAGCATACGTCATCCGGATGCCGACGGTTTTATTGATGCCAAGATGGTGCAGGGAAAGGTGACTGGTGCCAATGTATCCGTACGGATAGACGATGATTTCATGAATGCCGCTATCAATGGCACCCCATATGAGCAGAGATTCCCTGTTGACTCTGACTTTCCTTCGATTCGTCAGGATATAGATGCTGCCGCATTGTGGAGAAAGATTATACATAATGCATGGAAAAGTGCTGAGCCCGGTGTCCTTTTCTGGGATACTGTCGTGAGGGAGAGTGTGGCTGATTGCTATGCTGATCTGGGTTTCCGGTCTGTTTCTACCAATCCTTGCGGAGAGATACCTCTTTGCCCTTACGATAGCTGCCGTCTTGCTGCAATTAATCTCTACAGTTATGTTATCGATCCTTTCACGCCCGAAGCGAGATTTGATTTCGATCTTCTTCGTCGTCATGCAGGCTATGCGCAGAGGATTATGGATGATATCATTGACCTGGAGGCAGAAAAAATCGATGTCATTATTGACAAGATAAAATCCGATCCGGAAGTTGCCGAGGTGAAACAGACTGAACTTAATCTTTGGAAGAAGATTAGGGAGAAGACTCTCAGGGGACGTCGCACCGGATGTGGCACTACCGGAGAGGGCGACATGCTTGCAGCTCTCGGTCTGCGTTATGGCACAAAGGAGGCTACAGATTTCTCAGTCGAGGTGCATAAGACCCTTGCCGTGGCTTATTACGGAGCTTCTGTGGATCTGGCCGAGCAGAGAGGTGCGTTTGAGATATACGATGCTCAGCGTGAAAGGAACAATCCTTATATCGAAAGATTGCGCGAAGCCGCTCCGGAGATGGTAGAAAGGATGGAAAAAGTCGGACGTAGGAATATTGCCTGCCTGACTATTGCTCCTACTGGAACTACATCTATAATGACGCAGACCTCTTCCGGTATCGAGCCGGTCTTCATGCCCGTATATCAACGTCGCCGCAAAGTCAATCCCAGCGATGAGAATGTCAGGATTGATTTTGTAGATGAGGTTGGTGATTCTTTTGAGGAATATGTTGTTTATCACCATAAATTCCTTGAATGGATGAAGATAAACGGTATTGATGTGAAAGACAATCTTTCGCCGGAGGAGATTGAGTCGCTTGTAGCGCAGTCTCCATATTATAAGGCTACCGCCAACGACGTCGACTGGCTGGAGAAAGTCAGGATGCAGGGTGCCATACAGAAATGGGTGGACCATTCCATAAGCGTGACTATCAACCTTCCTAATGATGTGTCTGAAGAGCTCGTGGCAGAACTGTATGAGGAGGCTTGGCGCTCGGGATGCAAAGGCTGTACTGTCTATCGCGATGGTTCCCGCAACAATGTGCTGGAGGCCGTGCAGAAGAAGAAGGAAACAAAGGATGGGGAAGTCTCAGCCAATGAGCTGATTCATCTTCCGGAGCATGTGGTTAAACGTCCGATTGAACTTGATGCCGATGTGGTGCGTTTTCAAAATAATAAGGAGAAGTGGATCGCTTTTGTCGGTCTTGTCGATGGCAAACCGTATGAGATCTTTACCGGTCTCGCTGATGATGAAGATGGCATCTTCTGTCCCAAACGGGTTAATCATGGTAAGATCATCAAGGCGATTGATGAGAACGGGCGCAAGAGATATGATTTCCAGTTTATTAATAAGAGAGGCTATAAGACCACTATAGAGGGACTGAGCGAGAAGTTCAATCCGGAATTCTGGAATTATGCTAAACTGATTTCCGGTGTGCTTCGTTATGGTATGCCAATCGATCAGGTCCTTAAGCTTGTCGGAGGTCTCGAACTTGATTCGACCAGCATAAACACTTGGAAGAATGGTGTGGAGCGCGCCTTGAAGAAATATCTACCCAACGGCACTGTTGCCAAGGGACAGAAATGTCCAAACTGTGGATCGGAAACGCTGATATATCAGGAAGGATGCCTTATCTGTACCACCTGTGGCACCTCGCGTTGCGGATGACAGACATTTTCGGTTCCGGCCGGATTAATCCGGCCGGAACACTATATTGATTTTTTGAAATAACTAAATAAATTTCTCACATGAAAATCTCGTTCAGTCTTAATTATCACACCCAATGGGGAGAAGCGCTCTATCTTTGCGGCAATATCCTCCAGCTTGGGGCAGGAGATGCGAGAGAGGCCGTGGAGATGAGATTGTCTTCTCCCGATACCTGGATTTATGAGCTTGAACTCGATGAAATGCCGGGTAGCTTCGACTATTATTTTATTGTAAAGGCGCCGGGTAAGGAATGGCGTTTTGAATGGGGCAAACCCCACAGATTCGAGGCGTCGGGAGGGGCTGGAGACGTTAAGATATTTGATTCCTGGCAGGATCAGCCCAACGACAAGCCTTACTATTCCTCTGCTTTCATCGATGGCATATTGCTTCGCCGGTTTAAGGATCAGCCTCTGATGCCTCTGCCGGGAACGCTGCAGCTGCGTGTGAGTGCGCCGATGGTTATGCCAGATGAGGCGTTGGCCATGGCAGGCGAGGGTGATATCCTCGGTGACTGGGATCCTGCAAAGGCTGTGCTTATGAACGACTCTGCTTTCCCGGAGTGGACTGTCAACCTTCCCTTGTCGGAATTTACTAAGCCCTTCCAGTATAAGTTCCTTATAGTTAAGAAGGACACTCGTGAAGCTGTTGCCTGGGAGACGATCGACAATCGAATCTGCGGTTTTGTCAATGAGGATCCGGAATGCCGCATCATTGTTGATGGTCTTAGATTTGCCAGCCCACGTAATGATTGGAAGGGTGCCGGAACGGCTATTCCTGTATTCTCAATCCGCACTGAGGATGATTTCGGAGTTGGCGATTTCCTTGACATTAAGAAGATGGTAGCCTGGTGTCGTAAGACAGGCCAGAAGGTTTTGCAATTGCTTCCGATCAACGACACTACAAAACTATGCACGTGGGTTGATTCCTATCCTTACAGCGCGAATTCCTCTTTCGCGCTTCACCCCATGTATCTTCGTCCGGAAGCCGTTGGTGTCTTAGAAAATGCTGAACGCAGAGAGCATTTCCGTAAAATTGCTGCTGAACTCAATCAGCTTCCTCAGATTGACTATGAGGCCGTCAATAAGGCCAAGAATGAATACTTCCGCGAGATTTACGCTCAGAAAGGGGAGACAGATCTTAGATCTGCTGAGTTTGCCAAGTTCTTTTCCCACAATGAAAGCTGGCTTAAACCTTATGCGGCCTGGAGGGTGCTTCGTGATGAGTACAATACGCCCGACCACAGCCTTTGGGGCGAGTATGTTGAGTGTACTGCATCGAAAGTCGATGAGATATGCTCCAGATTCTCCGACAAAGTCCGTTTCCATTATTTCCTTCAGTTCCATCTTGACCGTCAGCTTCGCGATGCAAGAGACTATGCGCATCTAAACGAAGTCGTCTTAAAGGGGGACATACCTATCGGAGTCAGTCGGTTCAGTGCTGATGCATGGCAAAATCCGCGTCTGTTTAACATGGATTGCCAGGCTGGGGCTCCGCCTGATGATTTTTCAGTACTCGGACAGAACTGGGGCTTCCCCACATACAACTGGGATGAGATGTCGCTCGACGGTTTCCGCTGGTGGAAAGAGAGGTTCCGCAAGATGGCTGAATATTTCGATGCGTATCGTATTGACCATATTCTCGGATTCTTCCGTATATGGCAGATTCCGATGGATGCCGTCCATGGGCTGCTGGGATACTTTAACCCTGCGCTCCCCTATTCTCCCGAGGAACTTCGCCACAGCTATGATTTCTGGATTGATCCTGAAGTTCAGACAAAGCCTCTTATCCTCGAATGGATGCTTACTGATTTTTTCGGTGAATATACCGATGATGTCAAGAAGACCTATCTTGACTCTCTCCCGGAGGGTAGATACCGTTTGCGTCCGTTTGTCGATACACAGAGGAAAGTCATGGATTATTTTTCGTCTCTTGAGAATACGGAGAAGAATCAAAGAATTTGCAATGCGCTCATGGGACTTATCGATGATGTGCTCTTTATTGAGGATCCATATCATAAGGGTCACTATCATCCCCGTATCGCCGCACAATTCACATACCAGTACCGGGTGCTGTCGGATTATGAGAAATGGTCGTTCAATCGTCTCTATAATGATTTCTTCTACCATCGTCATAATGAATTCTGGTATGGTAAAGCTATGTGGAAGCTGCCGCCTGTCATCGACTCAACCGGTATGCTCACGTGTGCTGAAGACCTCGGCATGATTCCGGATTGTGTACCTGAGGTCATGAGGCGTCTTGAGATCCTGTCACTTGAGATTCAGAGAATGCCAAAGGACCCTGCTCTTGAGTTTGGCGATACCTGGCATTATCCTTATTTCTCAGTGTGCACCACTTCCACTCATGACATGGGTGGCATCAGGGCCTGGTGGGAATCTGATCGTGCTGTGACTCAGAGATTCTATAACAATGCTCTGCATCAGGCCGGAGAGGCTCCCTATTTCGCAGAGCCCTGGATTTGCGAGAAGATACTTGATCTCAACCTTAAGAGTCCTTCGATGTTCTGTATCATCCCTCTTGCCGACTGGCTTTCTGCCGATGGAAAGCTAAGGCGTGAGAATCCTCACGATGAGCAGATCAACGAACCTGCCGATTCTCACCACTACTGGAGATACAGGATGCATCTCACAGCTGAGAGCCTGATTTCTGCCGACGAATTCAATAGAAAACTTTATGACGCTATAAAGTCGTCAGCAAGGTGAAGATATTGACCAAGTATTTCTCCATGTGCTGACAACAACACAAAGATATCCCCCGGAACTGTGATCACAGTTCCGGGGGATATCTTTGTG
>ERZ836877.1742-NODE-1742-length-31819-cov-11.953155_pt1 | contig 31819 bp, 27 predicted proteins | sample MGYA00519469_ERZ836877 | MGnify/ENA primary metagenome ERZ836877 (study PRJEB31850, sample SAMEA3708809) | human gut metagenome | biome: human gut; feature: human-associated habitat; material: faeces | place: China | collected 2014 ... | reverse complement strand
TAATCTTCAAAAAAGAGGAAAAAATTATTAGAATAATTTTTTCCTCTTTTTTTGTTTTTTTGAATATGGGAATAAAATCTATGTCTAGCCAGCACTGAATTTGTACTCCCGCACAAATTCTTATATGGAAAATTCCCATACCCTAAAAAAACAATATTAATTTAAATTTAAACATTATCTCAAGTCTTAATTTTTTAATAAATTATTAATATTTTCTAGAATTTTTTCTTTAACTTTATCATAATATACAACATGTTCTATCGTTTCTTTTACCTCATTAATTCCTACTTGTTGTTCTTCTATAGTATCACATTCAATCATTAATGATCTTTTAATATTAAATTCTAACCATTCTATTCTTCCATTATTTGCATAATAAATGGATTCCCAATCTATATTCATATCTAAAGTTGTATTTTCTATATAACTCTCAAAAAATGCACTAAATTTTTTAAAATCTATATTACATTTTTCATAGCCAGACCAACAAAGTGCTAGCTCATATAATTCTAAATATGGATTGGAATATCCTAAACATTCTAAATCTATTAATTTGTAATTATCATTTAACCACATAACATTTTTACTATCCATATCATTATGACATATAGCGCTATATTTTGGAAGTTTATCAGCTGATTTATTTCCTTTATTCATACTTTCATTTAATATATCTAATTTATCATAAATCATAACATAAATTACTGAATTTTTTTCTTTTGCTAAATCAATATAATGTTTAAAATCAATATTTCTAATTTTACCTTTAGTATTATCTTTTCTTAAATCAATATTATGAATTTTAGCAAGTAATTTACCTATCTTTTTACAATGCTCTATAGTAATTTCGTCATCCTTTAATGAGTGTCCATCAAACCACTCATATATATATAAATATTGCCCATCTATCTCTTGCATTTTCCTATTATTGAACTCTAATGAATATATAGCCTCTATATTATTTTCTTTTAATATTTCTTCAAATTTATCCGCAATATTAAAATTATTTATTGCAGTAGGTCTTTTCATAATGTTTGGATTTAGTAATTTAACAATATATTTGCCTTTATCAGTGAATATTTTAAACATCCTGTGAGTTAATCCACCAGATACTTGGGATATGGGTTCAATTAATGTACCTAAATCTAATTCCGCTATCATTTTATTTAAAAACTTATTTGTATCCATTTTTATCACCACTTTCTAATTTTCATCATTAATTTTTGGAAAACTATCTATGTAACCTAGCAACCTATGTACCGTATAGAATAGTTCTTCTATTATTGATGAAGAATTATATTTTATTTTATAGTCACTAAAATACTTTTGGTCTATATACATTAATCCATTTTTTGGAATTCTATTACTTGATATTATCAAATTATCACCATATTTTTTAATATGATTATCATGAAATTTTTTAAAAATTTCATGATATGAATCATTTTTATCAAGGTTCAATATTGGTTTAAATTGCTTTATTACAACTAAATGTTCATATTTATAGGCACTTATAAAATTTTTATCAAAATCTTTTTCAAATATAGATTTATAAATATTTTTAAAAATATTTTCTAGACTTATAATCTGTCCTATACTTGCAATATTAGTATCAGGATTACATACAATTACAATTCTAAATTTAACGCTACCATCACACATTAATTCGATAAAATTATGCATGTTAGCTGGGGTAAATAATACTTGATTTCCACCTGAAATATCGCATTCACCTATGCTTATAACTAGCGAATAACCTATTCTTGTTATACTATACTTATCACCATTTAAAGTATCGATAATTTTATCCATATCGGCATTAAAAAACATTTTTTGAAGTTTTAAAGTATCTCGTAAATTCAAACTAAAACCTACATCTAGATAGCCACAAAAATTATTAGGCATATTTTGATTTATATCTAATTTATCAATACTGATTTTATTTTCAATTTTTTTATATTGTTCCTCTTTTCTATAGAACAATTGAGTTAGTTTTGTAGAATCTTTAATTGGGAATGATCCGGATGATACTCTTTCATATATCTTACCATTATTAGTTATGTATGGTGGAATATCTCCTTGTTCAATTCTTATAACAAAAATTTTTTCCTTTTCTTTGGTTACAAATTTCTTTACATCAAAAATAGGAAGTGGAGTCAAACAATCGTGTATAGTTGCATGTATTCGTTGTTCATTCCACTTTGTACATCCAGAAATGTTCTTATTATCATCTATTCCTAATAAAATATATCCTCCATATGTGTTTGCAAAAGCAGAAATTTCTTCTACAATTTTTTTAGGAGATACATCGTCATTTTTATATTCAAAGAAAAATGTTTCGTCATCATCTTGTTCAAGTAAAACTTCAACATCTCTTAATCTCAATTTATCCCATTGTTTATCATTAATATTAATCATTCTATATTCTCCTATTTTGTTTTTTTATTCTTTATATATTAGTGTTAATGTTTCATATTATTAACATCATAATTATAAATTTTAACCTAAATGACATATCTAATTTAAAGATTTTTAATTTATTATAAAATTTCATTTAAATAAATATTGAAGTTAATGTTTATAGTAAATTAACTTTAATTAATTGGCTATATTATACAATAAAAAAGAAAAATTTTCTATACTACCATTGAAATTTAACAGCAATTCATATATAATGTTTTTAGAAAGAGACCAAGTTCGTAACTTGTATGTGATTCGCTCCAATGACGAATCTGTTCGAACTTAATTGAACAGATAGATATGGAAATCAATCAGTAAAATGGTTGATTTTTTCTTTTGCAAAAAATCATCCTAATTCTATATAGAAAGGATGGTGCTTGAAATGAAGATAATTAAGCAAGAACTAGAATTTGAGGAATGTCTAAAACAAAGACTTGAATTTATATGTGAGTTTTCAAAAGTTACTCCTACCTTTATCAATGGTAGTATTAGAAAATTAGAGAGAACTAATGAGCCACATAGAGTGATTATTAAAAATATTATTCTTTTAGTTTTTAACTATTCAAATGATGTGTATATTTCAAATTTGACTAAAAAGATAAAATTATCAGAGTTAGAAGAATATTTGAAAAATATATAAATTGTAAATATTTGACATTTCTTTAAATCGTGATATAATATAGACAATAAATTATGTATAGCTGTCTGTTAAGAGCTATATAACTATGAGTACTTTGAAAAAATTATATTATATTGCATTATTATATTTTAGTTTATGATAAATGGATTTAAGGGATGTCAGCAGTACTCGTGTACTTTGATGTCTCTTTTTTGTTAGATTGGAGGTTTGAAAATTGAACGAAGAAAAGAAAAAGTGTGGATTGTATATGAGAGTTTCAACAGAGGATCAAGCTAGAGAAGGCTTTAGTCTTCCAGAGCAAAAAGCAAGATTAGAAACTTTTTGTAAATTTAAAGGTTATGAAATAATAGACTATTATACAGATGCTGGAATAAGTGCTAAAACTGGTAATCATAGACCAGAGTTTGAAAGATTAAAAATGATATTAAAGCTAAAAAGATAAATACTATTGTTGCTCTAAAACTAGATAGAATAACAAGAAGTATTTACGACTGGGAAAATCTAATGACATTCTTAGATGAGAATGATGCCTACCTCGATTGTGTAAATGATGAAATAAATACAACAAGTGCAAATGGCAAAATGATTTCAAGACTTTTAATGAGTGTAAGCCAAAATGAAATTGAAAGAACTAGCGAAAGAACTAAAATAGGTTTAGCAGGTGCAATAAAAAATGGACATATTCCTCACATCGCACCATTAGGCTATAAAAGAGAAGATAAAAAATTAGTAATAGATTATTCTACTAAAGATATTGTAGTTAGAATATTTGACTTATATTATAATGGTTACTCTTACCAAAAAATTAGCAACCTATTCAATAAAGAAAAAGTGTTAGGAAAAGACAATTGGCGAGATTCAACAATTATGGGGATTTTAGAAAATGAAATATATAAAGGAGATTTTGTTCATGGTAAGAAAACTAAACACCTTACTTACTATGAAGATGTTGTAGAACCTATTATTTCAAAAGAAATGTGGGCAGATTGTCAAGTACAGAAAAAGAAAAATTCAAGAAGTTATAAAAGAACATTAACTTATTTATACTTGCAAAAACTAAAATGTCCTAAATGTGGCAGAGTCTTAGGTGGAAAAGCAACTACGAAGAAAAATGGTAATGCTTACTTTTACTATTATTGTAATGATTGCAAAATCGAATTTAAAGAAAAGGTTATAAATGATTATTTCAATCAATTTATTAGTGAGTTAGTAGAATATGACTCTGTTGTAAATCAATTCTTCTTGCCTATGATAAAGCAAAAATTTGATGAGCCTAAAGAACAACTAGAAAAGGAAATCAATGAGCAAAAAGTAAAACTAGAAAGAATAAAAAAGGCTTACATTAACGGTGCTTTTGAAGTACAAGAATATAAAGAAGAAAAGAAAATAGTTGAAAAAGCTATTGAAGAATTACAAAACAAACTAGAAACTACTGATTGCACCGAAGAACTAAGATTTACACCAAAAGATATCTTACTAAAAAGAGATATTGACTTTATCAACAAAATAAAGCTAGATAAAGAATATCAAGAAAGAACTAAAACTTGGAAAGATTATACAAGACAAGAACAAGCAGACTTAATAATGAAATATGTTGATGATATAGAACTTGCTTTAGTTGGTAACGAAGTAGTTGTAACACAAATCAATTTTAGAGACTCAATTTGCAAACCTTGTCAAGAATTATATGATAATGGCTATATAGATACTACAAAGCCTATGATATTAGGCAATGTGCTTGGTAGTGTTAGATTTAGTAATTATTTGCCAGAGGAAGAAGTTGGAGAAATAATTATGAGATTAAGACAATACTATGATGTTCATTACACAGAGGCAACATACTATGTAGATAAACAAGTATTTTATTTCAATTTTGCTGAAGATAACTCTGCTATTGTTAGAGTATTTCCATTAAAAGATTATTATAAACTAGATCCAGACAACAAAATGGAAACGTATGAATTTGGAATACTTTATATTAATGAGGAAGATAAATTTCAAATGAAAGAGATTGATACTGCATTTGATTATATACCAGATGAAAGCAATGATAGTGTAATTTATACAAAAGAACCTACTCCTATTTCAGTAGGTGTTAAGCCAGTAAAGTTCTGCGAAGAAATGCAAGAAGAAACAAATTAACGTGGCACGTTTTGTTTTTGCTTTTGCAAAAATGAAAGTGGCGATAGTTAATTCGAATAAAATTTATTTACTAAAAATAAATTTTATTGCCTCGCAGAGCCCCATGTTATGATAGTATGTCATAACATATAGGGGGTTAGGACTTATGACAAAGTCAAAGTCCTCTGCTTCGAAGAAATTTCAAAGGAGGTGCTTTTATGGAGCAAGAATTAGCATATTCTTTTCACTTAGGTAGCGACAAAAACAAAAGTAAATTAGCTAAGAAAGTTACAAAAGAAAATTTATCTGGTACTACTTCTCTATCAAATAATGCAATTCAAAATGCAAAAGATTTATCAGATGTTAATAAGCATAATTTAAGAGATTATGATAATCAAAGAGAATTGATTAGAACTATTTATGGCTCAAATGATATTGTAAATGATGTTAAAGAACTATATTTAGAAGAATTTGAAAAAGCACGAATTGAATATAATAATAAGCAAACTCGTGAAGGTAGAAAAATTAAAGATTATTTTAAAAAAGTATGTGAATTACAAAATGATATAGCTTGTGAAATTATAATAGAACTTGGAGATATGGACTTTTGGAATGATAAAACTGAAGAATATAGGTTAAAAATGATTGATGTATATAATGAGCAAGTAAAAGATTTAATTAAAATTGTACCAACTTTTAAAATAGCAAATGCTACAATACACTTTGACGAAGTTTCTCCCCATATGCACATTGTAGGTGTTCCAGTTTCTTATGACTGTAAAAGAGGAATGAAAAAACAAGTTGTAAAATCAAAGTTATTTACTAAAACCACATTAACACAAATACAAGATAAAATGAGAAATGCTTGTATAAAGTCTTTTAATAAATTCTATGATATGGATTTCAAACTAAAAGAAAAGCAAAAAGGAAGAAATCAAGACATCAATGTTAATGATATGGGTAATTACAGAGAAATCAAGAAGCAATTAAAACAGAAAGAACAAAAACTTTCAAAAGCTAATAATCAGACAAAACAACTTGATAATACAAGTAAAGATATAAATACAATATTAAATAATTTAAAGCCTACTCTGATGAACAAAAATAATATGGTTATTTCAAGCGAGGATGTCCAGAAAATTAAAAATTATACAGAAGATGTAAAAGATATTACTAAAACAGTTAGAAGTGTAAATGACTTAAATATAGCAATTAAAGATTTTAACATTTTGCTTTTGAAATAGAAAAGGAAAATCGTTCTCTTAAATATGAAATAGAACTAAAAGATAATGAAATTGGTAGTTTGAAAAAGGAACTATCTACTAAAGATAAGATTATAGATAAATTACAAACTGAAAAAGAAAAACTAAAACAAGAATTGCAAAAGTTTAAAGGCTTTTGGCATAGTATTATGAGCCATTTTCATAAAAGAATTTGTTTTGATAAAGATAATAACTATAAAATTGTTAGTGATGATCTATACAAAAATGGCATATTTAACGATAACGACAATGAAATTGCAAATAATATTGCTAGAAGAGTAACTATACCAGATGAAAACAAGCAAACCAAAAATAAAAAGAAAAATAATGATACCAGATTTTAAAAGGAGGGAAATTAGTTATGAATAATGAATTACCAAAAATAAAAATTGATGAAAGAACAGGTATTGAATATCGTTTAGAGGGAGATTATTATATACCAAACCTATCAATGCCTAAAGAAGAAAAAATCACTTTAAATAAATATGGAAGAATGAGATTAAAATATTTGAAAGAGTATAAAAAAGCTAATTATACTATAATGCTTATGGCTGGAACATTAAATACACATCTAAAAGAACTACAAGAAACGGCAGATAATAGAGTGCAACAGCTTATCAGCGAGTTAAAAGCTAAAAGTGATTTAACAGAAGATATGAAAAACACAAATATGCTTTATTGGGTAGGGACAATGAACTCTATTAAGGCACAAGCTGAAGAAATTATTTTTAGCGAATTGATTTATGTATAAAAAGTTCTTAAAAGTGAATAAACTTTAGAAAAATATTTACTTTTATAGGAAATAGCCTGTAGAATTTGCAATATTATGTAAAATATAGTATAATAAGGTATAGGACTTTTCATATAAGTAGCCCTTACCAAAATTTGGAGGGCACTATGTCCTCCAAGCTACGTAATTTCATGTAAACATTAAAAAATAAATAAGGAGGACAAAAACATGAAAATCACAGAATTACAGGCTTACAAGAGACTTGAGGAAATGTTCGAGCAAAAAGGTTATTCACAGGGCATCAAAGATGATATGCCAATTTATTGCTGGGATAATGTTCAATGTATCCCTGACAATTTGACACCTGGTCACTATGTATATGCCAATAGCTATGGAAAAATTAAATTCAGAGATATTCCTGATGAATATCGTACAAGAGAATTTTTCCTACACGCATTATCAGGTGCATACGAGGATATCGTTGAATATGTCAAAGAACATTCGTCAAAGTTTGACAAGCAGTTTTTTAAAGACCATATTGCAACAGATTATTATGGTCTGGAGTTCCAGCTTAATGATTTTGAGTATATGCCACTTGAGTTCATCGATGAGGAGATGGTAGCATGTGCTATGTTTAGATCTGTTAATATGCGCTATGTAGACAGACGTGGTGATTGTGATGACTGGTTTTATTCTGTATATAGAAGAAAACCTGAAATTTTAACACAGGAGCTGTATACGCTTGGTGCTAGATGCTTTGCCGAAAAGAGACATGGAGAAAACAAGTTCTTAGATATTACACCTGAAGAATATCGAACACCAGAATTCTACTTTGCTCTTTGTCTTGGAAATGGCACACCAGTAATGGAAGATATTCCTGAAAGTATCTTAACAACCAACTTCCTTGTTGATTTGTTGAATGACAGTACTGAAAATATTCAGTGTTTCAGTGAGGTTGCTCTTGAAAGAGAAGCACCTATGGCGGAAAGAGGCAATGTGAAGTTCTGGCAGGTTGCTATAATAAACGATGGGTATCGAATTGGAGATATTCCCCTCAACGATGAAAGAGTTGAATTCTTTTTATCTATGTATGATAAAGATTCTCCTGAATATGAATATGGTTTCAAAGACCATTACAAGAGATATCTTCGTAAAAAGAATTCTACCCCTGAACCTAAGAATGATGCAACCGAGTTAGCTGGTATGATGACCTTAGCAGGAGCATTGTTAGGTATGCAAAATGATTCTGCAATTGACTTTGGCACTGCTGTTATGAATACAGCAACAGACCGTCAGTCTATGCTTCCTATTCATTATGATTGTAGAGTTCCCATTGAATACTCTAAAAAGTATGATAAGGAAGAATATCTGCTTGAAATCTATAAAAAGATTGGCATTCAGGTATTACAGGAAGCAGACAACTATTATTACAGTGTTATTCTACCTGAGAACATTTCTATCGTTCGGGATGATTATGGTTACTGTATAAATGATTCTAACGGAAAGACTCTTATTCATTATTATGATAGAGGACCTTTCTACGATAGAACAGTTACAGTTGACCAAATCTATGTAACTCTGTAATACGTAAAACAGTATTTTCAAAAATAAAACACGAGCTCTACTATTGTTGAGCTCGTGTTTTACTTTTGAAAATATATAATTGATTTAATATAACTATTGCAATTTATAAAAATTATGATATACTTTAATAAATTGATTGATATTTGTATCAATCGTTATGAGAGCCAAAAAAAGTTGTAGATAACTACGCCAACGGCACCATAAAGTAGCAGTGCTTAGATAACTGCTATTTTTTGTTGTTTAAAAACACTTTGTTGGGATTCGAAAAGGAAGACTTTTTGTAAAAAATATTTATAAAACATGAGTAAATTTTGTTGAAAAATAGATGTTAAATGTGTTATTATTAACATAATAGTGATTAGTAAAAAACAATTTAAATTTATAGGAGATATTAAATGGATGACCAATCAAACAAACAGATACAAAAAGTGAAAAAAGTAGTAAAAAAAGCAATTATTGCCGCATTAAGGCCAATAATAATTATTTTTGCTATTATATGTATAATTGTAGCTTTTATTTGTTCGGCTATGTATGTAATTACATTAGATACGGCTACACTTAAAGATGGCAGTTGGGATAATGTTCCATATGCAAGTGATCAGTATAGTAATAATGTAACAATAGACGAAAATGGAATAGCGTCAACAGATATGAGTGCGCAAGAAGTATGGGACAAACTTATAGAGAACAATAGCAATATTAAAGAGTACATAAAAGAATCCTCAACATTTAAAAAACTATTAAATGCTGAAATGGTAACTAATTTCCTAGATACAAGAAAGGATCCAGATGCAGAAATAGATTGGGATTCATTAAATCAAGATACTAATTCAAAAGAAGTACAAGGAATAATTAAACTAAAAAGAGCAACTGCCGAAGGCAAAACAATAACAATGGTTTATACCGACCCAGATACTTTCCAAAGCTACATAGATGAGTATAATGCAACAGGTTCAGAGACAGCAAAACAGCAAGCTTTAAAACACTTTACAATAGAAAGAGGATATATTGCATCAAACTTCGGTAATGGTGCTTCAATTACTGCGGGTACGAGTATTGACTTACCATCTGGACTGGGATCTATACATAATTACATGGGGTGGCAAACCATTACAAGCCCGTCGTCACAGCAATATAAATTAAGAGAACAAGCTGGAATGAATTTTGATGAAGAAGGCTTTGCTAAAATAAATGGAAGATATGTAGTTGCATGTACGAATGCACAAGGACAAAAAGTTGGAGATTATATAGATGTTTATCAAGAAGATGGAAGCGTAATACAATGTATTATAGGAGATATAAAAAATCAAAACGATGTTGGTTGCAACGAGTGGGGGCATAACAATGGACAAGATGTTATTGAGTTTGTTGTAGATAAAGATTCTTGGTATAGCACTGAGAAAGGGGGAAAGGCAAGTACAGACCATGCAAGGCCAGGAACCGCAATTTGCCATCCTGAATGGAATCAAAATATAACAAAAATTGTGATAGGCGACAACTATTTTAATAATCCAAATTTTGGAACAGACACAATTAGTGGAAATGGCACGTCAAAAACAACACCATCTACAGGAGACACGAGTACTTCGGGCAGTTCTTCTATAGGCGCAGATGTTATGAAATGGCCAACAGTTAATACAAAAGTTGGAGATAAATTCAACCCAGCAAGGTTGAACCCTGTAACACATGAGGTAAAACCACATAGGGGAATAGATATTCCTGTGGGTCAAGGTTCAAACATATATGCAACAGAGGCAGGAACAGTAATAGATGCTAGATATAGTACTACTGCTGGAAATATGGTTGTAATAGATCATGGAAATGGATATGTTTCAAAGTACTTTCATAATAGTGAATTAAAAGTAAAGAAAGGTGATAAGGTAACAAAAGGACAAGTTATTGCTTTAGCTGGAAGTACTGGAAATTCAACAGGATCACATTGTCACTTTGAAATATGGTATAATGGTGTAGCTGTTGACCCATTACAGTTTAAATATGACCAAAACGTAGGAACTGGAACAAGCGGAATTGGTTCAAACCCAGATGAATTATCAACAACAAACAAATACTATGCAAAAGTTGCAACATGGACTGAGATATATGATAAACTAGAATCTAATGATCCAGAAGTAGAAACATACGAAAAAATCACATACAATATGACTACTACCAGAATAAACTATCAAGAATTTGTAAGTGGTTATACAATGCCATTTGAATATTTATGGTCATTCCTAACAGTAGGACAAGAAGAAGAGTTTGTATCAGAATTAGCAGATCTTGTATATGGCAGTGAAATATTTATAACAGTACATGATAATTTAAGGATAAATACAAATATATCAACAGATACATATACAAAGATGAAGAAAGCTATTGCTAAAGATGTAACTGTAAGTGTAAATTATGAAGATGATATAACTTATTATGATGATAAAGGAAATCCTCATACGTACACAACTGGTGATACTGCAACGAAAGTAGGAGGTCCTTTCGAGAACGAGCAAGCATTCCCATATACAACAATTCATACAGTAATTACAAGTACAAATACTTTAGAAATAAAATTAACAGAAGCAAATGTATGGATAGTAGAATACAAACAAGAGTTTACAAGTCAAGCACCTCCAAAAGATGAGAAATCACAAGATAATCCACAAAAAGATCAACCATATACAGTTACTGCACCAACTGCAGACCATACAGCAATAGGTGATGCTTTAGGAGAGAGTTATAGAGCTAGTGTTGAAGCTTCATATTCTGCAGCACATACAAGAGCAAGTGCAAGTTTAACTGGCATGAATACGGAATATTACACAGCGGTTGTTGGTAGAAATATACATGTGTACACAAAAACAGAAGGACTAATTTATGTATCTTCTCCAGCTACTGTAAGAGAAAAAGTAGAATTAACAGGTGATGAAAATAACTTTGTAAAAATTTACACAAGTCCAAAACACGCAACAACTGCTTCAAATATACATAGTGCTCCAGATTGGTTATACCTGCTACTAAGTCAAAACAGTAGCACGGCAAATATGGTAGATGTTACTAAATATTTGTTATACAAAGCAACAGATTATGATTATGGAGTTCAAAGCTATGATTTTAGTGTATATAAACCAGAAAACTTCAAAAAATTATATGACAAATTCAGCAATTTAGATGGTGTGCCAGGAAAAGTATATAATTTCCTATTATCGAAAGGAGTATCACCTGCTGGAGCTGCGGCAGTACTCGGAAACATTCAAGAAGCAAGTAACTTTGAAGCAAACACAACAAGCTCAAATGGTGGTAATGGATTATGCTTATGGAAAAATGATAGATTTAAAAATTTACAATCATGGGCAAAAAGTAACCACAAGGCATGGACAGGTGTTACTACACAATTAGAATTTATGTGGAGTGAGCTAGAATCAAAGTATCCAAGTGTAAAAAATAAAATAACTGGAGCAACAGAAGAAAACCTAGAATATGTAACTTGGTATTGGGGCAGATTCTATGAAGGCTTCTTTGTAGGAACAAATTTCGAGAAAACCAAAAGCAATACTGCTCAGAGATATATGTATGCACAGCAATGGCTCGAAAAGGTAAAGTAGGAGGAAAAAATGGAAAAATCTAAAAGAATTTTAATTGTGTTAATTATATTACTAATAGTTATGGCTGTTATGGTAGCAATATTAATTAACACAAACAAAAAGCAAGAAGTTTCACATGGCAATAATACATATACATCAATTGTAAATGAGCAAGATGAAGCTTTTGAAAAAGTAAATGATTATAAAACGTACTTTACTGTAAAAGAAATTGTAGAAAATTATATTACATATATGAAACAAATAAATGGAGACGAATATGTAGATGCCTCATCTTTACAAACGACAACAACTCAAATTGCAACAGTAATGCAAGAAGATGGAATAGAAGCACTAAAAGGTATATTAGATGAAGGCTATTTAAAAGATGAAACAGATAATTCATTAATAAAAATGCAAGATGACTATAAACAAGATGGTACATATACCAAGCAAGTAAATTACAATTTAAACATAGATAATATGTACCAATGTGGTCTTGCAAGCAACATTTCAATAGTCTTAGTAGAAGCAAAGCTAAATAATGCTGAACTAAATTTACTAGTAAAATTAGATAGTACGAATAATACATATTCACTATTTTTGAATGATTATATTACAAAAAATAATTATACAAAACATATGAGTATAAAAAGTATAAATATAAGTAAAAATAAAATTCAAAAAAATAATTATAATAATGACGTAAAAGTAGAAGGAACAGAAAAAGATGTTGTTATTCAATATTTTTCGGATTATAGAATGAAGATGCTTAATGACACGAAAATAGCATATCAAAAATTAGATTCTGAATACGCCGAGAAAAAATTTGGACAATATTCAAATTTTGAAAGCTATGTAAATAATAATAAAAACAATATAATAGTAGCAAGTATAGATAAATATCAAGTGGTAGAAAATAAAAATGGCAAAGAATATGTCTGCGTAGACGAAAATGGCAAATATTATATATTTATGGAAGAAGAAGTCGGCAAATATTCAGTAGTTCTAGATACCTATACAATAGACTTACCAGAATTTATAGAAAAATATAATTCAGCAAATGAAAAGACAAAAGTAGGATTAAACATACAAAAAGTATTTGACGCAATTAATAATGAAGATTATGAATACGTATATAACAAATTAGATAACACATTTAAGCAAACGAACTTTAAAACAGTACAAGAATTTAAAAATTATGTAATCCAAAACTTCAGTGGAAAGCAGCTAAAATATGGAGAATGCCAGCAACAGGGAAGTTTGTATATATTTGATATTACAATAACTGAAGGAACAAAACAGACGAATAAAAGAGTAATAATGCAATTAAAAGATGGAACAGACTTTGTAATGTCATTTAATGTAAATTAATAGTAAAGTTTAATAAAAATATGCCAGCATATTTACAATGCTGGCGTAATTTTAAAATGAAGGGAGAAAAATATGGAAGGTTTTAGACATTGGTATAATACACATAGCAAAACTATCTGGACAATAATAGGAGTAGCAATATTAATATTTGTAGTAATAAATGTAATAAATTCAAGTTTAAAAAATCAAGAGAAACCAAGAAATACAATAACTACTAATACAACAAAAATGAATTCAATTTCAATTGCTTCAGACACGTCACCAATAACTGGAGAGCAAATTACAAATTCTCAAAAAAATACAGTAAAATTAATAGACAATTTTGCGACATATTGTAATAATGGTGACATAGATTCTGCATACAACTTAATTTCAAGCGACTGTAAAAATCAAATGTATCCAAGTAAAGAGAACTTTAAGAAAACTTATTACGATCCAGTATTTGGAGGCTCACAGAGAGAAATAACTGTTGAAAATTGGGTGGGAAACACATATAAAGTAAAATTCGCTGAGAATGCACTAGCTACAGGAAACTTTGATGAATCAAATATAAAACAAGACTATATTACAATAATAAATGAAAATGGGCAGACAAAACTTAACATAAATAGCTATATTGGCAAAACAACAATAAATAAATCACAAAAAGCAGATGATGTAACAATCAAAGTAGTGGAAACAGATGTATATTTTGATTATCAAACATTTACGTTCGAAATTACAAACAAACGTGATACACCAATATTAATAAATGACCCTAACATAGATAGCACAATGTACATTGAAGATAAAAATGCAACTCATTACCAAGCATATACACATGAGCTTGCTGAAACAGACACAAAGGTACCAGCAGGACAAACACAAACAGTTAAAATAAAATATTATAGTAGATATAGCTCTAATAAGGTAATAAAATATACTGCATTTGATAGAATAATACTTAATTATAATGCATATTCGCACTATACAAATATTGGTGCATATAAAGATTATGGAAGTATAAAGATTGAGATACCACAAAATTAAAATATAAATTAAGAAATAACAGTTGGTTTAATAACCAACTGCTATTATTTTATTATGTGGATTATATGTATCTCTTGAAAGACATTCTGAAGATACCAAAGTTCCATTTTTATCATATAAATATTTGTATGTAACTGTTTTGCACCCATTTGAACCACTCTGAATTACCTTAGATTGACCACTTGCAAGTGATGAATCTTTTTGATAAGTAGTTGTAAAAGGAACACTCGAAACATATTGCGCATCTAATACAACTTTGTAGTCATTATCTGTTTTTAATCCATAAATATAAATTCTTACTTTTTTTCCAGAGGTATTTGTACGTATTCTTATAGGATAATTGCGATTATTTTTAAATTTAAAATCTGGACCGCCCCAAGATACAGTGGCATCTAAGCCTGGTTTTACATATGAAGGCGCAAAACCGTGGTTATACCTTTCGACTATTTCTAAATTAGCATATAAAACTGCATTGTATAGTGTTGAAGAAACCTGGCAAATTCCACCACCAACCTCTTGAACTACTTTTCCATTTGAATATGCAGCTCCTTCTTTAAAACCAGCGGCTTTAGTACGCTGACCAACTATTTGATTATAAGAAGCAGTTTCGCCAGGCATTAACACATATCCATCAAGTTTTTTTGCTGCGAGCTCTATGTTTGTAGACCTATTATAACCACTGCTTGTGTATGATGTAGAAAAACTTGAAAGCATATCTGGAAAGGCTTCATTTCCAATCTGATTTGTTGTAACATTAGGGTATAATGTTTTTAATGGAATACTATATTCGTCTTGTTCTGTTTTTAGCATTTCTTTTGCTTCATCTAATGAAATCTTAAAATCAACACCATTAGAAGAAGGATACACAACATAAGGGTCAACAGTATAAGACGCATCGACTGGAGCTTTATAAATATTTTTATAAATTTCATCTAAATTGATTTTATTTGCTACTGCGTTTTTTACTGGTGCAACTAGTGTTGGTTCATCATTATCAAAATCATTAAGCAATTTAGAAAGTTCTTTTTTGAATTTTTGTTCATCAACAATAACACCGTCTTTACCAGCAGTAATAATCAAATTATTATCATCATCAATATAATAATCAGGGTTTACGACCTTATCTGGTAGCAATTTATTTATTTCACTAATAACAGAAGATAAAAACTCATCATCAAAATTTATATTAGTAGAAATATTATAATTATTTAATAAACAATTTAAAATTGAATAATTATTTTCAAAAATATTACCGTCACGACCAACAGTATAAGATTGATTTATGACTGAATCTGCATCGAAAGTTACACCAAGTTGCTCTGGCATAAACACGCCTTCAAAATCGTCACGCTTAACCACAATTTTGCAAGCTAAATGTTTATTAACAATATTAGAAACTTTTTCTTTAGCTTCATCCGTAGTCAAACCAGACACATCAATTCCTTGAATAAATACTCCATTCATAATTTTATTGCTATTAATGTTTATAAGTGCAAAAACTGTGGAAAACGCAAGTAGTAAAATTGCTAAAATTGCGATTACAATTGCAAAAATTATTAGACCTTTATTTCGAATATGTTTTTTTGCATCTCCATTAGAAGCCAAAATAATATTTTCCGCATCTTGCAAAATTTCATCTATTTCGTCTGTTTTTTCATCTGTGCTAGAAGTAATTAGTTTGTTCATTTGTATTGTCTCCATGTAAAATTATTAAGCATAAAATGCTTTTATAAAGAATATTCAAATTACTAAAAAATATTAGTAATAAGATTATAACATAAATAAATATTTAATAGAAGTAAATGCGAAAAAAATATTAAATTAGTAAAGTTGTTAGAAAAATGTGCAAAATATGCAACAAAGTCATTATAAAAATGTGAGAAAATTATTAAAAGTCATTTGATTTTTGTGAATATGTGTGATATCCTTATATAGGGAGAGTGAGGTTATGGATAGATATAAGATGGAAGATTTAAAAAAGTGGAAAAACTCCACCAATAGAAAACCTTTAATTATAAGAGGTGCTAGACAGGTAGGAAAAACATGGCTGATGCAGGAATTTGGAAGAAAATATTATGAAAAATATGCTTATATAAATTTTGATGATAATACAAGAATGAATAGTCTTTTTAATGAGGATTTTAATATTGAAAAAATAATACAAGGTTTAAAAATTGAATCAGGTGTAAATATTGAACCTGAAAATACTTTGATTATACTAGATGAAATCCAAGAAACACCCAGAGCATTAAAAGCATTAAAATATTTTTGCGAAAATGCAAGGGAATATCATGTGATTTCAGCAGGTTCTTTATTAGGTGTTGCAATACATGAAGGAACATCATTTCCAGTGGGAAAAGTAGATTTTATGGATTTAATGCCATTAAGTTTCTTCGAATTTTTAGATGCTTTAGGGCAAAAAGATCTTTTAAAAATATTAAAATTAAATGACTTTGATATGTTAGAAGTTTTTAGTGCTAAATTAAAAGAGTATTTAAAATTATATTATTTTATAGGAGGAATGCCAGAAGCTGTTGAAGCATATGTAACAAATAAGGACTTAAAAGAGGTTAGAAAAATTCAAAAAGAACTATTAGATGCATATGAGCAAGATTTTTCAAAACATGCACCAAGTAATATAGTACCAAGAATTAGACAATTATGGAATAATATACCAACACAATTGGCAAAAGAGAACAAGAAATTTATATATGGTCTTGTAAAAGAAGGAGCAAGGGCAAGAGAATATGAAATTGCTTTATCATGGCTAATTGATTGTGGATTAGTTTACCAAATAAATAGAATAAATAATTGTAAAATACCATTATCTGCATATCAAGATTTTAATGCTTTTAAACTATATTTATTAGATGTAGGATTGTTAGCTGCAAAAGCGGGTGTTGATGATAAAACAATTTTAGAAGGAAATGCAATATTTGAAGAATTTAAAGGAAGTTTAACTGAGCAATATGTTCTATGCCAAATAAAAGAATGTACAGATTTAGATGTGTTTTATTGGTCATCTGATACAGGGATTGCAGAGTTAGATTTTATTACACAAATAGGTAGAAATAATGTTCCAATAGAAGTAAAAGCAAGTGAAAATTTGCAAGCTAAAAGTCTGAAATCATTTGTACAAAAATATAATACTCCGGTAAATATTAGAACATCAATGTCAAATTATAGAAAAGAGGAATGGCTTATAAATATACCATTATATAGTGTGGGAAATATAGAAAAAATTATAAATAATAATTAAAAAAATGTAAATAATAACTAGAAAAAAAATATGTATAATGGTATACTATGTGAAGCAAAAGAAGGGAAAAGCTTGAAAAATAATTACAATTTTGGCTACGTCAAATGTAATCTCAAACGCGGTTACATATACCACGTATGCGCACTTGCCTTTGAAATTCATTTTCCTTGCCAAAATTTAATTCTTTTCAAAGCTGACTTGTACTTATAAGAAAGGAATGTGATGAATATATGTCAGAAAAAACTCAAGGAGAGGAATTAAAAGAAAGACTTTTTGATTGTAAAAAGAACGGATGGGAGAGCACATCTGAAGAAGAAGGAAGAAAAATCTTCCGATATTGTGATGGTTACATCAATTTTTTAAGTAAATCTAAAACAGAAAGAGAAATAGTAAAGAATGCAAAGCAAATGGCTAGAGAAAGAGGTTTTAAAAGCATAGATGAATATGAGAGTTTAAAGCCAGGAGACAAGGTTTACTATGTAAATAGAGATAAAAACTTATTTCTAGTTGTAATTGGAACAGAGAACATAGAAAATGGAATAAACATAATTGGATCTCATGCTGATTCGCCAAGACTAGATTTAAAACCAAATCCAATTTACGAAGATAAAGGATTCGTATATTTTAAAACACACTACTATGGTGGAATAAAGAAATATCAATGGACAACAATACCATTATCAATCCATGGTGTAATTGCTAAAACAAATGGCGAAAAAATAGAAGTAAACATCGGAGAATCTGATGAAGATCCAATATTTACAATAACAGATTTATTGCCACATTTAGCTCAAGAGCAAATGCAAAAGAAATTAAAAGATGGGGTAGAAGGAGAGAACCTAAACCTATTAATAGGAAGCATTCCATACAATGATGAAAAAGTATCTGAAAAGGTAAAATTAAATATACTAAATATATTAAACAGAAAATATGGAATAGTAGAAAAAGACTTTTTAAGTGCAGAATTAGAGCTAGTTCCAGCATTCAAATGCAGAAGTTTAGGATTTGACGAAAGCTTAATTGCCGGATATGGTCAAGATGATAAAGTTTCTGTTTATACATCTTTAACAGCTATATTAAATATAGAAAACCCAACAAAAACAGCAGCTTGCCTATTTGTTGACAAAGAAGAAATAGGAAGCATGGGAAATACAGGAATGGAATCAAATGTATTTAGCACATTCATGTCAGACGTACTAAATAAATTAGGAGTAAACAGACCAAACCTATTAGATAAAATGTTCTGCAACTCTAGAATGCTATCGGCAGACGTAGATGCAGGATTAGACCCAATATATGCATCAGTAGCAGACCTGCACAATGCTTCATTCTTAAACAAAGGAGTTGGAATAAGCAAATACACAGGAGTTGCCGGAAAAGCAAATGGCTCAGATGCAAACGCAGAATTCGTAGCATACATACGTGGAATATTTGAATCAAACAACGTAGGTTACCAAATAGCAGAACTAGGAAGAGTAGACCTAGGCGGTGGCGGAACAATAGCATACATCTTAGCAAACAAAGGTGTAGACGTATTAGACTGCGGAGTACCAGTACTTTCAATGCACGCACCATACGAAGTAACAAGCAAATACGATGTATACCAAGCATATAAGGGATATGAAGCATTCTTTAGAAGCTAAGCGCATTTTGAGGACGGAGAAAAAAATGTACAAAACGAACTATTTGGAGAGATATTCCAAATAGTTCGTTTTCTTAAAATTGAAGATCTATTACGAAAAAGTTCCATAAACGGAAAAATTCGTAATAGATGAATCTTTTAAAATCATTTGACATATAATATAATTGATGTTATAATAACATTAGCTAGCAATTCGTTTGAAGACACGAAATTGCACGAGATATATTTCGCAGATATATCTCTTTTTTTATTTTTAATAAAAAAAGAAAAAGCAGGGTCGCAGTCCCTGCTACAAAGATTATTCTTTGTTTTTTTCTTGGGTTTCATCATTGTCATTACTTAGTAGTAATAATACGATTAATCGCCAAATTAATTCATATGAAGACACTATATTGCACCTCCTTTCTCAAAGATTTCCTTTGAAAAGGCTGTGTCTAATTATAATAGAAAAACTGCAAAAATACAATGAATTTTTTAAAATTTAGTAAAACAATCCTTGTACTAAATTTTGTTCTTCTAATAATTTATCTATATTATTTGTTACCCATTTTTTATGCAGGCACCATTCAGGGGCAACAAGCAAATCCTTAGGAGGATCAGCTGAAATTCTATGAACAATAACTTTAGGATTAATATGAGTAATAATGTAGACTAAATTTTCCATGTATTCATCATAAGTAATCGGAGTGTATTCTCCGTTTTCGTACATATTACTAAGTTTTGTATTTTTTACTATATAAGTAGAATGAATTTTTATTCCAGAAATATTGTGAGTATTTATAAATTTTATAGTCTCTATTATGTCTTTAAAAACCCTAAAATCATATGTTTTACCATCAATAGTTTCTTGAACAGATACCATTGTGTTTTCAGTAGGCAAGCCTACCATTATGTGACATATAACTGGAATATTGTATTTATTTAAAATGCTTACGGCTTCGGTAAATTTAGACGAATCATAACCCCTATTAATTAATGAACCAGTACTGTCATTAGAGGTTTGAAGCCCAAGTTCCACAAAAACTTTATATTTAGGCATATATGTACTTATTAATTTGGCAACATTTTCATCTATACAATCCGGTCTAGTTGCAATATCTAAGCCAACAATCCTGTCATCAATCAAAGCAGAATCGTACTTCTCTTTTAAATTCTGAATAGTGTCATAAGTATTAGTAAAATTTTGAAAATATGCAATGAATTTATTCGCACGTTTAGCTCGATAACTTTCAAAATATTGTGTAATTTGGCTAGAAATGTCAGGTGCAGATCTAATAAGTTCACCACTGCCTTTATTACTGCAAAAAATACAGCCACCGTGTGCCACACTTGCCATCTCTGTTAGGGCATGTAAAATTTCCATCAATACAAATTTTCAAAGTTCGCTCTCCAAAAACTTGCTTAAAATAAGTATTCAAATGATTATATCGTTCCATAAACATCTCCAATAAAATAATTAACTAATTTATACCACAAAATGGGAGATTTTACAATAAATGAAAAGTTTAAGAGATATAGAGAAAACTATTTAGAATAATTAAAGTTCCAAATAGTTTTTATTTTATAATATACTCTCATATTTTGTAGCTTTAATTTGCGCTGGATATGTTTCCATTACTGTTCCATCATAAAATATTCTTATTCTTTCACCTACTTCATATTTTACATTAGTATCAAGTTTTAATTTTCCAACCATTATTAAATCTGAAGATTGTCTAATTTTTTCGCCTTCATCAGGCTCAACAAAGAATAAATTTTCCTCTACTTGAGTAATCGTTCCACAAAATAAACATTCAGTGTTATCAACATTATCTTCAATAATATCATTATATTGTTTTACTGGTGGTGCGTACTTTTTACCCCAAGTACTAAATAAAACCTCATCACCGTTTTTCATTCTGTTACAATCAATTAAATACATAGCGACAATGCAAACTAACAGTACAATTACAAGAGCAATAATTATTATAAAAATATTTTTTTTCATATATTTCACCTTTTAAACCTTTCTAATATTTAGACGAATCTAGAGCGTGTTTTGTTGGTATTATATATCATAAATCAAAAAGTTTAAAGATTGAAGTAATTGCTTTTTTATGGTAAAATAAAAAAAGGGGAGGATAGACTATGTTAAATACGAATCAAAAAATAGAACACTTAAAAAAACTAGGTTTTAATGGAGATTTTGAACAAATAGAGAGAATGTACAATGGTGAAAAATTTGATGTACGAGATGAAGAATATCGTAGGCTATTACAATTATCAAAAGAATACTGCATGAGATTTACACAGTTATCAGAATTGATAAGTAGAGCAAAATCAGCAGAAGAGATAGAAAATTATAATAAAGAAAAAAGTGAAATTTTAGACAATTTGTTCCCTGGGCATGGTGCAATTTATGGCTGTGGAGATGGATTGTTTGCCATTATTGGAACAGTAGATTTGGAAGGTTTCAATTACATAAATGCAAGAGTGCATTTTAATGCATCAGCACTTACACATTTGGATGAATATGTTTTTGTTGCTTCTAACGTTGAATTTGGAGATAACAATATTTGCACACAAGATGGACAAACACAATTAAGCAGAATAAATGTAGGAAGAGATACTTGGATTGGTGCTAATGTTAATTTTGACAATTATACAGAGGTTGGAGAAAAAAGCGTTATTGGAATGGGAAGTCATATTACATCAAATTCACAATTAAAACCATCAATGATTTCTTTTGGAAATCCTTGTAGAGAATATAAGTTTATAACTGAAGATTATGAAACAAAAGTAAAAAAACCGGGAGCCGAAGGAATAAGAAGCAATGCAGAAGTAGAACATATACTAGAGCATATGAAAAAACTTGGGGTAAAAGGTGATTTTACACAATATATTAGAGCTTTGACATATGAAAAGTATAATACATTAGAGCCAACTATATCTAAAATTTATGAATTATCACATAAATTATGTTCTGAGTACAATAGTCAAGGCGTATCTATAAGACGTAGAAAAGAAATATTGGATGCTTTATTTCCGTTACAAGGTAGCAATCTGGTTATGGGCGATGATATTTTCGTTGACTGTATTGGAACAGTAAAAATAGGAAATGATGTTAGTGTGGGAGATCATACTACACTAGCTGGAAATATTACTATTGGTGATAGAGCAAAGTTGGGGAGAAGAGTGGTACTTCAAACAACTGGTCACGAAGTAAATTATAAAGGCAGAAAAATAACTGCTGATTCAAAAGGAAATGTATGCGAAATTTCTACACCAGGCTTCATAATAGTAAGACCAGAAATAATTTTAGCAGATGGTACGAAAGTAATACCAGACCAAACAGTAAAAAGAAATACGAGAAAAGATGAGATTGTAACAAACTCGAGAGATGATTAAGAAATAGAAAAAAACACACTTGGAATTCACTTGAATTTCTAAGTGTGTTTTTTTGATGAATCATTCCGGAAGCCTGCCATTGTACACAAACTCACAAGAGGCATTGTTGTAATAACCCTTGCTCGTAATTTGCGTCAATTTCCAATTATATTTTTTTATAATTGGAACAAAAGACAAGACTTTGTAATCTGTAATTGTGATAAGCGGTTTGCTAGTGCCAAGATATTCAAAAATATATTCCAACATCTTGGTCGCAACATGCTGACCTCGGTATTCTTTAACAACAAAAAAAGTACAAATTTTCTTTTCTGTGTTAATTTTTTTCAGAGAAGCTATACCAGCAATGTTATCATCAATTATACAAACAACAATTTCGCCAGTACCATTAAAAACTCGTGGAATATTTTTTGACCAATACCACTCAAAATACTTTGGGTAGTCTTGGCGAAGGCAGTTCGTAGCAGAATAAGCTTCTTGTGCAAATTTACAAAAAAGTTGGTGATTGTCTATTAAAGAACTTAATGTGTAAATTTTCATATTGTTTACCTCGTACTGATGGAGCATAATATCTCCGGTTGATTTTCTAGTTATAGTTTCTGATATAAACCATCCTTTCATAACATATTGAATATTATAAACGCAACATAAAGTACATTATTGTATATTTGAATTATAATATAGATAGCCCAAAATGTAAAGAATTATAAGGCTCTAACAGTGCGAAAATATATATTGACAAACATATTTGAATTATATATAATTTCTAAAAAGAGACATAAAAGGAGTATTAAATGAAAAAAACAGTTCTAATAATTGTAAGTATATTAATTGTTATAATTATAAGTATTTTGGGCTATAAACTTTATATTAAACATCTAATTGCCAAAGATGAAATAAGTTATGCAAAGTTCCTCGAAACAGCAAAATTTAATAAAAACTTTGAAAAATATGATAGACTTGACGTAGAGTATAATACAGACGATGTAAATACTCTGATAGATGAAGTCTACAACAGTAATATTAATAAGTCTAATGCAGACTATCAGTACGTAACTATTCCAGATGTATCTTTGCAATTTAAGGACAAAATTTATGAAATGAAGTCGACTTATGATGTAAAACAATTAAAAGAAATAATAGAAAAAGAAGATAAAAAAATATATAGTTTTTATATGTATTATGACGAGAATACAGGTTTTATTTACAAAATAGAAATATTGAAAAATAGTTAAAATTATATTAGGAGTTCAATTATGAAAAGAAAATATTTGATATTATTATTGTCATTAATTTTTGTATTACTTACAATACTGGTGTATTATATTTTTGTATCTATTACTTATGTGCCAAGGGCAGAGATACTCATGGAAAACAGCATAGAAGAAAACCTTATTAAAGAAAATAATACGATATGAATATAAATGGAAAAAGGAGCTTTTTACAACCCCTTTTTAATTTATTCTAATATTTTTATTCTAACACCTGACAATGTTGATGTGTTGGTTGAAGCAAAGAATATTGCTATTTTTTGTTTTTCTTTAAAATTTGATAAGTTATTCTTTGAATATACAACCTTAATCATTTTAGGAGAATTCGTACAAGATACCATTAAATAATCATCATGTATTTCCTCAATAGTTGCGTTTATAAGCATAAGATTATCCTGATTATCTATAGCATCTGCTTCGGCTTCATTATTATTAATAATTTTAAAATTTGTTACATTGTTTAAGTATTCTATCCAAAATATGCCGTGAGGCATGCGGTAAGTTGGCTCGTTTCCGTAGCATGTAACTTCGATTCTGTTTCCAACTTCTAATTTTTTTTGAGCTGTTTTGTTTAAATCTGAAGTCATAAATGAATAATAGTTCAAATAGAATGAATCAAGAGATATTTTATCATCTTCAATTTCACTAATTTTTCCTCTTTCAAAACAGTAATCTTTTAAATTTCCACAATATACTATATTACCTACAGATAAGTCTGAAAATTCGAGTTTTTGACCATTTTCATTATAAAAGTTGAATGAAGAATATTCAACAGTTTGTGTATCGGGAATCAAGTAAGCACCTGTTATGCTATCATTATCTATGTCTGTAATTGTAAATTTAAATTTTCTATGTGACTTAAAATAATAAATTCCAGATATTATAACAATAAAAATAATTATTAATACAATTAAAATTTTTAATAATTTTTTCATAAATTTATCCCACTTTCTTTAAGAAAAATTATACTGAAAGATAAAAATAATGTCAATAAAAGTAAATTTAAAATGAAATTTGTTTTATAATTTATTTGTGAAAGTGGTCTAAGTAATAAATTAGCAATTTATTACATGTGTTTTCTTTACATTAAGATTACCTAATGATATAATGTGAAAAAATGAACAAAGGAGTATTTTTGATGGATAATAGTAGTTTGGCATACTCAGAAGTCTGCACAATATTAAATATGCTTGAAGATGAATATAAAGAGAGAGTACCTAAAAATGTTATGGATTTTTTTGAAGAAGAAAGGGACAAAGAATATAATCCAATTATAGACGTTAATATTCCATTAGAAAAACAAAATCTCAAAAGAAAAACGCTAGTTTTACTTGCAATACTAAATTTAAATTATTGGTGTGACAGTGAAGAAGAAAAACAAGAAATCTTGGATAGTTTTGCAAAAAATGAAGAACTAAAGAGAATAAAAGAAAAAGAACTGACTGAGAATTATAATATAAATAATTTATTCAAAAAAATAGAAAATAATGAAAATAAAACAGAAGTATCTTTAATTGAATACAAAAAACAGAATTTTATACAAAAAATAATATTAAAGATAAAAAGTCTATTTAGGAGGAAAAACTAATGGATATAGAAAAAATTAATGATTTTATCGAAGCATATTCGCGAGCAATACAACTTTCACCTGAATATACTGAGGTTTTAAAAGAACTGTTACCCAAAATTATAAAAAAATATTCAAAAATAGTGCAGGATATAACAGAAAAACAAGATGATTATGATAAATATATCATAAAGCCAATTAATGGAAAATACTCTGTTGAAGACTTTTTTTTAAATAGGTTAATGAGAAATGTTTTAGAAGTTGAAGTAGATAATATATCAAATGATGGACATAAGGGTGGATATCTTGATGAACTCCAAAAAATTACTCTTAGCCCATCGATAATATCAAAGCAATTGGATGGGTTATTATCTGCTAATATACCAAATCTGGAAACTATAAAGAAGACAGCCAGTAAAAAGGTTGTTATGCACGAATTTGAACATGCTTTACAGTCTCAATGTAAAAGAGGCGGGGATATATATCCACTAGTAAAAGGCTCATATAATAGAGTAATCGAAGAAATTTTGAAAATTGGAAACGGTAAATATAGAAGCATAATACAAACTTTTGACGAAATTGAAAAGAAACCTGCACAATACAATTCGAAAGCAATAAAACATAATGGATTAATAGGAGAATCTTATCCTCAAGGTATTATCGACAATACAAATGAAATACTTAATGAAACAGAGGCATTGGAAATGACAGAAACTAAACCTCTATTTCGTATAAGTTATCCAGATGAAACGTATTTTCTTGTTAGAAATGGGGAAAGCAGTAATTGTAATATAACAAATTATGGAGATTTAATAAAAATATTAGTTGGGGAAAAAAGAGCTTTTTTAGGTATGTATATAAAACCAGAGAGAATGTTTGAAGCCTTTAATTCACAATATGAAGAGTTATTTCAAGAAACATTTGGAAATGAAAAGACAGCATGGGAAAATTTAATGGGTCAGATTAACAAAATAAAGGAAACTAATGCTCAGGAAGACCATTTAGTGCTTGAAACATTATTAGTAAAATGTTTAAATAAAAAATTAGAGAATACATTGCAAACAGGAAATATAACACCTAAAACTTTAGAGAAGATAAATGATGCAATAAATACTTTTTACAATAATACTATTTCAAGCCAAGATGAATCAAGAAGAAAAAGTCTGGAACACATACAAATTTTGGACTCAATTCAAGAGAGAGTAAACCAATTGAAACAAGAAGTTACGTTACCAGAGCAAAAAGAGGAACAAGCGATTGATTCGCAAACAAAACAATCAGAAAAGGTATTAAGAAGTAATGTCTCAGATAATAAAATGAGATTTGTAAGAGGCTTTATTCAAGCTTATAATAATACTGAAACGGAACATCAATATGAGGCTAGAAAAAATCATGAAACTAGGGACATTCAAAGGGTACAAGAAATAATAAGGACTAATGGCTTAAACGTTATGCTTACAGCAGATTTGGATGGTAATTTAGTAGAAACGGCAGGAGGGGAGTTTAAAAGACAATATTCACAGAAGCAGGTATCTGCTATGGCCCAACTGCTAAAAGCTGCACAATTGTTAACAAATGATAAAAAGCTAAATCCTAGTGGTAAAAATTATTTAGAGGAATTTTCATCTGTTCCAAGTATAGAGTCCACATTGAAACAAATGAAGAGAGATTTTAATGATAAAGATTCATACATGTCAAGATTAAAAAAAGAGTCTATGGTTAATAGACTTAATGGAACATTACCTAATTTCCCTAAAACACAAGGTGAAATTGATGCGGCTAGTAGCATTGTTAGAGATGCAGATGGACCAGCATTAAAACAAGAAATTGGAATAACGGATGAGCAGGTAGAAAAAATGAAGCAGGATGGAGAATATGCTAGATACCAAGCAGATGATAAAAAAAGAAAAGCAAGTGAAGAAGAAAAAACTGAAAGTAATGAGCAATTTGCTCAGCAAAGGAAGTTAGGAATAAATATGTTAAAAAGATGTCTTTCTAGCAGTGAAATTACTACTTCTGAGGTTGTTCAAACACAAGAAGAAATTGCAGAAAGAAAACAAATGCAAGCTTTATCAATTAAATCAAGAGCTAAACATTTAAGTACAGAAGAACAGCAAATATTCGATATGTTAAGAGCTAAATATGAAAAAACACAACATGAACAATCAAATGATAGAAAAAAATCTAAAGGAATAGAAAGGTAAAACATAAAAAATAAAAATATATGTGAAATGTCATAAAAAGCTTGTAATTGAGAAAAAATGTTAATATATATATGAGCGGTATCCAAGAAACTTTCGAAGCCTTGGGTCATTTTTTATTTATAGAAATTTAAAAAAATATAAATGAAACTTTAATTATATTTTCATGAAAAATAAAAAAATTTAGAAAATTTTGTAACAAATTGTAAGTTCAATTGTCATATATGTAAAGGAGGATGAAAGTTATGCAGGATATGGAACAAATATATGAACAATATTTTGAAACTGTTAACAAATTCTTATTCTGTTTAACTCATGATAATGATGTTTCTGAAGAACTAACACAAGAAACTTTTTGTAAAGCAGTTAAAAATATTGATACTTATAAAGGGGAATGCAAAATATCAGTTTGGCTATGCCAAATTGCTAAAAATTTATGGTATAACCAATACAAAAAGAACAAAAAGATCGCGAGCATTGAAAAAGAAATGCTAGAAATACAAACAAATGATACAACTGAAGAAAAAGTTATTTCTAATGAAGAAAAAATACTATTGTATAAAAAAATGCAAAAGTTAGATGAAAAAACACGAGAAGTAATTTATTTAAGGATAACTGGAGAACTTAGTTTTAAAGAAATAGGAGTTATTTTGAATCAAACAGAAAACTGGGCTAGAGTAACTTTTTATCGAGGAAAAAATCAATTGAAGGAGGTTGATTAATATGAAGGAGAAAAAAGATTGCAAAATTGTTCAAGATTTATTACCAAATTATATTGAGAATTTAACAAATGAAGAAACAAATAAGTTCATTGATGAACATTTAAAGGAATGCAATGAGTGCCAAAAGATTTTTGAAAACATGAAAAAAGATTTTAAAGTAAATACCACAAAAAGAGATGAAAGAGAAGTTAAGTACATAAAAAAATATAGTAAGAAAATGAAATTATTAAAAACCATATTATTGTTTATAGTGGTGATATATGTGGTAGTAATAACAAGAAGGACAATTATAATGACTTCACTTTCTGGAAAAGTAAATGAAAATCAGGCATATGATAATTACTATGCAAGATTATATTCTTATCAGGGAGACACTTTAACAATAACAGAAAGCTATAATAAAGGCAGAGACTATTTGACGACATTTACGAGATTGGTTAATGACAATGAAATTCAAAAAATAACTTATTATAAAAAAGGCAACGAGCAATTTGCTGTTACAGAGGCAGGTGGCAAAAAAACTGTGATAGATTCTAAAAAAATGCTAGGAGGAAATATAGCACCTGTAACTTATGTATCAGATGGATTTTTGGTAAATCTTCAATATGCACTTGTAACAGGAATTGAATCTACATATTGTAATGGAAAAGAGTGTTATGTTTTTAAAGGAAGTAGTTATGAAAGGTATATAGATAAAGAAACAGGCTTTGCAGTTAGAGATATAGAAAAATCAAATAAAGAGATAACTAGACAAACTGATATGGTAGTTGATTATGATTATAAATTTAATATAGTAACAGATAGTGATATTATAAGACCAGATATAACTGTGAATACAATAAATGAATAATATTTAAAAGATGAGTAATAGATTATAAATGAAGATAGATAATAATTTGAAAATTATCTATCTTTTGTATTATAATATAATTATCTTAACAAATTAGTGGTTGGGCAGAAAAATAGTAATCTATTACTGAGATTAAATTGTAGAAGGAAAGGTGATGTTTATGAAAAAAATTTTAAAAGTAGTTGTTGGTATTTTAGGAATAATAGTTGTTTTAGGAATAGTATTTTTTATGGTAGATTATAATAGAGTGAAAAATCAGGAAAAGCCTATTTTTTGTATACAAAATCCAGATGGAGGAATAATGGACGGTGGTACAATAGAATATTTTGGTTTAGGTTATAAAGTAATAGACTTCCACACAATAGCAGGTTTTGATGATATAAAAATTGGAACTTGGTTTATGGATTATAATGATTTTGAAGAAGAAATAAAGGCGTATGAAAAGAAATTTGAAGAGAATTTATCAACGAATAAAGAAAATAATAGTGATTTAGAAAATGTTATAATGAAAGTTGATAGTACTACGATAAAACCTACCAGTATTTCGATAATAATTATAAATAATAATGACAATGAAATAGGATATGATCAAGAGTATAAAATTCAAAAAAATATAAATGGAGAATGGAAATATTTAGACTATTTACCAAATACAAGTTGGAATGATATAGCTTATATAATCAAAGCAAATAGCCAAACAACAAAAAAATTGAACCTAGAAAATACTTATGGAGAATTAGAAAAAGGAACTTATAGAATTATAAAGACTATGTTTTCTGAAAATGGTAAAAAAGCTGATATTTATTCAAATGAATTTGAAATTAAATAGTTAGCGAGAAATTATAAGCTGAGTAGTAGGTGATAGGAGTAAATAATGAATAAGAAAAGGCTAGTATTTATAATAATAGGTATTATTATAATTTTAATTACTGTTTTACTATTATATTTATATAACAGCATTCTACATAAACAATACACTAATGCGGATTTTAAGATTGAAACTTATGTTAGTAATATTGATAAAGACGATGATGGAATAGATGATCAAACAGATATACTGAATAATGTAAGAAATTATATTTCTAAAAATCCTAAATATAAAAGTAAATATTATGAAACAGGATATCCAAATGATGAGTATGGCGTTTGTACAGATGTTGTTGCATTTGGTCTAAAAGATGCCGATATGTTTTTATAGTTTTAAGTAGTTTTTAGTTCATAAGTTAGAATAATTTAATTTTTTATATTATAAATAGTCATATTTTTGTTATAAAAACTTACTAAATTTCTGATTATCTTTTCATAAGTTGGTAAATGCCGATATATCCCGTATTTTAGGGCTTTATCGGTATTTTCTTTTTGGAAGATACCTTGCATAAGCTGGCATTTACCAGCATGAAAATGCAACCAAAAGTAGTAAATGAGTAGTAAATATAAGCTCCGATATTAACAAGCCAGTCTTTCCAGTTCTGCTTTTGCAGATTGAAATGTACCGTGTGCATAATAGCCAAGTGTCATGGTTATGTTAGCGTGTCCCATAAGATATTGCAGGGTGTTTGGGTTCATTCCTCTGTTTGCCATATTCGTACAGTAAGTATGTCGGAATGAATGTGGTGTGATGTTCGGTAACTTGTCCGTGTGATACTTGTTATACTTCTTAATCAGTCCTCGCACCATGCCCTCATAGTTTCCTGCAACTTTAGGCAAGCCCTCACGGTTCAAGAATAGGAAATTGCTGTAACCACCTACAATCAGCGGTTGTGCCTTTCCTCTGTTCTTTAGTATTCTTTGGATTGCTTGATAAGCCCGTTCTGTCAATGGAAGTTCTCGTTTTCCGTTTTTGGTCTTTGGCGTTTCAATATAGTAGCCGATTTCGCTATCTTTCAATAACTGGTGGTCTATATTGAGTATTCTGTTCTGCATATCAATATGCGTCGTTAGTCCGCAAAATTCAGAAATACGAAGTCCCGTTTCCAGCAGAAGCACAACCTCATCATAATACTTGCTGTAAATCTTATCCTTTTCCATAAAGGCAAGCAGGCGTTCTTCCTGCTCTGGTGTAAGGATAACTTTCTGCTCCGTATCATCTTCCAGAACATCACTTAGCTTAAATTCAAACGGGTTCTTTCTGATACAGTCGTCTTGTAT
>ERZ836877.1733-NODE-1733-length-31906-cov-24.870208_pt1 | contig 31906 bp, 47 predicted proteins | sample MGYA00519469_ERZ836877 | MGnify/ENA primary metagenome ERZ836877 (study PRJEB31850, sample SAMEA3708809) | human gut metagenome | biome: human gut; feature: human-associated habitat; material: faeces | place: China | collected 2014 ... | reverse complement strand
GACCGCCTGCGGCTTGGCCGCGTGAAAAAATCCGGCAGCCTTCCGCGATTTGTGCAAAATCGGGTATTCCGTATTTTTTCACTTGCCACGCTTGCCTTCCGCCACCTGTGCCGTGCGTCCTGTTTGTATCGAAAAAATCACCCGGACGCGAGAAGCCGCAAGGCTTCAAACAAAAGGGAGAAAAACAAAAAACAAACATTTCTCAAACATCTAAAACCCTTTTAATTATGGAAGCAGCAGTTCACACCAACGCCAACAACGCAGTCAACGCAACCGCAATCGCCCTCTCGCTCATTCAGCCGAGCGGCTACAACCCCCGAAAGGAATTTGACGAGCAAAGCCTCACCGAGCTTGCCGACTCTATCCGTCAGCACGGAGTGCTACAGCCTGTCGGGGTGCGCCCGATACCCGGCACCGACCGCTACGAAATCGTGTTTGGCGAAAGGCGTTACCGCGCCTCCCTCATAGCCGGCCGGGAGAACATTCCGGCACTCATCTATGACACCCTTTCGGACTACGAGGCGGAGGAACTTGCCATTACCGAAAATCTCCAGCGAAAGGACATCGCCCCTACGGAGGAAGCCGAGGCTTTCCGTAGCCTCATAGAGAGCGGACGCTATGACACTCATTCCCTCGCAGTGCAGGTCGGCAAGAGCGAGACCTATATCCGCACCCGAATGAAACTCGCGACCCTCATACCCGAAATCGCCTCATTGCTTGACAACGAGGACATCACCGTGAGCGTGGCATCAGAGATATGCCGTTACGGGGAGGACATTCAGCGTGAGGTTTACGAGAAGCACCTAAAGGACGGACTGCCGTACAACAGTTGGCGTGGCATGACCGCCTCAAAGGTGGCGCAGATGATAGAGAGCAATTTCACCACCGAGCTTTGCCGCTACAGCTTTGACAAGTCGGCGTGTGCCTCATGCCCCCACAACACCTGCAACCTGCTCCTTTTCGTGGAGGAGGGCTACGAGGGAAAATGTGCAAAATCCTCATGCCTCAAAGAGAAGCACATCGCATACCTCACCGAAAAGGCAATCTCCATGCTTGCCGAACACCCCGAAGCCAACCTCTGCCAATACCAATACGACACCAACGAGGCGGTTGCCGTGCGCCTTACCGAAATGGGCTACGACATTGAGACCGTGAGCGAGTACCCCCAACGCTTTCCGACCGAACCCGAAGCACCGCAGAGGGAGGAGGATGAAACCGAGGAGGAATTTTCCGAGGCAGTGCAGGAGTATCAAGAGGAAATGCAGGAGTACAAGGAGAAATGTGCCGGACTATTCGCCAAGTACGAGGCAGGAGAAATCACCCTCGGCATATTCGTGGGGCGCAATGACGTGACCCTCGGCTACAAGGCGGTGCCCGTAGAACAGCGTGAGGACGGCAACGCCCCTGCCGTCAAGATTGCCGAGTTGGAGGCAAAGGACGTGCGCAACAAGGAGATAGCCGTTGAAAAGACCATCGCCGACACTAAGGAGCAAATCAAAAAGGTTGACATCACCGAGGCGAAATTCACCAACGAGGAGGACAAGATGATATATTTCTTCCTGCTCTCATCGCTCCGCAGGGAGCATTACGAGGCGGTGGGTCTGACCGAGCGCGAGACATACGGCACATTATCCGACAAGGAGAAAATGGCAATCATCGCCAAACTCAATGCCAAGACCAAGGCTATTATACGCAGGGATTTCCTTATCGCCAATTTCAAGGACGCATACCGAGATAGCGGTGCCGCTGACCTCCTTTTCGCTTTCGCCAAGAAGCACATGCCGGAGGAGTTCGCCGCCATTGAAAGCCAGTACAACGAGGTTTACGAGAAGCGTCACAAAAAACTTGAAGAGCGCATCGCACAACTCATGCCGAAAGGACAGCCGGAGGCTGAACCCGAAGCACCCGAAGCCGCCGAGCCGGAGGACATCGTGACCGACAATGCCGAGGAATTTGTGGCTGATACCACCGAGGAAGCCACCGATGAAACCGAGGCAATCCAACCCGACCCTGCCGAGGACGCACCGCAGGAAACCGAAAACGACACCGAAGAAGCTGCCGCCTAAACCATAGGCAAATGTTTGAGCAAGCCACCCCAAGCCGAAAGGCGCGGGGCGGCTTTTGCTCGTACCCTCACAAAAGCCGCCGGACTGGAGAACCGTAGTAATGAATCTCGGTATTCATTACAGACTATCCGGAAAAATCAATATTCAACCGGTTTGAATTTACAAAGACGTTGGGATGTGTTGGGTGATAGCACCGGATCTTCTATTGCGTCCTGAACTATCAGACTCGTACTTGTCAATTCATTGATCAGCCAGAATCGTTCAATATTTCCTCCGATATATATTACTGCAAAATTATCAGTGGTAAAAGTCCATTGGAAATACTCGTTCTCGATATTTTCTTCGGGATGTTTCTTCCACCAGGTGCGCTTGCCTTTACCATTTGCATCAAAACTATAAATCCAGCCCTCATCTTCAAATGATTCAGGTTGAAATCCCGGAGTATGCGCATAATACATAAACCATTCCGTACCTGTAAGTCTGGCTATGATGTCCTTTTGAGATTCGTCATAATAGCCTGTGCGTTCCTCGCAGGCCCCAAGAAACGTACAGAAAATGAATATTATTAGTGCTCGGAAAATCGTCATAGCTAATCTATGATTACGGATAAGTTTCCATTGCCTATCATTGATTTACCTTTGAGTCGTAGATATTTTCCGTTTATATCCGGGAGTTCCAATATATAGTTATATGGAATCGAGTTGATGCTTACACCGGCAAATACAATAAAACCTTCCTCACAGTCTGTGTCTGATACAAATGCCACTCTGGAGATATAAAATGTTGTGGAATTGCTGGAGCTTACCCTCATGTTCATACCGTCAGTGAAATGGAATGACCCGCTGCTTGTCTCGTTCTTGTCAATGGAGAGCTGCGCCTTTATGTTTTGAGAGTACTCTCTTCCCTTTGGATTTTTGTGTACTGTCAAACGGTGGTTATCGGAATTGACCACATTGGCAGAGGCCATAGTGGTGAGGATTAACGTGCTGTTGCCATCTCTTTTATTCGCAGATATAATACCATTGACATAATCCATTTCGCTTTCAAACCTTGAACGGTTTAATGGACTGACCATCATCAGTTGTTCACGATTTTGATTGAACACATAATCGGTGGCCGTGACTTTCTTGTCAGGATTGATATAGAATGTTCCTGTTGTTTTGTCAATATCCACGAATTGAGATAGAATCTGAGAATCCGTTTGATAATCTCGGATTGCCATTGGCTCTTCAAAGACCGTATTATTATCGCTGCATGAAGATAAAAACAGGCAGCCAATCATTGATATTGCAAAAAGGTATCTGACCATACACATAATATTTTTATATGTTTTGGTCGCAAAGGTATAACATTCTGATGACAAGGGCTGTGACATTTGTCACAGATGCCGTTTTTTATTCTACCACCTAATCAATCCGGTTAGATTGGGATTCACGGAACCGGTGGAGCTGGCGGCGTGAGATATTCAGATATGAGGCGATTTCGCCTAATGATACGAGTTCAAGGATGCGCGGAAACCGCTCAATCAGTTGAATATAGCGTTGGAGGGGTGAATAGTAATAGCCGTTCAGTATTGTCCGGTGAGCCTGGCAGAACAATGACTGCACAAGACATAAGTGAAGTTGCGGATTGTCCTCTATGTATTCGCGGATAAGTTTTGTCGAGACAACCATCACATCGGAATCCTCCAATGCCACGATGTCGTTTGCCATACTGTGACCCTGCATTATTGCGGAGTAATTAGCCAGAACAGCGTTTTTGAATACGAAGCCGACAGTTTTCAGGTTTCCCTCGCTATCTGCCAGCGTGTGTTTGAATCCTCCGCTCTCTATCCATCCGCAGTGTTTAAGGCTCTCGCCGGAATGCACGAAATATTCACCACGGCGGTAATGCCGTAGTTCGCCATGACTCTCGCAGATCTCTTTCCAGAAAGCGAAATCAATATCCCGTTCAAAGGCGTTGAACTTCTCCATAATGCAAAATTACCACTTTTTTATGAGGTTTTGGCCCTTCCGGGCTTATAAAATCCTCACAATATGGCGAAAAACGTATGAGGTGTGACAAATGTCACACTTAAAGTCAATTATTCTCGTTAACTTTGTGATAAGAACTACCCTTTAGCGACTTATGGGATAGCAAAGAAGAAATGACAGCATAAATACAGGCACAATGGAAAACTGCCTCGCAAGAATCATCGGCATAGCGCGTCATCGCCTCTCTACCGACGGCGATGGCGTTACCACGCTCGTTGCTTTCCACGGATGCCCGCTCCGTTGCCGGTATTGTCTTAATCCCCAGTCGCTCAGTGATGGCTGCAGGTTCAAAGAATACACCCCTGAATCACTATACCGGAAAATACGCATTGACGAGCTTTATTTTATTGCCACTAATGGCGGCGTGACATTCGGCGGAGGCGAGCCTTGCTTGCGTCCCGATTTTATCCGACGCTTCCGCGAACTGTGCGGTGACGGATGGCAGATCAATCTTGAAACATCGCTCAATGTTCCGGCAGACAACATCGCGTCCTTGCTCCCTGTGGTAAGTACACTGATTATTGACATCAAGGACATTAATCCTGAGATTTACCGCAACTATACCGGGCAGGATAACGCCCTTGTTCTCTCCAATCTCAGATTGATAGCCGACAGCGGGCGGCAAAGCGACTGCATTATCCGCATACCGCTGATACCGGAGTTCAACACTGATGCCGACCGCGACGCAAGCCGCTCTGCACTTGAAGCTCTCGGCTTTACCCGATTCGATTTATTCACCTACCAAATCCGAAAACACTGACTATGGCACGAGGAAAGCAGACCTGCAAGATATTAAAAGAGATCCGTCGGCAGATAGCTGAGGCGAACGATATAGAGTTTGTAACGTCGGAATGTCGTTACAAGGGTGACTGCCTCGGCACATGCCCCAAATGCGAGGCCGAGGTGCGTTACCTTGAACAGCAGCTCCGCTCGCGTCAGCTCATGGGTAAAGCCGTAGCCCTCGCGGGAATCTCAGCGGGCATGATTCTCATGTCGGGATGCAGCGGAACATCATCAAGAAACAATAATTACAATTCATTAATGGGGGTTGTTTGCGACACTACCTTAGAAGAAATTGATAGCGTTGATGAAGGAGAAATGCCAATACTTGAAGATTCTATTTCATCTTTCGCATCCGATAATAACGGCATAAAAGAAGGTGAGATTAGTAATGAACCGAATGTTATTGTAACACAAGGTGAGATGCCAGATGAACATCCGACAATGCCTGATGAAAACGGAATATACGCTTGTGCTGAACAACAACCCGAATTTCCCGGCGGCCCATCTGCTATGTTACGTTTTATAGGCCAAAATCTCACCTATCCTGAAGAACAATTAAGAGAGGGGTTTCAAGGTCGCGTTGTTGTGAAATTCTATGTAGATACCTTGGGCCATGTATGTGAACCTACGATTGTTCGGGGCAAATGCTCTGCACTTGATAAAGAAGCTTTGCGTGTTGTCGGACTTTTCCCGGATTTCACTCCCGGCAGACTGGATGGTGAAAAGGTGAATGTCTGGATGACACTTCCTATTGTATTCAAATTACCCGCAGATTGACTATGGCACGAGGAAAGCAGACCTGCAAGATATTGAAAGAGATTCGTCGGCAGATAGCCGAGGCGAACGGCATCGAGTTTGTAACGTCGGAGTGTCGCTACAAAGGCGATTGCCTCGGAACCTGCCCCAAATGCGAGGCCGAGGTGCGCTATTTGGAACAGCAGCTCCGCTCACGTCAACGCATGGGTAAAGCCATTGCACTTGCCGGAATCTCGGCTGGTGCTATTGCGATGTTTTCACCAGTCAATGTTTCCGCACAGCAGCCGGACTCAGACTTGTCGCTCCCAGTGGGAGATATTGCAGTCCATGCTGTAACTGATACATTTTTGGTGAAAGGAGCAGTATCAGAAATGGTAGAGGACAATGGGGTAATGCAACGAGAACCAATAATAGGTGCGACAATAATTAACTTACGAAACGATAAGGGTTGTGCTACCGGTATTGAAGGTGATTTTGAAATAGAAGTTGCCCCCGGCGATACATTGGAAGTGTCATTCCCCGGATATCATATTCTGAAAATGCCAATCAAGCGATGGTCTGATAATTTAGATATTGTACTTGAAGCTGATGAGTCCGCATTAACGGGCGACGTCCTTGTTCTTGGAGGTGCTATTTCTGTGCAAAGAGAAGAAAATCACTATCTCGACCTAAATGTGTTTGATGAATATGGCAAGCTAATGGATAGAGATAAATTGGACGTTGCGAGGATTTGGATTGATGAGGATGGCGAAGAAGATTATGAGTACTTATCTCCCGAATACTTTGACGAGAAAACCACATGCCGTATTTATTGGGATAACGATTGGAATTTGCAGGATGAGGATGGTAATCCATTGAAAGAAGCCACACTCCGTATCGAGGCCGAGGGCTACGACGATCCGGTGATAATAAAGGTCAAGTATCCCAAGCGCAACGCCAAGAAAACCATCAAGTTCAAACACAAAAAGAAATAGCCATGCAAAACCATATCTCAATAAGATTGACATTCATAGCATCAATATTTCTGGCAGTGATGTTTCTCGCTTCATGCTCTGCGGGATATAAAAACGATGGAAAAGAGGTAACATGGCATACTTGGAACGAAGGCAGCGGCCATAATTCAAGGAGAGTTGATGCTGACCCAATGACTTTTGAGAAATTGGATGATGATTATGGCCGGGATAAGAAACACGCATTCTACCGAGGCAGCATCATAAAAGGAGCCGAGGGCAGTTCTTTTCGTGTCATTGGCAAATGGTATGCAGCAGACGATTTGCATGTATATGTAGATGGTGAACTGATTGAGAATGCCGACCCTGCTTCATTCAAAGTTCATTCATATAGACTTACTGAGGATAAAAAAGACTTTTATTGGGATGGCAAAGCTCTAAATGTAAGAGATAAATCTTCATTTGAGATTCTGCAATACAGTTCCGGTGATAATTCAAGTTGGGGAAAAGACAAGTACAACGGATATTATCTGAATGGCACGGTTATTCCAAACATCGATTACGCCACATTTCATCCCATAGACGCAAATCGCCCTGTTCAATCTGGATGCTATGCCGCCGATAAACATAGAGTATTTTTTATGGGGAAAGAGATACCCGGCGCAGACCCGACTACTTTCAGGGTAGTGGATTTCTATATAGGACAGGATAAGAACAGAGCCTACCAAAAAGGGAAACCGACACAGATAAAAGATTACACTAAACTTACGCAATTAGGAAGGTTGATGTATTCTGACGGGTATCATATTTATGACACGGATTTCAAAATACTAAAGGACGCTGATGTTTCGACATTCGAGCATATTTCTGATAACTGGTATCGAGATAAATCCCATGTCTGGTGGAGCAATAAAATAGTTGCCGAAGCTGATCCAATGACCTTTCAACCTGTACCTGTTATTTCGTATGTAGGAAGCGAAGGAACGGATTTCAATTATGGCAAGGACAACAAGCACGTGTTTTGGAACGATTCAATAATTCAAGGAGCAGATCCGGAAAGTTTTGAGAAGCGTGATTTCCCGGATGGTGACAGTTGGACGGTATTCGACCGCCACCGGGTATATCAAGGCAAAGATTCTCCCAAACTACGTGAATATATAAAAAAGAAATACGGCAAATGATATGGAAACGACACTGCGCTACATAGTCATAATCGCTATTGTCTATGGCATAGGCAAAGGAATATATCAGTCGATACGTTCATGGTCGATTGACTATTCCCTATGGGCGATTATCGCGCTTATGGGTGTAGTGTTATGGATTTCAAGAGGATTCCTTATCTCCAGCCGGATATATGATTTCTTGATGATTGCTGTATGGCTCGTTGCAATCGGTTGTTTTATTATATCTCGGAAATCCCAATATGGAAAGTATCTGAAATCTATTGCTATTGGTGGACTTTCAGTTTTCCTTGCGATTTTTGGTTATTGGAATATAAAGGTGCAGTCCATCGTTCCAACAACCTTAACAACTCCACTAAGGGGATATTCAACACATCGAATCGCTGAAGTTTGTTTCCGTTATAACGGAACTCCATTTTGGAGAAGTCACAATCTCAACAACTATCCAAATGTAAAGCTACTTCCTGAACAGTACGAGGTAAAACTGACAATCAAGCCAATTTCAACCAATATCGCCAAACTTGAATCAATAACACTAATTCCGAAAGGAGGCAAGCGATGAGAATAACTTTGTTGCTTTGCATTTCTATTGTGCTGATGTGCGGTTGTTCAAGAATAAAGTCTAAATACGAATCTGTTAAGGAGCGAATTAAAGAGGAAATTAATAATACCTTTCGCACTGACTTTTATTCTGATCCGGGCGCATGGGATTATTACCGTGTGCCATTGATTGCACCGTATGAATTGTGTTCTACACTTTGGGGTGATGATGGGAAAGTGTGGGACTGCACCCGTCGCGATAACAAAGATGAGTTCGGTGGATTTACACTCGCCACGGCCCGGCGTTCTGTAGAGAGCGTTGGATTGCACGATTCTATAATCTATCTTTATTATACAGAAAAACTCACTCCATTAAAGGAAATGCCAAGTCACAAATATGACGGTTGGGAAATGCGACGCTTTGTAATAATTGATGTGCCGACTGACTCTATTGAATGGCATGAAACGAGCGAGGAATGGCTGACAGCCCTCAACAAACGAGGTATCGCCCAGCCACAGCTTCATCATGTAGATAGCCTGTATGATGATTTCGCAAATAATAACCGGTTATTGTTCAATCCATCGAAATGAAAAAAGACGCAAGCAATAGATTTCATCGGAGAGGATTTGCAATTTTCCTGACATGCTCGGCTATCCTGCTGTGCATAGGACTGATTATGCTCGTAGGAGACATTAATTCAACCGGGTTAATGACATTTCGATTTCGCAATCCAATCGAACTAACAATCTCATGGCATACTCCGATATTTGGCTCAATAATCTTGCTTGGCATGGCATTATTGTGGCGATTTGATAAACCCTCTCTACCCAAAATGGATCTGCAAGGCAAACGCGCTTTCATTTTTGACAAAATCGCGGATTTTCTTAAAGATGATGATTTCAGAAGGCGTGGCTATCATTTCTTCAAAAAAAATGGAGCGATTGGATATTGCGTGAACATTCAGAATTGCAAATGGAATAATCGGGAGATAATCAGATTTACTTTGAACGCAGGCATATATACCGATAGTTTCTGGCTGGAACATGAGGATTTCAAACGCACAAGAATTACGCCCTCTTTCCCGAAAGAATATGATTGCGCTGTCAGAGAGAGAATCGGGAATTTGTTGCCTGTGCATAATGATAAATGGTATTGTATCACAGCTGATACCGATGTGTTGAAACTATGGAATGACATAGAACATGACCTTGAGGAATATGTAATACATTTCTTTGACAAGTACAATACTGAATCAGATGTGGTGCCGAATCAATGTATCTACAAATAACAGATTTAGCGAATATGAGATTCATCAGCCTCATTATATTTATGGTGGTAATGTCAAGTTGTTCAAGAGAAAATCCTGACAGTGTTTTCATGAACGGCCTTCCGGAACTGGGATTCACCATTGATTACGCCTGTTTCTTGAATCAAGACAATGCAATCATTATCGGCAGGCATAAAGAATACAATGATTCATTCCCTACTCAATACAGCAATTCAGTTGAGATATATGTATCGAATAATAAAGGGAGTAGATGGTCTCTGAAATCAAAATTTCCTTTTAATGACCTGATACATTCGAGCAATACTATTAAGAGTGATGCCGGATTGTTTACTTCTCTATTCTCGCAAAATAGAGATGCTTACTTACTGAATACAAAGTATAATCCGAAATATTCAGCAAAGTTGGTTTATACCGGTAAGATGATGTGCTCCCCCATCGCAGTAAAGAATAATTTACTTTATTCAACAACTCGGCAGGGAAGTGGGGCTATTCTTATAGTAATGAATTCCAATTTTCAAGTTATAGATAGTCTTTCGTGTCCGCATCTATCACAAGGTGTTTTTTTGAAAGATGAATTGTTTGCAATTAGAAGGTATGTCATAAACAACAATATGTTTGTCCTTGACAAAAATGGCCAATGGATCTCACATACTTGTCCGATTAATCCATCATTCATAGCAGAACTCAAAGATGGGATATGTATTGCTGGACATAATCAATCTAATGATATGGAACTATATTCCTATGCTCAATCCGCCCATAATCCACAAATTCTGTATTCGACTAACGATTATACGTTTGTTAAAGACCTTGTAACCGATAGGTTGAATACTATTGTTTTGGTCTTAGGATATGAGACAGGGATATTTATGAATTACAAGCTAATTGTTAGCAATAATTCAGGAAAAGATTGGAAAACCTTTGATATTCCTAATAGTTCATTATATGCAGCATGTTCCATTTGTGGGAATAGTATCTATTTGTTTCTCACGAACAATCGCTTGATACAATACCGTATTAGCTAAAGAATGATGATAATGATTGTATATTCCTAATGGAATCAGATAGTATGAAACTGACCGATAAACGACTTTTGACGTTCTTTATTCTGATTGCAAGTGCGTGTATAGCATTTGCTCAGGCACTATTTTCTGTTGACAGAATCAGCAAAGAAGATTTTGAGAAAGGCCTGAACGGCAAATTCGTATTTGTATATGACATTTGGAGAGACAGCGTAGTTGAGAATGCGATAACCGATAAAATCATTCTTGATGCCAGGCAACGCTTTGAAAAATTAGACAGCACCACACGCCTTGATAATTATGATATTGGTTTTGAAGGCGAAGAATACGAAACTATGTTTTCAAGCAAGTCTTTAATCCTTGTGGAAAGGTATGGTATGTATTGGTTTATGCTTCCGTCATTACATGATTGTGAATTATACTGCTACGATTTATCAGGTAAATATTTAGGCCATATGTTATTGCCTTTCGCGATTTCACCTGCCGGAGTTATGGTAGCTCAAAAAGGATTTGACTGCGACGGTTCCCTTGATTTACATTTCTATAAACGCAGTGATTCATATCTACGGGAATTTCAGACATTCAAGAACCGGAATTTACCTGTATCAGATATCAACAACTATTATACAGCGTTGAAATATGATTCGGCTCCAACCTCATTTTGGCTTGGTGACAGTCTGTTATATATTTCATTCCTTGCGTCAGATGGCAAGATGGTATATTTAAGAATCACCTTGGATGTCGGACCGATATCAGAAGAAACTGTCGTAATGCCTAATCAAGTTACTCAAAGAGAAGGGAGCAAACGATGAAGAAACGAGGACTAAAGAGATATTATCGCAATCTATCCAAGTTAGACTTTGCTGATAGGATTGTCGCAGAAATGAGAAACGGGACAGTGGAATATGACTACGAACATATCCATTTAGACGGCTATACCCTTACAAAATGGGCTGAAATAAGGAGACACCTTGATGTATTGTTTAACCAACTTGACATATTCCGCCTAAATTCCAAGGCAATCAGTTTGCCATTTCAAGTGTGGGGATACATCTATTTACAACGAGATTATGGATGTCAGATAGCATTATATATCCATACTCCTAATAATGACTTTGATGATTTTCCAATGGTATTCACAAATGCTTCTGAATCTCCGACATTCCGACGGAAAGAATTGTCTGATTATCTTGATACAAAGATTGCCAATGGTTATGAGGTAAGATACACTAATAATTGCGATGGAGAACCGGAGATTTTTATAGCAATCCAGAATGTTGGTCTGCCAATTTTTCGCACACAAGTAATAGAAGCGAACAATGAAGGATAGGTTTATTTACATAATCAAAATAGTCGCGGTGGTCGTTATTTTGTTCACCAGCTCATACTATTGGCTTCGCACTATTATTCTGCACATCGGAGCCGGGATTCGGTATGGGTGTCTGAGAGTGTTCCGGCATAGACGGAAAATTACATATAAATATATCCGCTATGGCTCGGATGATTTCAGTGTCATAGACCATGCCGACAATGATCTTGCCAACGGATTTCTTGGCTTCCTGGTTGTTGCTGTGATTCTTATTTTAATAGCCAATTAAAAGAATATGAACTACGATATTACAAAAATCCAATCGAGAATCAATCGGTTGAAGCGGACTGGTGATTACAGTCACTTGCGGTCTTTTCTTTTGAAATTGTTATCGGATTACCCCGATGAATATTATTTCATGGCTGAACTGTCAAGTGCCTTTTATCAGTTAGGAGAATATGATGAGGCTCTGACTTATGCACAAGAGTCATATCAATTAGCCACGGATGATTATTGGGTAAGATATATTTATGGCTGTGCGTTATCTGCAAATGATAAATTGGAAGAAGCGGCTGAAATGTTTGATTCAATCATAGCCTGCGATGTGGCTTTTCTCGCTTATTATGAGCATGGCGAAGGGAAAAGATGGGCTGAATCTCTGCTAAACGATAGTAGATATATGAGGGCTGTCATTTATCAGCAAGAAGGCAATAATCTTGAGGCACGAGGTTTATTCAGAATCCATAAATCATTAAGAAAAAGTGGATTATACAGTGATTTTTCAATGAAACAAGTTAATGATCATCTTAAATGGTTGGATATGATTATCGGTGATACTGACAAAAATTACTCTATTTCAAAATATCATCCGCTATTCTATGATTCAGCCGGATGCTACATTCGGAATGAATGGACTTCACTCTCCGATATTGGCAAATCGTTTGCAGATGGAATACTCACAGCCGATGAGTATATTGAAGCGGAGAAACGATATATTGATACGGCTATTCATTTGGCAGAATTGGCAGGTTGTTCATATCTTACAGTTAGTTGCATTGAAGGTGATTCAAAGGATATTGTTGATTCCGTCAATAGTCATAAGCTGAATCATGGTCTGATTGAAAGCGCAAAGACAATACGCCAAAGATTAAGAATCTCACTAAATGCCTGTCAGGACTATCTACGCCTATGCTTGCGGGAATATTGTTGGGCTGTATTCTCCAACAAGACACATAATTTTCTTGTCAAGTTTGGTTACGACTATTATATGCATATACATACTGTCGTGCCAAAAAATCAGGTTGTTGAAATTGTAACCAGAAACGGATTGTATCTTCGCCCATGAAACTGACCGATAAACGATTCTGGAAATTCGAGGCAATGATGCTACTCTGCGGAGTATTGTTGTTCTTTCTGTTATGCAGTGCGCTTATATATAACGGTGCGGAAATTGATTCGGGCAGTGGCATCATGCTCATATTGCTATTTCCGGTTTTGCTGTTTTACTTTACGATATGTGGCATCCCTGTTTGGCTACTATACAAGGGCGGTTCATGGTTGAAACTTGCCGGATACTTGTATTTTATTTCCTCTTTGTTGGCAATCGCGCCAATTATGACATTCATGTATGACTGGAATCTGGCCACTGCAAATATGCGACCGGAAAACATACCTATTGATGAAGGGAAATTCTTTACAGATAATGAATTTGCTGTTATCATTTGTGTCGGATGGGCGACGTTACTCATTATTCCGGTAGTATTTACATCGTATCTTTCAAAGCGATGGGTTATGAAAGATAATCAAGGACATGAATGGATTATTGATTCCGCAAGCAGAGCAATACAAGGAAATCTCCAGTCTAATGTCAGAGCCATTGCCATAGGTTATAGCTATAACCGTCTCACGCTGAAATGCTATCTTGATTCTCTCCCATCCGAACAGGATAAAGAAATGTTGAGCGATATTGCCGGAGAGATAATATCAGATTTCCCTCCTGATAAGATTCCGAGAACAACCGAGATTTGCGAGTTCTCAAATGTTCCAATATCGGAACTTGATAAACTTGATTCATTCATCTACATAAGACCCGATGAACTATGAAGCTGACAGATAAACGATTATGGATATTTGAGGGATACACTATATTGTATTCAATATTGCTGATGTTTCTTTTATGCGTGGTATCTGGTAAGCCATATATGTTAGATGCTCAATTATTACTCACCGTTTTTTGTGCAATAAGTGGCTTGATAACATGGTTTATTGCATACGGAAAACATTGGGTGGTATTTGGTTTGATATATGAAGTTGTATTCATCACCGTGATTTCCATATTCTTTTGAGTTTACTGTAGTATAATTAGTAGTGTTGATGAAATTACTTTGATGATGTTCTTCTATTTTATTCCGATAATTGTCATTATCACTGTTTTTTCTTCAGTAGCATTGGCTTTCTTTGGCTATCATCTAATCAATAAGAAAAGCAGGGATAATGAAATTGATAAAAATGTAATATCATGAAACTGACCGATAAAGAAATATCTGCACTACTTGACAAATCTGCGGAAATGCGTTACAAATATTCCATCAAGCGGATTACCGACGCAGATTGCTTGTGGACTATTATCTCAAGTGATGGCAGATATTGCCTGATTGCCGATAACGGATGCCAAATGTTTCCTATATGGCCTTTCAAGGAATATGCTGAGATATATCTGTGTGGGAAAACAGTCGGATTCGATGTCGTTTCAATAGATCTGAATAAATTTGAAAATGAAGTGATTGACATTATTTGCGATAACAACTTCCCTCTCGCTGTTTTCCCTGTATCGGATGATGATACCGGAAAGATTGTAGATCTTGATACTTTTGTAAAGGATTTATCCGTTAAACTTGAAAATTACCGATAATGAAATGCGATAACGAAAAATATAAAAATCTTTGGCATATATTTGTCAGCATCGAAGCTATTGATGGCTATAACTTCAATGATCTTATAGATACATCTGATTGCGATACCCCTGTTGGCAAATATATCGGAGCATGGGCCAACATTTTGGTCAAGGCTGATACAATCAATAATGCTATTGAAATAATCCCTTTGGGTTTGAAAGAAAAGAACTTCAAGGTCATATTTATTGAACGGGCTGTAAACCTGCAATCAATGGCTGATGAAAACGACGTTGATGAAGAAGAGTTGGAAGAAGCCGATTGGTTACTCTCGACATCATACAAATTCAAAATTGTTGACCGTTTATATCCTTATGTCGCAGATGAAGAATGACATATTGAATAAGTCACTGCTTGAGCTTGGGGAATGGACTTGGCTACGGCAACCGTCTGGCGATGATTTGCAGTCAGACCGCCTTATTATGGAGTTAGACTGTCTAAGTAAGAAGAAACTTTGCGATTATAACAATTCTGATATATACCTTGCAGTAAGTCAAGAAAAAGGTTTGCGATTTACTCTGCCATTGGCTATCAGACTCATTGAAGATGATATACTGATTGAATGTGAGTTTTATGAAGGAGATTTGTTAAAGGCGGTTTTACAGGTATCACCGGAATATTATCAAAACAATGCAACTGAATTTATTAAGGTCGCAAGTATTGTGTCACTGAAGGACAACCGGCGTATCATGTCTGAATATGACGGCAACCGCGAATTAAGACGTTTGTTTGAAAATTGGTCTGATTATCGGCAATCATATTGGTTGCGAATAATTACAAAGGATTATGCTCAACCGATAGATGGTGTAAAGGAATTTCTATATCGTACCATTTCGGATGATGTGTCTGCGGACGTGGAATTTGGAGATTATACTGAATATTGGAAATGGCCGGAGCAAGGGACACTTTTAACCATGCTTACAACGGTAATACCGTTTGACATACTTCGTAACCGTATAGCTCAACAATGGCATCCCGCAGATAGAATCGGAAACTCATTTGTCGCCGATTGCAGAACAATGGGAATCAACCATAATCAAATAGACTGGATTTGCATAACCTTGGAAGATTGAGATATGAATAAACGATTATGGCATAAATGTGGTAGTGCAATCAATCGGCTGTTTTTTTTGTTATTTATTGCATTTGCCATTCTTCTTGCAGTTGATTTATGGGTTCTTCTCATTTCTGCAATAGTCGTGCTATTTGATTATAGTACAACATTATTACTGGTAATTAAGATTTTAAGTGCTTGCGCCATTGTCCTTGTAATTTTTTCGCATATAACATTGTGGCAGATTATGTACTCTCCAAACATCTACAATCAACTCATATCTATTGTATGGCATAAAAGAATACGGTTTTTTATTTTCCTGAGTTTGGGATATTTCAATGTATATCTTCTTAACCTGTATTTTATACGATTTAGATACACACAATATGAATTACTCCAATATAGAATCAATGTCAGATACTCAGCGTTGATAATGATTCCGGTCGCAAACATTATCGTGTATTATGCTGCATTGCGAGGCAAAAATCAACTGTCAGTGCATGATGCCACGAGATTATATCTCAAAGGCGGGTTAGCGACATACTTGATAAAGAGTAATTATAAAGAACTGATTTACAAAGGTGCATAATAATATGGCAAATCGCGAAATATGGAATCCTATCCGGATGATTGACTGCGAGTGTTCGGTCAATTAAATAGACTACAATACGACAGATCTTATTGTTGAGCTGGAACGGTTCGACAACAAAGGGATAATAAAGATTGAGTTCAAAGAAGTGTTCGCGTATCGCGTAACTTTGGAACATTTCAGAATAAACGATATACTGGATGGTGCGGGTATAGCACCGTTATATGAGGTTGAAAACTCTGATTATTATAACTGGCTAATGCAATCCGGTATGAAGGTGCTATATGGCGACACCCTCAAAGTCCGGCATTATGCCATAAAAACAACCGAGCATATCATAGATATTCTCACCCCTAATAGCTATACTGTAATGTAAATCAGCTCATTTTTTTCATAAGAGTACCACATTTTTCGTAGTGACAAGTAATCTTCGGGAATCCTGCCGGACTGAAGCCGAGGCAAAGCGGAGCGAGGTGTGGGCGCACGAAGCGCATCGCACCTCACTACCTTGCCTCCGCTTCCTCCCGCATATAGCCCTTCGCGTGTAAACTGGCCGCGCCACAAGACCGAAGCCTCCGTGAAGGCGGCTTCCGACTTGATCCGCGCTTTATGCCCGGAACACCGCAACCCCGATGCTGTGAACGGCATCCGGGCTGCCGCAACCTCACGGTTAAGATCGCCGGATATAGGGTCAGTAGAAAATCAGTGGGGATAAGCATAGAGGTTTGCAATACGGAAAAGGAAAAACTGCTTGTCGACAACACCTCTTAGGTTGGCTCTGAAAAGTTTGATTTTGGCATTGAATGACTCAGCCATGGCATTGGAAGATCGATGGTTGTAGAAGTTTAGTATATCATCGTAATGCTCATAGAAAGTAGCGGCAATGACGTTGAATGAATGGAACCCGGCTTCTTCTACTTTATTGTACCATCTGGCCATCGACAGCCGTGCCGCATCTTTGATTGTGTTCTTCGAGAATATCATTCGCAGGGAATGACAGAGTCCGTATGCTTTCTGTATATCCGGGTATTCCTCAAACAGTATTTCTGCCCGTTGTTTCTGTCGGTCAGTCCATTTATCGGCAGACTTGAACAGCAGATAACATGATCGGATGAGCAGTTCCTTGCGAGTGTCGCCATTATGGTACCGGAACGGGACATAGTCCACTCCTTTCAATTTAGCTTCCTCCATCTCGTCGTTGGCCTGTTGTATGGCATCCCAGCGGTGATTGATTCTAAGCTCCTGAACTGCATCACAGGCAAGCTTCTGGATATGAAACCGATCGATGACACGACTGGCTTTAGGGAAAGCTGTGCGGACAATTTTATGCATTGAATCAGACAAATCAAGAGTAACTTCCTTGACCGCATTACGTTTATCCTCGTCAATACGCAGCAACACGGCGATCACATCTTCTGATTTTGTACCCGCTACGACAGCCACCAATGACCTCTCTCCTGTGCGGGCATCGCGATTGGTGACAAAGGTGTATAATTCACCATTGGACAGTGAGGATTCATCTATTGCCAGCCGGGGGCCGATATTGTCGGCAAACAGTAGCCATTCATCAGCGTGGTCAAGCTGATCCCAGTCGCGATAGCCGCTCAGTGATTCCTTGTATTGTTTCTCAAACGTATGACTGTCTATATGATAGAATTCCTCAAGCGTACGGCAGGTCACCGGGGATGTCTCCATACGTTTCTTTTAAAAAAGCCCCGAATTCTTTGGAGTAACGTGTGCCTTTGGCCACAATATCGAGATCTATCGGTATGCTGAAACTATTGCCCGTACGGGTATCCGTCCAGCGCCTGCGTCGAATCCGGAGAATCACCTTGTGATCTCTTATGGGGAAATCCGTGACACTGACGGCCTCCATGAAGCCTTTGGATTCAAAATGGACATCTCCAATTAGCTCTGGTTTCATCTTCTCATCGAGACTGATATGTATCTCCGATGCGGTCTGTTCTACGCCGACGATTGTAAAGTAATCGAGTATTTACATGGGCAGTACTATCTGCGCCAGCATCTGTAAATGTTCCTTTTCCATAACACAAAGTTCGATATAACTTTTGTGTATGAAAATTTTATCCCCATTAATTTTCTACTGACCCCGGATATACTTTTTGCTTGAAAACCCTGCGGGCTTCACCTGCGGCGGCGTTTTTGTGTGCGAAGCTACGGCGGACGGGCGGAACGACAAGTGACGCTGCGCTTGAGGTCGGAGTTCCGCGCCCGTGAGCCTCCGCAAATTTTCTCGTGCCTCCAAAATTTGGGTATCCCGCGCTTGCCCTCAGACTTCACACTTGTCTAATCCGCCTCGGCGGTCCGCCGTGGTGTATGCACAAAAAACATACCCCCTGCGGATGAAGCCCGGAGCTTCAAACAAAAGGGAAAAACAAACTCAAACACCTCAAAAACATGGACTATCAAGCAGCAGCAAACATCATCTACCGCAATTCGGGTCTTTACGACATAACCACCAACGAGGGCACGGAGCGCAGACGCCTGTTTTACTCCACACAGGGCACTATCTGCGAGTTCGCCCGACGCTCCCGAAAACGCGGCTACATCATACCGCAGTCAACCGTAGCCAACTGGCTCGGATTGACAAAGGTAGTGAAGCCTGAAACAAATCTGGTGGAAAAGTTCAGGCGTTACGCCTCGCGTGCCACCTTCCCCTCGGCTTTCGTGCGCAAATGCCTCATGGCAGACCCCACAAAGGGCTGTTACGAAAATCAGCTCACTTCCGGCACACGCATAGACGGAGAGATTATATCCCTCAAAGCCGTGGAGCGTCATGCGCCGTGGGCGGTGGAGGAATTTCGCAAGGCACTTTCCGAAAGACGCGCCTACTGCTCCGGCACGTTCTCTTTCCGGGGTTACGACGGCACCCTATGGATAGAGATTGCCGACAAGGACGACAGTTATTATCGCAAGGGCGACATCAAAGCCGGACTGAGCAAGGAGTATCGCGGCTGTGGCAACGGCTACTACTATCTGCTGATTGACGATGAACACTTTATAGGCGTTGACATAGACTGATTCACCAACCGCTCCCTGCGCGGTCATAGGCGCAGGGTGCATAAACACAATACCGACATGATTACAACTGAAATCAACTACAAGGGCAAGGACTACACCTGCCGTATCGTGAATAGCAACGAGGGCGAGGAACTGATAATCGCGGGAACAAGCCTGCTTGATGTCCTAATGCCTAATCCTATGACCGACACCTCGGACGGATTTGCCGACAAGGAGGCTGAAAAGATAGATGAAGATATTTTCTTCTATACCGCTGACAGCAACCTCGGGCTGCCCGATGATGAACTGATAAAGGAACTCAAAAAGGATAATCCGGAATGGTTTGATTGAAATTACCGACCGCCACTGCGCCGATTCATTTGGCGCAGTGGTATAAAGAACGACATTGTATGGACGAATTTTTAGCTTATGCCGCCCGACGAGCGAAGGATAGCGTCGGCACGGACTATGAATGGAGCTTTGAGGCGAACCGGGATAATATCGCGGAGTTTGCCGCAGGCAAGCTCCATAGGGATTGGGATGATATAATAGATGAGTTTGAGACATTACCCTTTGATGAATAAATGACTATGAACCGAAAAGAGGAAATACGCAATGAAGCCGCCGAGCGGTATAAGGACAGCGATTTTCGTGTGCCTAATATGTACTGCTTCATGGAGGGTGCGGAGTGGGCTGACAAGAATCCATGCCCCGAATGGCATAGATTCTCAGAATGTGAGCCGGAGAAAGGGCAGGTGATAATACTTGCAGTAATCAAGGCTGATTTCAAGATAGCCTCATATCAGCTAATGCGGTATGAACCGATGGTAATGCCGGAGCCGCAAGGCGATAATGTGCGCTGGCTGGGGGTGCCCGAACTATAGAGCGGTTGGGCGTGAGGCGCGTATGCGTTCACGCCCCGCCGTTTTTTCGGGCGCGGGTCTATGGAATACCAGTGCGCTGCCGGGGTCTTTGGATGACTGTTTTTGAAACGATGGCTTGGATCCGCTTCAAGGCTGACGCTTTGGAGCGGATGTTTTATGAAGATTTTTTCCTGTGAATGATTCGCTCCCGACAGGGTTGGCGTTTTTCCGTGCGAAATTACCGCGTCCGGGAGGAACGGCAAGGGCCACCGTGTTTGAGGCCGGCGGACTGCGCCCGTGAGCCTCCGCAAATTTTCTCGTGCCTCCAAAATTTGGGTATCCCGGTCTTGCCGCTGACCTCACCCTTGCCTTATCCTCCCTATGGCCGCAGTTGCGAATTGCACGAAAAACGGCCAGCCCTGCCGGGAAGCTCAAAAGAGCTTCACAAAAGGGAAAAAATTAGAAACTCAAACATTTCAAGACTATGCACGGCACTATCTATCAATTAGGAACAAGTCCGATTAGCGAGGACGACTACATGAACCCCGACAACATCACCGAGGGCGACAGCGTAGGCATCAACTATGCCGACGAGGTGACGCAGGAGGAACGTAAAACGCTGTTGGAGGAACTTTTAGCGGAACTCCCCAAAGGTATGTTCACACTCAATCCCGACCTCTCCATTACATACAACGGAGGCTTTGACGAATGGCGGCTCTCTTATGTGAAGCTCTTAAAGGAGAAAGCGGAGGCAATAACCCCCGACAAGGCAATGGAGTGGACAGGCCCCGTCTATAAGCTAAAAAAGGCTCTCTGCAATCCGCTTGACACCGACTGCCTTTTCATAATCGATTACGGCACAGGCTACAGTATGGCTGAACGCTCCATAGAGTTCATGCGTCTTGTTGAACGGCTTAATCCCGGCGACAGACTGTATGCAGGTTTAATCGCCGACTATCACTTCTAACACCCCATACCTATGCGAGTAAAGAGAATGACAATTGAAGAGGGCAAGCGGTGGAACATAAGCCGCTACCCGAATTTCCACCGTTCCGGCTCAATTATCGGAATGAAACGGCTCTACTACGGCGAACACGCCCTATTGGTACGTTGCGGAAACTACATCTACAACGTGACCGAAAATCCCAAAATCTATCACCGCGCACATCTATAAATCACAACGATATGAATACAGACATAGACTTTATGAACATCGCCGAGGGCGACAAGGCTTTTGTCAAGAGCTTTGAATACTTTGTCAACGGCAAAGTGAGCAGCACCGAAAAGACAGGCAGGGCAATGACCACCATGCACCGTTACCTGCAACAGCAGGCGTTCAAGGTGTTCATGGGCTACATGAAAGCCCTCGCCCACAACTACCGACAAGGACGCTATGACGACCGCAACGAGTGGGCATCGCGCCTCGCCGCCGAGGCTTACAGTCACCTCATAGACAAGGAACTCATCTACGACCCCGAATTTGCCGAACTCAAAAACACCGCCGACTATGTACGATACTGATACCGACTTTCCCGAATACGGTAGGCAATGCGACCTCAAAGAGCCCTGGCGCGGCTACCGCAGAGGCACGATAGTAGGACGCAACGGCTACCGCTTCATAATAGAATTGAGCAGCGGAGCGACCATTGAATTATACGAAGATGAAATAGAATTTGACTGACTATGAACAGACTTATGACACCAAGACTGGAGGAAGCCTTAAATGGCTTCCCCCTCTACTCCCAGGACGGAAAAGGCAAAGAAGCCGTATGCGTGGCGATATTCACCATAGGAAACGCCCGGTGGTTTGTGCTTGAAGGGAGCAAGGAGGGCGACGACACGATAATGTTCTGCATTGTCGTGGGTCTCGCAGAGGACGAATACGGCTATGTGTCGCTCAACGAGCTTGCGGAAGTTGAGATAGACTGCCGCAAGCAGGGCTACGGAATACTCCAAGTCACGGAGGTGCCGTATTTCCAACCCCGACCCATCGGGGAGATAGCCGACAAGCGGTTGCAGTCTTTCCTCTCCCGACTGCATGACCGCCCCGATGAATGACCCCTTAACCCCGTCAGCCGTGGCGACCATACCACGGCTGACATAATCAGATACCAATATGGATATTCAAGACACGATAGACCGCATAATCGACTGTGCCGAAGCCAAAGGCTGGAGCGTCCACACGTCCAAGAACCCCGAAGCCGAGATATGGCAGTTTGAGTTTTCGCAATGTACTAAAGCCGGGCAGGATTTCAATTTCTCCGCCGAAATGAAAGATGGCGACCCCGACAACCTCATAAAGTCAGTGAGGGAGTATTACGATGGTTTTGACCCCGAAGAGGAAGCCTACATCTGGATTGGAGAGGACGGACACGGCAAGAACGGTGCGCCGTATCATATCTGCGACATAGTGGCTGATATGGAGGACGCGGACGGCATGGTGCTTGACCTGCTCGCCGCCCTTGAAGAAACCGATTTTGACCCGATTGAGGAATAGCCCGGTTCATGTATATAATCCGGTCTGCCACAATCTTTTCGGTTGTGGCAGACATAACCATGTTTTGAGATATGCTTTTACAGACCATCATAGATATTGCCGCCAAATGCGGCTGGAGCGTGACCGTCAGCGTGATAGACGCTGACTGCACCGCTTTTGATTTCCGGCGAAAGACACGGAGCGGTGTGCCGTTCTGCTTCTGCGCCGACATGACGGGCGGCAACCCGGCAACACTCCTTGATGAGATACTTTCGTTCATAGACGCTTTCCAACCCTCCACCTTTGCCCGGCAATGGTGCGAGCTGTCGGGAGCCGGAAAGAGCCTGCAAGCGAGACCCGCAGCCGAAATGGACGATATGCGCACCGAGGCATGGCTCCTCGCCGTGGAGCTTTCGGACGCCATAGCCTCCCCGGAACGCCGCACCCCTCCGTGGCATATCTGGAACTGAATCGGGATTATAGCCCCTTGCGTCGCCGCAGGGCTATAATCTCTATGATGTCACTTCCCGTTAGGCGTGTTACCCCGTTAATGAACGTCGGTCTGGGAAACCGCTCATCATGGTCGAAACAGTAGTAGAAATATGACCGGCTTATGCCGAGAATCCTTGCCACCTCCGAGATTGTGTATAGCTTCTTGTGGTCAATCATAGAGATATTGACCTTTTTCTCGTATCTTCGTTTAGCCATCACCTTCGGGAGTATAGGTTTTACGGAATGTCTTGCCACGTATCTCTACGAAATTGAACATCTCCTTGCAACGGTCGTAGATTCTGGGCGAATAGACCTGCGAGAGCTGTTTTAGTGAAAGATTGGTGGTGGCGTGGGTAAACTGATTATCGCGCATGTCATAACGCCTCTGGAGAACGTACTGCATCACATTCTCAAAATTGCCCCACCGTCCGGTGGGTATCGTCTCGCTTCCAAGCTCATCAAAAGCCTGGCGCGAGCTGGTTATGTAGGACTGGAGAGCATAATAGCCTCCATCGCGCGACTCATCGGAAAACTCGGCGCAAATGTCGATGACATTCGTCATGCGGAACCAGTAACGCATCCCATCACGGGGAGGGTGGATTTCATGGCAAAACTGCCTTACAATTCTGAGCAGCGTTGACTTTCCGGTGCCTATGTCGCCCCACAGCAACAACCCTCTGTCAGGGTCAAGATTTCCGTGGTAGTCTTTCAACGCCCAATGCACAATGTCGTTGAGAATCTTGCGCTGATCCTCCCGGACGATATAGCCGGGGCATACGACATTCGCACAGTGCATGAAGAACTGTTTGTAGTCATCAATCCTCGTTAAGTCCGCAATCGGGCGCAACCGGTCCTCTGCGGCGTCCCGCATTTGGCGAATAGCCTCCTGAGGGTTTATTCTTTGTGGATATTTCATCTTTTGATTTATTTATTCTCAACCGGGCCCAGTTGAGAAAGTGTTTTTTGAAAGCCGAGAAGGATGGATGCCAGTCCTCGGTGGTAATTATCGCATTACTGAAATCATCGGCGACAGCCAATAGGTCTGACGGCTCACAATGGAGACTCATCGCCATTCCTTCAATCGTCGATTCCGATTTTTTCAACTTTTCTAAAAATTCTTTTTCGCGCTCGCGTTTACCATCAATTAAAAGGTCTTTTATTTCTTTTCTTTTATATAAATATGGCCGCGTCCGGCTCTGCGTTTCATCTGCCGTATCGCTCCGCGTTTCAGATTGCGTTTCGATTCGCGTTTCATCGGATATACAGCCCTGCGGAGTATCGTGCTCCGGATTTTGCATTTCATACCCAATATCCTCCGAATCTTCCGGCAATGGCGCATTTCCGTTATTCTGCATATTGAAGCAATACTTTTCAAATCCACAGACGGAGATAACAGTCACAAGGCCGCTCTTCCTACGGGTAATAAGCCCGTCCTCCTCCAATGCCTCCAGAAAGGAGGTTACAGCCCTTTCATCGGCGTGCCACCGGGTTCCGAGGTAAGCGATAGTCACAGGCCATTCCCCATAAGTCACCCGTATGCGGATGTTTGTGTCACCCACATACCTCATGCTGGGAGTCTTGGCGGCCCGGAATCTTATTTCGAGCCACCACTGATAACGTTGTGCGTTATCCCACAGCCAGTGTGTCATATCGTCCTCATAGACGGGCATCCATCTTGGCATAGTTTGTAGGTTTTAGAAAAGAAGCGTATCAGTTCGCTTCCACGGAAACGCGGATGCGGATTTGACGGGTCGGCTTCATAACGCAGACCATCAGGATCAATGACATAGCTGAACAGTTCGACATCGGAGAGGGCGAACATTGATGTAACCTCCCGGCGAGTGTAGAGGCGCGAGGGGGCGACGGCTGGTAGAGTTGTTCTCATAAGCATCGGTTTTGTGCCTTCCATAGTGCAATGGCAAGCGGGTTAATACCTGCCCCATCCATAGGCCGTTGTCTCCCTTTGCCATTCAGCCATTTGATCGCGCACTGAAAATTCAATTTTTCAGATGCTTCTAATGATTCCACCCGGTTCAGTCGTATGATTCTTCCTGCGGCTGCACTCCCGGTAATTGGGAATGGATTAAACAAAGAAACTATCAGACATCCTGCGTACCTTCTATTGATAAGGAGCCGCAATCCCGGCACACCATAACGTCGGAAGCATACACGGCGACAGCCTTTATCTTCCAAATCCGGCAATACATACTCCGCTTTTCCGGAAGATTCGGCAACAGGCGTATATCGGCTATCCGTAATCATAGTGGGTCAGGTTATAAGGGAACCAAGTCTTTTCTGGGTGAAGCCTTAATTAAATTTTAATAAATCCCGCTCGACTAAAGTTTTTACAAACTGAAATCTCATGAGTTACCGAATTTCTGATTCAATACGTCCTTTATGTCCGACATCTTGTATAGCGGGGTCTTGCCAATCTTTACAGGCACAAGATAACCCTCCTTCTCCCATCGGAGAAGGGTGCTGTAGGAACGGTTGAAAATCTTGCACGCCTCTTCACGCGTCACCGTTGCCAGCTCGTCGTCATAGGCTCGCTGCTCCTCCTCAGCCTCGCGGGTAATGCGTAGAAATTCCTGAAACGCCGCCTTCATGTCGGTGGCGTCAACCACCAGATAAACCCCTTTGGGGCCGTCCAGTATGGAGTTGATTATTTCTGCTGCCATAATCTGTTATTTTGAATTACGGCACAAAAATAGAGCCCTGTACGTACAGGACTCCTTTCACTTTTACCGTGGCAGCTTTAATTAAAGCGATTAAAGTTAAAGCTGTAACACGGAATGATATGTATTGGCAACGAACAGCTACTATTTCAATAACTTAGCTTTCATTTCCTTCCCCCAGTCATCAATATTGAAAAAATCGCTATGATTTTCTATTACATTTGTAACGGCTTGGTACGAACAAGTCATACCCAGCTCTCTTTCCAGTGATTTTCCCTGCGGTTTTCTCTGTAACAGACGGTACTTTATCGCGATATTCAGAATTGTTGCTATTTTGACACCCTCGCCGCAGACCGGGGCTATCAACTCTTTCAGCCTACGGTATATCTCATCGGTTGTAAGTTGCGGATATTCCGGATTCTCCGTAATGTCATACCGTATGCTGCGATAATGTTCACCGGCTTTCTCAAAGGGTGTGTTATATCCCATGGGGTCTTTATCATCCGCATTGAAATTCGTGATTGTTTCATCGGTTTTTACAACATTAGGAAATATACTCTCTATTGGAGGCATCCATAGAAATACAATCCGGTCGTATATCAGTTTTGCAACAGGCGAGTTGTCACACTCCGTATGGCGGTTAGCGACATACCATTCAAGATATGATGACAGCAGTCTATAAAGTTGCGATACATAATATTCGCTGCCTTTATCCTTGATTTCATTCCTTAGAGCCTTTTCAAAAGAGAGCTGATTATCCGCAAGATAGTTAGACAACCTTTCCATCTCCTCAGTTGAAACGGACGCCAAATCATTGCCAAGCAGTTTCAAATCCGCGATAATGTGTCCCAGATTATGCTGTATCTCCACTATATCCATAGGTTCATTCGGCATTGTCCCACAATTCTATGCGGCGTTGTATCTCAGATTTCGGGAGACGGACATTTATCGTATATAGTTCTCTCAATTTTTCCGCAGCGACAGCGGGAGTAATGACTAAATGAGATACCAGCTCATCGAACACAAACAATATTCCTTTGACCGTCAGCCTTCCGGCCTCGGCATATTTCCGTAGCTGCCTGTCGCCTGTAAGCAACGTGACCCCGTGCTTCCTCGCGTAATAGCATACGGAGCAATCAGGGATTGAAAGGTTGCCGGAAACAGCCGAATGTTCATCGACAATCTCAATGAGTTCTTCGGCGGTGAAACTCTCCACCCTTATTTTCCCTGCCGTCACAAGCCGTTCAATATCCGTATGCTGGAGGGGATTGGAAATCTCGGCCATTACGAAATCAACCGTGCGGATCTCATAGGGCAGTTCGCAGAAACAATCCAGCAGCCCGATTGAATGGAGGTCGATGAATATGTTTGTGTCATTGACTATTATATCCATCCTCTCACACTAATTGAAGATGCGACTTGACACTTTCCACGGAGGTGTTCAGCAACACCGCAGCCTTGGAAAAGGTTATGGCTTCATCGGCCAGCGCGCGGTAAACCATACGGGCGAAGCGTCCGGATCTCTCGGCGACAGCCCGTGACTTTTCGGCCAACGCCTTGAAATCGGGCAGCCTGTTCTTTTTGGTCTGGTAGCCGGAGTAGCGGTTAGCCGTAATCACTCCGTTGGCATGGAGCGCGGCCATTATTTCATCGACCGATATTCCGAACTGACGCTGAATGTCGGTAAGCTCCGACAAAGATATGTCATGCCGGCTATCGCCGACCTTGGCCTTCAGCACGCTTACAGGCAGCAGGAACTCGCTGGCGAAAGCGTTGCAGATGTTCTCCACCTCCTTTGCCGGCACATCGCCGGGAATGTCAAACAGAAGATGTCCCAGTTCATGCAGTGCGGTGAACCGCTTGCGCTCGGTGACAAAGCCGCCGTTTATGACAATGAGGGGTATCGAGCCGTTGGCATATCCGCTGAGTCCGTCGAAATCCTTGTCCTCGGCAATCTCTATTACCTTGACGCCGTTTTCTTCAAGAACCTCAATGACATTTGAAACACCGTCATTGCCGAGCCCGAGATAATTCCTTACCTCGTTGGCATGAACTGCGGCCTCTTCAGCGGTGCGGACGCTCCTGCGGGGCATGGAGAAAACAGTTGAGCAGCCACAGAGCTGTTCCACCTCCAAATAACGCTCCAGCTCCTCGCGTACCCTCTCCCTTACGGCAGAGGCCATACGCTCCGGAAAACGCGGCCTTTTGCGGAACTCCACATGATTGACCTCCACAGTGAAAGGACGGAAGAAATAGTCAATCTTGACACCCAGCGCGGCGGCAAGTGCTATAAGCACCCGGCTGTCAGGCATCATAAGACCTTTCTCATACTTGTTGATGGCCTGTCGGGTAATGGAGGGAGTGACGGACTGCGAAAGTTTTTCCAAAGAAAATCCCTTCATCAGCCTTGCCTGACGCAATCTGCGTGAAAATATGTCGTTGGCTTGCTTGTTCATGTCTGCGATTCTTTTGGTTGACAAAGTTAGTAATAATATTTTATTTGTCAACTATAATAAGAGGGGAAAAGTTCACATTTGGCGAATTATCCCCTCTCATTGCGGTCATTCCATCAATCCGATAAGCTCTTTCTTCATATCGTCGTCAATATCCCGGTATCTGGCGAATGCCCGGCTACCTTCCTTGTGGCCGCTCAACGCGCCCACAAGATTCGGGTCTTTCACCTTCTTATAGAGGTTGCCTACGAATGTGCGCCTGGCAAGGTGGCTGCTTGCAATCTCGTTTATCGGACGCTGCTCTTCCTCCCCGGTGGTGGGGTTGAGTATCGTCACTATCCTTGTTATCCCACACTCCTTGAATATCTTTTTGATGGCTACGTTATATTTCTGAGAGCTTATGAAGGGCAGGATCCGGCCCTCACTGTCCTCTCCCTTGTAGCGTTCAAGTATCTCTTTCGCCCTCTGCGTCAGAGGAACACGTATCACCGTCGGACGCTCCCCTTTGGTCTTGCTGGCTATATACTCCACCGCATCGTTTATAACATTCGCCGGGGTCAGGCGCATGAGGTCGGAAATGCGGCATCCGATACAGCAATGGAATATGAATATGTCGCGCTGGACTGCGAGTGACTTATTGGACGACAGGTCGAAATCAGCTATGCGGTCGCGCTCCTCCAAAGTAATGTAATACGGAGTGCCGTAATGCTCCGTTGTCTTGCCCTTGTACTTTGTAAACGGGTTATTGGAGGTAAGCCCTTCCTCAATGGCCCAATGGAAGAATGTACGCAGACAAGCGAATATGTTTATAATCGTGTTGTCTCCCTTCGGGAATGGACGGCGTGACTTACGCGCCTTTCTCGTTTCCGCCGGGTATTGCTCGAATATCTTTGGATATTTGTCGAATATCTCCGGCTCGTTGCGCAGGAATCGCTCGTAATCCTCCAGTATGTCGGTGGTGAACATCTCGAAATCGAGTTTTGCGGGAAGCTGACGCTTCACTTTTCGGTAAAGCTCAAACCTGTGCAGGCTACGGCTCAATACACCATACCTGCGGTGACGCCACTCCGAAAGTCCACGCTTTGTCGGAAACTCCTCTACAAGCTCGATGAACTTCTTTTGCAGCTTCTCCTCAATAACTTTGGGCTTGCGCTCGCGCTTGGGATGATGGAAGCGGTCGATCTCTTTTTCAAACAGCTCCTTCTTCAGTTTTTCAGCGGGAGTGGTTTCGCATAGAGTGAATATCATCTGTTCCAAATTATGGAGTGCGTTTTCAATCTCCCTAAGTTCAGCCGTGAGCTTAGGATTGGCTCGTGGATAAACGAATTTTCCGTCCACAAAGCGTTCTTTGGCGATGAAGATACCGCTTCTTACACGCACTCGTGTTGTGCGGTTTGAGTTTATTCTAAGCATAAACTCAACGCGGCCGTTGCCATCTTCTTTTGTTGATAAGGAGCGAGTTATAGTTGCCATTTGTAAGGATTTTTAGGCGTTAAGTCGTTTGTTAAAACAAATTAACACTTGGTTTGTCTATATACAAAGCTACAAATAAAATAGTTACCCTCCAAATTCTGACCGAAATTTTTGTCCCCCGATTGTCCCCAAAAATGATTTTTAGCGGAATTTCTTGAAAACAAATGACACATATTTTTGCAATTTAGAATTTGTAACTTATTGATATTACTATTGTTGTCACTTTCTCCAAAACTCGAACCCACTTCCATATTCTTGCATGGCCTTTCATTTGGTTGCTTCTGTTCTGGGCACCACAGAAAATTGCAAGTGATTAATTTTCAACCACTTGCAATTTTTACTTTCAGTCCGTATCAACGCCGTGTCAACCGACCCCGCCGCAAGCCCCGATTTAACCGAAATAGACGCCGTTGACGCGAACTAAATAAACCGAATTTAAATTCTTTAATCCTTTTTAACCCAACAACTCAATACCATGTCGAATTTTACAATAGAATTCCTTCCGCATTATGCAGGTGGCATAAAAAGAAATGCGACATTCTCTCTTTATGAAGCCAAATGGAATAATTATGGTAGATGGGGAATCTTCGAATTGCAGATAAATATCCCTCATTTGATTCATCGAGTGGATTCGTTACAGTTGGCAAATAGCCGGACAATGAGATATGTTGGAGATATGATAGCAGAAGATAATCAGGGAGAATGGAACGAGAAGCGCTTATCTCTTTATAGTCGTTACGAAAATCAAGTTCTTTCTGAAATTCCGTTTGGCACATGTTTTAAGCCATTTACATCTCTGTGCTGGCGCTTATTGGCGAACTTCTCATATGAAGACAGAGAAACAATTGCCAACATATTCCATTTCAAATTTTATAATCAAGACGATAAAGATATATATTTTTCAAAACTTCCATTAAAGGAGGCAATTGAAGAAGGTGAGTTTCCTATCGTTGCAGATAGATTCTAATGACATCAAAAGCACATGATTCTACTCCGAATTATAATTCTTATTGATTCTATTGCCAAATTACTCTTCTAATTACATGTATGGAAGACTGTATGGAAAAGGCACGGTATTATGGCGTTCAACAGCAAATCCTTATCGTCCGGGACACAAACGCAGCAACTGGTTTGTGGGCGTCAACTTCTTTGACGAAGTGGAATTTCCCGAAATTGCCGAATCCGATATAGTTTACAAACTATGGCAAGACAACGCATAGAAGAAGAGAAAGCGGTGGTAGAGCAGATGATACGGCTGTATTGCCAGAAGAGCGAAGGACATAGCGAACTATGCCCAAGTTGCAGGGAGCTGTTGAATTATGCCCACAGTCGACTTGACAGATGCCGTTACGGTGAGGATAAGCCTACCTGCAAGAAATGCCCCACACATTGCTATCGACCGGAGATGAAGGAAAGAATCAGGACGGTCATGCGTTGGGCGGGACCAAGGATGCTAATTTATAATCCACTTGCCTCAATCAGGCATTTGCTACGTGAAATATAATTCACTGAATAATAGAATCAATCAATGGACAACAGACAATTCATAGAAGATTATAAAGAAGCATTTGGCGAGAAGGCAACATTGCCCATCGCCTTTTGGCACAGCGATAAGCCTGTGGCTGTTCCTGAGTCAGTAAACGGATGTTTCTTCCCGGCGTTTGAGAAGGTCAGGGAGGGAAAACCTGTTAACGCGATTTCGGGATAACACAGGTGGCATAGGCCCACAACAAAGTGACATGAGTTATCGGGCGATCCGAACGGGTCGCCTGATTTTTTAACCAATGCTGTTTATTGCCAGAGAACGAGCTGCCCATTTGACGCGGGCACCTCGTAATCGAATTTGACTTCCGGCTTTGTGGAGAAAAAACAGCATGCCCCCATTGCCGCGAGCAGGTTCATGATGAAATTGTGGACGCTGCGGTGGCGG